>Ga0247835_1005033_pt1 | contig 11024 bp, 10 predicted proteins | sample LaCtaG_3_FD_189912 | JGI IMG/M metagenome (GOLD analysis project Ga0247835, IMG submission 189912) | Freshwater microbial communities from meromictic Lake La Cruz, Castile-La Mancha, Spain - LaCruzMarch2015_13.5m | ecosystem: Environmental > Aquatic > Freshwater > Lake | place: Spain: Castile-La... | reverse complement strand
GATCATCGTCTCACGCTGGTTGGTGATGCCGATGGCGGCCACCTGTTCCGCGGTGGTGCCGCTCGACTCGAGCACGCGGCGGGCGCAGGCCAGCTGCGAACGCCAGATGTCCTCCGGGTCATGCTCCACAATCGACACATCCCCGACGTCATCGCCGGCGCCTGCCCCCTCCGCCCCGCCGACAGCCGCAGGCGAACGCTCCGTCCGTGTGATCTGGGGAAACTCCTCCTGCGCCGTCGCCAGTGGGACGCCGCGACGATCAAAGAGAATCGCCCGGCTCGACGTGGTGCCCTGGTCGAGCGCGAGGATGCATGTCTTGGATGGTCTGGTGTGCATCGCGGCATGTGTCATGGTTGGCTCCCCCGGTCTGGTGCGGTTCGGAAGGCTAGGGTGTCATGGCTGTCATGGTGTCAGGTTGTCATGGTGCCGTGGTGTCATGCTTCGACTGCGGCGGCTGTCTGCGGGATCACACGGCCATACCGTGACGCAAGCCGTGCGACACACCCATCGACGGCGTGCTCCACCTGCTGCGGGGCGAGTGCACCGGCCCGGGCCATGGCATCTGCCACGTCCACAATTGCCTCGCGGCTGAGACCTTCGTGAAACACGAGCATCAGCCGCCGCTCGATCAGGTCATCGAGCGTGGCCGCCCACTCTTCGCGGACGCAGAAATCGACCGCGGCGGCGGGGAGTCCGGTCCCGCGAATCAGGGTTCCTTGTGATCCCGGCCAGACCGCCGTCGCCCGCGTTCCAAACAGACCGACCATCCGCTCTGCGACCGCCGCGACGTGGGCCCGCGACACGCCCGCCCGCTCGGCAAGGTGCCGACACTCGAGCACTGCGGCGTCTCGCGAAGCCCCGTTGCAGTTGCCCGGGAGCGGCCGTTCCCGCGACGTGCCACGGACCGGCAGACCGAGCGTGGTGAGCACCGTGGCTGCCGTCGTTTCGGCGAGGCTGCGGCACGTGGTGAGCTTTCCGCCCACGACCGACCATAACGGCAGCGTCGCGGCTTTTTGACGCACCAGCTGGTGACGGCGGGTGACACTCGCCGGCGACCGCGAATCACTCCCCACATGCGGCAGGGGCCGCACGCCGCAATAATGCTGCTGCACCTGATCGCGGCCGACGCCCGCCGACGGAAAGATCCGCGCCGCCGCGGCGACCAGATAGTCGATCTCGGCTTCGTCGGCACGTGCCTCCGCCGGATCGCCGGCAAAGGGAATGTCGGTAGTGCCCACCAGCACGAGCTCAGGGCCGAAGGGGAGCACGAACACGGGCCGCCCATCGGCCGCTTCCGCATAGACCCCGAAGTCGCCAAGCGCGGCCCGCAACACCGGCGACCGCATGATCGCATGGCTGCCCTTGGTGCCACCAAGAAGCCGATCCGGGCCGGGATGATCTGCAGACGTACGACCATCGGACGCTCCGGCTATTCCCTCCGCGAACAGTGATTGGAGCGTGCGGTCGACCCAGGCACCGGTGGCGTTCACGACGGCGTCGGGCCTGATCTCGAGCGGGCCGCTGCCGTCGGGCGACGGTTCGATCGCGAACGTGCCGTCGCGGTCGAGCCGCATCTTCCTGTGCGTGCAGACATCGAAACGCGTGCCGGCCGCCGCCGCGATCTGGCGGGCATCGACGAGCAGTTCCACGGTCAGGCGTTCAGGGAAGAGCAGCTGCGCATCGTGATAGAGGCCCGCCAGGGGAAAGGCTCGGGGGTCGATCCCCGGCATGCCCGCGGCGGTAGCCCGCACCATGCGATGCCTCGGCCAGTCTGCGTCTGCCGCCAGCATGTCGTAGAGCGAAAGACCAACCCCGACGGTCCAACTGCCCCGCCGCCCCTGCCCCTGCCATGCACGGGCCAGCGATTCGCAGCCAACCAGCCGCGCCGCGGCTGCCCAGAGGCCACCCCAGCGTCCAGCCAACGGGAGATAGAACGGCAGCGGCCGCACGAGGTGGGCCGCCAACCGCACGAGACGGTTGCGTTCAACAAGGCTCTCGCGAACGAGTCCGATCTCGCCATATTCCAGGTAGCGGAGGCCGCCATGAATGAGCCGGGTCGACCAGGCCGTGGCCCCCGCCGCGATGTCGCCCTCGTCGACGACGACGACCCCCACGCCCGAGAGCGTGAGTTCGCGGGCGATCGCGGCACCATTGATTCCAGCTCCGAGCACGACGATCGTTTTTTCAGCTGCCATGTCGTCTGTCGTCGTTCCGGCCGCCGGCTGTATGCTCCGGAGCAGCCCCAGGAGCCCTGTCGTGCCACTGTCCGAACCATGCCCATCTGGGCTTGAGACTACCGCAGGCGGGCTGGTTGCGTCTGCCATGCCGGCGGTCCGCGGTCATGCCGCCCGCATGTCGATGACCCGCAGACGACTGGTTTGGCCGCTGGCCTGGATGCTTCTGGGCGGTCTCATCGGGGCCGCGCGGCCCTGCCCTGCGGCTGACCTCGACGCCCCCATCACAGCGACGTGGAGCGGCATCGGCCTGCGGGCATGGGCCAGCCGTCTCAGCGAATCGGCCGGCCGGCCGGTGCTGGTGGATCGCCGGCTCGATCCTGATGCGGTGATCCGGCTCGAAAGCCAGGGTGAACCGCTCCTTGACGTGCTCGGCCGCGGTGCAGCACTCGCCGACGGCGAACTGGCCGTGCTTGAATCGTCGATCTGGATCATGCCCCGTGGACTTTCCGCCGGGCTCCTCGGCGGCGAGGCCGCCCGCATTGCCCAGATCGCCTCGTTGCCGGCCCGACAGCGATCGAGACTGACCACCACAAGCCCTTGGTCCTGGTCAGCCGGCGCTCGCCCTCGAGATCTTGTGACCGGCGCTGCGGCTGAGGCGGGCATCGACATCAGCGGTATCGACGGCGTGCCGCACGACCACCTCCCCGCGATGTCGCTGCCCGAGTTGACGCTGGCTGAACGGCTCGATCTGGTCCTCGCCCCCTTTGACCTGCGTGTCGAATGGCGGGCGGCGCCGGCCGCATCGCGGGGGCAGCCCGTTCCCACCGGCAGGATCATCGCTATCGCCGCCGGTCTGCCGCCCGTTCCGGCCGCAGCGAGTGGGGGCACGCAGTCACCAGCCCGCGCCCGGCCACCGGGCCGCGCCGTCCCCCCCGGAGCGAAGACAAGCCCCGCCGGGCCGAAGACGAACGTGGCTGGTCAGACCTATTCCCTGCAGGTCGCGGCGCCGCTGGAGGAGTTGCTCGCGGCGATCGCCAAGCGTCTCGGACTGACACTCGACCTCGATCGGGAGTCGCTGACAAAAGCGGGCATAGCATCCGCGGAGATCGTGCGGCTGACGGTCAAGGATGCGTCTCGAGACGCGTTGCTGCATGCCATCCTCGATCCGCTCGCACTGCGCTGGGCGATCGACGGCACTAGGCTCCATGTCTTTGCCCCGCCACCGCCGCAGATCGTTCCGCCGTCACCGTAGCGGATGTTTTGCAGCCCGGCATTGTCCTGCGGACCGCCACGAGATGTGATCGCGATCACCGACCACGCGACGCCTCGCCCGCCGCCAGCCGGCGGGCTGCCTCAAGATTCACGCGGGAGGGCTTGTCGCCCGGGCTGATTCCCAGAGCTGTCTCGTACGACTCGATGGCCTCGCGATACCGACCCTGCCGCGCCTGGGCCACGCCGCGGTTGGTCCAGGCGCGGACGTCCTTCGGCTTCTGGCGAATGGCCTGATTGAAGTCGAACTCCGCCTTCCGCGGCTCGTCGGTGGACAGATAGGCCAGGCCACGGTTCAGGTAGGCGAGCATGCAGGTGCGGTCGCGTCGAATGGCGGAGGCATAGGCATTGATCGCCTCCAGCGGCCGGTCGAGCTCGATGAGCGTCAGCCCTCGCCAGAGCTCCGGTCGGGGATCGTCGTAGGCGAGGCCGGCGGCTTCCTCGAAGTCTTCGAGGGCGATGCCGTTCAGGCCGAGGTGATACCAGGAGATGCCCCGCCGCAAATACAGCTCCGGCTCCAGGGGATCGATCTCGATCCCCTTCGAGCAGGCGTCGACCGCCCCCCTGAAATCGCCGAGTCGCCGCAGCACGACCCCCAGTGCCAGGTGACCGATCGTCAGCGTGGGCTCCAGTGTCACCACCTCCCGAAGCAGTTCCCTGGCCTCCGGGAGTTTGCCCTGCTGTTCCAGCCGCTCTGCCTCGACGAGTTTTTTCTCGGCTGCAGACGGTGTTCGTTCCGCCTCTTCGCCCGGCTCGTCGAAGCCGCCAAACATCCCGTCACGCGGCGGTCCATCCGGAGCGCGGACAGGCACCCGCACAGCCGGAGCACGGACAGGCCCGCGGAGCGAAGGACGACCATCGGGGCGGTCGGTCGGCTCGGTGCTCTCCGGAAACGGAACCGGCAGCTTGGGACGGGGCCGCGGCGCGGGCGGCTCCGCCGGCGGTGCCGCGAGTGGCCTTGATGCGGGCTGGTTGTCCGGCCTCGCTGCCGGTGGAGTCACCGTTGCAGACGGCCGGGGCACACCGGTTCCAAAGGGGTTGAGTTCATCGGCAAACGGATCGTCGTCCTGCAAAAGCGCGGCGGCAACAGCGGCGGCGGTCGACCCGCCGATGACGATCATCAAAAACCCCGCGAGGACGCCGGCCTGCAGCCGACGGACCGTCGTCCGGGAATGTGTGACCTTCATCGTGTGTTCCGTTCAACTGTTCCGCGTCTGCACCATGAGGCTTGCGGAGGCAACATGAGGCTTGCGGAGGCACCATCAGGCTTGCGGAGGCACCCGCCAACTCGTCGGGCATCGTCCAACCGCAGACCGCCCGAAGAGAAACTGCGGCAGCGACCGCGTCAGCGTTACGCCTGTTGCGACCCAATCAATCCTCCCAGACGTTCCTCGATCCCCTCGCGGATACGACCGGAAAACAGGGCCGCCATGCCGGGAACCTGCAGCCCGACAACCAGTTCCTCGACGAGGATATCGAGCGTGCCATCGAATTTCATGCCGCTGACGGTCAGGTTGACGCGGAGTCGGTCTTCCCCTTCCCAAGAGGCGTCGATGTCGCCCACCGTGGCCGCGTACTGCTGTTTGGCCCTGACGAGAGCCTCATCAAGACGGCGGCGGACCTCGTCCCGCTCAAGCGCGTGCGGCACGCGTACTTCAATTGATTTCAAGCCCATACTCCTCAGAAAGAAATTGTCCGAAAAAAGCCCTGGTGAAAAGACCTCGACAGAATACCCAACCACACAGAGACCGGCGACCATCGCAGACAGGAAAAGCAGACAGGAAAAGCAGGCCAAGCATGCACCGGTGATTCAACCCACTGGCGCAGCATGGAGCCGTCCGGCGCTCCGCAGCACGGCCCGGCGGACGAGTTCGGCCTGAACCCTGCCGTCCCGACCATTGAAGCATACGGCCGACCGTAACGCGACAACGTCGGGCCGCAGGCCCCAGGCCGCCGGAATATGGTCCTGGCTGATCCTTCCGGCCACCGCCACCTGCAGCCCCGCGGCCCGGGCCGCCGCCACCCAGACCGCCGGCAGTCCGGGCTGGCAGCAGTCGAACAGCCCACCGGCAGATTTATCGAAGGTGTCGATGAGCAGCGTGGAGCAGCCCAGGCCGGCCGCTGCCGCGATCACTTCGCCCGGTGTGGGTGCCCGTGCCAACGCCCAGTCGGCGTACGCCACCGCCACGCGCTCGCTGTCGAAGGGGAGTGATTCGAAGACCGTCAGCAGACGTCGCCGCCAATCCGTTCCCGCCGCCCCGGCCAGGCCGATTTTCACGGCGGCGGGCGACATGGCCCCCCCCGCAAGCAGCGACCACACGCGATCGAGATGCCTGGAGATCGCTGCCCCGCCCGTAGCTTCCGCCTCACCATCGACATCGCCACCAGACTGGCCACCGAGTTCGCCGCAGGCCATCGTCCACGGTCGACGGGCTGCCACGACGCGGGCCACGGCTACAGCCGCCGCCGGTTCTGCCCGGCCCAGCGATCCCTGCCGCGGCTCCTTGACGTCGATAATGTCGGCGCCCCCTTCGACCGCTTCCACGGCTTCGGCGGCATCCCGCACGCTCACGAGCAGCCCCTGCCAGTTCACGGCACGCCCTCCACTGCGGCCGGCCCTGGCCCTGCTGCGGGAGTTGCCCCGGCGGCAGACCGTTTGGCATCGATGAGCCGACGTCCAAGTTGCCGGGCAAGCTCCGCCGACAGCGGCTCGCACCACCGGCCGTCGAACACCACGTAGCCATCATCCCACGTGCCCCAGGGGGTGAATGTCGCCCGCGACGAACACTCGGCGGCGCGTTCGGCCAGCCGCAGCACCAGCGTGTTCACGCGGAACGACGCCCGCTCGCCACAGGTCGGCTCACCATTGCTGGCGATCGGGTTGGAACCCTGGAAAAAACATTCGACGGCAGACAGGGGCACCTCGTGCACGGCCGTCGGCGACAACCGGATCCGGAGGCGGCCGCCCACATGCTCCAGCCGCGGCCGCGCTGCGGCGCGGGCGAGCAGGCCGACCATCGCCGCGGCCAGCCCGCAGCATGCTGCCACGACCAGCCGCTGCAGGGTGGTCGACGCCGCCATGGTCGTCGCCGCTACGAGCCCAGCTCCCACCACGGCAACCACCACGGCCAGCCAGGCCACGGGCCGAACATTACCCCGTAACCAGATCTCGCTCGGTTGGCTCCCTGCGTTTGTCATGGTGCTTTCACGATCAGAGCCGGTTTCATACTATTTCTCGCGGCGGAATCACGCTGGAGCTCTTTTTGATGCACGAACCCAAACCACACCAGACCGCCGCAGAGGTATCAGCCGCAGCGTCCTCAGCAACTTCCTCAGCGGCACGTCCCGCTTCCTCTTGGGCCGTGGCCGGTATCGTCGTCCTGCTGGTGGCATATGCCGCCGCAGCCGCCTTCGGCTACCCGCAGTATGGTCGTGATTTGCTGGTGCGGGCACAAGCCGCCCACGGGCTGGTGGCTGATGACCAACCGCATGGTCACGACGACGCGGGCCACGGCGGAATCAACACCTCACCCCCTCCGCTGACCGTCCTGCCGTTCGCCCTGCTTCTGGGTGCCATTGCGATCCTGCCGCTGACGGCAAAACTCTCCCACTGGTGGGAGCACAATTCCAGCAAGCTCCTCGTGGCCGGCGGGCTCGCGCTGACCACGCTGGCCTACTATGCGTTCATGCACGGCCACCCGGTCGACATGCACTTCCCCACGCACGCGGTCGTGGCACCAGCCGCAACAGGGCCATCGTGGGGCGTGGCCGGCGCCACGCTCGTCAACGCCATGCTGGCGGAATACGTGCCGTTTATCGTGCTCCTGTTTGCCCTCTACTGCGTCACCGGCGGCGTGCGGATCGAGGGCGACCTGCAGGCCACGCCCACCGTCAACACCACGTTTCTGGCGGTCGGTGCGCTGGCTGCGAGCTTCATCGGCACGACGGGCGCAGCCATGCTGCTGGTGCGGCCCCTGCTCGAGACCAATCGCGAACGTCGGCTGGTGGCGCACACAGTCGTGTTCTTCATCTTCATCGTCTGCAACTGCGGCGGCTGCCTGCTGCCGATTGGTGATCCCCCCTTGTTTCTCGGCTACCTGGAAGGCGTGGACTTCTTCTGGACCCTGTCGCTCTGGAAGCCATGGCTGTTCACCAACGCACTGTTGCTGGCATTCTACTGGCTCTGGGATTCGTTCCTGGCATATCCACGCGAACGCGCCGGCGACATCCTCCGTGACGTCCGCATGGCTGGCCCGCTGAAGATCAGCGGCCTCTGGCCCAACGCGCTGTTGATGGCCGGCGTGATCACGGCGGTGGCGGTGCTCGACCCGGCCAAGGCCGTGCCGGGAACGGACTGGCACCCCTGGATATTTCTCCGCGAGGCCGTGCTGCTGGCCCTCGTGGCCCTGTCGCTCACCCTCGGCCAGCGTGAGATCCGTGAGCGGAATGGCTTCAGCTACGGGGCAATCCTCGAGGTCGCGGCATTGTTTCTCGGCATCTTCGTCTGCATGCAGCCGGCGCTCGCCCTCCTGCACGAGCATGGAGCCAGCCTCGGCATCGCGTCGCCGCAGGCCTTCTTCTGGTCGACGGGCTGCCTCTCCAGCGTGCTCGACAACGCACCGACCTACCTCGTCTTCTTCAAGGCCGCCCAGACGCTGCCTGCCGCGGGGGCCACCATGGCCGGAGTGGACGTGGATCGACTGGCTGCCGTCAGCCTGGGCGCGGTGTTTCTCGGGGCGATGACCTACATCGGCAACGGCCCAAACTTCATGGTCAAGGCGATCGCCGAGCAGGCCGGCGTCAAGATGCCGAGCTTCTTCGGCTATTGCGGGTACAGTCTGGGGGTGTTGCTGCCGGTGTTCGTTCTGGTCTCGCTGCTCTTTCTGTGATCCGTTTTTTTTGATCCGTTGCTCTGGCTCTGACACGCTCTCCACACTGCCCCAGCCCTCCTTCCTCTGGCATTCAACCACGTGACGCAAGCCCACCCCGCCGATGACGCCTACGATCTGATCACGACTTCCTCGCAACTCGCGGCGCTTGTGGAACGGCTCGCCGGACATTCCCACGTCGCGTTCGACACCGAGTTTGTCTCGGAACACACCTACCGGAGCCAGCTCTGCCTGATCCAGGTGGCAGCGCCCGGCACGCTGGCTGTGATCGACACGCTGAAGGTACCGGAGCTCGATCCGTTCTGGCGGCTGCTGACGGAGCCCGGTCGCACCACGGTCGTCCATGCCGGCCGCGAAGAGATGGGGTTCATCCTGCATGCCATCAAGGCCCGCCCATCGTCGCTCTTTGATGTGCAGGTGGCCTCCGGCCTCGTTGACCACGACTATCCCGCTGGCTACGCCTCGATCGTGCGACGGTTTCTGAACCTGCCGACCAACAAGGGCGAGACCAGAACCGACTGGCGTCAGCGGCCGCTCACGCCCGCGCAGCTGGAATACGCCCTCGACGACGTCCGCCATCTGGAGCAACTCTGGCGGAAGCTGGACGGGAAGCTGGCCGCCTCCGGCCGGACCGACTGGATGCGGGACGAGATGCAGGCCTGGCAGAACGATGTTGAGGAGTCGTTCATCCGCAAGCGTTGGCGGCGGGTATCGGGGCTGAGCGGCCTTTCGCGGCGGGAGTTGGCGATCGCGCGGGAGCTCTGGCACTGGCGGGACAGTGTCGCGGAATCCCGCGACATGCCGCCGAAGCGGGTGCTTCGCGACGATCTGCTTGTGGAACTCTGCAAGCGGAAGAGCGCCGATGAGCGGCAGATCTCGGCCATCCGCGGCATGCAACGGTCGGATCTGCGGCATATTCTCGGCGGGCTGTCGGAGGCAATTCGTCGCGGCCTCGAGCTGCCGGAGGAAGAGTGCCCGGGCGGCGAACGGCACCGTGCACCGCCGCCCCAGCTGGCCGTGCTGGGGCAATTTTTGGCGACTGCGGTCGCGGGCGTCTGCCGGCAGATGCATCTGGCACCGGCACTTGTCGGCACATCGTCGGACATGCGGGACCTGCTCGCCTATAAACTCGGCTACTTCGACGATGAGGACGACCGGCCGCCACTGCTGGCGACCGGCTGGCGGGCGGATGTGGTCGGGGCTCTCGTGGACGATCTGCTCGCCGGCCGGGCTTCGCTCCGGATTGGCGATGTTCGCTCAAACGATCCGCTGGTCATCGACCGCCACGGCGGCTGACGCCCCAGTCGACGCCCCAGTCGACGCCCCAGTCGACGGGCCAGTCGACGGCATGGCATGCACCGACCGCTGATCAGTTATTCCGGTGGCTTTCCAGCCAGGAGCGGTTGAGCCGGACGAGCGCCGCATGAAGCCGACTCTTGACGGTTCCCACGGGAATGCCGAGCACGACGGCCGCCTGCTGGTACTTCATGCCTTGGTGGTAGACGAGGACGAGCGGCGTTTTCATGCGCTCCGGAAGTTCTTGAACCGCCGATGCCATCCATCGCATCGACTCTTCCCGGGCGGCCTGGGCGTCGATTGTGGCCTCATCGGCCGACATCAGATCGCCGAACGTCGGTCCCTCTTCGCGGCCGCGGAGGCTGCTGTCGAGCCCCACCATGCGGTGGCGTTTGGCCCTGCGGCAGGCATCGATGGCCTGGTTGGTGGCGATCGCATAGAGCCACGGTCGGAATCTGCGGCCGTCAACGAAGGAGTGTCGCTTGATGTGCACGCGGAAAAAAGTCGCCTGACAGACATCCTCCGCCATGTCGGCATTGCCGAGGTAGCGGCGGAGGAAGCCCAAGATCTCCGGTTGATAGCGGTGCATGAGCGACTCGAAGGCGGCCTCTTCGGCGTCGCCGCAGAACCGACTCATCAGATGTTCGTCGGACGGTTCCGGCCCACCGCCGCCGCTGGATTCAAATCGGAGTGACTTTGATGCAACACCCCGTAGTGCGACGGCTCTCATGCCATGTCTCTCCATGTTTGCCCGCGTGTTCGCCCCGAACGAAGGCTCAGGAACCAGACACGAGCCAGGTGCCATGAAGAGACAGGCACACGGCATGCCAAACCCGCACCAAACGTGAAACCGTTAGAATCGGCAGTTGTGGCGATACAGGGCAGTCGCCGGAAACAGGCAATCCCGCAGCGGAGTGCCGCATTTTGCAAAACTCTGGCCGCAGAATGCGGCATCGTTTGCAGGAAACCGCCTGTCGCAGTCTGCGACAGGCTCTGCTGGCCGTCAGGCGTTCCAAGGAATCAAGATTGCTCGAGACGTCTCATTCCGTCTCGGGATTTTTCTCGGCTTTTCTCGGAGCGGAGGGCATGGGATTCGAACCCACAACCCATTGCTGGGCATCTGATTTCGAGTCAGACCGCTGGCCAATTCGCTTACCCTCCGAATCTCTCGCCCCTAATGTAGGTCGCAGCGTCGGTGCGCTCAAGTTCAGCGGCATCTTCCCGACAGTCAGCGGCAAAAGAATCGACTGCGGCCGTCGCGGCAGGGTCTGCCTGCAACGCTTTTAGCGAAAAAACGCGGCATGCCGGCGGGGCACTTCCGTGACGGCCACGACCGCCTCCCCCCGCCCTCGCTTGAGATGCCGCCCGTTTCTGCCGATTCCAACCTCGTGGC
>Ga0247835_1005028_pt1 | contig 11034 bp, 14 predicted proteins | sample LaCtaG_3_FD_189912 | JGI IMG/M metagenome (GOLD analysis project Ga0247835, IMG submission 189912) | Freshwater microbial communities from meromictic Lake La Cruz, Castile-La Mancha, Spain - LaCruzMarch2015_13.5m | ecosystem: Environmental > Aquatic > Freshwater > Lake | place: Spain: Castile-La... | reverse complement strand
CGGGGCGGCTCACTGGAGGTCCACCAGGAACTCCACGCCGACGCGCGTGTCACCATCAGCTCACCGCGCAACAACTTCGAGCTGATCCCCGCCGATCGCTACGTTCTGGTGGCCGGCGGTATCGGCATCACCCCGCTGCTGTCCATGGCGCACCACCTGTGGTCGACGCGCACTCCGTTCGAACTGCACATCTGCGCCCAGGACGGCGACGCCGTTCCGTTCGGCGCCGAGCTGATGGATCTGCCTTTTGCGCACGCGATCTCGGTGCATCTCGATGCCAGCCCGGGCCGGACCGCGCTGTCCCCCACCTCGACTCTGGGCACCTGGCAGGCCGGGACGGAGTTGTACCTGTGCGGGCCGGCGGGCTTCATGGACTGGGTCAGCTCACAGGCGTTGGGCTTGGGCTGGCCGCTGGACACCATCCATCGGGAGTACTTCAGCGCCCCGGTGTTCGACATCACCGAGAGCCGCCCGTTCGATGTGGTGTTGGCCCGCCGCGGGCTCACCCTGCACATCCCTGCGGGCCGGCAGATCCTCGATGTGCTGGAGGAAAACAGCATCCCGGTTCAGTGGGCCTGCTCACAGGGGGTGTGCGGCACCTGCGTCACCCCGGTGCTTCAGGGCGAACCGGATCACCGCGACGCCGTGCTGACGCCGCAGGAGCGCGCCGCCAACTGCTCGATGTGCCTGTGCGTGTCCCGGGCTAAATCCGAGAAGCTCGTCCTCGATCTCTGAGAGCTTGGGTTCGGCGCCCTACGTCGACCCCTCACCAACTCAGCAGCAGCAGTTCGACGCTGAACCCCGGACCCATCGCCAGGATCAGTCCGCGACAAGTAGCGGTCATCAAGGAGTGATCGCCATACTGGAGCGGTGAACGATGCCGTCGCCGCAGTCCTCGCCGGTGCCGATGAGGTCAGCGGTTGGCAGGAGGACCTCTACAGGGACCTGCACAGCCACCCCCGAGTTGTCCCATCAAGAGCACCGCACGGCGGGCAAAGCTGCCGACCGGCTCACGACGGCCGGCTTCGAGGTGATCAGCGGTGTCGGCGGTACCGGGGTGGTGGGCGTGCTGCGCAACGGCGACGGCCCGAGTGTGCTGCTGCGCGCCGACATGGACGCCCTGCCGCTCACCGAGGACACCGGCTTGGCGTACACGAGCACCAATGACGGCGTCGCGCACGCGTGCGGGCACGATATGCATGTGGCGTGCCTGCTGGGTGCGGCGCAGCTGATGGCCGACTCCCAACGGCAGTGGAGCGGAACGCTGATCGCGCTGTTCCAGCCCGCCGAGGAGACCATCAACGGGGCCGCTGGGATGGTGTCCGACGGTTTGGCGACCCGGATTCCGAAGGTGGATATCGCGCTCGGTCAGCACGTCACGCCGCTGCCTGCCGGGCACCTGGCCGCCACCGCCGGGCCGGCGTTCGCGTCGGCGGACAGCATCAAGATCACGCTGTACGGCCGCGGCGGGCACGCGTCGATGCCGCAGACCACCGTCGACCCGGTGGTGCTCGCTGCGGCGGTGGTGATGCGGCTACAGACGATCGTCGCCCGCGAGATCGACCCCGCCGACACCGCGGTGCTGACCGTGGGCAGCATCCTGGCCGGCACCAAGGCCAACATCATCCCCGACACCGCCGAGATCCAGATCAACATCCGCAGCTACAGCGAGACGGCGCGCACCGCACTGCTCGACGCGATCCACCGCATCGTCGCCGCCGAATGCCAGGCGTCGAACTGCCCGCGTGAACCGGACTTCGAGTACTTCGAGCACGCGCCACTGACCGACAACGATGCCGACGTCACCGAGAAAGTCACCGGCGCGTTCACCAGACACTTCGGCGAGGCCGTGATGGTGCCCGCGCCGAAGGTGATGGGCAGCGAAGACTTTTCCGATATCGCCAACGGCGTCGGCGCCCCGTACTGCTACTGGCTCTTCGGCGGAACGGACCCGGCCGCGTTCGCCACAGCGTTCGCGGCGGGCACCGTGACCAGCGACATCCCGTCCAACCACTCCCCCCGCTTCGCGCCGGTCATCCAGCCGACGCTCAACACCGGGACGGCGGCGTTGGTGGCCGCGGCGATGGCGTGGTTGGGCAAGGACGGTCGCCCGACCCTCCCCCCGGTTGACCCCGCGGCTCTGCGCGCTGACCTCGACGCCATCATCGAACCGGGGTTGTGATGGGTCTTGGCATGCTCGACACCTCTACGGTGATCCTGCTGGGCCGTATCGCCGATCCGGCCACTCTCCCCGACCAGTCGGTGATCAGCACGATCCGCATCCTGACCGCTAGAGATATCGATACCGTTCGTGCCCACGTCAGAGCCCGTCGAGTTGGCGCTCAGCACACGCTCGGCTGAGAGCTCGGCTGAACGCCTCGACATCGCCGGCGCACGCGTCGAGTTCGGCGGGGCCGAGTAGTGCCACCAGACCGTGATCGGTGCGAGCGACCACGAACGGCGCGGGTGAGCCAACGGCGAGCACATCTGCAGGTGCGTCATTGCGGTGATAGGTACGGAACTCGACATCGAGTTGATCGCGACACTGCCGCCAGTCGGCGCGCTCGGTGAACAGCCCGTGGGTGATCTCGCACAGCCCGCAGTGCGTCCGACCTAATCGAGCCCCGATCCAGTAGCGCACTTCGCCGACCAGAGTGCCATCGGCGTCGTAGACACCAATGAGTTCCCGCACTGCTGCCGGCATGGTCGGAGGGTACCGGGAACAACCGTTACGCCCCGAGGTCAAGCCCGGCACAGGCGGGCCCGTGAGGTCGGCCGGTTCCGGCCGGGCACGATGAGAGCGGCGGAAGACCCGATCGAAGAGGAGAGCGCAGTGCTGGGTTGGTGGGTCTGGCTGGTGGCGGCGGTGCTCTACCTGGGCTTTCGCCTGTTCTATGACAACCTGCGCGGCAAACTCACCCCGACCGAGATAGACACCATGCTCGCCCGGGCCGAGGCCCAGGGCGCGGGTGATCTCAACGACCTGTCGATCGTCCGCAAGTTCCTCGAAGACGACGACGGTCGCGAGTTCGTCATGGTCAACCTGGTGCGGGTGCCCGACACCATGGTCACCGACCCTGACACCGGAGCACAGGTGCCGGCCAGCGACATGATGAAGGCCTACTCCAAGGCCTTCATGCCGCTGCTGATCAAGCACGGCAGCCACCCGGCGCTGGCGGCACGCAAGGTCGGTGGTTACGTCGATGCCTGGAAGGTGGGCCCGGATCCGGGCTGGTCGATCGTGGGCTTCATGCGCTACCGCTCACGGCGCGACATGATGAAAATGGCGGTGGACCCCACCTTCGGCGATGCGCACAAATACAAGCTGCTCGGCGTTGAGGAAACGTTCTCGTTTCCAACCCAGCCGTTCGTCCGGGCCTACGCCAGTCCACGAGTCACGGTATTTCTGATCCTGGCGCTGGCCGCGGCACTGGCACAGTTGGCCATCATCGCCACGCACTAAGTCCAGGCAATGGGCTAGCGCCCAGGCATCAACTGCCACGCCTCTAACTCGGCGTCACCCATGCGTTGAAGACCGGCATACCCTCCCATGGGCCGCCACGGGCAATCGCGATGACGGCGTGGGGCCGGTCGAACATGAGCTCAACGCGACGGATGGTGCGCTCGACCAACGCCGGCCTTCCCGTCAACACACCGAGGGCAGAGATTGCCGCTGCGGTGAAACCGGCTTCGTCGTAGGCGGCGGTGGCGGTCTGTATGCACTCGAACGGACCGGCCAACGCCGGCGCTGCCTCGCACAGTGCCGCGACGATCTCAGCCACACCGGGAGCGCCGGAAAGCGTGCTGACCGTGTCCCCGCTCCACTTCGGCAGATGGCTGCGCCAGACGATATCGAAATCGTCGGGCGCGTCCCGTTTGATGAAACTCTCGGTCACTTTCCGAACTTTCCATGAGTGCCCATCGATGAGGTCCCCACCGCGGAGGCCGCCGTTCCACAACGCCCCCTGGTTCAGCTTGTCGACAACCTCGTCCACCGCGCGCCATACGTCCTGCGGTGAAACCTCAGGTGCGGCAATCACACTGACGACGTCGACGCCGTCCTCGCTGAACGGCTTGGCGACAGCGACGCGGCCCGCGGCTTGGGTGTCGACAATGGTCTGCAGTCCATCGTTGAGAACAAGCATCCCGTCATCGTCAGTCCAGAGCTCCTTCGCCCAGCGTGGCTGAAGCACCAGGGCGGTCGCCACGACCAGCATCGTCTCGGGACTGACTGCGATGGGGAACTCGTTGATCAGCCCGCGGGTGTGATCGGACGCCCAGCGGTCAAGGCCGGCCTGGTCGGGCATCGCCTCGAGTGCCACGGCCAGCTTTGTCTTCAACACAACCCGCGACCACGCTCCCAGAGCGGTCGCGATGGTGGCGTGCGGCACCGTGAGCAGTTCCTCGGCCAACGCGGCGGCCTCATCACACGAGATCCCGATCGCCTCGGCGATTGCTTCGCGATGATCATCGGAGGCAACCGGCGCGAGGTGGGCCAGGAGCAACCAGAGCCCCGCATACGAAACGGCGGTCGCCGTCGCCGTTTCCACCACACTGTCGCGAGCCAACGCCGCGTAGCGCGTGACTAGACCGGCGGTATGCGGTCGGGTGCCCGTCGTCCACTCCGATGAGTCGTTGCCGAGGTACCTCCGTTGGCCGCAGGTCACGCACTCGGTGGCCCAGTCATCGGGTCCGATGCAGCACCCGCCCAGGCTCAGGTCGGACCGCCGGCCCGCCTCTTCGAACAGATCCACCGTGGGCATGCCGTAGACAACATGGTGTAGCGCGGTCGATCCGCACCGGCCGCAGGCCGGCACTTCGGTCTCGGTCGTGATGGTCGTCATGTTCTGGATCCCCGTTCAATAGTGATGCTCGGGCAAGACCGGCCTGGACTTGCGCAGTAAGGACGAAAGCGAGTCAGTGATCTTCGGCTATTTTCCTGGCCACCAATCCATCTGGGGTATCGGCGGCAGTCCCCGGATAATCTCCCTTTGCTTCCTTGCGGGCGGATCGGCGTCAGCCGGGATATGGGACAGAAGTTCTTCTCGCAATCGTCGAAGATCCACCCCGAGGCGTTCGAGATACTCGCTAGCCAGCTCTGGCTCTGCCCACGGGTCGTCGAGATGCCTGAGTAGCGCAAGGAGCAGGTGCTCTGACCCGATGAAGTTGTTGCGGAGTTGCCGCACTTCGTCCAGACACAGGTGCAATACCCGGCCCGCGCCGGGGGTGTACGGCAGAGAACGCGCCTCCTCGACAGAGCCGGCGACCGGCTGCACAGCAATCAACTCGCACTGCGCCCCAGCCTCACTTGGGGTGACGTTGAGGGCGAAGAATGCCTCCTCAACGGGGCCCCGGCCGTACTCGATCAAAGCAATCAGGAGATGCTCGACGCAGACGGCATCGAGCTGCCGTTGCACGGCATGCCTTTGGGCAACCGTTAACACGCGGCGCAATTCGTCTGTGTACAGCTGGTACACGACCCTCCCTCCCCAAAGCTGTGCTGGTTCAGGTGCACGCTACCGCCGACCACTGACAAACCGGTGACTCAATTCTTCTGGCGCCCAGGCATTCCGGGTGGCAGCACCACTCCCTCGGGAGGACTCAGAACAGCTTCTGAACCCTCCGCCGGCGGCAACTCGCGGAAGACGATGATCATTCCGGGAACGCCGTCTCGCGCCAGAGCGGCATCGACAGAAAGCGCCGGCAGCTCATCGTCGCGATCGAGGTTGAAGTAGGCCGACGACCGGCGTTCCTGGTGCCACTGCGTTATCAGTTCACTGGCGAGCGCGTGGCCATCGTCCCGGTAGCGCTGAATCGCGGCCATGTTGGCCGGCGGATGGCCCTCTTCCCGTTTCAGGAATTCGACCGCCGCCAACTGAGGCCCGATGACCGCCAAGCCCGCCGCCTCGAAGACCCCGGGCAGGTATTCCAGCATCACCGCGAGATTCTCGTCAGGCTGCACAGCGTCGACGACGTAGTTCACCGTGAAGCCACGACGGGAAAGCTCGTCCACCACCACCGGGGCGGTAGCGGCGATGTAATCGTGAACGCCCGGGGTCCAGACAAACCCACGGAAGAAGGACTTGTAGAGGTCCTCCACCATCACCCACGCAACCGACACCAGCCAGCCGTCGTCGCACTGCGCCAACTGTGCCCGCACCCGCGCGCTCAGATCCGCGAGCGATCGCTGCCGCTCGGGTTCGGGCAGGGCGTCAAGCCTTTCCCCGCCGGCCACGATCGTCCCATTGCGGTACTCCCAGACCTCGGCAAGCGTCGAGAATGTCCAGTCACTGTTTCCCATGTTCCCCCCTTGTGTTGTCCTGCTGTGGTCAGACCGTCTCGTCCGACGGAGTGCGCGCGACGATCTGCGGATCGTGCGGAACGTAGTTCTCCCACTGGATCTGCGGCTCACCGCTCCAGCGGTAGGCGACCATGATTCCGCTCCCCCCGCTGAAGTCGACGCACGCGGTGTAGGTAGTCCACTCGTCCCTCTGGGACTCCCACTCACGCCAGTAGTGGCCATAGAACAGTGGGGTTCTGTCCTTGTACACGTAGTCCCGGTGCTCAGCATCGACGGCGCGAGGCTCGTAGACCGGGTAGTCGTCTTCGTTCTCGAGCTTGGCGGCCCGGAGTTCGGCCAACGCAGGCAGTGTGGCCGCGTCATGGTCCCACCACCGGATGCGGGCGTCTTTGCGTTCCTTTTTGGACTCGAAGTCCCAGTACGGTGCCATGCCATGTTTGACCAGCGAGATCTCAGGCCCTTTCAGCAGCACTTCAATCGCACGGTTCAAGTCGGTACCGGGAGTATTGGCCTCTGCGAAATGCTCGACGGTCGACAGCTGGTTCGAGCCGGTGATGCGGCGGACGACCTTCATCGAGGCCTCATGCCAGCAGGCGTGAATCACCCGGATGTCCCCAAGGTCGAGCCACAGCGGCAGGGTTTTAAACCACTCGACGTAGTACGCCTGATCCTCGGGGGTCAGCTTGACGAACTCCTTGTGCTGATTCTTGTTCCGATCCGAGTGCTCTCGGAGCGGCATACCAGTCTCCGGATGCTTAGTAGCCCAACAGATGGCGTTGAATTCGTGGTTTCCCATCACGATTTGCGCGCTGCCGGAGTCGACCATCGGCTTGACCAGCTGGAGCACCTCGAGCTGATCGTCGCCGCGGTCGATGAGATCGCCGACGAACACCGCAGTCCGGTCCGGGTTGCGGTAGACCCCTGATTCGTCCTGCCGATACCCGAGTTCATTCAGCAGCGCCCTGAGCTTCGTCACGCGGCCGTGAACGTCTCCGATGATGTCGTAGTAGACCATTTCTTTGCTCCTCATCTGTGTTTCTCCCTCCCTCTTGTACAACCCTCTAGGGATGAATATTATTCCTGCCCAACGATATTCATGCCGCAGCACTTTCGTGTGACCGCGTCACGATGCACATCGATATGGTCCGTTCCTAACAGGGCGTGTCGAACTGGTAGTCCGTCGGGTACAACCGGCCGCCATCGTCCAGGCACGCCTGATAGCAATTCCGGTAAAGCGACGAACCAAACCCGACCCGCTCGCAATGCATGAAACTGCCGTCGGCGGCCGGCAACTCGTCGCAGAACCCGCCGAACGGACTGCTCCAACACTGCCCGGGCGCCGCCACTGCTGCTGGCGCGCATACCAATCCGCCGACGGTAAAGGCCGCGGCGCAAGCGGAGGTGATCATCGCGCGGATCTTGCTCGCGAAACCCCATCCGGGAGAATCTGATTGCGGTCTGGTGGCGTGGTTCCCCATGGTGTTTCCCCCTGTCGGTGGCCTCATCCCCCGGACCCCCACCTACGACATTAGCGGCAGGGTCTGACAGGGAATGGATCGAAATTTGATATCACCGGCGATACCAAGTTCTAGCTCCAGTGCCTCAGCCCTCGGGGAAAATCTTGCGCCGGATGCGTCGGGGCACAGGCTTACTCATACAGGTCGGCCACGGTGGCGCGGCCCGCGGCCTCGACGTCGGTCTGGCGCTTCTGCTCGGCGAGGTGCCGCCAACGGTTCCGTTTGTAACCGTTCGGCCCGTACTCAAGAAGGTAGGCGGCGTAGTCGGCCTCGGACTCAGCGGTCTCGCGCCGGTGCCGGGCGACCGACTCGGGGTCGACGCTGGCGGGGAAGAAGCCGAGTTCCTCGTTCAGTTGGGCGCGCAGTCGCGCCCGCTCCTGGGACGTCAACGCGACCCCCTCGACGCACCGCGGAAGCCCTTTGCGCGGCGGCTTGTTCCGTTGGCGATATCTGTTCGTGGGCGGTAACGAATCCTGCGACGCGACGACATGTCAGTTCCTGGGCGGCATCTGGCCGTGCATCCGGCGCCACTTGTCGATGTGGTGGGCAGGCAGCGATTCGGGCGTCGTGGGTAGAGGGTCAGCCAGCCAACCGCGCGTGGCGGCCAGCTTGTTGCGTTCGATCTGTTCGTTGTCGATCATCTGTTCTTCCTCCCGTCAGTCCTTGTCCTCGTAGCGGCGCAGGAAGGCGATCCAGTTGTCTCGCTGGTTGGCGAGTGGGGCGTAGCGCCTTCTCCCCGCCTCGGCCCGGGCGGCTCTCTCCTCGGGAGTGGGCCAGGGCGGCGGCGCGGGCGGCGGGTCAGCCAGCCACCCGCGCTCAGCCTTCTTCTTCCGGGCCTCGATCTCGTCCTGGCTCATGACTGACCCGCCTGGAACGGGCTGCTGACCCAGCCGGCGACGACCGCAAGCCTGCTCGGCCGATGCACGGCAATGAAGCCAAATGGGCGGTCGAAGGTGACGTCCACAAGGGTGATCTCATAGCGCTCTCTAGGCATCGCGCTGCCAACTGCGATACCGAATGCGGTGACCGCGGCTGCTTCGAACCCTTCGGCAAAGAACCGCGCCAACACGTCTTGCACGCCTTCTGAGACGAACAGCGGCACCGGACTCAGCAACGGCAGGTGCGACGTATCGGATTCGGACAAGGAGCGCAGTCCGAACAGGTCGACATTGTTCATCAGATCGTGCTTGGCAGTGATCTCGAAGGACGGCAGCGCCATGCACACCATGTCGTTCGGGTCGATGGATGGCGCCCGACGGACTGTCAATCCGGGCCCGCCGCCGTCGAGGTCAGCGGCCAGATGGACCTGGGCCTCACCCGACAGTTCGCGCAGCCCAACAGCCAGCACCTCGGCCGGCTGCTGATCGCCGAGCAACAAATGGACGTCGACATCGCCGTCACCTTCCACCATGACGCGGGTCACCGTGCCGTCGAGAACCGCGGCGATTCCGAGGTCGTAGGTCGTCCGACTCAGCTGCTGCTGATCAGGCTGAGCCGACTCCCAGTTCCGATCCCGCGGGTAGCCCTCAAACGGCGTACGCCACTTCACCCGCGCCGCGAGCGCGGAGGCGAGCACCAGAACGGTGGCAGGTGTGAGCTGCAACGGAAACTTATCAATCAATCCGTCGGTCTCGGCCGATGCCCATTGGTCCAGCGCCGCCTGATCGGTCAGTGTCCGCACGACGCCCGCCGGCAGGCCCGACGCCCACTCCTCATGCAACGGAATGCCGTCACGCGTCCAGAGGCCCAATGCGGCGGTGGTCGAGATGCCCGTGCGCAGGACGTCGATCAACTCGAGCGCCTCCTGCTGGGCGATGTCGACGGGCCGGCCAAGCGCTGCAGCCAGTTCGGCCCCGGCCTGCTCGTCGGCCGCCGACGCCAGCAGCGCCAGCAGCGGCCACAACCCGGCGCCCGAGAGGACGAAGTCCCCGCCACCCTGGCGAGTGCACCACCGTGCGGTCAACGTGTTCGCGGCCTGTACCGCAGGGCTGATCGCGGCCATGTGGTTCTTCTCTCCCGTCATACGGACTTCTTCTTCCTCTTCGGCGCCACCGGCTCCGGCGTCTCAGCTGCGACAGCCAAGTCCGCGATCTCGATCACGTTCAGGACCTCGATGACGTCCGTGCCGCTTGCCCGGTTCTCGTCGTAGCAGGCGATCACCTGCTCGCAGAACTCGTACTCCGCGATGGGCCTGACGGGAAGCCCGAGCTCCACCGTTTCATCAAGGGAGATTGCGTAGCCATGCGTCGGGTAGTCCTTCGTGAGCCGCTCGGGCAGGCTCATCGCCAGCTCCCGCGGGCAGTCTTCCCGGGTCAGCATCAGCCGCTTGCCGTAATCCGCTGCCTCTTTCAACATGCGGTTCGACTGGTGCAGGATCGTCGGATCCACCTGCGACACCAACGGCTTGAGAAGGCTGGAGGCCAGATCAGCCATGACGGACACCGTCTCGGCGCGCCCCAACCGGGTCTTGTAGCGCACTTCCCCACCCAGTCCGAGCACAATCTCGCGCGCAGCTTCGGTGATCTGGTTCAAGTTGCCGATGCGATCGAGCGCCGACACCCTCATCCCGGGGTTCTTCTCGTAATCCAGCTGCACGTCCAACGGGCCGAGTTCGGCGGCGGGGCCCATGTAGATCTCGTCGGCGACAAGGCTGAGCAATGTCGCCGCCGACTTCGCATAGTCCGGGATGACGACGCGGACACGGCAGGCGATGCTCCTCAACAGCAAGGCGATCTTGTAGGCACTGCGTGCCGAGCCACCCGGTGAGTTCAGCCACAGATCGACGGTGGTCTGGGCCTTCCCCGGCAACGCCGCAGCCTTCAGCGACTGTTCTATCGTGGTGAACTCCCGGCCCCGCAAACCTGCTCCAGGTGCGAATTGCAGAAGCCCGACGATGACCACTGCTCGCTGGCCTGCCAACGGCTCGCCGACCGAACTCGGATCGGCGCCCCTCGCCCGTGAGCGTGAGCCGTTCCTGCGAACCGCACCTCCGGCTACCGCTGTACTCATCGACCGTCCTCCCCGACTGTCCGCTGCTGAAATGACGTTGCCCCAACCGTCCTGACTCACATAACCCCCCGAATGTATTGCTGAACAATCACCGATGTACTGCACACAACAAGCGCACCCCGCGAGCGCTCGCCGCCTCCTCCCCGTCTCGACTATGACAGCGACCTCTGACATCACTGGGCCCCTTCCGGGGTCGCATGCCGGTCC
>Ga0247835_1005027_pt1 | contig 11035 bp, 9 predicted proteins | sample LaCtaG_3_FD_189912 | JGI IMG/M metagenome (GOLD analysis project Ga0247835, IMG submission 189912) | Freshwater microbial communities from meromictic Lake La Cruz, Castile-La Mancha, Spain - LaCruzMarch2015_13.5m | ecosystem: Environmental > Aquatic > Freshwater > Lake | place: Spain: Castile-La... | reverse complement strand
CAGACAATTATTCCCCGCTCCGTTCGCCTGGCCGAGGCCCCCAGCCACGGCCAAACCATCTACGAATACGACAACTCCGGCGCCGCCGCCGCCAGCTACCGCCAACTCACCACCGAGTTCCTCGCCAGACTTAGTATAAGTAATTAGTAATGAACAGGATACACCTTACCTTGTCCATCTTCAAAAGTAATTTCCGTGGGTGTCATCTTCGTGATTTTAACTTTGATCTCTGAGCCAACGGTGTCTCCAAGATTGTAGACCCTTCCATTAAATAAAAGCCGCGACATTTTGCCCGCCAAGCGAACCCCCGCGATTTCAGAATCGTGCAGAAATTCCCGCGTCCGTGCCGTAATGTCTTTTTTCGCTTCTTCCGCCATCATCTTGGCTCTTTCCTCGGCGCGCGATGGGACTTTTTTCCCAACGCTGACGGGATTCAGCTTCTCCGGCAGTGCTTCCGAGTTTTCGATCTCGATGGGAAGATTTTCATCCACCAGATTCAGTTCCGTATTCTGTGCTTGTTTCGCAATCTCTTGCGCATTCTTGTTTAAGACCGGTACCGCTAGTCGACTGGATTGGATCGCTAGCCTGGCTGGCGCATGGTTAGGCTCCTCGGTTTTCTGAGCTACCGCAGGCACCGCCACGGGGGCAGAGGGCAATGGAGTGGTGCTGGCAGTGCTTGGGATTGGATTTGGCGAAAGCAGACGCTGAAGATCAGGCCAATAGGTCCAAACTCCCGCACCGGCCGAGACAAGAAGGAGCGCCACGATAACCACCTCACGTGTATTTCCATTCGATGTTCCGACCTGCCACGGCCTGAAAACGGTGCGTGTCATGGTCGGCTATCTTTTACGATTTAGTCGCGGACGATGGTTGGAGTGACGAAAAGAACTAACTCTTTTCGAATTTTGGCTTGGGCCACTCCCGTAAAAAGATAACCCAAACCAGGGATATCGCCCAAGAGGGGAATCCACTCCTTTTCTTTAACATCCTGCTCCTGAATCAATCCACCCATAATAATCGTGTCTTCATCGTTTACACGAACAACGGTAGCCGCTTGCTTTACATCAATAATCGGGGCTGTTGCCGTGGAGTTTGTTGTGGTCGTGGCAGAGTCTCCCGGAAATGACTTTTGACCTCTGAGCGAGGAAACAACGGGTTGGATATCAAGTTGAATTTTGTCGTTTTCAGAAACTTGCGGCGTGATCGATAAAACAGTTCCGGTGCTGACGGTGTTCACCAGAACATTATTTCCTTGGGCATTACCACTTTGACTTTGCAGAACATTGGATTGGGATACGAAAAATGGGGTTTCCGTTACGACTTTAATCAGTGCGGTCATATGATTGAGGGAACGAATTCTAGGCTGAGATATGATATTCAAATTCCCTTGCTGAGCGATAGCCTGCAAGATGGTATTCACTTGATTTCCTGGTCGCGTAATCTGCAAGGTTGCTGGCGCCAATTGTGTTACAATCGTGGCGGGAATTCCCACACCGGTCATGTTGCCCGCGGCGGCCACTGCTGTTTGGCCAATCGATGCGGCCACATTTTCCCAGTTAATTCCCGCTTCGAAGGCTTTGGATAGCTCCACATCAATGATTTTCATATTCAAATCCACCTGTCGGTAGATCGTCCCCTTGAGCAACTTAAAGTACTCGTCGAATTCGACCATTTTATGCCGTTTATCGGTGATGATGACAGTGCCGGCCATTGAATTGATTGATAATTTTCCTTCAGGGGTAAGCTGCTCTCGTAATTGCTTCTCAATATCTTTCCAAATATCGATGGTGTCCTCCGACTGAATGGTGACAGTTCCCTCCGCTGAAGCCCCATTCCCCCCCCCCCCCCCCACCTCCCCCCCCCCCACCACCTCCCCCGCCACCCACGGATCCGCCACCCCCGTTAGCAATATTGGAAACGTCCGCTTGGGTCTGAACCTGCCCCTGACGTGTAATTCGAAGATAATCCAAGACGTAAAACTTAGTCTCTAGCCCCTTGACTCGAATGAGCCCCCCTTGCTCCTCCGCATAGTAACCTTTCGCCTCCAGAATCGCTTCCAAAGCACGATCTAAGTTTAGTCCGCGGAAATCTACCGTGATGGTGCCTTTGACTTCTGGACTAGGAACAATATTGAGATCGTTAAGTCGCGCAAAAAGCGCCAGTGCATCCGTAATCTCCATGTCCTGAGCCGTAAAGCTGTATAAAACGTCTCCGTTGACTCTGTTCCCCCCCCTAGGCTTTTTCTTATTGAAAATCGCACTGAGCTTTCCTTCTGTTTTGATGGAAGGGTTCGACATATCTTTCCAAGGACTGAATTTGGGGGTCAGCCCAGACACCTCATCCGGAAGATTGGTTTGGACGTTATTCCAAAAAGTCATTAGAGCCTGCCCTTGGCTCATGGTAAGATTGTTGATAAAAATATTCTGGTTCCTCGAAGATCCACCACTTTCATTTTTTCCAGATACCTCGGCCTTCATCATGTCGGCTTCCGCCGATTCGGCTGGGATCACCTCGACAACCGCTGTGTTCCAATTTGCGTCGACCGCCTTCATGCTTTGTAGATGCGTTACCAGAGAGAGGGCGACCGAAGGGGGAATATTTTCCACGGACCACTCGTAGCGCGTAAGGTCGGGCCCAGTGACAGGATATGGGGACGGCTTGGTGGGTGTCGGGGCAGGTATCTTAAGACGACCAATCGGTTCTGCTTTTGGTGACATTCCTCCGATCTCTTTCAGGCGATTCAGATAAGCTGGATTGTTGGGGTCAAGCCGGATCAGCTCCATCAAACACTTCTTCTCCTCACCTACGTTGCCTTCCGATCTTGCCTCACGCTGTTTCTTAATAATGTCGGCAATCATCAGCGAAACTTCCGGCTTTTTCTCGTCCGGTTTTCCTGTTGGTTGCAGTCGTACTCCTTTGGTCGTCATTTCCTCCCGCGGGCCAGGAGAGACCACTTCAGTCATCGAAATCGGTTGGGCACAAAGCTGCCCTTGATTCAAAATCAAAGCCAAGCACAGCCAAAAGGCGCTATATATAGTGTGTCCCATCAAATTGATTAATTAAATACCCACAATCATTCGTCAATACTTATTTTACGTAAATAAGTAATAAACATGCCACATGGTTATTCCATTGATGTTTAGGAATGAGCGCGCCCCAATCAAACCCGCTCTTAAAAAACTAAAGCTCTGTCTATTAACGGCTTACAGGAGAAGTATTTCGATTTTTGGAAAAGGCAAGGCTCCTCCTGCCGGTAGAGTGGATAAAGATCACCTCATCCCCTGCAATCGATTCAACCCGAAACTCACCTTTTTTACTACCCACTCGTAAGATATCCCCCGACACAACCGCTACCCAGAGGGGAGGCTTCCGCTTCTGATCCATGTAAACCGCCTCTAATTTCCACTCCTTCGGTAGTTCTAATGGCTCCTTGGGCGCCAAATCCTTGGGTACCTCCGGGAAAACATCCCAGCTGAACATCTGTTTGCTCACCGCCTCTTGCCACCGCCGCGAAAAATCTTTGGGATAAGCCAAGAAAACCCTCTTATCAGGATTGAGGACCTCTACACTTGATTGCGGAATCGGCGGCGGCAAAGCCGGCGCACTTGGGCCTGACAACCTCTCCAGCCAATCCTCTGGGACAAACTTGTACAAAATGAAACACACCGCACCCAGTGCCAGACCGCCCGCCACCATCGGATTGTTTAATGGACTAGCCACGGGGCTTATCCTCAATCATAAAAAAGTCGTACTCCATCTTAACTGTCCAACCTTTCACCCCGTCCGCTTGAATCTCCAGCTTCCTTAAAAAGTGCAGTTTGCGGGTCTTTTCCGCTGCACGCAAAAACTGAAAAAGTCGGAGAATATCTTTCTCTTCAATCTTCGCCGCAAGCTCTGGCGGACTGCGCAAGACAAGTTCCACCGGAAAATGTTTCAGCAACGGAATCTCCGGAAACGTCTGCACCGCCTCTTTCGGGACCACATCACCCAACCACTCCAACTCCTGCATCTCTTTGCCCAATTTTTTACACTCCGCGTTCACCTGATTTTCATTTTGCAATAGCTTTGCCTTTAAGGCCTGCATTTGGCGGTCTAAGTCCTCAATGCGTAAGTTCGGCATCATTTTTAGTAGCTTATTTTTTTCCAGTAACAAACCGTTACTCGTCTGCTCGGCGCTACTCCGTTGCAGGTACAGCGGTTTCAGCGCCGTCTGGTTGTAGTAAAAGACAAATCCACAAGCCAAAATCGCCACCCCTTGGAAGATCGGGTGCACAAACAGCCGATACAGCTGGAAGGCAAAACCCCGGAGCGGGGCCGCTCGATTACCGGACGCGGGCACGGACAAAATAACTCCCTGGCTTTCGGGAGCCCCCCTCTTTTTTTACAGTTTGCGGACCTTCCGGATCCCCCGTCTTTTCCACCACCTCCGCTTTCCAAGATGATTTTCCTAATGCCTCCGTCACCTTGCCCAAGAGAGGAATCAGGGCCACCCCCGGCGGGGCAATCCCCTCCAACAGCACCATGTATTCGGCCCGCCCATCCGCTCCTCTTCCCTCTTGGGTAAACGTCGCTCCATCCAGTTGTACCCCAGGGGGCAAAGCCCCATCTAACCCGTGCAATAAAACCTCAATCACCGGTTGATCCGCCTCCTCCGACAAAAACCGAATCGTCTCCTGCCTTGTCGTCAAAGCCGCCAGTTCCTCCCTCGCTTTCAATACCTCACCCTGCCGCGTGGCGATCTCATTGCCAATCTGTCGGATCTCCCCCCGCAAGGTCTGCTTCGTGATCTGCACCCGCGCAGTTTCAAAAAAGGTGTAGGCAAAAACCAGCCCCAGGATCAAATTCAAGGCCAAGCGCAGCCGCCGCAACTTTCCCCGCTGCGAGATCCGCGACGGAAGAATATTTTCCGTCGCACTCGATTTCAACCCCGCCGTCGCCCGCAAATACAACTCCGCGTCCACATTCACCCCAGCCGAATGCACCATTAAACCATCTACCCCCGACATCCCCTGAACCATCGAGACCGCCCCTCCCCCCGACGCAAAGACCGTGCCCACCTTGGCGTTCAACTTCTGCTCCGCAAAAAGAATCGTCCGGCGGATCTCCCGTTGCACTCCCTCCTGCCCCCTCGCATCCGAGGCCCCTAACGTTCGGTAGAAAAGCACCTGACCCGAGGAACGCCCCAATACCTGCATCAACCCCGTCTCCGCATCTGCCACCAGCAAAACCACCTCCTCCGGCGGCGTCTTTAACGAACGCAAGACTGGACGCAAGCTCAGGGCGGCCGGATAGTATCCCACAAAATCCAAACCTTGCTGGGTGATGACCAGATCCATCTCCTCGACAAACTTTTTCGGACTAGCCGTCACCAAATAAGCCTGTTGCCCCGTCTTATCTTCTGGATTCACTCGGGTGAACCCAAAGACACTCGGTTCCGGGAAAGGCTTGGCCTTTTCCACCCGCCGCGCCAAAAGGTTCGCCGCGACCTTGGCACTGGCCGGAGGGGTGCTCTCCACCAAAGGATTAATCACCGTATTATCGGTGCAGATCACCACCTCCGTTCCGCTCACCCGCGTGGTCGTCAGGAGCTGGTTGAGCGTGGCCAGAAAATCGGCTGGGTTGGAGACCAGAGCGCCCGCCTCGGACGAGCGACTGACCCGAGACGCACTCGTCGTCGCAATTCGCACCACCCCCTGAATCCAGCTGACAGCAATTAAGGCCATATTTGTTTTTCTAGGTTAAATCACTGGAATTGGGATATTTTTTTAGGGAATATGCTCGAACGAAGGAATAGATCCACCTAGATCCGTTAGATCAATACAACTGCCGCCAGTTGCCACCGTAATACTCAAATTGACAGTCCTTCTGTATGGTTGATGAGTTGGTTGTCACATTTGGTGGAGAGATAAGGCGAAGAGTCGTGCCTTGGATTACATAAAAGTTAGTCTGTTGATTTGGTATAGTAATAACGGCATTTGCACCAATTCCAAACTGAGGGGCTCCAGGAGTAGTAATCCTGTTTGAGGCAAAAGTAGTCGATGCACCATCAACTCGATTGACCGTAGCAGTTTGATTGGTGGCTCTATTGTTCAAACCTGATTGCCTTTGAGCTGGAAAGAAGTTTAAAATACTGACGTTGGTACTAGCTCCATTTGTCAGATAATTTATTGTCGTTCCATTAATATTTATTGGAGATGGCACATTATTATACCCGCTCCCAACATTGGCCATATCAACCACTACTGGTGCGGCTGTATCAATCAACTCCACCCTGCAAAACAGTGGCCTCAGATCGACTACCTTTACGTGGAGAAACTCTCCTCGATTAGTCCACGCATTATTTACTATGGTGTTTGTTGCAGTTATCAAACCATCACTTCCAACTGCTTTCGTCCAACTTCTCAACCAATTAAAATCGCCAGCCACAGCCGCATTTGCGCCAACTCCGTTCTGGAGACAACTCAAGCCAAGATCTTTCTTGGAAGAACTTACGATGTAGAGGCAAGCGGGGGAAGCGGGCATAGCTGACCAGCCGCCTGCCGGCGTGGCAAGGGGGGCCGCAGCGAGAGAGGTCTCAAGATAGACCCTTCGCTCACTACTAGCAGTGCCGGGAAAACTAAATTGGAACGAATCCTGACCTAAGGATGAGTAAGGGGCCGCGAGCTGTAGCCAGCCTCCAGCATCCGAACACACAACATTCGGATTCGGAATCGTTCCCGTCGCCTGAATGGACGCCATCAGCGCCCTGGCAATCTCCTCCAGATTTTTGTCCTCCTGCTCGATCGCCTTTTGCTGGGCGGCTTTCACCTCGCTAAAGATAGGCGCCAGATCAATCGTGCGTACGTGCAGAAATTCCCCCCGATTGGTCCAGCTAGGGTCAACAATGTTGGCTGGCGCCACCGTCACCCCATTGGAAAACTGTTTCACCCAGCTATCTAAGCTATTCACGGCGGCACTCGCGTAGCTGTTGTTCGTTGTTTGCGCCCCTGCCCCGTTGGTCGCTAAAAGAAGATTAAATTCGGGCCGAGAAGCTGAGACTAAGTACATCTTGGCATTGGTCGGGAATAAAGTCGCCCCCCAGTTGCTCACCGTGTTGGCAAAACCACCTTGGGCGGCCAAGGCCACCAGATTGGTGCTCAAATAAAGCCGGCGGCCCGTCTCATTGGTCATCCCAGGAAAAACGGAAACCAAGTTACTTCCGGCCAGCCGGGTGTAGTTACTCGCCAGGTAGGCCCAGCCAAAGCCTCCCGTAGCATTGGTGGCCGAAGGCTCCAAATTGGGGTTCGGAATCAGTCCGGTGGTTCGGATCGCATTGGTCAAGGCTTGGGCGATATCGGCCAAATTGGCGTCCTCCCCGACCGAGGTCGCAGTTTGGACCTGTCGAACCACCGAGGGGGCCAGCACGCTGGCCAGAATGGCGAGGATCGCCATCGCCCCAATCATTTCCACCAATGTAAAAGAGTTGGCTTTAGGCCGAATCATGCCTTCCCCATATTCATCATGGCCGTCATCGGTAAGAACACAGAGAGCGCGATCGTCCCGATCAGTACGATCAAGCTGACAATAATCGCTGGCTCGAGAATTCCGAACAGCTTCTTGATCGCTCGAGGAATGATGTCGTTGTAGTAGTCCACCACATTTTGCAAAGACTCGGCTAACTTACCCGTGCTCTCCCCCGTGGTGACCATTTGCAGCACGAGGTTAGGAAAAAGATCGCTCTCCTTCATCATCTCATGAATTTTTCTTCCTGTGGCCACTCCGTCATGGATTCGATCGACGGCGACAGACAATGCCCGGTTTCCCACCAGATCCCGACACAGTTTCAAAGAATCCAGCATCAGAATGCCGGAACGGTACATCGTCGCCAGATTCTGTCCAAATCGGGACATGCAGAGCATCATGTTCAACGGACCAAAGACAGGCATCTGGAGCTTTTTTCGATCCACCCAAAGGGCAAAGGGCGGGTGGTACATCACGAGACACTTGTAGATGACAACCAGCGCACCCGCACCCAAGAGAAGATGGTGCCAGTGATACTGAAAGAGGTGCGTGAAGGCGATGACCTGCCGCGTCAGCCAGGGCAGCGGCACCTTAATCTCCTCCAAAATCTTGATAAACTTCGGCATGACAAAGGTGAAGATGACGAACATAAAAGCGATCGTCGCACCGATGAGGATGGAGGGATAAACCAGTGCCTGTTTGATGTCCGCATACAGCTTGTCCAACCAGTCGATATAACGGCGCAGCTCCGCACAGATTTCGGGTAAAGTACCGCTCTTTTCTGCGACCTTGAGCAGGGCGACCGCCACCGGGGGGAAACAGTTCGGGAAACCGGCCACCGCCTCGGCAAAGCTGGAACCGGATTGCACCTGTGCCGCCACGTTACGGATAATACTTTTAAATTTTGTGTCCCCGATATCGTTCGCAATCAAATCGAGGCCTTTGAGCAGGGGTACTCCGGCCTTCAAAAGAACAGAGAGTTGAAAAAAGAAATCGACCAGATCTCTCCGGCTCACCTTCTCCCTGCCCGAAAGTTCTTTGACGACCTCCTGCTCCGCAAAACTTCCGCCCATTCCCCCCTTGGCCTCTACCAGCTCCAAACGCTCCTTAGCCAACTGGGCTCCCAAAGCTTCCATGTTGGCGACATCCGCTCTCCCCGAGATGGTTTTCCCGGTCGGGGAGATGGCAACATAGTTAAAAACTGGCATAAAAAGGAGAGATCAGTGGATCAGGAGTTATGCGTCACCCGATAAATTTCTTCCAAGGTGGTCAGGCCCTGCGTCGCCTTAATCAAGCCGTCTTGAAACATGGTATAGTTTCCCTTTTCGGCTGAAATTTGGCGTAGTGCCATCGGATCGTTGCCCTTCAAAATCTGGGCATAAAAATCGTCGTCCATCTGAATAAATTCAATGATCGAAAGACGACCCCGATAACCCGATTTGCGACACTTTTCGCAACCCACCGGTTTCCAGAGCGTAGGGGTGCACTCCGGCGGCAAAGGCACCCCCAAGTTGGTTAACATCTCCTCGGCCTGCGGGTTGGGCTCCCGACAAGATGGACATAGGACTCGAACCAATCGTTGGCTCTGTAGGCCCAGCAAACAGGCCGGCAACATGTAGGAGGGAATCCCCAGATCGACCAATCGCGGAATCGCCCCCAAGGCGTCGTTGGTGTGCAGGGTGCTCATGACCAAATGCCCCGTCAGCGCCGCCCGGACCATCAGCTCCGCCGTCTCCTGATCCCGCGTCTCTCCCACCAGAATGATGTCCGGATCCTGACGCAAGAGGGTTCGCAGACCTGCCGCAAAGGTCAGCCCAATCTTCTCATTCACCTGCGTTTGCCGAACCAAGGGAATATGAAATTCTACCGGATCCTCCAACGTGAAAATACTCTTCTGGTCTCCCCGCAATTTCGAAAGAGCCGCGTACAGCGTGGTCGTCTTGCCCGATCCGGTGGGTCCAGTCACCAAAATAACCCCGTGCGGGCGCTCCAAAAGTTGCAGGAAATTTGATTCGATACTGGGCCGAAAGCCCAGCGTGGTCAGCTCCAAATTCAGGCTGGAGCGATCCAAAATACGCAAAACAATTGATTCCCCAAAAGCGGTGGGCAGGGAGGAAAAACGGAAGTCCACCGGCTTGGCCCCCGCATCGAAGTTATATCGTCCCGATTGGGGGAGGCGCGTTTCGGTAATATCCATATCTCCCAAGATCTTGAGCCGTGCGGTGATCGCGTTCTGAATCTCGCGGGGAACCAGAATGCCCTCGTCCAGAATACCATCCTTGCGCGTGCGGATCCGGAGGATTTTTTCTTCCGGTTGGATATGAATATCACTGACACCGTTAGAGATGGCAAACAGGAGAAGCTGTTCGACGAGGCGAATCATGGGGGCATCACTTTCCGAGGCAGCCGCCAGAGCCACGGCATCCATTGCCAGAATCTCATCGATCGTTTCATCCAAGTGCGACTCCTGCGTGTACGTGCGGTTAATCGCCTCACGTACATCCCCCTCGGTGGAGGAGACAATTTCGACTGGTCGGCGAACAATCTGCTCAATGGCGTCGGCGGCGGTTAGGTCGAGGGCATTTCCAAGGGCAACGACGAGTTTTTCCCCATCCAGCCGAATGGGGAGGGCGAGGTAGCGCTGGGCAGATTCGCGCGGGATGAGATCACGAATTCCAGGGGGTACAACCACTTTACGGACATCTACATTTTCGCTTTCCGATTTTTGGGCGATGTAGCTGGAAAGAACGCGAGGCTCGACAAACCCCAAGGTAGATAAGGCTTGGCCAAGGGACTGATTTTTTCGTTTCGCTTCTCGGTTCGCCAAATCGATCTGGGCCGGGGTGACGTGTCCCCAAACCAGCAACCAATCGGCTAGATCCAATCGCTTTGCGCTGAAGCGTGTCGGATCCTCCACAGGATCCACCCCATTGACTAGACCATGCTCATCGACCACTAATGTCACATCGATACCTTAGGATAAAATCGAGAAAATTAACACACTAAAAGCTAGTTAAAAAAAGGGCCTCCCAGTGGGGAGGCCCTTTGGCAAACACAGTATTGTTTAGACTTTTTTAGTCATTTTGAACGTAAACAAACATATTGTAAGTGCTGCCCATGGAACCCGCTGTGCCCGTTGCCACCGTCATGCGACAATTTCCGTTTGCAATCAAAGGAGGGACGTTTGCCCCACCGTTAATCGATGCCGCCACTAAACCCGATGCGCCACCCGAGTAGGCGTCATTCGCAAATGGGCCATCGATTTTGATCTTGAGAGAAGCCGCCTCTTGCATACTGACTCCTGGGATGACGAAATAAACCGTACGAGTGGCATTCGCCGCCCCAGTAAAGTTTGCTTCAGGCGTAGAATTCGTGATCGCCCGGCAAGTGATAAAGGCAAATCCGTTGGTTCCGTTGACAATTGTGTTGGTGATGTGACTTTGTCCTGCCGCAATGGTGGGAGCATTTGTTCCCGTGGCCCCAAGCGGTGATTTAACATTCTCCAAAAGACCCTCCGCGCAAAGAATGTCTCCAA
>Ga0247835_1005014_pt1 | contig 11064 bp, 8 predicted proteins | sample LaCtaG_3_FD_189912 | JGI IMG/M metagenome (GOLD analysis project Ga0247835, IMG submission 189912) | Freshwater microbial communities from meromictic Lake La Cruz, Castile-La Mancha, Spain - LaCruzMarch2015_13.5m | ecosystem: Environmental > Aquatic > Freshwater > Lake | place: Spain: Castile-La... | reverse complement strand
TTCACGCTCTCGTTCTCGGGCAGCGGGGGGACCGAGGCGCTTTATACCCGGGCGGCCGGGCATTGTCCAGTGTTGCGGACAACCGCCGGGTGCAACAGGGAGACCTGGCTAGAACGGTTCCGCCCTGCCGCCAGGCCCTGCCCCCGTCGCCGGGCCTGCGCCATGGCCAGGTGCAGACGGTCGGCCAGCAGCAGGCGGTTGGGCAGCCCGGTCAGCGCGTCAAAATGGGCGAGGTGTTCAAAGCGCGCTTCGCTGTCCCGCAGGGCGCGCTCGGCCGCGCGGCGTTCGGTGACGTTCTGGGTCGTTCCGACGATGCGTTGCGGCACGCCGTCGTCGTCACGGATCAGCTTGCCCAGGGAATGCATCCAGTGGAGGCTGCCATCGGGCCAGACGACCCGGTAGGTATTGTCGAAATCGGTCCCTTCATCCACCGTGCGACGGAAGACCGCCATGCCCTGCTCGCGGTCGTCGGGGTGGACGCGGGCTTGCACGTCCTCGATCATTCCCCCGAAATCGGCGCGAGGAATGCCGAACAAGGCCCCGTGTTCCCCCGCCCAGGCCACCCGGCCGGTGGCGATCTCCCAGTCCCAGATCCCCATCACGGCCGCATGCAGGGCCATGTCCAGTTGTTGCTTGCCGGCCCGCAGCGCCGCTTCGGTCCGCTTTTCTTCGGTGATGTCCCAATTCACCCCGACCAGTTTGTACGGGGTGCCGCCCGCATCCCGGATCACGCGACCGGAGGAGGCGATCATGTGCCAGGTGTCGTCCGGCCAACGCACCCGGAACGCTCGTTTGAAGCTCTGTTCGTGATGCAAGATCTGCTCGATGCCGGCCCGCGCCAGATCCTCCGGGTGGACCCGCTCTGCCCAGTCGGCATAGTAGAGCGGCCGCTCGGCATGCTCCATCCCCAGCAGGGCGCAGGCGCGCTCGTCGAAGTCAATACGATCAGTCGCAAGATCCCAGTCCCATACCCCGATCCCGCCGGCCTGCGCGGCCAACTGCAGGCGCCGCAGTTCCTCGTTTTGCATCTGAAGCTTGATCTGATGGACCCGCAGCTCATGGACGATCCGCTGGAGGTCTTCCGGTGACAGTGTTGCGAGGGTCTCGGGCGTTTGGGCCTCGGTGTCGCACGCAAGCTGCTCGGCCTGCTGCCGCAGGGTTTGTTTCAGACCCGGTTCCGATTCCTCGCGAAGGCCCGTCGGAGGGATCGTGCGTGAGGGTCTCTCATCCGTGTCTGTCATACATCACCCCAAAGATTTTCCGTCCGCAGATCCGTTCCCCATCCCGGTCCACGCGCTGGGCGCAGTCCACGCCGCGATCCAGGCCGGGAGCTGTTCGGGCGGCATCGGGCGGGCAATACCATAGCCCTGAGCGAGATCGCAGCCCAGTTGGATCAGCAAGCTGCCATGGGCCTGCGTTTCCACGCCTTCAGCGATCACCTTGCGGCGGAAGGCCACCGACAGTCCGATCACGCCTTCCACAATCGCCTGCGCTTCCCGATCCACCAGCAGGTCGCGCACGAAGGATTGGTCGATCTTCAACAGATGCACCGGCAGATTCTTGAGGTAGGTCAGCGAGGAATAGCCGGTGCCGAAGTCATCCAGCGCGAAGCACACCCCCAGTTGCCGACAGCTTTCGATCAGGTGGGAAATGGTCGCCAGGTCCTCCAAGGCCACCGTTTCCAGAATCTCGAGTTCGAGGCCGTATGCGGGCACGTCGGGATGAGCCGCCAGCGCCGCCTGCAACTCCGCGACGAAATCCGACTGCTGCAAGTGACGGCTGGAGACGTTGATGCTAACCGGCAACCGCAACCCCTGCGCCGCCCACACCGTCATCTGCCGCAGGGCTTCGTTCATCACCCATTGCCCGACCGCGATGGCGAGATCGCTGGCATCCACGGTCGGCATGAACCGGATCGGCGGCAGCAGGCCCTCGTCCGGGTGTTGCCAGCGGATCAGCGCTTCCGCGCCGATCACCGTGCCTTGGCGCATGTCTACCTGGGGTTGGTAATAAAGGCAGAACTCGCCCGCGACCAGTCCTTGCTCAATCCGGTACAGGCTGTCGCGGTGGCTGCGGGAGCGGCGGTCGTATTCGGCGTCAAACCAGTGATAGCAGTTGCCGCCGGCCTGTTTGGCGGCATACATGATCTGATCGGTATGGCGCAGCAGGGTGTCAGGGTCAGCGTGGTCATCGGGATACAAGGTCACCCCGAGGCTGGCGGTCAGGGGCAACAACTGGCCGGCGACGGCAAATGGAACGCGCAGCGCCGTCATCACGCGATCCAGGGCATGTTCGCATTCCTCCACGTCAGCTAAATCCCCCAGCAGTAGCACAAATTCATCGCCGCCCAGGCGCGCCACCGTATCGCCGGCGCACACACTGGCGGTGAGGCGCTGGGCGACTTCAATCAGCACCCGATCACCGTGGCTGTGACCCCAGGTGTCGTTGATCGGTTTGAAATCGTCCAGATCGAGGTAACATACCGCCAGCCGCTTCTGGTCGCGTTCGGTCTGGGCCATCGCCTGTTGCAGACGGTCGGTCAGCAATACCCGGTTGGGCAACTGGGTCAGCGCGTCGTGGTAGGCCAGCTGGGTGATCCGATCTTCGGCCTGCTTGCGCTCAACCGCATCGATCAGCAAATCCGCCAGAGCCTGCACCGCGGCCACATCGTCGGCGGTGTAGTCCTCCGGCTTGTTGCCGACCCCGATAACGGCGACCGCCTGATCGTTGCGCAGCACCGGCACGGTCAGCTCCCGGATCACTGGCGCATGGCCTTCGGGCAGCCCTTGTCGATGCGGCAGGCTGGCGTAGTCGTTGTGAATGACCGGCTGGCGCTGCAAGATGCAGTCGGTCCAGACCCCGGCCTGGCTGATGGGATAGTGCAAACCCTTGCCCTGCGCCTTGCACATCGTCTTCAGGGTATGGCTGGACCAGCTTTGGAGCGTCAGGGTTTGCTGATCCGGATCGACGAAATGGAAGAAGCCTATCTGGCTGCCGGTGAAGCGTTCCGTAATGTCCAGCGCGGCTTGCAGCATGTCGTCCAGGCTGCGGGTGCGGGCCATTTCGGACAGGTGCATCCGCACTTTGAGCAGCGCCTCGGAGCGTTGCCGATGGTGGATGTCACGGATGAAGACGAACAGCCGCCCGTCCTTGATCGGCCAGTAGGTCGCGTTGATCTCGGCCTGCCAGATACGGCCACTCTTGGCCCGGTGCTGGGTTTGAAACAGGTCACTGCCTTGCGCAATAATCGTTTTGATATGGGCGGCGACTTCCGCCGGATTCTCGCCGGCTTCCAGATCGGCCGTGGTCATCGTGCGCAGTTCATCCTGGCTATAGCCCGATAGCCGTGCATAAGCGGCATTGGTTTCCAGCAGGCGTCCGTGAAAGTCGGTAATCCAAAATCCATCCGGGGAGGTTTCGATCACCGCCCGATATAGTTCCTCGCTGCGGATCAGCGCTTCTTCCATCTGTTTGCGCTCGGTGATGTCAATGTGGGAACCCAGCATCCGCAGCACTTTGCCGTGAGCGTCCTGGATCACCGCGGCATGGGCCAGAATCCAGCGATAGGAGCCGTCGCGGTGGCGGAAACGGAACTCCTGGGTGTAGTTCGGCCACGGCTTTTCGATATAGGTTTGTATTGTCCGTAACATGCGATCCAGATCGTCGGGATGAACCCGGCTTTGCCACTCTATGAAATGGTTGGTGATCTCATGATCCTGATAGCCGATCTGCCGTTTCCACTCCGCGGTGTAGAACACGTTATTGCTGACCAACTCCCAATCCCATAATCCCACTTTGCCGGCTTCCGTGATCACCTGTAGCCGTAATGCACTGTCCTGAAATTGCTGATTGATCCCAAGCAAGGCCTTGGTTTTTTGAGCCAGGGTGCTGCGCAGGGTCAGGCTCCAGGCAAAAATGAGGATGATCAAAGCGGCGATGCTGTAGAAGGCGACTTGCAACTGCCGGTAGATAGTGTGTTCCCGGTCCTGGTCCCGTTTTACCGGGTCAAAGATCAGTTCGTCCATCGCCAGCGGTTTAGTAATAATTCCAATGGTTCGCATCAACTCATACATTCGCCGCCAGCGATTCGGATTGATATGACCGAGTTCGAGCAAGGGATAGAGGGTGAGTTGCTTCACCCCCGCTATTTGGAACCGGTTAAATTCACCGACATTGTCGTGGGTCGGGGTTTCGGTGCGCGGCAGGTCCCGGGAAATTTTATCCGCGATCTCAATCGGATGTGCCAGCGCATAGGCCCATCCTTTCACGGTCGCTTGAATAAAGCGCTGAACGGCTTGCGGGTTACGCTCGATCCGGCGAGTGTGAGTAAACAGCGAATCGCCATAAAAATCGATCCCGTAATTAATCGGGCGCAGGGTGATAACCGATAGTCCCTGTTGCTTGAAGACAAAGGGCAGCGTGATGTCATAGCCGGGGATGACATCCACCTGGCCCGCGACGATATTGTCGATACCCAGTCCGGGGGGATAGGGCGTGATCTTATCAGGATCAATCCCCTCAGAATGCAGCATGGCCTGGAATTCGATATCAATCAGAGTGTTCTTCATGCGGGTCACCCGCAGCTTCAGCAAATCCACTGGAGCGTGAAGCCGCGTGCCTTCCTTGGCATAAAATGCGGCGGCGCTTTGCTGAAAAATGGAGGCCAGCACGACTAAGGGGATACCCTGATCGCGGGCAATGAGTATATCCGCTGCCCCGACCCCGAAGTCGGCATGACCATTGGCGACTTCCCGCGTGGCGCTGATAATCGTCCCATCCGGTTTAATGCCCGACCGGATTTCGACCTCGAATCCCGCGTCGGCGTAATAGCCTTGCCATTGCGCCGCGTAGTAACCCGCAAATTGAAATTGATGATCCCAGCGCAATTGCACCGACACCTTTTCTGCCGCAATCGCATGGCCCATTACGAAGATCGACATCAACAAAACGAGCATGTCGCCCACAACCCCCCCCCGCCATTTTAATGACGACCAGGGGACAATCAAGGAGTTGCAGTAGAGCGCCCCATCAACCGCGGCGAGGCGGGGCATTCTCCGAGTCGGACTGGGTATACCCATGAGGATATTCAAGTTTAACCAGAAAGGGCATCCGAGCCGGACTTGAGGGAGACAGCGCTTTCGCCCCATCCTGAAACTGGGCATGAACGGGTAGCCGTCGACTGCGGACAGGACGTCCCGGATAGACTAACATATCGCCTTTACGCGCGTTTTGGCTGTTCTTCGATGAGCAACTGGTACCGCCTCTTCGGCCTGGCCCTGGATGACCGCGATGATGCGGCGTGTCGGCACCGCGGTTGGCGCGCCGTGCCCATCGCGCCAGGTCACGACGCCTGAGGCCCGGCGCCCGGGCGCGACGGCGGCGCGGGGACGATGGGCACGCTGCGCTGTGCCGATCCGGGGAGCGAGCGACCACATCAGTCCAGCGCATACCCCGGCCAGTCGCCGGCAGGCCGCGGGATCGGGGTCAGGTCCGGATCGCAAGACTACTCCGTCTCGAACCCCTGACTCTTGAACTTCAAGGTCCGGCAGTTCTCGGTCACGGTGCGCACCACCTGGTCAGAGGCGCCGGTCGGTATCTCGGCCTCCACCTCGATGGTCACCGTCACCGTGGTCCCGACCAGGCCGGCGAGGTGCGCGATGACCTCCTCGGCAATGCGGCCGGCATCGCGGCCTACGCGGGTAGCATCGAGTACAGCCGTGCCGTGGAAGCGTTTGGGCGCAACCGCGACCGGGCGCGGGGGATCGCCGGTCGGGGGCCTGGCCGGCGGAATCGGGGGCCTGTCATCGCCATCCGCCGTCAAGGTCTCAGGTCCCGCAACGGGCGGTTTGACCACCCGTTCCGCATCCAGTTGCCGACTCGCAACGTCCGCCTTTACCACCAACCCCGGCGCCTGGGCATCGACCAGCGTCACCAACTGCCCGGCGCGCAAGCCCTGGTAACGGCCGGCGGCCTCGTCGAAGCTGTCGGCGAAGGCGAAGCTGTCCTGTAGCCAGGTCAGCAGATTCATCCCATCGCCGACGGCCTGCAGCAAGACGCTGGGGTCCTTGAGCCGCGGCAGGTAGAGATAGCGCGCGAAGTCCTCGACCAGTTGTTTGACCTCCACATGATCGCCGCGCCACAGCGGCACGCGGTCCAGTTCCATCTTGAGACGGGTCGAGGAAAAACTGGTCAGGTAGAGTTCATCCGAGCGCAGCTTCTTGCTGGCGCGCATCGCCAGCGCGTCGGTCCCGGAGAGACGCAGCGCCTCCCAGGTGATGGAGGCCTGGGGCGTGGCCTGCCCCGGTACCAACAGCCATAGGTAGGTCTCCGGCAGCCGGGCGGTCACCGTGCTGTCGGCGGCGGTCCGCTGGGTTTCGGCCTGGGTCACCTGAAAGGGCGACAGGTTGAGATCCTTCTGCTCGGTCAGGATCGACACCCACGCGAGATACTTGCGTGCCGCCTCGTCCAGGTCCTGCAAGCGGGTCTTGTCGGCCGCCAGAAAGACCAGGGTGTTGCGGTACAGGCGGGGCCTGTTGCCGCGCGTCTCCAGGATCGCCTTGGCCGCCAGTTCGGCCGGGCTGTTGGTCTCCTTGCTGTAGGGGTGCCCGAGGCCCAGCACCACCAGGCGCGCGTCCAGGTCGTCCGGCACGTCGGCGCCGCTCTGCGGCAGCGGGTGGATGCGGGGGAAGTCGCCCATGCGCGCCAGATCCTTGCGCAGGCGCTGTTCCAACTCGTGAGCGACCTTGTCGGGCTCGCGCTTCAACTGCTCGGCGCGATCCTCCGCGAGCTTGGTCACGGTCGGCTGGGTCGAATACCAGTAGTGCGGCCCGTCCTGATACAGATAGGTCGCTGCCGCCGCCATGCGGCGCAGCGCGTCACCAAACACGGCGGGGGATTCGCCGGGCATGACGCAGCCGAGCTTCACCCGCCGGTCCTCGATCCCCTTGTGCGCGGCGGCCGTGGTCGGCGCCGAGCCCAGATAGATAGTACGCGCTACCCGCCGACAGGCCGAGAGCTTCCCCAGGTTGGGCAACTCGCTGTCGAGTTTGAGCGGCAAGGAATTCGGCCCGTCCACGTCCTTCTCGATCACCGGCACCCAGTTGTCCGATCGAGTGCGTCTTGCCGCCACCGAAGTTGGTCTGCAACTGGATCACCGGGTCACCGCCCGCCCCGCCGCCGATCCCGATTGCCGAGGGCGAGAGCCGCCGCAGGGCGCCCACCAGCATCCCCTTGAGGCTCTCGGTGAGGTAGGTACGGCGGAAGAACTCCACCGGGTCGCGGTACTCGGCCGTCCCCTCGCCCAGATGGACCTGCCACAGGTCCGCGGCGAACTCGGCCTGCTGGTACCGGCCGCTGGCCACGTCCTCGTGCGGCATGACGACCTTGAGGCTGCCCGTCACCCCGCTCTCGATGGCACTGCCGGCCGACCTGCGCTTCTCCCCGCGCACCTGCTCGTCGAAGCGCAGGCGCAGCAGTTCCATCTTCATCTTGTCCACTTCGTCCGACTCGGGCGCAGAGACGGCGGACAACAGCCGTTCCACGGAGTCGAGGGCGCGGTAGGCGTCGTCGCTGGAGAAGGGCTCCTGGTGCGCCCACCGGTTGCGCACACTGAGGATCTCGTTCACCAGGCTGCGCTCGGTCTTGCCGAGGATCTGGCGGAAGACCTCGCCCCATTTGCGATCCATGATCACCAGCAGGGCGGCGACATCATGAAGCGACCTCCTCCTTGCCGGTGCCCAGGCGGGTATCGGACAGGACCTCCTTCGTCTCGCCGGTCCAACCGGCGCCGTACCGCGCCTTCAATTCGCGTTCGACGAAGGGGCCGAGGCCGGACTTCAGCAATTCAAGCGACTTGCCGACGCGTTCGTGGTTGGTGATGGCCATGCGATTCTCTATCGATTCCTTGTAAGCGCCTTCACTTGAGCCAGCAGCGCGGGAATCTCCACGGACACCGCAACCCAGAGAATATCAGCGTCGATGTCGAAGTAGGCATGCACCAGGCGGTTGCGCATACCAATGATGGCCTTCCAGGGAATGTCGGCTGAAGCGCTTCGCGTCTCATCCGACACCTTGTTGGCCGCCTCGCCGATGATCTCGACGGCGCGCACCAGCGCAAACAGCAGCATGCGATTGGTGTCCAGGTCCACACGGGTGCGTCCGGCAATGAATCCCAGCGCCTCCTCCGCCGCCTCGATCATGTGGCCAATACGGATGCGATCCTCATCCTGCATATTGCACCTGGGCGTTGCGCAAGATGTCCTCACGGAAATAGTGTGACAAGTCCCCCTCCGTACGCAGATCGACTTGTTTACCCCCGAGCATCTCGGACAACTCGATCTCCATGCCGGCAACACCCAGCAAACCAGGGATGTGCGCCGGCTCGAATTCAACCAGCAGGTCTAAGTCGCTATCGGACCGTGCAGTTCCCTTTAACTGTGACCCAAACAGGGACAAACGGCGGATGTGATGCCGTTTGCAGAACTTGGCCAAGGCGTCTTCATGGAGATTCAAAGCTGAATGCATGGCATCCTCCGGGCGGGACGGGGTTTCGCTTCTGGGCCTTGATCATTAGTTCCGGCCACAATGGCTCCTGTAGTGCGGTGAGGAACGAACCGCACCAGGCGGCCTGCGGTGCGGTTCGATCCTCACCGCACCCTACAACCCGGGGTTATCCGGTTGGCCGGAGCGATGATCAAGGCCCGCTTATGGCTCCCACGCTCGAGCGTGGGAACAAGTGCCGACGCGCAAGCCGCGCGTGAGAACTCAGGCCGCAGGAGCGGCCAAGACTGCATTCCCACGCCGAGCATGGGAGCGAGATAACGAGTTAAGAATTCTCTCACAAAGGCACAAAGACGCAAAGAAGAATAAAGAATGCTCACGCCAAGGCGCCAAGCTCACCAAGAAAGACAAGGGGCGATGGTGCACCCCCTATCACCTTCCCGGTGAGGAAAAAGCCTTGGCGAGCGTGGCACCTTGGCGTGAGCAATCCTCTTCTCATAACGTAATGGCAGTGACGCAGAGTATTCATTCCCGCCAATTCTGCGGCCTTGGCGAGCGTGACCCGAGCATCCTTGAACAAGGCCAGCGCGTAGGTTATCCGCATCTCCCGCGCGACGACATCCTGCGTCAACATACCAACAAAATCACTGGGAAGGTCGATAGCTACTTGCATGATTGCGCTGCGCCTATGGTGATGCAAACAAATCGCCGGTACCGGGCGCGTCAGCACGCGGCGACGCCTGGGCCAGCCGGGTGATCTCGGGCCAGCTCTGCACCAGGCCATTGTAGGCCATGGCCTCGGTCGCGCGCTTCTTGCGCTCGCACAGGGTGTAGAGGCGGTAGCACAGCTCGCGGGCAGTCTCGGCCTGGCTTCCGAGCTTGGCGACCAGGACCGCCGCCGCGCCCTCGCCGCCGGACTCCAGCACGCGGATCAGTTGGTGGACCATCATCCAATGAGGAGTGAGGCGAGAGGAGTGAGGAGTGAGATGGCTGTCTCGCTTCTCACTCCTCTTCCCTCTCTTCTCCTCCCCCGGATCCCAGTCGGCGGGCAGTTCGTCCGCCCTCAGCAGGCGCACCCGACCGCTCTGGGCCTTGAGGATGCCTGCCTGGACGAGCCCCGCCACCGAGGTGTTCTTGGCATTGCAAAGGACTTCCGCCTCGCCGAAGGGACCGTCGTTGTGGCCATACTGTTCAAACCAGGCGATTGCCCAACCGGTGTCGGCGTCGAAATCCCCCTCCTGCTCCGCCAGCACCTCGTCGAGGGTCTGGTTGATCAGGGCCAGCGCCGTGCGGACCCCGACGGGGATGCCGTTGGATTCCAGGATGCGGGCGTACCGCGAATAGATGGCCATACCCGGCCCGATACTGGCCTGGGCCAGATCCACCGGGGCGATATTGCCCTCCTGCAACCGGCGCAGGGCTGGGGGCAACTCCTGCTTGAGGGCGACAAGAAGCTCACGGCGGGAGCCCATGGGTGCATCGGCCGGACGCCTACGACAGACCAGGACGATGGAAGAGGCCAGGGCGTTGGTGCCGATCCCGATGGAGCGGGATGCACGCTCGGTGCGGATCGGCCAGGTGCCGGTCAGCGAAAACCCCGCGCGAATGACCGCCTCCAGGAAGGTCTCCCAACCCGTCGAGGCGGTTCCCTCACGATCACTCTCGGATTGCTTGAAGGCGTAGTAGATGCTGACCGGAAAGGCCGGGTGCGCGGCCTCCGCCAGGTTGCGAATTGCGCGGGACATGCCGTCGAGAAAGAACGACTCGGCGCGCTCGCGGCTGCCGTGGCGGTAAGGCGTGGCCACCAGCTCGTCGGCCTTGGGTACGAGCGGGGTACTGAACAGATCCGGGTAGACCGAATGCAGGCCGCGCCGCATCCAGACATAGAAGAAATCGGAGAGGTCGGCATAGCCGATGTTGTCGCAATACGGCGGGTCGGTCGAGACGATGCTGGGTAATGGCGCCGAAACGCTCGCGGCGTTCGCCTGATAGGCAAAGCCGACCGGCGATGCCGGCAACGCCGTCGCAACGACTCTCGCCACTGCCTCGGCGATCTTGGCGATGGACCCGCTCGAATCCGCGAACGGATTGCCCTCGGCGAAATCCCAGGTCATGGGCAGCGCCGGCCAGCGGAAGGTGCTCACGACCAGCTCCTTCTTGGGCGACGAGCTCCAAGTGCAAATGGTCGAAAGTGCCTCGGCAACCTTCTCGACGACGAATTCCAGGTAGACGCTGACGGCTTCGGCGTAGGCCATGGCGCCGTGACCGCCCTCTCGCAGGGGCGTGGCGTTGTCGGCGACGCCGGCCGCGACCGCGTCGCTACGAATCCGCTGTCGAGACTCCGGAACCAGATCGGAAAGCGTGGAAAGAGCCGTTAGCTGGCGTGGAGTAAAAAGGTCAGCCCAGCCGGTTAGCCCGTAGCTCACAGTCCAGAAATTGCGCGGGTCATCCGGCAAGGACTGATCAGGCGTCCAACCCGGCTCGGCCTGTCCTGCAATCGATGCCATCTCGTCCGTCGGCGACAGGTAGATGCGTATCCGATCTCCTTCCGCCACTACCGCCATC
>Ga0247835_1005012_pt1 | contig 11070 bp, 9 predicted proteins | sample LaCtaG_3_FD_189912 | JGI IMG/M metagenome (GOLD analysis project Ga0247835, IMG submission 189912) | Freshwater microbial communities from meromictic Lake La Cruz, Castile-La Mancha, Spain - LaCruzMarch2015_13.5m | ecosystem: Environmental > Aquatic > Freshwater > Lake | place: Spain: Castile-La... | reverse complement strand
ACCGGCCGCGGCTCAAGCCGAGCCGAAGGGCTGGACAAAAGGCGGCTGGGTAGGGAGGATCAATCGGTCACGTAGGGGTGGAATGCTGGTGAGAATCCAGCGGTCCCATGCTCCTAAGAATCGACACTATTCGATCTGGTCAAAGCCATGAGCGCGCCCAACATTGCATTTGCGCAAAGCCCTCCAGGGATTGGCCGCAAGCGGCCATCCCTTCCGGGTCAGCTTCCGCGCGACCGCGCAAGCGCGGACCCCTTCGGCTGCCGCGGAGGTCCCAACGGCCTGGTACCGTTAGCTAGATGTTCATGAATTCGCCTGAATCCTGACTGAACACAAAAACATTCCCTAGCCGCTCGACTGCCTCGACGACAAAACAATAGTCATTAAAATGGTCCATATCTCGGTCCAGTGTGCCGGACACTTCGATTCTGCTCGCGCACCTCGCAATTCGCTCACGGAATGCGAGAGGTGCGAACTTCCGAGCGAGTTCTTCTGACTCGCTCAGCACATGCGCCTCACAATTCACACCAACACTCAGTCGGAATTTTGGCCATGAAATCCGCAGTTCTTTCTCACTGATACGCTCGATTTTCGGACAATTCTTCAGGCCATCGAACCTCAGCGGGTGTGGATCTGATCGTGCGCAGAATTTCGACCTGATAGGCTTCGTCAAAGCGGCATGACTCCTCCCAAAGACCCCACCTTTCAGGCCGCTGTCGATGACATCCTTGCGTTGCGGGATGTGAACAAAGTCGATTCAAAACAAGACTTTGCGGCGTTTGAGCGGATGCTGCGCCAGAAGACCATGGCCCTCGAACGAGAGGTTCTCGCTGAGCACCTCAGAGCTGCTGATGTCGATGCGCCCAAGCTGGAGATCGGCGGCGTGGCTCATCGCCGTGTCCTGCGGAAGCCACAGACGTACCTGACCAGCGCTGGCGAGGTCACGGTTGAGCGGAGCCTCTATCGCGAGGTCGGGAAGCGGCGCGGCAAAGCAGTCGCGGCCCTTGATGTGTCGATTGGCGTGGTTGGGGGCTACGTGACCCCCCAAGCCGCTCAGGTTGGCCTCTATGTCCTCCAAGCGATGACGCCAAGCGCGAGCGAGAAACTGCTCAAGCGTGTTGGCACGATGCAGCCGTCGAAGAGCACGCTTCACCGGCTTGCCAATGAGATCTCAGAGGACTGGGAAGCCAATCGCGAGGCTTTCGAGCGGGACCTGAGGCGGTCGATCAAGATTCCTGACGGCACCGCGTCCATTGCCATCTCCCTCGACGGCGTCCTTGCGCCGATGGCAAACGGCGACAAGGCGAGGAAGCGTGAAACCACTGAGGCCGCCGGCAAAACGCCGTCAGGTCCGGCTGGCTATCGCGAGGTCGGCTGCGCGACGATGTCCTTCTGTGACAAGGACGGCGAACTCCTGAGTGCAATCCGATTCGCCAGGGCGCCTGAGCAGAACAAGCGGGTCCTCAAGAGCATGCTTGCCGCCGAGCTGAAGGCGGTGCGCGATCTTCAGCCGGGCCTGCCTGTCGTCAAACTTGCCGATGGCGCCGAAGACAACTGGACCTTCCTGAGCGGCGAGATGAGCGAGGGGGTCGAGGTAGTCGATTTCTTCCACGCCGTTGAGCACTTGGCGAGCGGCTTGGATGCGGCCTACGGCGAGGGCTCACCAAGAGCGAAGGACCGGCTGACTGAGCTTCGGCGAGCGTTGCTCGCAGAAGATGAAGGGGTCGAACACGTTGTTCGCGCCTTGTCACGCCTCGAGGCCAAACATCCTCGTCGCACGAAGCTCCGTCGCTCTGTCGGCTATTTTCGCAAACACCGCCACCGAATGAGTTACGCCGCACTGCGAAAGCGCGGGCTGCCCATTGGGTCAGGCGTTGTCGAGGCTGCCTGCAAGACCGTCGTCGGCCAGCGTTTGAAACTCAGCGGCATGCGTTGGGGCGATGATGGCGCTCAGGCGATTCTGACGCCTCGCGGATGGGTGCAAAGCGACCGCTTCGACGAAGCGATGTGCCTGATGGCAGCGACCTACAAACTCACCGTCACAACAGTCGACCAGGTCATGCAGTGCGCACCATGAGAACCACACCCACCTCAGCCTTACTACGCCCTCAACCTGCTCCACGTCGACACTGTTTCCACACAAAACGAGCGTATCGTACATGCTTCCTCCAAATAGGCGACTCTTCGAGGATTACTCTCCTTCGTCTTCGCTGCGAACACCTGGCGAGGCACGTCCTTGAGTGACGTTCAGGGCTGCTGACGACGACGGTAGACGCGGACCTCGGGGTCGAGCTCGGGGGGCAATACCAACCTTGAGAGGCTGGCGTCGGGGCCGCCGTCGAAGGCGGTTTGTTCTTCCCAGGCCTCGACGTTGCCCGCTGTGCCCCGGTGGCGGGTGGTGATGACGATGTAGAGCTCCACCGACGCCGTGCGGAACACGCGCTTTTCGAAGGCGTTGTCGGCGGGGGGAAACGAGCAGATGACCACCTGGGGTCGAAGGCGGTTCAAGGCTTCGACGGCGTCGAGCTTTTCGACGTCGGCGGGGAACGCGATGGAATGGGCCCAGCTGTGGTCGTCGACGGCGGTGACGGCGACGCCGGCGTTGTTGAGGAAGCGGCTCAGGGTGCCGTCGCCGGCGGCAATCTCCAGGCAGCGACGACCGTCGATGAGGCGGGCCAGGCCCCCGATGAGCTCCCGCGAATAGAAGCAATAGATGCCCCGGGGCTGCACCAGGGACATCAACTGACGACGCTGGGTCACCCAGGGCCACAGCCAGCCAAAGACCGTCATCGACACCGGTTTGCGACGCAGGCCCTGCCCCTTTTCGAAGAACAGGCCGTTGATGAGGGCGCCGCTCCAGCGGCCCAGGGGAGCAGCGGGGACGTCGGCAGGGGCTGCCGCGGTGGCGTTGCCCGTCGCCAGCTGGCTGGCCGCGTGCTGCAAGACCTGGGCGGTGGCCAGCAAGAGCAGGCGGGAGCGGGCCAGGCTCTCGAGGGCGGCGGCGGTGGCGGCGGCGTTGCTCGAGGTGGACGACGTCGACAACGTGGCCCGGGCGGCGCGGGCGGCCCCCTGCTCGCGCTTGATGAGGGTTGTCAGGGCCTTGCTGCCGCCGGCGGTGGCGTCGACCACCTGGGGGCCCAGCTGCTGCCAGAGTTCGGGGAAACGCGCCGTCAGCGCTTCGAAGGTCGCGCCGTCGATGGCGGCGAGGGCATCACGGACGTCGGCCTGCATCACGCAACGCTACCCGATTTCCCCCCGTCACGACACGCACGCCATCCACGCCACCCACGCACGACAGGCACGACACCCACGACACCCTCGGTGCGCAGCACCGGCAGCAAAGACAAACGCAGCGGCCGCCTGGGCAACCGCTGCGTTTCGTTTCGGTCCGTGCGGTGCTGGTGGTCAGTTGCGGCGGAAGGTCTCGGTGGCGGAGACCTGAAACTGCGGCGCGCCTGGCGGCTGGTTCGACAGCACGTCGAGGCGAAGGTCGTAGCCGTAGATCTTGAGGGCGCCGTTGCCGTCGTGCCAGGCCCCCGAGCTTGCGGCCTCGTGGACGTTGCTGAAGGGCATGCCGTAGACCGAGTTCCAGCCAACGAAGATCGCGCCGCGCACGTTTCTTTGGAGGGTCGCGACGGTGCTCCAATTTTCATGCAGCCGCATCGAGTACGACAATTCTTCGCGACAACCGACGCCACCGGAAGGGTTCTTGGCGGCCTCGGCCCAGCCGAAGAGGAATTCACCGTGCAGGAACGTGTTCGACGGCACCCGCGATCCGTAGTGCATGCCAACCGGGATGTTCCACGGCGCCTCGTCGTCACTCCACGCGTTCGACAGGACGCCGATGGTGTCGCCACCCAACATCAAGGGCACCCAATTGTTGATGTTCGTGATCTCGGTGGCCGTCGACGTGCCGGTGGCGATCACCTGTGACGGCCGGTCGGCAGGCACTGACGCCGAGTTGATGTCGCCGAGGAGGAACATGGGCAGGTTGGTGACGATCGACAGCCCCTTGGGCAACACGGTCTTGCTCAAGGTGGCGGCATTGATGATGCGCACCGAGTTGAAGTTCGCGCGCAGCTGGGTCGCATTGACCGGTGACTTGTCCCGGTAGTCGTCGCACTTCGGCGCGTAGAAGGCGCGCGCGTTCAAATCGGTCTCGGGGTTTGTGGCCGGGATGGTGCCGGTAAATGGTGTCGCCGCGTTGTGCATCCACGTCGCCAGCCGGCGGTTGGGACTGGTGAGGGTCGCGTCGTCGGAACAGAAGACCTTCGGCAAGGCCATCTGGTAGGGCCGCGCTGCTTTGCCGGTCGCTTGATCCTTCACGATCGAAAACTCCGGGAGCGTCGCCGTGATGGGGGTGTGGGCCGGGGTCAGTTGGGCACTGACGGCCGGTCCGTCGGCGGCCTGGCTGAGAAACGGCTGGCCAGCCGTCACCGTCCCCGAGGTGCTGTCCTTCTGTGAACCCTGGGGAGGCCAGAACGTGGCCTTGTCGACGGCGGTCGAGCCAAGCCCGTAGCCGTCTTTGGAGCCGGGCCACGTCGACGAAATGAAGACGATGCCGTTGAAGCCGCTTCCACGGGTCGCAAATACGTCGCCAAGCTCGCCCGCCGTGTTGTCCTGCAGGGCCGCTTGCAGCGCGGCAACGTCAAAGTTCAACGGGAGCATGTTGAACAGGGGGCTGCCCCGACCATCGGTCATCGTCACACCGAGGTTGGCTTTGCGATCAACGGTGCCACAGTCGGCTGCGCCCGCTGTCACGCCCGACTCATCCCACGCCGACCGAATCCCCGTGCGCGTGCCCTGGAGGTACTGGGCAGGGGTGGTCGCGGTGGCGATGGGCCAACACGGCGTGCCCGCCGCACAGGCACCGGACGTGGGCGCCGTGCCGACATACCCCGGGACCCAGCGCGGGCCGGCAACGCGGTTGAGCAAGCCGTAGGAGACCACCGGGGCATTGGCGAGGCTGTTGTCGGGCGTGGCGAGTGCGGCACTGTTGTTGGCGAGGGTGCGGTAGTACGAGTAACGACGAGGCCGCGTCGACGAGAAGATGTCGTCCTGGCCCACGTTGTTGGCGGCCTCTGCCCAGCGCTCTTCGATCCCCGCTGGGGTGTTGCCTGGCCGGTCAGACCAGATGGGGGTGCCGAGTTCAGTCGGTCGGTCTGCATCGCGCAGATACCAGACCCCGTCGATGATGCGGATGTCGGCCTTGAAGGCGATCTTCTGCTGCTGCACGTCGCTTGGCTCACCGATGAGGAGCGGGTCGATCAAGAAGCGGCTGGTGCCCGTGTTGTCGGTCAAGGCACCGAGGGCATTGCGCCCCTTCTGTGCCCGTGGCGTGCCCATGATCGGCGGCTTGAGGACGGGAACGCCGTGGCTTTTGTCGGTGACGGCCCCCTGCCACTTGCGCGAGTCGGCCAACCACGTTGCCGAGTCGGCGGCGGGACCAGCCGCCAACTGCGGGAAGTTCGTGGTGTCGGGGGAGCCCGGGAAGCTCGAGGCGCCGTTGGTGAGGGGGGCCTTGGCGACGTAGACCGCACCACCGCCGCCGGACTTCTCATTGCGGCAGCCGCTGCCCTTCGCGCCGCTGCCGAAGGCGTAGATACCCCCGGCGGACGTGAGCCGCTCCATGTAGGTCGTCTGGCCTGCACCGATGCACATGTTGCCGTTGGCGTGCATGCGGCCCGCGTATTTGGCACCCGGTCCGTTGAAGATGAACGCATAGCCGTCGATGAAGGCGAAGAACTGGAACATCGACAGCGTCGCGCGGTCGATACTGCTTTGCATGGAGGCGACGGCATCAGCGCCACCGCCGGCCCTGCTCACCTCGACGGCGATGGTGAACGGCTGTACCTGGGCGTTCATCCCGCGAAATGGTCCACTGCGGAGGGTTTGTTGTTCGCGCGAACCGAGTCCGCTGATGGCGAGGTTGTGAATCTCGTAGCCCACGGGGGTGAAGTTCGCCTGGTTGGTCGTCAGTTCAGCCTGCAGGGTGGCTGTCTGGTTCACATAGAAGGCGGCCTGGTCGGCGGCCGATGCCGTCAGGTCGACGGGCGGCAAGGTGTTCAACTTCGCCGACGCCACTTCGACGGCGGCTCGCGCCACCGCGTCGGCAACGTAGAACACCTGGCGGCGGGCGACGGTCAGCGTGGTCGTGCTCGCTGCTGATTTGAGGCGCGTGATGTAGACGACAAACGCGCCCGCCAGAATGCCCGACAGCATCAGGGTCAGTGGCAGGGCGTAGGCGCGGCGGGAACGAAACAGTTTGTTCATGTCAGAACTCCGTCGACGTCAGCCGATCAAGAGGCGAGGCGAGGCCATCAGTAAAAGACGAGCATGTTGCGCAGCGTGACGGCCGTCTGGGCCTGCTGCAGATAGAAGCCCGGTGTGGTGACCGTCGGGTTGCCAAGCAACGATGCCGAGGGCACCTTGTTGCTCGATTGGGCCACCGGCGACCCCGTGAGCACGCCCAACCGCACCATGCGCACGGCGGTGGGGTCATTGGTGGTGGTCGTCACGGAAGTGCTGCGGGTGTCAAACGCCGCCTGCCAGGTCGGGCCACTGATGGTGAAGTCGAGGACCCCGTCTTCGGGTTGGCCGTCGTAGCCGTACGAAAGATTCATGTCGAAGACGCGGTCCGACAGCACACGGGTTTCGACGATCCCGTCGGCGTTTGCGTCGCGTACCTCGCTCAGGGTGTGGTTCGGCTTGTCGAACAACCACGAGACCGCCTCGCCAGTGGCCATCACGCCCCCCGAGTAGGCAGCGGGAAACGGGAAGGAGCCCACCGGGGCCAGGTCCGCGCCGCCAGGCAATGGGGTGATCGTGCAGCCACACGCCGGCGCCGCCAGCGGGACGCAGCGAAAGGTCCGCCAGCCGCCGCCGCTTTGGGGCCCTGACGCCGGGTAGGCCGGCACGACGACGATGTTGACCCCCGTTGCCGCAAAGCCGTTCGCTGCGGTGACACAGCAGGTGGTGTCAGCATTGGTCAGCGTCGTCGCCGTCGCCACCGAGACGCGGCACTGACCGCCGCCGTCGTTGAGATCGAGAAACGCGATCGAGCCCCCCCCCGTCACGCCGGTGCATGTCGTACCGCCAACGGAAACGGCCCCGCCAGAACTGTCGATGAAGCAGCCGTTGCTGATGGCCTGCCAGGGGCGCACATCGCCACCGCCCAGCTGGATGATCTCGGTGGAGAGCGCATCGAGCAGGGTCTTTGCCTCTTCCTGGGCAAACGTTTGCTGCTCCATGCCAACGATCGAGCCGTAGATGGCAACCGTCGCCGAGGTCGCCGCTGCCCCAACGACCGCCGACAGCGCCAGCGCCACCATCAATTCAAGCAAACTGAACGCGCGCGTCATTGGCATCCCCATCAACGGCGGTAGGTCATCAAGCGCAACTCGCGCTGCCCAACGGACTCGCGCCACGCCACAACCAGATCGATCTGCTTGAGGCCCTGCACCGGCGCAGCACTGACGAACCAGTAGACGAGGTAGTTGGGCCCGAGGTTGGACCCGAGGTTGACCGTCGTGCCCGTCGTCGTCGACGTCGGACAGGTCACCGGTACCAGCCGCGGCGTCAGGCACGCGATCTTCGGTGTGCCAGACAACAACACCCCCGCAGGGTTCGTGGTGCCGGCAATGACGAGGTCGTCGTGGCTGGAGTACCGCAGCAGCAGCTCCTCCATCTTGAACTCGCCGACCGACACCGCCTGGGTGAGACGACGTTGGTGTTCGTACACCGTGCTCGCTGTGGAGACGGCGCTGACAACGCCAGTCACGCTGGCGAGAAACAACGCCGCCGAGACCATGACTTCGATCAACGAGAACCCGGCGGATCGTCTCATGGTTCAACTCGCATGATGCCGGAGGCCGGCAGGATGGTGATGGTCTTTGGGCCCCGCTCGGGCAGGGAAACATTCACCGTCGCTGTCGACGGATAGGGTGTTGCGCCGTTGGGCAGAAACAGCAGCGACTCACCCGTTGCAGCCGACGCGAGCAACGGGGCAACACCGATGTTGTTCGCGAAGGCGGTCACGGCGATGGGGGGAGACTGGCTCGTGAGGTCGAGGGTGAAGGTTTGCGGCGCGACCACCGAGCCACGGCATGAGCAGGTGCCGGTCGCTGCGCACAACGCGACGGGCTGCGCCGTCAGGGTGGTGCCGCTCGCGCTGCGGGTGACCGTCACGCATTGGTTGGTTCGCCGCGCAAAGTTGCGCGCCTCGACCAGAAAACCGTGGACCCGCAGCAGCTGCGCCGGCTCATTGGCCCGCCGCACGGCTTTGGAGATGTTGGGCCCGGCCACAGCACTGACGATGCCAATGACCGCCACCACCACCATGATCTCGATCAGGCTGTACCCGCGCATGTGGGCGAGTATGCGCCTTCCCTTCGCCAAGGTCGCGAAACCAACGCCCCGGACCGGTCTGCTCCACACCCACATGTCGCGAAAGGTGCACCGCTTCAGGTCCACGCCCAACCGGACCACCGCTCACGACACCGTCGGCAGCTCCAGCAAAAACCGGCCGCCGGTGGCGTCGGCAGCGTCGACGTCGACGACGGCAGCGCGGCCCCCGTGGGCCTCGGCGATGCGACGCACCAGGTGCAGGCCGAGCCCCAGGGACCCCGAACTCTGTGTCTTGGCTCGGTCGGCACGGTGCACAAAGGGCTCAAAGATGCGCTCCCGATCGGGCGACGCCACCCCGGGACCGCTGTCGGCGACGACGACGACAACGCGCTCGCTGCCACCGTGCTCCACCCGTGAGACCCGCACGCTGCTGACGCCGCCGCCGTGGGAGGCGCCGTTTTCCAGCAGGTTGCCGATGGCCCGGCTCAACAAGGTCGCGTCGCCGTCGACGCGCAGGGCTATGGCGTCGTCGTCGACCACCAACAGCGATGCAGGCATCCCCGCCCGCTCGATGGCCCGGCGGGCCACCTCGGCCATCACCAGGGGACGGCGGTCGAGGGTGCGGAAATCCAGCCGCGCCGACGCCAACAGCTTCTCGAGCAGCGCATCGATGTCGGTGATCTCGCTGTCGATGTCGTCGAGGACGGCGCCGACGCTGGCGACGCTGCCGGCCTCCCCCGTCAGCCGGGCCCGGGCGAGCTCCAACTGCAGGCGCACATGACCCAGGGGGGTGCGCAGCTCGTGGGAGGCCCCCGCCAACAAGGCCCGCTGCCCCTGCAGCTCCCGCTCGATGCGGCCCGCCATCTCGGCCAGGGCCTCGCCGACGACGGCGACCTCGAGGGGCGGACGACGACCGAGGTTCGGCCGGGCCGTCAGGTCCCCCTGGCCGATGCGCCAGGCCGTGTCGGCGAGGTTTGCCAGGGGACGACCAATGCGCCGGGCCAACACCGACGACACCACCGACAACGCCGCCAACACCAGACCGACGGTGACGAGGCCCCGCACAGGAGGCCCGTGGCCCCGGGGACGGCAGACCTGGAGGTGGTGCGCGGCGGAGCCCACGGCGCCCGGCACAGCGACGACGACGGGGTGCAGACAACTGCCGGGGCCCGCCGACGCGAGTTCGGCACCATCGGCCCCGTGCAACACCAGGTGGACGTCGAAGGCGGTGGCGCTGTCGTCGAGAAAGGCCTGGCGGGTGGTGGCGTCGACCAGGGCGGGCTGGCGGGCGATGAAGGTCCCCGCCCGGGAGACCTCCTCGATGGCGCTGCGGCTGCTGCCGGAAAACGCCACCGTGCCCACGATGGCGCCGGTGACGAGGACGGCGGCGATGGCCCCCGTCATCAACGTGCCCCGCAGGGTGCGCGGACCGCCCCGATGGCCATGATGGGCCGCGTGATGGGCCGCCCAGGCGTGGCGGTGACGACGTCGCCAGCTCACACGGCCTCTTTGGCGTAGACGTAGCCGGCGCCACGGATGGTCTTGATGGGCGACGGTTCACCGAGCTTGTGGCGCAGCCGCGACACATGAACGTCGACGGTGCGCTCCGACACCGACACGTCGGAGCGACCGGCCTCCTGCAGCAACGCGTCCCGGGCCACCACGCGCCCGGCCCGCCGCATGAGGCCCACCAGCAGGTCGAGCTCCAGGGCCGTCAGCTCAATGGGCCGCCCGGCGCGCATCACCTGGTGGGCGCCGACATCGACCACGACGTCGCCCACCTGCAGACGCTCGGCGAAGGCGTCGGGGTCTGCCCGCCGCAGCACGGCCCGCAGGCGCGCCAGCAATTCCCGGGGGGAAAACGGTTTGGCCACGTAGTCGTCGGCGCCGACCTCGAGGCCCACGATGCGGTCGGCTTCGTCGCCCCGGGCGGTCAGCATAATGACGGGCAGGCGGGCAAAGGCCGGCTTGCCCCGCAGGCGCTTGAGGACGTCGAGGCCATCCATCCCCGGCAGCATGCCGTCGAGGAGGACCACATCGAAGCCCCCCTGCTCCACCATCGCCAGCCCCCGGGGCCCATCGGGGGCGTTGCTCACGACGAAGCCGCTGGGTGCCAGCAGTTCCCGCAGGAGCTCGAACAGCTTCGCGTCGTCGTCGATGAGCAACACCCGGGTGGTCATGGGCGGACTCTACTCCTGGCCGGGTTCAACGGGCGTCGGGGCAGGCGCGGCCTCGGGGGGCACCGGGGTCGGGGCGGTCTCGGGCGGCGTCGGGGCCGGGGCATCGGGGGCGGGAGCCGCCGCAGCCGCAGCCGCCGGAGCTGCCTTGGCAGCGCGCTGGTCGCAGGCGGCGCCGTGGTGTTTCTGCGCCCATTGGGCGTGTTCCGCCCGGCGATGGCCGCCGCAGCCGGCCATGGAAGCGATGCCCGACCCGAAGCCGGCGACGGTGCCGAGGCCCAACAGACCGGCCAGGATGGCCTTGCGGGGATTGAACGTGTTCATGTGATTCTCTCCGTTTTTCTGCGTGTTTTCAGTTCAGTGTGACAGTTGCGGAAAGACCTCACCCCTGGCCCCTCTCCCTGAAGGGAGAGGGGGAGCCAAGGTGCAGACCGGGCACATAGGTCAGCAGTAGACCGAGCAGATAGGTCAGCCGTGAGAGCGGAGGACCTGATGACCTGGAAGACACGTGACGTGGAATCGGAGCGAAAGCTCTTCGTACAGGCCTACT
>Ga0247835_1005007_pt1 | contig 11081 bp, 8 predicted proteins | sample LaCtaG_3_FD_189912 | JGI IMG/M metagenome (GOLD analysis project Ga0247835, IMG submission 189912) | Freshwater microbial communities from meromictic Lake La Cruz, Castile-La Mancha, Spain - LaCruzMarch2015_13.5m | ecosystem: Environmental > Aquatic > Freshwater > Lake | place: Spain: Castile-La... | reverse complement strand
GCTTGACAACGTTCATCTTCATTGTGGAGGCAGACTGCATAATCAGTTGATAATAAACTAGAGAAACAAACGAATTGATATACCGCATCGTGACAATATACAAGTATCCCAGGGTTTCTGTGACTTTATTCATATCGTCGAGGTGGTATATTAAATAGATTTCATCTGTTATATATTTACAAAAATGCCGCTTAAGGATCCTATTAAGAGAAAAGAATATCAAGATAAGTATCGTGCAAAAAATAAAGATCAACAGAGAGAATACGATGCAAAACGTTATCAAAATAATAAAGAAACAAAACAAGAATCCGACGCAAAACGCTACGAAGAACGTAAACAACACGCTATGAAATCCATAATAAACGGATCTATAATTGATAGAAGAAAATGGGATATATGGTGTAATGTAATTAAAAGAGGTGCTACAAAGAATAAACACCCGTACTCTGATGATTTTACAAATGAAATCATGTTTGATATGATGGTTCGCGGATGCTTTTATTGTGGAGACATCGCTACAACGATCGATAGAATAGACTCTAAAATCGAACACACGCTAGATAATTGTGTAGGATGTTGCCACGGATGCAACATGTCCAAGGGTGCCGCGGATCTTTCGACTTTCGTAAGAAAAGCCTATTATCGTGCCCGTGAAAAATATTTTGACGATGATATTGATATTTGGTTCGTTAATAAGACGAAACCATACATATGTCATTACAAAAGAGATGCCAAGAAGAAAGGAGTCTCTTTCGAGTTGTGTGAAACAGAATGGAATGAGTTGATAGCGAACGACTGTGCATATTGTAATCGAAGTCCGACAACGTGGTTCGGAGTCGATCGTGTGATTCCGTCACTAGGATACATTGTTGGCAACGTGACATCATGTTGTTATGATTGCAATCTAGACAAACTCGATGGAGATGTTGAAAGTATGATGAAACGGAATGAACGAATCGCCAGAAGAGTCGATTCCGGTGTTCTCGTCATTAATAAAAGTGATAAAGTGGTACTTCATCATGGCACACAACCGTCTACCAATAAAGTATGTGTGTATGGCAATGTGTATGATAATATGAGTTCGGCATCGAGTGAACTAAAGATGTATAATAGTTACGTGAGTAAATGTATTACACGTAAAAAATATGTCGATGATATATTTGAAATATCTGAAGACTTTTATGAGTTTGCCACAAATAATAAACTCAAAAATATTACCAAAAAGATGTATATATTATTTGACAGAATGTGATTATTTTTTTAATTGCCTTCCGAGTTTCTTGTAACCAAACGCCTTAATAAGATCGTAACGAATATATGTAACGCTCGACCTGTCTACTGCATTAAACGTCAACTCTTTGCCCGTCGGTGTTGCTCTATTAAAGGAACACGCGCTCATATTTATACGAAAATAAGCATCTTCCGACCAATCCTGCTTTCCCAATGCACAGGGAACCTCGCGAATAGCCGCGCTCTTAGCCCCTTTCATCGCCGGGTCTCCGCTTCTGGCTGTCCACCCATTGTATACGTATTTGTCTCCGTTACACGTTACCCCTGCTATGGCATGTGCGACTGAACATGTATTGGTCCTCAACTCCGCGCCTATTATACACGAATCTAAAATGTATCGAATTCCGTTATACTTGATAATCTTCTCGTGTTTTTTAGGATTATATCCTTCTATTTTTCCTATGGTAGGAACCGGTGTTGCCCACTGTCCTTGTACGAAATCTTCGCCTGAATCTTTATGTATAATTAGGACTTCCGGTCTCCTTGTATCGACAAACACTCCTTTCGGAGACATAGTTTTCATGGCAGAGGCCCATAACTTTGAATCCAAGGGAAGGTCGACATTGAACCCGGAATACTTGAAATTTCCGTTCACAACACCGATTGACAGATGTGGAACTTGCAAAAAAGCAAGCACAGCGTGTTGGTATGGACTGTAGTGTGCCTCATCCGTCCCATTGGTCATACTGGAAAAATAGTCGGGTCTAGATAGGCGGAGGTCGTGGAGGAATTGTCTTGGCCGCATGGACTCCAAGACGCGCGAAGACACTTTGTCGCCATCATAACCACGTAAGATTTCGAGAATGGCTGAACATATGTGGCGAGAACTCTGATCGGACATCATTCTCCTCGCGTGGTTTCGGATTACCACCCTGGAATACTGACTGAAGAACAAAGATGTGAACAACGCGGCAAACCAACAAATAGCACCTTCCTGTGGGAATGTAACAACCTTGGAGCACGACTTGGCACGTGTGCTCTCGCCCTTTTTAACCCGAAAGACTCGTCCGAGTTCATTGGTCATGGTTTCTCTTTTCTGTTTTTGGACTCCGCCGATCTTTCTCATCGGAGGAGATCTAGAACGAGGTCGCTGGCTGCGCTGAAGCATAGGAGCTCTTCTTGCAGGAGATGCAGGAGTTCTTGTTGCCGAATAACCATTTATCATCATCGGCATTGGTTTAGCATCGCGTTTCATACGAACGAGTCTTTCTCTCTCTTGTTGTTGTCTTCTGGACAGAGAAACATCCACGCGTGGTTTTCTTCTGAGTTTTGTATCCATTTATATATATTAAGATTTATTTATTTTATCAATATAGAAAAAATTATTATGTTAATATAATATGAAAGTAACTGAGAGTTATTTGAAAAAAACCCCTGCGTTACGAAGAAAAGATTTAGCACATATTATTGGTGTTTCACGTTCAAAGCAATCGTTAGAAAGATTAATATCCGACTTGACCACACTCAAGTCATCGTTTCCTCGTTATAAAGAACAAATAGACGATGACATAGATGTTGTTCAGAAACATCTCGCGGCCGAATTCCCACTCGAAAGAACATTTTCGGCCCCACGTGCTTACAAGACACCTTCTAAACGCATGACAGATGTCAGAGGAGCCGGTATGTTTTCTCCTATCAGAGGCGAAAAGCTTGTAAGGAACATGCGCCCCGGATATATAGACCTGGGAGCTTGTGGGAGAGGCGGTGATTTGACAAAAAAAGAGAAATTAGAACAGTTGAGTCTTACTGAAAATAAATTTAAGAAAATGAGTGAACTTGATCAGTTCAAAAAACTACAAGAAGTAGATAGTATCGTGTCAGAAGAAAATATAGTAAACTCATTTTACACCTCTGGTGATAGTGGTATTTTAAGAGGCAGAGCTAATCAAATACGGGAGGATTTCGTGTGTGCAAGTATGTATCAAATTTCAAAAAAGATAACACCGAATTATACAAATAAAAAGGTAATAGACCTATTCAATCAGCTGAAAAATGAAGTTTCTAGACAGAAGTTAGACATGATAGACGTGATGCCGGCTGGTGGAGGAGGCGAGTCACATGATGTAAAGATACTACTTCGTGGAAATACAACATATTCCACGTTGGAATTGAAAACGACTCAACAAAAATGCAAAGACCCAAGAATGCCATGGTCTTGCACTCAACAATTTCAATCGAAGTCATTGATTTCCTCTCATCGTATACGAACAACGGAAGCAAAAAATGACGGTGAACTATACTTGAAGGGGTGGTATAATATATTGAAACAAATGGACGAAAAAGGAGAATTATTCACACCACCTGGAGAGCTTCCAAATTACAAAGAATTTCTAGTCGATGTTAATCAGCAGAAACCTACGAAAAAATTCTGGCAATATTACTTCAAAGGAATGCAGATGAAGAAGATATATTTAAAAGAATGGGACAAAAAGGGTATACCTGGAATGACTGTCGAAGAAAAGACAAGGAAAATGAAAAAAATAGACGAAGAAAATCACAAATACACGAATAGTTTTTTAAAAAAACACAAGAATGACATAATATCAGACCAGATTCAAGTGGATCTTAAAAAAATAATGGCTGGTAAAAATTTCTGGTTGACTTGGTCCGCTACGGATGATAAATTTACTCTGTACAAAGGTTCGCCAACCGTATATGTATCGGACTCTAGCATAGAATATGTAGACTCTCCTTCTGACGTTAATTACGGATATTATATAATAACTGTTCACGGGTTATATATAGATGGACAACCATTGAAGGCATATGTTGCCCTCAGATTACAATGGTCGCAACGGATAACACAGCCGGCATGGAGATTTACATATTTGAAAGATAAAAAGAAATTTTTTGATGATGGTGGCGACGAATTCAATGCAGTCATAGCCAATATTAAAAGAACTAAATATCCTAAGCATGTTACTTCCAAACCGTCTCCTAAACGCAAGACTCCGGAACCATCTCCTAAACGCAAGACTCCGGAACCATCTCCTAAACGCAAGACTCCGGAACCATCTCCTAAACGCAAGACTCCGGAACCATCTCCTAAACGCGTCATATCTTCTAAAAATAAAGGTATTAAAAAGTATGTTCAAACCAAATTGAAATTTTAGAGATCCTCAAAAATTGGCATCGATTTTATAAGTGGCACCGTGAGTCTTCCACTGCCACACAGAGTCTGTAAATACTCCGCGGACCTGATATCTTGCAATGATGTATATAATGTGTCGATGTCATTACCAAATATTGCATACATACACGATTCGAACAGAAATTTAGGATGATCGAACATTGTGTATTTTAGATCATATCTATCGCCCATTGTGACTCCCTTCGTGCGACTGAGAATCAAACAACGACCAGAGTGAAATTTATCTGTTTTTACGAATAGACGTTTCGGACTAAAAATGATCGAATCTTGTTTAAACTCTCCTGTGAGAATGAAAGCAACATCCGCATCATCCGCGCCGAATTTTCTCTGATAGTCTCTTGCATTTCCCGCCCCTCCTACTAGACACAGATCGTAATCTGAAAATTTCTTCCTACCAGATATCATTTGTTTGAGTTTATCGGCGTGTTCCGTAAGGATGCCATTAAAATTGTACCGAATGTTTATTTGTGGTCTATTCCTGACTACAATAAGAGCAACTCCGGCTTGTGTATCTTTGAATTCATGATTCCTGATTATCTCAAAATGTTCGATAGTCATAGAGAAGAATAACTCTCTTAGTTTAGAACACCAATCACCATTTTGAATTGTAGATGGCAGAACCATCGCAAGAACACCATCGTCGGTCAGGTGATCCTGTATGCATTTAAATGGTATTTCTATGTACAAGTTAGAACTCGTCTTGTACATATGAGTGTTCGAAGAACCGATCAGTTTCACGAATGGTGGATTACCAATGATCAGATCGAATTTTTCGTTCGTCTTCCACCGCATAAAGTCCGAATGATGAATATTTGCGGATGGTATATTTCCCTTGGCAACTGGAACGATATCGTCAGTAAGTTCTACACCGGACAAAGTTGCGCTCGGCCACTTCTTAGAACAATCGACAAGAAACTCTGCACTGCCACATGTGGGATCGAGAATATTGCTAGGAGTTATTGATATTTTAGATATTACTATGTCGCGCAATGTCTTCGGCGTAAAAAAAATACCTCTCTTGGCACGCGTTTTACGATCCAATGATTTCTGTATTTTGAGAGAAGTATCCAGAAACTCCATTAATATCATTAATAATTTTTGAACTATAAATAAACGAATATGATTTGTCGATATAATAACATCCGTATCGACAAACCTACGTTTCATACATTGTTATACGATCACATATGCCGGCTTCGTGACAGCGTATTTTTTAGCCAGTGTATTAATATCATCTTTGAAACCCGATTCTGCCCACTTTAAGAATACATACATATACATACTCACGGCATCGTGAACGCCCTGAGCAGTCAACATGGCTTGCACAATTCCAGAGTTCCAGAATGGCAACTGAGTTTCCGGAATAGGGACGTCTTTCTTGAGATTGTTATACCAAGCTTTATTATTCTTGATGTCGCCGGATACATAACCGGATGCGTCTATCGCCTTGGATTTCTTAAGAGATTCCGCAATTTTTGCAGAATTTGCAAATGAGATAGATGCCATCTGCTCGGCGAAGAACGTGGGAGTTATTTGCCTTCTAGGAGATATCAGCACCGCAGAAGGTTTCCCTAATTTCTTCGATACAGATGCCATCTGAACACCGGCCTCGCGTTCTTTATCAGTCGCCAGAACGATCCACAACGACGCGGGCGTTTTTGCGGATGGTTCCGACCTCGTCGCACTTTCGTTGAACATCCCATCGCATTTAATGCTCCCGTCGGCGACCATGCGTTGAATCATACCACCTCCCGCGGAGCATCCTCCCAAATACAGAGGTTTATTGGCGGTTCCGGTGATTTTACGAACCTGATCTATCGCATTCTTTGTAGTAACCGGATCCTTTCCTTCCTTCGCGGAGAAGCAACCTGTCTTAGAATCATGAGGAGCGACATAGAGAATCGCATAACCGGCTCGTAAACACTGTTTGGTACGCCCTACATCTTCGGGCATTCCAAAGAATTTTGGGTTCGCACTGGCTGGCCACCCTCCGTAAATACTTCTCGAACACCCGTGGAGAAACACTACAAGTCCCTTCGGATTCGCGGGAGACTGATATGCATGCTGAACTCCGCCAACATTTATCATAACCGGTTTCAAACCCTTGTCAGACCTGTCTGTTGATGGAGCAGGTTTAGGAGCAGGTTCAGGGGCAGGTTTAGGAGCAGGTTTAGGAGCGGGTTCAGGGGCAGGTTTAGGAGCAGGTTTTGGAGCGGGTTCAGGGGCAGGTTCAGGTTTGGGCACAGGCTTGTTGGACGGAAATCCACATTCTTTTTTGGCAGAATTCCAAACCAGTCCGGCAGGACAGTTCATCTTTACGGTTCCGTTATAGAAGAAAGAGTCGCCATCTTTCCCCCATAGATCATTCGATGCGGGACGTATTGGCGCAATGTTATTGTTCGGTAGGTTTGGGAATAATTTCTGTTCGTCCACGATTGTTCTCTTTGGAAACGACATATATACATACACTACCTTTTTTTAACAAAAGTTCTCCTTGGCATATCCTATAACTGCGCACGCTATTCTCTTTCCAGCATTGCCTGTCTTGAGACTCTCCGCATTCCCCCCATTCCCGCAGTCGTCTTCGTCGGCGTGGATGATGATACTGCGACCTATAATGCTATTTTTTCCTTGAAGACGGATAACGTTGTCATAAAATATGTACTTCGCACTTCCATTTTTGTCCGCTTGAATGTTTCCAAGATCACCGACATGACGTTCTTTCTTCCCAGGGCATCCGTGGTTTTTGTTCGTGGGGTTGAAGTGCGCACAAGCACTCATACATTTTTCTGAAAGGTCTCCAGCCTGGTGAACATGAAACCCGTGTTTTTGCGTGGAGTTAAGACCCGTTACGTTCAGAGTTATTTTTACACGTTTCAAGCTTTCTTCAAATTTCACGGTTCCTTTCACTTCGCTGTTAAGAAAACACGCAATCGCGTATATCTTTTTTTCCACTGGGAGAGTACTTGCTGATAGATTCATGTTTATTACATATATTTATTTATAAGATAGCTTTAATCCTGAATCCAGCACCAAGCAGCATTTACGATCGTATGAATAACAGAGCTTCCAAACCCAAGGGCCATGGAGATAGCCCACATATTTCCCGTGATTTCCTCTATCTTGAAAACATTGCCAAGCAGAAACATGATGGTAACCTGCACCCCTGCCATAAGAACGACGCAGATGTCAATAATTCTGATTCTACGCATCTGCAGTAGGGGAAATATACTATCCTGCGAAGACACGTTGGTCAGGTTGAAGATCTGCGTAAAAATGAAAATGTTGAACATAAACCCAGATAATTGTTTGTCCGTGATGTCTATCAGCTGAGGGGTTGCGAAAAAAACAACGAGTTGGCATGCAATTTGATACAAACTCTGGGGGATGATAGAACGCAACATTCCAAACGTCACCGCAAATTGTTCACGAGGTCCAGGGGGGGTCTTCATGAGGTCGTCGGTCTTGGGAATTGTTGCGATTCCAATGGCGGCAACCGAGTCCATCACAAGGTTCACGTACACGAGTTGAATGACATTCAGGGGGGTAGTTCCCTTGGAAAATACTGCGACTGCTACAACAGTCAGTGCAACTATGTTGATTGGAAGTTGGAATGTGATGAATGCACGAATGTTCTTCATAATAAGACGACCCCACCTGACACCGCTGACGATGGAGTCAAAGTCGTCGTTCAAAATAACGATATCGGACGCCTCCTTGGCAAGATCCGTCCCACCCCCCATAGAGCACCCAACATCCGCCTCCTTCAGAGCAGGTGCGTCATTTGCTCCATCGCCAGAGGACGCCACCACATGCCCAAGACTTTTCATCAACTTTACCAACTCGTACTTATCCTCTGGAGAAGACCGCGCCATGACGCGAAGGTTAGGAGCGATGGCGATCTTCTGTTCCTTGGTCATCGAGCGGAACTCTTTTCCTTCGATGCAGACGTCTCCGTATTTAAGCATCCCGATGTCTTGTGCGATATGTTTCGCAGTCTTGATGTTGTCGCCGGTCACCATCACAACGCCAATGCCCGCGGATTCGCAGATCTTCACCGCGGTTGGAACGCTCATCCGCACCGGGTCCTTGATACCCAGGATGCACAGAAGCACATCATCCACGGCAAGTGCAATTGTCCGCAGCCCATTCGACGCCATCGCATCTACAAACTCGTTGAGGGCTTCGCGGTCATCGATCTTGCATGCATCCATGATAATCTCGGGCGCTCCCTTGGAATATTTCTTACCGTCAATGACCACGGACGATGTCTTCGTCACCGATGAAAAAGGAACGATGTCTGTGGGGTTGTTCTTCTCGCGGATCTCCTCATACGAAGAATATGTGTTCACGAAACGAAGCATCGCAACCTCGGTTTGGCTACCGATGCCCACGCCGTCGGAGATGAACGCCGTAGAATTCACCGCACAGTTGAGAAGAATGTCGTCGGACACGCTCGGGGGAACGTGGTCATACATCGTAGTTCCAAAGACGCCATTCATGACGGTCATCTTGTTCTCGGTAAGAGTGCCGGTCTTGTCGCTCAGTAGAATGGTGGTGCTGCCGAGGGTCTCGCACGCGGCCAGGTGACGAACGAACAGATTATCCTTCATCATCTTCTTGATAGAGTATGTCAGGACGATCACCACGGCAGCGGGAAGGCCCTCTGGCATTCCGATCACAAGGATCGTGATAGAAAAAACGATGAACCGGAGGGGACCCTCGGAAAATGAAGGGCGGGGGTTTTCCGTCCCCCAACGGACCATCTGAGCGATGAATACAGCCACACTGATAGTGACAGCAGTGAGCGCACAGTATTTGACAAATCGCATCAGTTTCCTCTGCAGGGGGGTTTTCTCGTTTTCCGTCTGGATGAGTGCGATCGTGCGACCAAACTCAGAGTCCTCACCCACCGCTACCACGAACATCTTGGCATTTCCATCGGTGACGACGGAACCAGAGCGAAACCAAGGGTCTGCTTCGTTTTTGCGGACAATGATACTCTCCCCGGTGAGTGCCGACTCGTCAATACCAAGAGCATTTTCGGACACCAGATATCCGTCTGCGGGTACCTTATCTCCCGACTCGAGCACGATAAGGTCTCCAACTACAATTTCCTTGTTAGAAATTTGTTGCTCTTCGCCATCGCGGATCACCTTGACCAAGTATTCGTCATTTTTGGAGTTAAGTTTGTGGAACGCGATTTCTTGCTTGTAATCATTATACGTTCCAATACCCACAATCACCAGAACCGTGAACCAAATGGCAACTCCTTCGATCCACTCGTTATTTTCACGTTGTTCTGTGAACAAGATTCCAAAGGTTGTGGCGATGGTCGCGGAGAAACACAGGATCCACAGAAGAGGATCGTTCACGGTATCCCAAAGAATACGCCAAAATGTTTTTGGGGGTATTTTCTTAACGACGTTGGTACCATACGTCTCTACACGTCCTGCGATCGAGTCAGTCTTGATACCGTCTGGTCCAGTAGACAAATACGCTTCCACATCAATATCCTTTAGGGCCGAGGTGTCCTTATTGGTCACGATGGTCTTGAACATCTCAATTCGAGGTGTTTAGTAATCACATAGGTTCGGCGATTTTTATGTATGCACGGTTGTCGATATGATGATACCGGGGTCAAATGACTATCCATATCGTTCACATTAAAAATAAATCAAACAGATTACATATAACGTAAACACAATGAGAGCGGCACATGTTTTGATGCAACGGAAACTACTGCCGAACAATTTGCGAATGCTGCAAACTTGACCGCACTCAAAAACTTTTTCAAAGACCTGTTTGGCCACTGTTCGTTTTCACTAAGTCGTAACCACCCAGTCGTAGCATAATTCATCCGAAATAACTTGTCTTTGCTTTGGCACGCGGTGGCTTGTCAATATGTATTGACCATATTGACAAACGTGAACATAAAATACGAAATAGTAAATATGCATCACATAATACAATGGTGGCTATCGTTACTGCCGATGGAAAGATGTTCGATATCTCCGACGCAATCGTCGACCAGATTAGAATGATCAAGTCTGCGGCCGAAGACTTTTGCGACGACCTTATCCCAATTCCGACCGTAAACTCTAATATATTCGAGAAGATTGTAGAGTTCTGCACTTTCAAGACTGAGAAACACGATTTCGGGGATACGGAAGAATTCGTCAATAAATTCTTCGACGTGCCAACTGACACTCTGTTCGATATCATTTCTGCTTCCAATTTTCTCGATGCTTCGGATGTTTTGGATGCTGCATGTAGCGCAGCGGCTAATCTCCTTCGGGACAAGAACCCAGAGGAAATCAGGACTATTCTGAATATCGAAAACAAATTCACTCCGGAGGAAGAAGCAGAAATCATCAAGGAAAATAGCTGGGCTTTTCAGCCAAAGACCACATATCATCACAACACTTACAATTGACGCATATTGACATACCGTTATACAAAGGCGGACCAAAATATGTAAAGTATACCAATAACAATGGCCATCACAGTTTGCGCTCCTCAGGCTCGTGCGTTCGTCACCAGGGTTCGGCCATTCATCAGGCCGTCGCGTCCTATTTCTAGAGATGTTGTCACACGGGTTTCTCCTATCAGTATTGACATCATGCATCATTTTGACGTT
>Ga0247835_1005005_pt1 | contig 11093 bp, 9 predicted proteins | sample LaCtaG_3_FD_189912 | JGI IMG/M metagenome (GOLD analysis project Ga0247835, IMG submission 189912) | Freshwater microbial communities from meromictic Lake La Cruz, Castile-La Mancha, Spain - LaCruzMarch2015_13.5m | ecosystem: Environmental > Aquatic > Freshwater > Lake | place: Spain: Castile-La... | reverse complement strand
GTAACAATCCCCCGGCAAAGCCGGGGGCTTTCGATCGTGAGCCGCTCAAAGCGGCTACGGGGTCGCTAACGCGGCCCCGCGGTTCTTGGGCCACCTAAAGGTGGCGAATCAGCTCCAGAGGTTGAGCTGCTCGAGTCGCTGGTCCTCCTGCTCTTGGTTCTTGATGTACTCACGAATCGTCGCCTCGTCTCGACCCACCGTCGAGACGAAGTACCCCAGAGCTAAAGGGGTCAGAGCAGAGCTAAAGGGGTCAGCTAAAGGGGTCAGAGCCCTTTAATGCGGTTCAGGGTTAAAGAGCTAAAGGGGTCAGAGCCCTTTAATGCGGTTAGCCGGCTGAGAAACGCATATGCAATTGCCTAACGAACGCCCAAAGAGCGAGCGCGCGCCATCAGGGTTCGAACTGGCTTGCACGGTCCGTGGGTCGCGCGCGCCGCCTTGGGCTCCACGCCAGGCGAAGAATAAATAAGAAGTGCGTCCGGAGGACGGCACTCCTATGAGAGTGATACGCTGTCGTAATAGAACGTGGCTCTCTGCCAGCCCGGCCCGGTTGGGTTCGTGGTCTCGGGTGCGGCCTTGATCATCGTTCCGGCCAGCGCTCGGCCCTCGCGCGCTGGAGGAGGCGTCAGCCGAACCAGGGAGGCGCCGACGCGAGGTCGACCGGCTGAAGCCTCGACCGGTTTTCTCGCGGTCACTCTCATCGCGGCCGGAGGCCGCTTCTACGGGGAACCGCTTTTCAGGCGTCCGCGGGGCGGTCGCGATCGTGCAGCAGCGCTTTGAGCCGCTCGATCTCGGCGAGGGCGGCTTCCTTGGCTTGGCGCTCGGCCTCGCGCGCTTGTAGGGCGGCCTGCTGGGCTTGCAGGGCGGCTTCCTTGGCTTGGCGCTCGGCGTTTTGCGCTTGCAGGGCGGTTTCCTTGGCTTGGCGCTCGGCCTCGCGCGCTTGCAAGGCGGCTTCTTTTGCTTGCCGCTCGGCCGCGCGTGCTGCCCGTTCGTCGTCGAGTTCGCGTTGGATCGAGCGCTGTTGGCGCAGGAAGTCCTGCCGGGCCTGATAGACGTGATAGGCGCGTTCTTTGTCGGAGAAGGCTTTCAAGGTCGTCATGGCTTGCCTCATTTCCGGGGTTTGCATCCAGTCGGGAAGGTGATCGGCGTTCAGGTGTTCGCCGTCTTTAAAGAACTTGAGCCACCGCTGTTCCTCTGTTTCGACCTGTTCGGCGGCGAATTTGTTCAGCTCGAAGAGGTAGATGCCGCCATGGTCGAGCAGGCAGCGGTCGCGCTCGTCGCGCAGCCGGTAGCGGTGCGCGTAGCCGGGGTCGCCGCGCAGGAGGTCTTCGCCCAAGAGCCAGATGCTGTAGGTGGGTTGCAGCGTGTCATAATCCTGACCGCTCTGTAATTGTTGACTGTAAAGGTCGGCCCAGGTGTAAAGGATGCGGGCGGGCAGGTCGCGATGGTTCACCAGTTGGATCTCGGCCTGATAGAGACGGGCGTGATCATCACGGGCTTTGACATCGACGATGCTGAGTTTATCGGTGACAAATTCGCGTTCGTTGTACGGATTGAGGATGTCGACCTGGGTGACCGGGCTGGGCAAGTCCGCGCCGAGGATGGCGTTGAGAAAATGGATGAGCAGGTCACGGTTGTCCTCGGCGCCCAGCAGGGCTTTGAAGACACAGTCGGTCTTGGGGTCGATCGGGTGGTCCATGCGCAGAGTCTAGGCGGGCGCGGCGGGCGGGGCAACGGCGCGATGCTCGACATGGCTGGGGGGTGCCCAGCAGCGCGGTCCACCGGCAGCCGGAAAGATGGTCAAGGCCGCAGAGGGCCTTGATCATCGTTCCGGCCAGCGCTCGGCCCTCGCGCGCTGGAGGAGGCGTCAGCCGAACCAGGGAGGCGCCGAGGCGAGGTCGACCGGCTGAAGCCTCGACCTCCGGTTTTCTCGCGGTCACTATCATCGCGGCCGGAGGCCGCTTTTACGGGGAACCGCTTTTCAGGCGTCCGCGGGGCGGTCGCGATCGTGCAGCAGCGCTTTGAGCCGCTCGATCTCGGCGAGGGCGGCTTCCTTGGCTTGGCGCTCGGCCTTTTGTGCTTGCAGGGCGGTTTCCTTGGCTTGGCGCTCGGTCTCTTGCGCTTGCAGGGCGGTTTCCTTGGCTTGGCGCTCGGCCTCGCGCGCTTGCAGGGCATCCTGCTGCGCTTGCAAGGCGGCTTCTTTTGCCTGCCGCTCGGCCGCGCGTGCTGCCGAGCTAAAGGGGAGCTAAAGGGGTCAGAGCCCTTTAATTCGATGATTAAATAACTTGCGAGACTATAATAATGGACTGGATTGCACCCTATCGAAATCACATTTTGCAGCATTTAGCACGATTCCAACAAAATTCATTTTCATTAATCGGAGACGATGATTTCTCTCTGAGATTTACGGATGGTGATGTTTCGGTGTGTTTCTCTGTAGAGCGATATTCCGATTCTCTCAGTGTGTGGGTTGAGTATTTGGGAGACAATCCTGTAGATGATGAAAAATATAGGCTTGATATTATTATGCGCATCTATCTGAAACAAAACCTAACAGATGTTTTTAAGGTAACTACAGACGCAGACAAATCTCGTATTGTAAAAATTTATGTTGATTTTATTTTAAACAACAAAACACTATTGTTCGCTAAGTCATTTCCTTTGGCAAAAGAATATTCCGAGTTTAACAGAGTGCTTGGGCTTAGAGCACTTGAACAGTTTAGAAAAATTTAGCTAAATGGGTCAGAGCCGAATGGCACTGACTTAAGCCGAGACATCTATAAATCAGCGGGTTACAGACAGCGCGACAAGCAGTCACTTGAGTTCAGGCAGCCTTTTCGACGGTGTTTCCTGGCATCGACCCAGTCCGCAACCGTTTTTCGCTGACTTCGCGCCATCGCAACCGATTGTTTCTATGAGGCTAACGCCTTAAGTCAGTGCCTTCGGGTCGGAGCCCTTTAATTCGGCTAGCCGGCTGAGAAACGCATATGCAATTGCCTAACGAACGCCCAAAGAGCGAGCGCGCGCCATCAGGGTTCGAACTGGCTTGCAGGGTCCGTGGGTGGCGCGCGCTGCCTTTGGCTCCACGCCAGGCGAAGAAAATAAGAAGTGCGTCCGGAGGACGGCACTCCTATGAGAGTGATACGCTGTCGTAATAGAACGTGGCTCTCTGCCAGCCCGGCCCGGTTGGGTTCGTGGTCTCGGGTGCGGCCTAGATCATCGTTCCGGCCAGCGCTCGGCCCTCGCGCGCTGGAGGAGGCGTCAGCCGAACCAGGGAGGCGCCGACGCGAGGTCGACCGGCTGAAGCCTCGACCTCCGGTTTTCTCGCGGTCACTATCATCGCGGCCGGAGGCCGCTTCTACAGGGAACCGCTTTTCAGGCGTCCGCGGGGCGGTCGCGATCGTGCAGCAGCGCTTTGAGCCGCTCGATCTCGGCGAGGGCGGCTTCCTTGGCTTGGCGCTCGGCCTTTTGCGCTTGCAGGGCGGTTTCCTTGGCTTGGCGCTCGGTCTCTTGCGCTTGCAGGGCGGTTTCCTTGGCTTGGCGCTCGGCCCAGCCCTGAAGCATGACCGCGTGACCGCAGTCACGGCGTGGGCTGGCGGTGGTTAACAAAAGTTAATGTTCGCACAAGGGGGTAGACACCGCTGCGGGCTTCTGGCAGGATTAATGGCAGAGTAGTCGGTCTGCGCTGTCGCCGGGGGTGTTGATGGGTGCGCTGAGTCCAGGAGCCTGGGTCCACTGCGGTCGCGTGTTCAGCGCCGAGGAGATTGCCGACATCCGCCGGACGGTGGCGTGGCTGCCGGGGTTGGGGCGGCGGGAATTGGCGGCGACGCTGTGCGAGCATGTGCAGTGGTACACCGTGACGGGGACGGCGAAGGCGCACGCCTGCCGGGAGTTTCTGGAGCGCCTGGAGGCCGCCGGGTTGGTCACGCTGCCCCCGTTGCAGGTCGCGCGGCGCCCCCGTCCGGCGCCCCCGGTGGCGGTGCTGGAAGCGCCGACACCGCTGCACGGCCCCTTGGCCGCGCTCGGCCCGGTGCGCCTGGAACCGGTGCGCGCCGACGCCGCGGCGGTGGCGCAGTGGAATGCGGCGGTCGAACGCTGGCATCCGCTGGGCTACAAGGGCGCCTTCGGTTACCGGCTACGCTACTTCATTACCGCCGGCGAGCAGCGCCTGGGCTGCCTTCTGCTGGCGGGCGCGGCGCGCGCGCTGGCGGTGCGTGATCAGTGGATCGGTTGGGACGCCCAGGCGCGCCGGGCCAACCGGGTGCGGGTACTCAACAACAGCCGCTTCCTGATCTTTCCCCACGTGCGGGTGCCGCACCTGGCCAGCCATGTGCTGGGACAACTGGCGCGGCGGGTGCGCGCCGACTGGCGCGAGCACTGGGGGTTTGCGCCGCTGCTGCTGGAGACCTTCGTCGACCCGCGCTACTACGCCGGCACCTGCTACCGCGCCGCCGGCTGGGACCTGCTGGGGGAAACCAGCGGGAGCGGGCTGGCGCGACCGGGCCGGACCTATCACAGTTCCCCGCGCCAGGTGTGGGTCAAGCCCTTGTGTGCACAGTGGCGCGAGCGCCTGTGCGCCACCGCCACGAGGGCGGCGCCATGAGCAAACCGTGCCACCGCCCGTCACGTGCCGCCATCAAGAAGCAACGCGCGGACAAGAAACAGCAGGAACAGGCGCTACGCCACCAGCAGCGCCAGGACGGATTGATCCCCCACGCCCCCGCACCCTTGCCCAACGGCTGCTCGGCCTATGCCACCATCGCTGAGGAACAGCAGGCCCGCGAGACGGCGGTCAGCGGGCAGGTGCGTGTCCTGCGCCGGGAGTTGCCCGCGTTGCTCGCCCGTCTGGAACAGATTCCTGACCCGCGCCAGCCCAAGAAGTGCCGCCATCGGCTCACCGTGCTGCTGCTCTACGGACTGCTGATGTTCGTCTTTCAGTTTGCCTCCCGGCGCGCGGTCAACCGCGAGCTCACCCGCCCACAATTCGAGGCCAACCTGCGGCTGCTGTTTCCCGAACTGGAGACCCTGCCGCACGCCGACACGCTGTTTCGGCTACTGCGCGACATCGACGTGGCTCACCTTGAACAGGCGCACATCGATCTGGTACGACGCCTGATTCGCGCCAAGACCTTCCGTCGCTACCTGATCAACCACGCCTATCCCATCGCCATCGACGGCTCCCAGAAGCTCACCCGTGACACCCTCTGGGACGAGAATCTCCTGGAACGTCAGGTCGGTGCCGGGGACGCGCGCCGCCCCCAGTATTTCGTCTACGTCCTGGAGGCCAGCCTGGCCTTTCACAACGGCCTGGTGATCCCGTTGCTGAGCGAATTCCTCGAATACGCCAAGGGCGATACCACGGCCGACAAACAAGACTGCGAACTGCGCGCGTTCGCCCGGTTGAGTGCCCGGATCAAGGAGCTGTTCCCGCGCCTGCCGATCCTCCTGTTACTCGACGGGCTCTATGCCAATGGACCGGTGATGCACCGCTGCCGTCAGTACCACTGGCAGTTCATGATCGTGCTCAAAGACAAGGACCTGTCCACGGTCTGGGAGGAGTTCTACGCCTTGCACGCCGTGCAGCCCGACGGCTGCCAGCGCCATTGGGGGGAGCGCCGCCAGCGCTTTTCCTGGGTCAACGGCATCGACTATGCCTTCTCGAACCAGGGTCGCCACCACCTGCGTGTGCATGTGGTGGTGTGTGAGGAGACCTGGGAGACGATCGATGCACAGGGCGCGCGCCTGACCAAGCACGCCCGCCACGCCTGGCTCTCCAGCCAGCCGCTCAGCCACGCCACTGTTCATGAACGCTGCAATCTAGGCGCGCGCCACCGCTGGGGCATCGAGGCCGGCTTCCTGGTGGAGAAACATCAGGGCTATCAGTACGAGCACGCCTTTGCCTACGACTGGAATGCCATGAAGGGTTATCACTCCCTGATGCGCCTGGCGCATCTGCTCAACACCCTGGCGCGCTTCGCCCGCCACCTGCGTGACCTCTACCGACAACTGGGCGTGCGCGGTGCCATCGCCTTCATCCGGACGTCCTGCGCCGCCCCCTGGCTCGACCCCGCGCGGATGCGCCGCCTGCTGGCCCAGCCGTTGCAGCTTCAACTCGAATAAGCGCCGCCGGGCAGGACGGCGGACCCGGCCCCACCGGCGACCACCGGTGCCGGGAATCGCTTGCCTGGCGACCGTGACGCCGGCGCGAGGACGGGTTCGACCACCCTCCCGGCACCCGCCAGGGCGTCCCGTTGCCCCCCTGGTTAGGTCAAACCCACCCCGCAACGGCCAACGCCAGCGCCGACCGGTGCCGACGACGCCCGATGTCAGCCGGCGACTGGGTTATGCTTCAGGGCTGGATGGTCAGGCGTTCGCTTGACTTAGCATCCCGGTCGTTGTCGTTGTCGTAATCGAATAAGCGATGCAAGTTTGTCATGAGCAGCCCGCTGTCCGTTGGGTTTCGATTCGCTACACAGCCAGGGACTACCAGTCCGCTAAGGGTTTGAAAGGCTTAGATCGCCACGCACGGGACCAACGCATCCGCGCGGGGGATCAACAACTCGATTACGACAACGACAACGACCGAGACGCCAAAGGCGTCCCCCAATCGACTTGTTCAACTTATTCGTGAACCGTTCCTGACCGCTTCGTCTGCGCACATCAGTCCCGCGCGGGCGGGGTCTCCGTTTGGGCCTGGGTATTGTCGGCGCGCTCGGCGCCATCCGCCGGCGCCATGCCTGGTCCGCCGAGGAACGTGAGTTGGCCCCTGGGCACCTGCTCGTCGATCCATTCCCGCCACACCGCCAACAGCACGGCGATGACGATGGGCCCTAGGAAGAGTCCCAACAGGCCGAATGCGGCGATGCCGCCTAAGACGGCGAACAGCACCAGGATGTAGGGAATGCTGGTGGCGCTGCTGATGACGAAGGGGCGCAAAAGATTGTCGATCTGGCTTACCACCAAGGCACCCCAAATGGCCAGACCAATGCCGGCCCAGGTGTCGCCGCTCGCGGCGAGCCACACGCTCACCGCCCCCCAGACCAGGGGTGTTCCGAAAGGAACCAGCGCCAGGATGACGGTCACCACGCCGAGCAGGACCGGTGCCTTCACACCCGCTGCCCAATACCCTAAGCCGGCCAGGGCACCCTGCGCGAGCGCGGTCAGCACCAGGCCGTAAAGTACCGCTCGAATGGTGCCGCCGATGGCGAAGAGATAGGCATTGGCGCGGGCACCGATCAGTCCGTACAGGAGTCGTCTAACCTGCTCCAGCAGTGACTCACCGTCGCGGTAAAAGAAGAAGGCGGTGAGCAGCGCAAAGGCGAACTTGAACGCGTTGAACCCAATGTCGCCAAGAATCTTGAGCGACTGATCCACCCATGGATTCACCCACTGGACCACCTGTTGGCGCAGGGCGGCCGGGTCCTCGGCGGAGAGCGCCATGACCCGTTGCACCTCGTTGCCCAGCCAGGGCAACCGGGCGATGGCGGGGGGCACTGCATCGGGTCCGCTCAGCAGTATCTCGACCGCGCGGTTATAGGCCGTCGGCACCTCCGCCCGCAGCATGTTGACCATCGAGAGCAGCGGCAGGCCGAAGGTGAGCGTCAGGAACAAGGTCATCAGCAGGGCGCTGGTGTTGACCTTGCGGCCGAGCAGGTGGCGCAGTCGACCGTAGATGGGCCAGGTCACATAGACCAGGATGACCGCCCAGGCCACGGAGATCAGGAACAGATTCAGGACCTGATAGCTCAGATACAGCAGTCCGACAACGAACAGCCCGAGCGCGATGCGGGCGCCGAAAACATTGGTGAAGTTGGTGTTCGACATAAATCGTGGCGGCTTGCGCCGGGCAAGAGCAGTAAAGCAGTGATCGCACGTCAGGGGGCGTAAGGGTCGACCATATTACCCTCAATCCAGATAGGGCTGTGATGCGGATGAGGTCAGGGCAGCGCGTCGGTGTCAGTGCCCCAGACGGGAGGCACGGGTCAGGTCTGAGAAGCGCACCCCTTTGAGACCGCCGATCTCCAGGCTGATCCGCTCGATTTCTGCGGGCTGCCCACGGATGATGATGGTTTCAAGGCAATTGTGGTGGTCCAGGTGCACATGCGTGGTCGCGACCACATGAACGAATTGCCGGTGCTGAATGTCCAGGATGTGCTGGGTCAGCTCGCGCTGGTGATGATCGTAGACGATGGTCAGGACGCCGGCCACCTCCGCGTCGCCGCGCTCCCAGGTTTCCTCCACCAGACGTTCGCGGATCAGATCGCGTACCAGTTCGGAGCGGGAGGCGTAGCCCTTGCTGACGACCCGGCGATCCAGCTCATCGAGCAGTGGCCGCGGCAGTGAGACGCTGAAACGGATGGTATCGTCGGGAGAGGACATCGTGGCTCGCCTGCAATCCGGCGCTCACGTTGAGCGCTGAGGCGCTAAGCATAGCCTTCCGGACTCTACTTTTCCGGTCATCGCTAAACCGCGCCCAGCGCGGTATACGATGTTCTTGGATTGGCTCGGCCCCGGCAGACTCGACAATTGACGGAGTTGGCGCGGTTTAAAGTTTTGAAGAGCATCAATTTTAAACCGTGTCTCTACCGAGGTTGCCTAAATCCCCAAGGCCGAACACACAATGAAAATTACGCATTTCGCGCCGGACGCGGTTTAGAGAGCGCGGGGGAAACTTAGGATCCAAAAAACAAGGCCCCGGTGCCGTGGGCATCGGGGCCTGGCGGGCCTGCGTGGCCGGTTGGCGGTCAGAGTCCGAATGCGCCGGGTTGGTGAGTCGCATCCGTCTGAATGGCCTGGACCTCGACCACCGGGGTCTTGGTTTCTTCCGCGGCGAGACGGTCGCCTTCACTCAGCACCATCGTGGTCTGAACGCCGCCGATCAGCAGGGCAACAGAGGCAAGTATACCGAGAATACCCATGGTACAGCTCCTAACAGGACAGGTGGGTTAACGCTCTAAGTAGCCATCATTATATAATCATTCTCTAATTTAGCAAGCGCTAATTTTTAGTCCTGTCCCCGCGGCATGGGCTGCCGGCCCGACACGGGGTTCAGAGCCAGCCGCCGCGCCTGAAGCGCCACAGCATCACCCCGGCGATGGTGATGGCGACGACCCAGAACACGGCGTAGCTGTAAGGCCATTCGTTCTCGGGGATATACATGTTCATGCCGTAAATCCCGACCAGGAAGGTCAGCGGCATGAAGATGGTACCGATGATCGTCAGGACCTTCATGATCTGGTTGGTCCGGTGGGAGGTCATGGACACGTAGGTATCGGCGAGCTCGGAGGCGATCTCGCGGTAGGTCTCGAGCAGGTCGATGACCTGCACACAGTGGTCGTAGACATCGCGGAAGTAGGTCTGGGCGGCGTCCGACAGGCACTCGTGCCGCTCCCGCTGGAGCGCGGCGATCAACTCGCGCATCGGCCAGGCGACCCGCCGGATCAGGACCAGTCCGCGCTTGATCTGGTGGATCGATTGCAGGGTGTGGGGCCCCGGTTGATCGAGGACGTTTTCCTCCAACTCTTCCAGTTGCCCCGAGGCGTCTTCCAGGACCGGGTAGAAGCAGTCGACAATGGTGTCCAGCAAGGCATAGAGCAGGAAGCTCGCGTCGTTCTGGCGCAGCCGTGAGCGCGGGCTTTCGATGCGATGACGCACCTGATCGATCGCCTGACAGGGGCTGACCTGAAAACTCAGCAGGGTATGGCGTCCGAGGAAAAAGCTCGACTGTTCGGCGTGGAGCACGCCGTCCTGGATCAGGACGCGCCGCGCCGCCACGAACAGGCGTCCGGGCAGATCGCCGCTGCCCGGATAGTCTTCCGCTTTGGGGCGCTGCTGCCCGTCGAGCGCGTCTTCGATCGCCAGCGGGTGCAACTGATACTTTTCCGCCAGGGCGCGGATGGTGTTCTGGTCCTCGATCCCCTCGACATGGATCCATCGCACCTGAGACCACTCCGGGCGATGGAGCGCCAGGAAGGCGGCCATGTCCTCGACCTCCTGGATCTCCCATTGATCCTGGGAGTAGTCGGTACAGATCACCCGACCGCGCCTGCTGGCCGGGGTCTGGATCAGTTCGTGATACTCGATCCCCGCGGGGGTTCCGGGTGGTGGTTGGTTCAGCCGCGGGACGCGCGACTTCGGTCGCCAGGGCGCATGGCGGTGTTTGACCCGTTTCTGCGCGGCGGGACGCCGCAGATGCGGGTCGGTCGCAGTTCGCGGCGACTGCGCGGTGTCAGCGCGCGTCGGCGGTGTCGTCGGCACGGTCGCGTTGCGGGGGTCTGGCATGGTTTGGCTCGGTCGGTCGGTCGCCCGCGTTGCCCCAGTCGGCGAGGGCCAGCATGATGCGATTGACGATGGCGCGGGTGGGTTCGATATTGTCGGGGTTGTGCAGCAGCAGGTCGCGGTTGATCTCGATCGTGAAAGGGTGTTTGCCGCGCAGGTCCTCGGCGTCGAAGCGGCTCAGCGAGTTGATCCCGGTGTAGGGATGATTGAAGCGCAGCACGTCGCAGAAGTTGAAGTCGACATCCAGGTCGCCGATGCTGGTCTCCACGATTTCGGCCAGCGCCAGCAGCAGCCCGCGGGCGGCGAAACAGTCATTGGGCGGGTTCCCCTTCTCGTCCCCGGCATTACCGAACATGAACAGCGGCCGCAGTTCCCCGCGATCCGCCGAGCTGCCGGTGCCGATCCCCGGCATGGTGTGACAGAAGACCACTTTTTCGATCACCGGGCTCAGCAGCAGTTCGGCCAGCCGCTGCCGATGCGGGCGGATGTAGCGGTCGATCACCTGCTGGCGGACTTGCTTGGGCAGGCCGCGATCGGACTGATAGATCTTGATGCCCTGGCTGGTGAGGGTCTTCACCGCCCCGTCGGCGTCCAGATCGTCGCAGGTGCGGTTGGGATCGGCATGCGCCCGCCAGATCAGAAAGCGCAGAATGTGCGGGGCGGCGGGCAGGTCCAGATAGATTTCGTCGGAGAACTCGTCGGAGTCTTCGCGGCGGTCCCCGGGGGTGAACTTGGGGTGCAGGTAGGACTTGACCTCATCCGGTGTCAGGTGGCCGCCGTGCGGTAACTCCACGAGTACGGGGATCCTGCCTGGGGTG
>Ga0247835_1005004_pt1 | contig 11094 bp, 11 predicted proteins | sample LaCtaG_3_FD_189912 | JGI IMG/M metagenome (GOLD analysis project Ga0247835, IMG submission 189912) | Freshwater microbial communities from meromictic Lake La Cruz, Castile-La Mancha, Spain - LaCruzMarch2015_13.5m | ecosystem: Environmental > Aquatic > Freshwater > Lake | place: Spain: Castile-La... | reverse complement strand
CGCGGAGAGTTTCCAGGACCTCCAACGGGTCTCCCTGTGCGAGGCCTTGGACCGCATCCTGAACAAGGGCGCGGTGGTCTCCGGCGAACTGACCATCGCGGTTGCCAACGTGGACCTGCTCTATCTCAGCCTGCAACTGGTCCTCACCTCGGTCGCGACCGCCCGGCGGGAGTGCATCCTTGGCTAGTATCCGCTCATTGCACGGTACGCCGACGGCGGCGCCGGTCTCGGCCAAGTCGGCACCCAAGGCCGCACCGGCCATCGACACGGGCGACGCCTCGGCAGGCGCACGCCCGATCAACCTCCTGGCTGACCTGCTGGAGACTAAGGTCGCGGCCACCAGTCGCCGCATCGACATCGATCCGGAGCGGGTCCAAAAGGGCCTGGGCCAGTTGGTCCTGACCCTGGTGAAGCTGCTGCACGTACTGCTGGAGCGTCAGGCGATCCGGCGCATGGACAGCGGCGACCTGAGCGACGACGAGATCGAGCAAGTGGGTCTGACCCTGATGCGCCAGACCGAAGAAATCGACCGCCTGCGCCGCCTGTTCGACCTCGAGGAAGAGGACCTGAACCTCGACCTAGGCCCCCTCGGAAAGCTCTTTTGAGAATGCCACCATGTCCATGCAACGCGCCACCCTCACCCACTCGACCAACAGCACCAGCGTCGCCGATCTGCTGGAGCGGGTGCTGGACAAGGGCATCGTCATCGCCGGCGATATCCGTATCAAGCTGGTGGACATCGAACTGCTCACCATCCAGTTGCGGCTGGTCATCTGCTCCGTCGACAAGGCGCGCGAGATGGGCATCGACTGGTGGTCAGATAACGCCATGTTCAAGGGTCTGACCAGCAAGGACGCGACGGGCGCCCTGCCGGCCCCCCAATCCGTTCCCGCCCTGGCACCGGTACCGGTGCAGGACACGGCGGCCCTCGAGGATCGGTTGGCCCGGCTGGAGGCACTGCTGTTGAAGCAGTCCGCCGCCACCGAGATTCCCGCTGAAGCTTAAGGCCAGCACCCTATGTCCGGCACCGCCGAAGGGGACCGGGAGCCAGGCTCCCACGCGCTCACCGAGCCGCGCACCCTGATCTACTGCCCGGTCATCCACAGCGTCGTGGACTTAGGCGCCCTGGGTAAGCCCGTGCAGACAGCCACCCGGACCGCCCTGGGGGCCGAGGCGTGGCGGCGCCGGGTGCACACGGTCGATCAGATGTGGAACGAGATCGAGCGCCTGATCGAGGCCATGGATCTCGACCCGCAGCGCACCCGGCTGTACCAGGACGGCCTGCCCATCTGCGAGCACGAATTGGAGATCGTCAAGGAGATGACCTACAAGGGCAGCCGCAACCACCGCATCCTGCTGCGCCTGCACACGCGCGGCGCCATGCTGATGGGCACCGAATCCGGCCCCCTGTTGCTCCAGGAGTACAACTTGGCCAAGCGCCTGCTGGACCCGGGGCACCAAAACCTGGACAGCGACGGACGCGACGCCCTGCAAATGCACGCGCGGGTGCTGCTCAAGGCCCGTGACCGCTTCATCGCGGAACGGATCAATGCGACCCTGGCCCCCGGTGATCTCGGCATCCTCTTTCTGGGGATGCTGCACGACATCACCCCCTGGCTGGACCCGGACATCCAGGTGGCCTACCCCTTGGGTACCCCGATCGGGTCGGACACGGTGGCCACCCAGGCGGAGGGCTGAGACCTTCGCCAATCCCCCGGGGACCGGGCCCCCCGAATACCGGCCGATCCGCGCCCACACGCCGGCAGCAGCGGATCGGAGCAAGCAACCATCACGGCGCACGAGGCTGAAGGCGGGCGACTGACCGCCGATCGCCCACAACGAGGTAATGACAGATGATGAACCGTAGACGTCAGGCAGGATCGGTCGAAGGCTTTCTCGGCGGGCTCTCCACGCTGGTCGAGAAGCTCAGTGAACTGGCCGAAAAGGGCGATCAGCTCAAGCGCGAGGGCAACTTCGAGGTCCAGGGAGGCGACGGCAAGAATTTCAAGGGCATGTATGGGTTCACCGTGCGCAGCGGCATCGGCGGCGACCGCGACGAGGTCAAGGTGGAGCCCTTCGGCAACATCAAGCGGGACAAGGTCACCGGTCATGCGGTGGTTCAGGAGGTCCGGGAGCCGGTCATCGACCTCTTCGACGAGCCGGACCAGGTGCACCTGGTGGCCGAGATGCCGGGGGTCGCGGTCGAAGCGGTCACGGCCGAGATCGCCGAGGACATCCTGACGCTGCGCGCCGGCAAGGGCGAGCGCTCCTACTACAAGGAAATCGTGCTCCCCGCCCATTGCACCAGTGAAGGCATGACCATCAGCTGCAACAACGGCGTCGTCGAGATCAAGTGCCCCAAGGTCAAGTCCGATGACACACAAAAGTAAGCCGACGACTGAGACCGGGGACCTGCGACTGAAGGTCTCCGAGGCCCTGAGCAAGGACGTCGGGCGCGCCTTCGCCCGCATGGACCCGGCCGACATGGCCCTCCTGGGGGTGGCCATCGGCGACATCGTGGAGGTCGAGGGCAAACGCCGGGCGGTCGCCAAGGTGCTGCCCGCATTCAAGGAGATCCGCGGTCAGGGCCGGGTGCAGCTCGACGGCATCAGCCGCGACAACGCCGGCGCCGGGCTCGACGAATTCGTCCAACTGCGCGTCACGGAACACGCCCCGGCCGAGCGCATCACGCTCGCCCCCACCACCGTCACCCCCAGCGAGCGCGACCTGCCCTACATCGGCAGCCTGCTCGACGGCCTGCCGGTGCGCGAGGGCGATCGGGTGCGGGTGACGCTCTTCGGCAGCCGCTCCACGGACTTCCGCGTGGTCGGCACCGCCCCGCGCGGCACCGTCATCATCAACCCCACCACCCAATTGGTGATCAGCGGACCCAAGGGCCAGAAGGCGGCGGCCACCAACACCGGGCCCAATCCCGTCTCCTACGAGGATATCGGCGGACTCAAGCCCCAGCTCCAGCGCATCCGCGAGATGATCGAACTGCCGCTGCGCTACCCGGAGTTGTTCGACCGGCTCGGCATCGACGCCCCCAAGGGCGTGATGATGTACGGCCCCCCAGGCTGCGGCAAGACCCTGATCGCCCGCACTATCGCCGCCGAGGCCGAGGCCAACTTCTTCTCCGTGAGCGGACCGGAGATCATCCACAAGTTCTACGGCGAGAGCGAGGCGCACCTGCGCAAGATCTTCCAGGAGGCCGCGGCCAAGGGGCCGAGCATCATCTTCCTGGACGAGATCGACGCCATCGCGCCCAAGCGTGAAGGAACCCTGGGTGAGGTCGAAAAGCGCGTGGTGGCCCAGTTGCTGGCCCTCATGGACGGCCTCAATACGCGCCAGAACCTGATTGTCATCGCCGCCACCAACATCCCCAACAGCATCGACCCGGCCCTGCGCCGGCCCGGTCGCTTCGACCGGGAGATCGAGATCCCCATCCCGGACCGCGACGGGCGGCTTGAGATCCTGGACATCCACAGCCGCGGGATGCCGCTCGCGCAAGATGTCAGCATGCGCCAACTGGCGGACGTGACCCACGGCTTCGTGGGCGCCGACCTCCAGGGCCTGTGCCGCGAGGCGGCCATGAGCTGTCTGCGTCGCCTGATGCCTGAACTGGACCTGGGCCTGGACGCGGTGCCCTATGAGCGCCTCGCCCAGCTCGAGGTGCGCATGGACGACTTCCTCGACGCCCTGCACGAGGTGGAGCCGTCCGCCGTGCGCGAGGTCTTCGTCGAGATCCCCAACGTCAAGTGGGAGGACGTGGGCGGACTGCACGAGACCAAGGCGCTGCTGCGCGAGGCCGTGACCTGGCCGCTCAAGTACCCGCACCTGTTCGAGCAGGCCGGCGTGCGCCCGCCCAAGGGCATCCTGCTCGACGGCCCGCCCGGCTGCGGCAAGACCATGCTGGCCAAGGCGGTCGCCCATGAAACCCAGGTCAACGTGATCTCCGTGAAGGGTCCGGCCCTGATGTCGAAGTACGTGGGCGAATCCGAGCGCGGCGTGCGCGAGATCTTCCACAAGGCGCGGCAGGCCGCCCCCTGCATCATGTTCTTCGACGAGATCGACGCCCTGGTCCCCGCCCGCGGCGGCAGCGGCAGCGACAACCCGGTCGGCGAACGGGTGCTGAGTCAGTTCCTCTCCGAGATGGACGGCATTGAGGACCTGCGCGGCGTCCTGGTCCTGGGTGCGACCAACCGGGCCGACATGCTGGACCCGGCGATCCTGCGGCCCGGGCGCTTCGATGAGATCATCCGCATCCCGCTGCCGGACGATGAGAGTCGCCAGGAGATCTTCAAGGTCCACTTGAAGGGCAAGCCAGTGACCGGGGACATCGACATCGCGTCCCTGGTGCTGGGCAGCGCCGGCTTCAGCGGGGCCGAAGTCGCCGCGGTGTGCGCCCGTGCGGCACTCGCGGCCGTGCGCCGCGCGGTCGCCTCCTGCGGCGAGGACCAGGACCCGAAAGACCTCGTGGTCGAGGTCCACATGTCCGATCTGACGGCCGCCATTGAGGGCATCCGCGTGCGCTGCTGACGCGGGTTTCAGGAGTTCTCTGTCGGGGGGAACTGACCGGCGCGTCCTGGAGCAATCCGGGGCGCGCCGGTCCTCGTTTGCATGCCCGCAAAGAGATTTGTCCGCAAATGAACGCAAACGAACGCGAATGGAAATAGGCTGGAATCCAAGGCTTCAGCCTTGGATGGAAAAAAGCCAAGAGGTCGATATGCAGATCACTTTTCTTTTCCGCCTTTACCCGGCCCCTTTACCCCACCTGTTTCACGATCGAGGTGGCAATGTTCGGGCTGCCGGGATTCACATCGATGGTCCTGGTATGCGGGATCACGATCAGGTCCATATCCTCCATCGGTATCGCACCCAAGAGCGTCTGATCGCCCATCACCAGCGCACCGACGAACCCGACGCGGGTCTTGAAGCGGACCTCGATTGGGCCAACGTAGGGCACCAGCCGTTTGCTGCCATCGGCGATCGTCACCTCCTTTTGATCGATCTCGTCCAGCGCCAATTGAATCCTGACATGCTCGGGGATGCACAGATGCACGGCACCGGTATCGGCCAACGCCTCCACCTCGATCGGCTGCAAGTCGCCCTTGCGGGGATTCTTCAATAGGACCTTGGCGGTAATCAAACCCATGGGATCAATACCTCGTAGTCTGTTGCCCCAACTGGCTGTGAAAGGCTTGGAGCGGGCGACGTGATTTTCAATCGACCGCATTTGGAAAATGCTGGGTTGCAGGACTTGGCCCGGTTCCATGCCCTATAAGCAGAAATAACCGGAGCCTGGCCCTTTTTCCCTCATAATTGGATTCGCCTTCATGTTATATTTCCAAGAGTTCCAATGGGGTGCAAATAATGGGCGGCTCATACGTTGCTCAAAAATACGCCCGTGGACGCAATAGACGATTGCCGAAGCTCAAAAAACTCCGGTCCGATCTCACGTGGAGCAAAGGGCAGACCCAAAGTGCCCAACAAGCTATCGTGCCGCCTCGATCAACTCGATATCCTTCTTAAGCAGGTCATTAACCAGACGATCAAAAGGAACGCCCTTGGCATCCGCCCGGGCCGTCAGATAACTCTGGACTTCCGCATCCAGATACACGGGAAGTCTAAGAACCGCGCCTTCCCGGAAAAACTTCCCACGCTGCGCCCCAGAGAAATCGATCTCTGCGGGCATCTCGTCGTTGGTGTCGTCTATTTGGCTTGACATGGCTCACCTATCGCGGCTCGTTCTGGTACTGTTGCCGTTCGCGGCGTGTGGCTTCTCGGGCGGAGATAATGCGGACCAAGACGTCTTCCTCAGGTTCGCACAGATATGTGTGAGAAACCGCCAGGAATCTGCGGCGCGTCGTGGCGCCAAGGGTAAACCAGCGTTCCTCGTCAGTGCTATGCGCCACATCGAATTGGGTGAGCGCCATCGGATCAAGCAATACCTCGGTGGCCTCGTCAAAAGTGACACCATGGTTCGACTCATTTTTCCGGGCCTTGGAAGGGTCCCAGGTGATGTCGATGCGCTGACGGGCCATCGAATCTCCGCCGTAAGGCACTTGCTGTGTGTACTGGCTTGACGCTGGCGATCCGGCTCTGGCTTCCCGTATTCATGGTACGCGGGGGCGCGCAGAGTCTCAAGGTGGGAACCGGTGGAAACGGCCGGTTCGCGGGGACCCGCTGGTCAACCGGTTGTGTCAGGGACTCGACCGCTTTCCGGGCACCGCCCAAACCAGCACCCAGACGGGGCGCTTCCTGGCTGCCACCGCCGAGCGTCGGCGCAGCGGCGCGGGCGCGGTACCGGAGGTCGATCGTTGGTTGCTGGAAAGCGTGACGCGACCGGGCGGCGTGACCCTGCCGCGGCTGCGCTGGGCGCGTCGTGCCAACTCCAGGCCCACGACTCCCGCCCATGTCTCAATCGCCTTCGATTGCCTCGCGTCGCGCGTGGAGTGCCGCAATCAGGCCGCACTGCCAGCCGGTGGGGTGCTGGAGGCCCACGGCCTGATGCTGATGCCGAGCCGGGAATTTCAGGCCGCGCCCACACCACACTGTTTGAGTTTCATCCCTCACAACCCGGATGCGGAGAAACACCCCGGCTGGCCGGAACGCTGGCCACGGGCTGACCAACCAGTCTGGCTGAGGAATAGCGCTAATCACCTCGAAAAGTTGCTCGCCAACCACCACGGTTTGGTAAGCATTGCCAGCAAAACTCCGACGGCGGACGGAACACCGTGAAAGTACCTGTCGGCAAATTGGTTATCGGGGAGTCACCATGGTATTCACCCCGTATTACGACGCCTTCGTTGTTGGCAGTTAAATACGTTAATGCAAGGCCCGTAGTAAAACTGTTCCCCGGTGGGTTGGGCGGATATATTGTCCAGCGACCTATAAGATCGAATCCATTGCATTGCCCCCCCTGAAGCAATGTCTTATATAGATCCGCGGGAGAGAAAAGCGGACACGCATGTTGGGCACCTGGAGTCCATTGAGTCACCGGGGAGTTTGCGCTCGGCAACATATTGATATTGGTCCCAAATAATGTTACATTAAAAGAGGTGAAAACATTGAATGTGGTGTCATAGGTAAATGAGCCTGATGTAGGTGTTGGCGAGTTCCCGGAGAAATAGATTTCGTAAGTGAATAATTCAGCATTCACGCTCATAGTGCTAGACAGCAAAAGAGTAATAATTATTTTCCTCATTTCTCAATCTCCGGTGCCATTAGAAACGAGTGTCGGACTCAGAGTGATCTGACACCCATATGACAGCATACCCGAACCTCGCAATCAAGGACACCAGCTTAATATGCGCCGTACAATCAGTCACCGCGGCTGGCAGCTTCGATCCTTGTCCGCGCCAACGTTTGGAGCGAAGCCGATTTGAGCTTCAGCGACCCGCAAGCGCATCATCCTGCGTTGGGACGTTAGAGCCTAACTTGCGTTCGGATATCAGCAGGCTAGACTGCACGCAGCCTATCCCGGAAACACGCTAATCGCCCCGTGCATCCTCGCCAACCAGCCATCCTCCTAGAAATAGAGTCTAGCCTATCGTTGACCTTCCGCAAGTCCCCGCGCGAAAGCCGCAGGATTCGGGCGTGCAATTCACCGATCGCAGCACCCTGTGGGTGGTCGGTACGGAACGCGGGCTTAGCGTAGGGTCCGCTGGGCGGACCGAGCGCCGCCGGCCGCGGCGATGATCAAGGCCCGGATCGGCACCCAAGGGGTTGGCCAAACCTCTTACATCGGATGCCCGCGGCGCGGTGCAGAGACCGCGGGCGGCATCGAATCAGTTTCATTGGGCAAGTAGCCCATGGGCCATCCCGCCGAGGATGGGGTCACGCCGAGGATGGGGTCAGGTCTTGACTTATGCCTCGCCGTGATGGCGGTGCAGAAACCGCAGGGTCAAGAAACGGCAGGATCAGGTCTTGACTTGTGCCACAGGGAGAACTCAAGACCTGACCCCATCCGTTCCCATCCGTTCCCCAAGACCTGACCCCATCCGTCCCCCGCGGCACCGCGACGGACGCCGCGCCCGTCCGGTCCCGCGACTGCCGGCCACGGCATCAATAGATGAAATTGGCCGGGTTGTTGAGGCTGGCGCAGGTCAGGCCCGGCACATAGGTCAGGATCACCGCCCCGGCACGCCCCGCGCGGCCGTCCAAGTCGAAGGTGAGGTAACAACCGCCGGAGGCCGCGCGGAACCCGACGTAGCCATCGCCGATGGGATTGCTCCCGGTGTAGTGGACGCTGGCCAACAGCTTAGTGAGCTTGACCCGATCTACTCCGACACTGAAGTCCATCAGGTAATCGCCCCGGCTGGCGAGATCGGGAAACTCGAAGACGTCGGCCCCGGCCTCGCCGTACAGGTCCTGCCGGCCGGTGCCGGTCACGACGAGGTCATCGCCCTGGCCGGCGCGGATGGTTCGGTTGTGGGTCCGCCCAATGATGGTGTCGCCCCCGACGGTCCCGGACAGATTGGCGCTCTGGAACCTGCCATCGATGGTCTTGCCGTCGCACGCATCGCCCGTGCCGTTCCCGTCGGTGTCGACCTGGTCCGGATTGACCAGATTCGGGCAGTTGTCCGAGCCGTTGGGCACCCCGTCCCCGTCGATGTCCGGGAGATCGGGCACGGTCGCAGCCATGACGGCAGCGAGCTCGGCGTCGTCCATTGGCTCAGTACCGGCATCGGCAGTCGGCATGGCATCTTTTTCGGCCACGGCCGCCGCAATCGTCGAGAGCTTCTCCTTGGCGCTCGGGTTCTGATCCAGGTCGGCCCCGCCCAGCACCTCGACCGTGGTCGGCGGGACGGTCAGGGTCGCGAAGGTCTGGCCCCCCGGCCCCAATGGTACCGACGCCGTTGTCCACGGAGGCGCTGACGAAGAGCAGACCGTCATCGGTCACCGGGACATCGGTCCTCTCCATGACGTGCCCGTCCTGGTCGGTGACCCTGGCCGTGGCGGTCGTCCCGGTCCCGGTTGCGGTTGCGGTTGCGGTGGCGCCCGCGACCGCCGCCAAAGCCGCACCCTGGGCGCTGCCCCCGCCCGCGTTGCCGTTGCTGGTGATGGTCAGGCAGTAATAAGAGACCGCGCCGCTCGCATCGACCGCGAACAGGCAGAACGGCACCCGCTCCACGTCCTTGAGCTTCACCCAGGCCGCGGCCGTGCCGGTGGCGGGTATCGCCAGGGGGCTGACCTCGCTGCTGCTGATGCCCAGGTTCGCCTTGAGTCCGCGATCGATCGCGTCCGGGATGCCGTTCTGGTCCAGATCGCTGGGAACGAAAACGGCCGAGACCGCGCAGTCCCCCTCAATGGCCGCGGTCGTATAGATCAGGCCGTTCAGCGCGCCGCCGCAGCCGGCGACGGTCACCGAGTAATCGGCCTCCGGCGTCAGGGTAAAGGTGCCGGTGCCCCCCCGCGCCACACTGACCGGGGTGTCAGGGCTGATGCTGCCGTGCCCGCTGGCGCCCGGCGTGACGGTGAAGGTGCTCGCGAGCGGCGTGACGCTGTTGCTGGTGCCGGCGGGACCGCTGCCGGCGCCGTTGGTGGCGATGACGGCGAAGGTGTATGCAGTCCCGTTGCTGAGGCCCGTCACCGTGCAGGCGGTCGCCCCGGTGGTGGTGCAGGTGAGGCCGTCGGGCGTCGAGGTGGCGGAGTAGCCGGTGATCGCGGCCCCACCGTTGCTGGAGGGGACGCCCCAATTCACCGTGGCCTGGGCGTCGCCCGGCGTCGCACTCACATTGGTGGGGACGCCGGGGACGGTCCGGGGCGTAACGCTGTTGCTGGTACCCGCGGGACCGGTGCCGGCGCCGTTCTTAGCGGTGACGGCGAAGGTGTAGGCGGTCCCGTTGGTCAGGCCGGTCACGGTGCAGGCGGTGGCACCGGTGGTGGTGCAGGTGCGACTGCCCGGGCTCGACGTCACCGTATAGTTGCTGATCGGGTCATTGCCGTTGCTGGCCGGCACGCTCCAACTCACGGTGGCCTGGGCATTGCCAGCCGTGGCGCTGACGGTGGTCGGAGCGCCAGGCGCAGCGATCCCGCGGCCCCGGATCATGAAGGTATAGGGCGTAGCCCAGCTGTTGTTCGCGATGCTGACGGTGCAGGTGTCGGTACCGACCGCGGTGGGCGTATAGCGAATGGTGAGGCTCGTCGTACCCGAAACAGCAGCCACCGACGCGCTCGGGCTCGTCGACACGGAAAATTCGGACGTGCAGGAAGCGAGGTTGACCCTAGGGTTTCCCGCCGGCCAAGATAGTTGTCACTGACCGGCCAAGATAGTTGACATCAGATACGGACCTCCCCCGTGCTGCGGTCGATGACCGCGGCGGTGTGCCCGGCGTAGTCGACGAACAGCTTCTCGCCGGCCCGGTGGGCCTGACGCATGACGATGTCCAGGCGTCCCCGCCAGTCGCGGTAGTGCGCGCAGAACTGGCTGTACTGCCAGCCGTCCGGATGACGTTCCTGGTACTCCTGCCACAGCAGGGCCAAGGTGACGCCCTTGCCCCGCAACTCCCGATGGACCTCCTGCCAGTCCGGCGCGCGGCGCTGGCCCGGCAATTTCTCCGTCGGGTCCCCGAACAGGCGCCGCTCCAATGCCGCCGCATCCAGCCCCGCCGGCAACGGCCAGGACAACCCTTCCGCCGTCGCGCGCGCCAGATACTGCGCGACCGTCGTGCGCCCGATCCCAACGCTGCGGGCAATCTCCCGCGCCGAACGCTGCTCCTGCCATTTCAGGCGCAGCACCTCTTCAATCTTTCGCATGGACAACCTCTCTCTTGGCATCTGCTTCCCCTCGAACAAAGGGGTCGCAGACTACCTAGGGTTATCCCGCGTCGCGAGCCCCCCAACCACCGTGGCCGGGGCGCCGGAATCGCTGGCCACTTTGGCTCGGAACCGGTGGCCACTTTGCGTCGGAATCAGCGGCCACTTTCGCCCGGAATCGGTGGCCACTTTCAGTCGGAATACTCAGGCGCTCGCCAGGACCACGCCTTCAAATGTGCGACTGCCCCGCTATCGGCCCGACGATGAGCTGTTGACCTTCCTCAAGAGCTTGTGATTATGCCGAGTCGACTTTACCGCTTCGCCCGCGGACCC
>Ga0247835_1005001_pt1 | contig 11100 bp, 10 predicted proteins | sample LaCtaG_3_FD_189912 | JGI IMG/M metagenome (GOLD analysis project Ga0247835, IMG submission 189912) | Freshwater microbial communities from meromictic Lake La Cruz, Castile-La Mancha, Spain - LaCruzMarch2015_13.5m | ecosystem: Environmental > Aquatic > Freshwater > Lake | place: Spain: Castile-La... | reverse complement strand
ATCTCGTTCCCGCTACCGTGGCAGGCGAGGCAGGTGGCCATGACGGGCACCGGGCGGTAGTAGCGGATGGCTTTTGTTCCGTCGTCCGTGGTCACTTCTTTGACCACTGGCTTCGGAGGGGCGGCGGGTTTCCAAGAGGCCAACCATTCTTCGAGCACAGCGCGGTCCGTGGCATCGGGCTGATTGCCGGAATTACGGACGCGCAGCGCGGTGCGGCGGACGCTTTGGACTTGGGGGAACTCCTCGGCAATCTGCGCGGTGAGAGGGAGAGCTTCGAGGCGGCAATACGCAATGGCGGTCTCGGGACCTTCGCTCGCGATTTTTTCCTGCAGGGTGGTCATCAGGCTGGTGAAAAGACGACCGGCGACCTGATCGCCGATTTCCTTGGGGTCGGCGGCCGAGGCAACTAGGGGAAGCAGGACGGCGAGAAGAAGCGTGCAGACGCTCGCCGCGGCGAGCGGCTTGGCCGGGGAGAGGCGGCGGGTAATTGTGCTAGGCAAGTTGGGCAAGAGTTTTTGTTTCTTCGGCTTTGAGTTCGGCGGGGAATTTCCTGCCCAGATGGTCGAAGAATTCGTCGTTGGAATGCACTTGCTCGGCGAGCGTGGCGGAGTTTTCGGACATCAAGGCCGTGAAGCGTTTTTCCGGATAATCCAAACCTTCCCAATGAAGATCGTGGTAACCAGGCATGGTTCCGAGCGCACTGGGGCGACCGCCGGCCTCGCCGCGGCAGCGGCCGACGATCCAGGCGAGGACGCGGAGGTTTTCGCCGAAGCCCGGCCAGTAGAATTTGCCGTTGCCGTCCTTGCGGAACCAATTGACGTGGAAAATACGCGGCTTTTTCGCGCCGAATTTTTCGCCCATTTCCAGCCAGTGGCGGAAGTAATCGCCCATGTGGTAGCCGCAAAAGGGCAGCATGGCCATGGGGTCACGGCGGAGGGCGCCCACTTTTCCTTCGGCTGCGGCGGTTTGTTCGGAGGCGAGGGTGGCGCCGACGAATGTGCCGTGATTCCAATCGCGGGTCTCGAAAACAAGCGGGATGTCGTTCATGCGGCGTCCGCCGAAAATGATGGCGTCGACCGGCACACCGTCCGGATTTTCCCATTCCGGGTCGATGCATGGGCAGTTCCGCGCCGGGGCGGTGAAGCGCGCGTTGGGATGTGAGGAAGGTTTGCCGCAGCCCGGCGTCCAGTCTTCACCCAGCCAACTGATCAGGTGCCCGGGCGGCTCTTCGGTCATGCCCTCCCACCAGACGTCACCGTCGTCGGTCAGGGCCACGTTGGTAAAGATGCTGTCCTTCCGGCAGGATTCCATGGCATTGGGGTTGGTGCGGTAGGAGGTCCCGGGGGCAACGCCGAACCAGCCGGCTTCGGGATTGATCGCGCGCGGGGTGCCGTCCGCACCGGGTTGGATCCAGGCAATGTCATCGCCCACCGTGGTGACTTTGTAGTCTTTGAGCGCGGCGGGGGGGACGAGCATGGCAAAATTGGTTTTGCCGCAGGCGCTGGGAAAGGCGGCGGTGACGTAGCTTTTTTTCCCGTCCGGCGTTTCCAGTCCGAGAATGAGCATGTGTTCGGCCATCCATCCCTCATCGCGTCCGATAACCGAAGCGATGCGCAGGGCGAGACACTTTTTGCCGAGCAGGGCGTTGCCTCCGTAGCCGCTGCCGTAGCTCATGATGAGGCGTTCCTCGGGGAAATGGGCAATGAAGGTGTTCTCCGGATTGCAGGGCCAAGGGACGTCCTCCACACCTTCGCCCAGCGGGCTGCCCACCGAGTGGAGGCATTTCACGTAGAAGCCATCCGGGCCGAGCACGTCGAGAACGCGCTGTCCGATGCGGGTCATGATGCGCATGTTGGCCACAACGTAGGGAGAGTCGGTGATTTCCACCCCGATCCGCGCGATCTTCGAGCCGACCGGGCCCATGCTGAAGGGAATGATATACATGGTGCGTCCGCGCATGCAGCCCCGGTAAAGGCCGGACAACTTTTCCTTCATCACGGCCGGGTCCTCCCAATTGTTGGTCGGGCCGGCGTCGTCTTTCGATTGACTGCAGATGAAGGTGCGCTTTTCGACCCGGGCCACGTCACGCGGATCGGAGCGGACGAGCAGGCAGTTGGCCCGCTTCTGCTCGTTGAGCCGGATGGCCGAACCGGAGTCCACCATGATTTGCCGCAAGCGTCGGTCTTCCTCCTCCGAGCCGTCGCACCAGACAACGTGGTCAGGCTGACAGAGTTCGCGAACCTGTTCGACCCACGCGAGGAGATCCTGATTTCGGGTCGGCGGACGGCTCATGCGGTTTACCTTCGTAATGTGGTATTGGTCCTGACCCTTGGCAACGTTAATGGAAAAGAGGACGAAGCCATCCGCCAGCCCCTTGGTTTGCCTTCTGGCCCGAAATCACCAAAGTATTCCCCTGATGTCCGAACTGGCTGACCTCTACCAGGAGATCATTTTGGATCACCACAAGCGTCCACGGAACTTCCGCGAGTTGCCGGAGTGCACCTGCAGTGCGGAAGGCCGTAATCCACTCTGTGGGGATGAGGTAAAGGTCTTTGTCCGGTTGGAGGGTAAGAGCTTGTCCGACGTGACCTTTCAAGGTCAGGGCTGCGCCATTTCACGGGCCTCCGCATCGATGATGACGGGAAAAACAAGGGGCAAGACCGAGGGTGAGGCGCGCGGGCTTTCGCTCCGGGTACGTGAGATGCTGCTGGGACCAGAGTGCGAACCGCCGGGTGAACTGGGGGATCTGGCGGCTTTGTCGGGCCTGCGGAAATTCCCGGCCCGCATCAAATGCGCCATGCTGCCGTGGCACGCCTTGGAGGCGGCGTTGTCGGGCCGGCCCGAAGCTACCACGAAGTAGAAACTGCGGTTGTTGTTTCTGCGTGGCGGAATGGTGCATTTCCGGCAAAGTGGTTGCTTATGGATTTTGCCGCGCTGCTTTCGGATGCCTTCACGCTGCCTGCCTTGGCCACCCTGGTCCTGCTTGTCGGGTTGGAGCTTGTTTTGGGCATCGATAACGTGCTGGTTATTTCCATCGTGGTGTCGAGGTTGCCTGACCACCAGCGGGACCGCGCGCGTATTATTGGTTTGCTCGTTGCCTTGGCGGCCCGTCTGGTTTTCGTCGCGGGGGCTTTCTGGTTGGTTCACTTGACCGAGCCGATCGTGCCCGGCTTTCCGCTTTCCTGGCGGGACGCCGTGCTCATCGCCGGCGGTTTGTTTCTCCTCTGGAAAGCGGTCAAAGAAATCCACCATGTGGTTGAAGTGAAGGACCACGGCACCGGGTCGGCCGCGGCCGGATTCGGTGCAGCCATCGGCCAAATCGTGCTCCTCGATATGGTTTTCTCGCTCGACTCGGTCATCACCGCGGTCGGGTTGACTCCGAATTTGCTCATCATCGGGTTTGCCGTGATCGTGTCGTTCCTCGTCATCCTGGCCTACGCCAAAACGATCGGTGATTTCATTATGCACCGGCCTGCGCTAAAGATTCTCGCGCTGGCCTTTCTCGTCACCATCGGGGTCACGATTTTCCTCGAAGGCATGCACCAGCACGTGGCCAAGGCCTACATTTATCTGCCGATGGGCTTTGCTCTCTGCGTGGAACTTTTGCAGATGCGTCACGACGTGAACCGGAAACGGTTGACTAAAATGCGCGGTGAGGGGATCGAACCCCCGACCAACTCGGTGTAAACGAGCCGCTCTACCGCTGAGCTAACCGCGCGCTCTGGGAACCATTATCGCCTGGGCCCTTGGACGTCAAATTGTCCTGGGGCAACTCACACCTGGTGCTGCTTTTTATCCCCGACCCAGTCGAAGTGGAACCATTTCCCCTTGGGCTGGTCGGTGCGCTCGTAGGTGTGGGCGCCGAAATAATCGCGTTGGGCTTGGAGGAGGTTGGCCGGCAGGCGTTCCGAGCGGTAGCTGTCGAAGTAGGCAAGAGAGGCACTGAAGGCCGGGGTCGGGAGGCCGGAGAGGATGGCGTCGGAGACGATTTTGCGCCACGGGGACTGGGTGCGGGCGATGACGTCCTGGAAATACGGATCGAGGAGCAGATTGGGCAGAACCGGGTCGCGGTCGAAGGCTTCCTTGATCCGCTGGAGGAACCGGGCCCGGATAATGCAACCGCCGCGCCAGATCATGGCAATCTCGCCGAAATGGAGCGGCCAATTTTGTTCCGCGGCCACCGCGCGCATGAGGGCGAACCCTTGGGCATAGGAACAGATCTTCGAGGCATAAAGCGAGTCGCGCACCGCATCAATCAGGTCCTGCTTGTTGCCGTCAAAGTGCGGCTTCGGTCCTTGGAGGATCTGCGCCGCGGCAACGCGTTCTTCCTTGAGTGCGCTGATACAGCGGGCGAAGACGGCTTCGGAAATGGTGGAAATGGGAATACCGGCATTGAGCCCGTCGGTGACGGTCCACTTGCCCGTGCCTTTCTGCCCGGCGCGATCCATGATGACGTCGACGATCGGAGCGCCGGTCACAGGATCTTTGACCGCCAGAATGTTGGCCGTGATTTCAATGAGGAAGGAATCAAGGTCACCGGCATTCCATGAGGCGAAGGCTTGCTGGGTTTCCTCCACGGTGAGCCCGAGGCCATGCCGCAGAATGTTGTAGGCCTCGCAGATGAGCTGCATGTCGCCGTATTCGATGCCGTTGTGGACCATTTTGACGAAGTGGCCGGCGCCATTGGGTCCGATGTAGGTGGTGCAGGGCACACCGCCTTGGATGGGCTTTCCGGGGGCTGCGCCTTCCAGCGGTTTGCCCGTCTCGGCGTCCACTTTGGCGGCGATGGCATTCCAGATCGGGGCGAGTTCATTCCAGGAGGACTCGGCGCCCCCGGGCATGAGCGAGGGACCAAAGCGGGCACCTTCCTCGCCGCCGGAGACGCCCGAACCAATGAAGCGGAGATTTTTGGCGGCGAGGTCTTTTTCCCGCCGGATGGTGTCGCTCCACAGCGCGTTACCACCGTCGATGATGATGTCGTTTTTCTCCAGCAGCGGCACAAGGCTGTCGATGACCGCATCGGTGGCTTTGCCAGCCTGCACCAGGATGATGATTTTGCGCGGACGTTGGATCGAGGCGACAAAGTCTTCCAAAGTGAGCGCGGCATGAAGTCCGCCCGGCGTGCCGGGGTGGCTTTTGACAAAGTCCTCGGTCTTCGCCGTCGTACGATTGTAAACCGAGATACGGAAGCCGTGGTCGGCGATGTTCAAAGCGAGGTTTTGTCCCATGACGGCGAGGCCGATGAGACCGATGTCGGAAAGTTCTTTGCTCATGTCATGAAAAAGGACGCGAAGCTTAGCGGGAGACCACCCCGCGGGCCAAGCGGTTTGCGGGGGTGAAGACAGGGACGGAATCAGTCCCGGTGATATGGGTGCCCCGCCAAAATGGTGCGGGCGCGGTAGAGTTGTTCGAGAGCGACGACGAGGGCGAGTTCGTGTTGAAGGGTTAAGGGGCCAAGGGACCAACGGAAGTGGGCCTGATGGAGGAGGCTTTGGTCGTGGCCATCGGCCCCGCCGATGAGGAAAGCCACATCGCGTGCCTCTTGTTGCCATTGGGCGATCTTCGCGGAAAATTCGCGACTGCTCAGCGTGTGCCCGCGCTGATCAAGGACCACGCGGAAGCATCCTTCGCTCCGGGCGAGAAGGTCGGCACTTTCCCGTATTTTGTCAGACGTTTTGACGGTGAGGTGGTCGACCGGGGCGAACTTGGCCAGCCGGCCAAGATACTCTTCGCGTCCGGCCTTGGCGTAGGCGAGGGCGGGCTTGCCCACGGTGAGGAGGCGCCATTTCATGGCTGCGGAGTTGAGGGTTGAGGGTCGGGGGTGGAGAGAAGAGAGTAGCGGGCGGTGAAGATAGCCTCTGCTTTCGTGGCGACTTCTTCGACTGGGATTTCGCGCCCGAGTTCGCGGGAAAGGGAAGTCATAGTGACGCCGGAGATGCCGCAAGGGATGATGGAGGCGAAACCGGAAAGGTCGGACCCGACATTGAGACCGAAGCCGTGCATGGTGATCCACTTGCGGACACCAACGCCGATGCTAGCGATCTTGCGGTTGCCGATCCAGACACCGGTGAGGCCTTCGCGGCGCTGAGCATGGAGACCGTAATCGGTGATTAATGCGATGAGGCCTTCTTCCATCCAGCGGAGAAAGAGGTGCAGGTCGGGAGTGAGTTTTTGCAGGTCGAAGACGAAATAGCCAACGAGTTGGCCCGGTCCATGAAAGGTGGCTTGTCCACCACGGCTGATTTCGGCAACGGGATGCGGGAGGGGTGTGCCGCCGAGGCTGGAGCGGTCGCGTTGGCGGCCGATGGTGTAAACTGGATCGTGCTCAAGGAGGAATAATTGGTCGGGCACTTGATCCTCGGCCCGAGCGGCCACCGCTTCCTCCTGCATCCTCAGGGCGGGTGCGTAGGGAAGGCGTCCGATCCAGCAAGTTTGCAGGAAATTCATCGGATGGCAGTGGCGCGGCGGTTGAAATGGGTCACACCGATAGCCAGGGCATCGGCCGCATCGGGTGGTGGTGTTTCGGTCAGCCCGAGCATGGCGCGGATCATGAAGGCGACCTGGTCTTTCTGCGCGCCACCGCGTCCGACCATGGCCTGCTTGACCAGACGCGGGGCGTATTCATGGACTTCGAGGTTGTGGCAGGCGGCGACAAGGAGTGCGGCGCCGCGAGCCGAACCGAGGATGATGGCCGTGCGGACGTTCTGCACAAAGATGACGCCTTCGATGGCAAAGGTGGTGGGTTGGTGGACCGCGGCGACCCGGTTGAGGGTCTCGTGGATTTCGCGGAGACAGTGGTGCGCGGGGAGCTTGGGCGGATTTTTCACCACGCCGTAGGCCAGAGCACGCAGTTTGCCCGCGGAGGATTCGATGATGGCGAAACCGGTGCCGCGCAAAGAGGGATCGACGGCGAGAACTCGTTCGGTGGGCATGGGCCTAAAGATTCGGTCGGACGGGTGGAGCGGTGCAAGCTTGCCGGTGGGATTGGCCGGCGCCGGGGTCCGGTCGCCGCGGAGCGCGGGCGGCGCCCAAGCGTTCTGCCCTGCAGAGATGCTCGCGCACCGGCGTACCGGCCGCTATTTTCTGCGGATGGCTGGAGTGAAAAAACTTTTTCTTTTCGATATCGACGGGACTTTGTTGCTGACCGGGCGGGCCGGAGAGCATGCCTTGCGGCTGGCTTTTCAGGAACGTTTCGGGGTGGAGGACGATTTGTCGTCAATTTCTTTTGCCGGGTCGACGGACGGAGCCATTGCGCGGCAGATGTTCGGTGCGCACGCCATCCCGCCGACGCCGGAGAATATCGCGGATTTGTTCGACGGTTACGCGCATCACCTGGCCCTCGAATTACCGCGGCGGGAGGGAAAAGTCCTGCCCGGCATTGTGGGCTTGCTCGAGGCGTTGCACCGGCGGGAGGACGTTGTGCTCGGTCTGCTGACGGGCAATATCGAGCGGGGAGCCGAGCTCAAACTGTCCCATTACGGGGTTTGGGATTTTTTTGAGTTTGGTGCGTTCGCCGACGACCATGTGGACCGCAACAAGCTGGGGCCGGTGGCACATTCGCGGGCGGTGGAGAGGCACGGGATCAGTTTCGAAGCCAAGGATGTTTTTGTCCTCGGCGACACGCCGAAGGACATCGACTGCGCCCGCGCAGCCGGCTTTGTCGCGGTAGCCATTGCCACGGGGAGTTGCAGTGAGGAGGAACTGGCGGCGCACCAACCGGATTTTTTGTTCGGCAATCTGGCCGACACGCAGAACGTGCTTCAAGTGTTGCTGGGATCATGAGCACGGCGCCGGAGGTATGTCCGGTTTGCGGCGAGGACGTGCCGCGCGGGATGGTGGCTTGCCCGGAATGTGGTGCGGATGACCGCTCCGGTTGGCGGGAGGGCGCGGGCGCTGCGGATGGTCTGGATTTGCCGGACGAGGAGTTCGACTACGACAATTTTGCCCAGCGGGAATTTGGCAAAGGTGAGATCAAGCCGGAAGGAATCGGCTGGGCCTGGTGGGCGGCCGCGGTGGCGGCTTTGCTCGCTTTTGCCGCCATGTTTTTGCGGGGCTTTTGAGGGTTTGCAGGCCGGGGGGAAATCCGGAATGATATCTGGTTCGATGTCCGAGATTTCCAAAGCTTACGAACCCGCCTCCGTGGAGGAGCGTTGGTATGGGGAGTGGATCAAGGAAGGTTGCTTCGCGGCCGATCCCGCCTCGGCCAAGCCGGGTTTTTCCATTGTTATTCCCCCGCCGAACGTGACCGGCGTGCTCACCCTCGGGCATGTCTTGAACAATACTTTGCAGGACATTTTGGCGCGTCGGGCGCGCCAGACAGGCCACGAGGTATTGTGGTTGCCGGGGACGGACCACGCGGGGATCGCCACGCAGACGGTGGTTGAGCGCCAGCTGCGCAAAGAAGAGGGCCAGACGCGGCGTGATCTCGGCCGCGAGGCGTTTCTGGAACGGGTGTGGACGTGGAAAGAAAAGCACGGGGGGATCATCATCAAGCAGTTAAAGCGCCTCGGTTGCTCGTGCGATTGGGCGCGCGAGCGCTTCACCATGGACGCGGACTATTCCCGCCAGGTGCAGGAAATTTTCGTCAAGCTGCATGCCCGGGGACTCATCTACCGCGGGAAGCGGATGGTCAATTGGTGCCCGGCTTCGCAAACGGCGCTGAGCGACGAGGAAGTCGTCATGAAGCCCGCCAAGGGCAAGCTTTATGTGATGCGCTACGAAGTGGCGGAAGAACCCGGGACGTTTCTCGAAATTGCCACGACGCGTCCGGAGACTTTGATGGGGGACACGGCGGTGGCGGTCCACCCGGACGATCCGCGCTACACGCGCTTGGTCGGCAAGCATGCGGTGCGTCCATTCCCGCGGGCCGAGATCCCCATCGTAGCCGACACGCACATTGACATGACCTTCGGCACGGGCGTGTTGAAAGTCACTCCGGCGCACGACAAGGCGGATTTTGAGATCGGGTTGCGTCACCATTTGCCGGTCATCGACGTGATGAATGCAGATGGCACGTTGAACGAGTTGGCCGGCCCGGAGTTCGCCGGGATGGAACGCTTTGCCGCGCGTGACCTGGCGGTGCAGAAGCTCGAGGAGATGGGGTTGCTGGTGCGGGTGGAAGATTACGACAACAATGTCGGCTTCAGCGAGCGGGCTGACGTGCCGATCGAGCCGCGGCTGAGCGAGCAGTGGTTTTTGCGGTATCCGCAGGTGCCGGCCGCTTTGGATGCGGTGGTCTCGGGCCGGATCCGTTTTGTGCCCGGGCGCTGGGCGAAAATTTACGAGCATTGGATGACGAACATCCAAGATTGGTGCATCAGCCGCCAGTTGTGGTGGGGGCACCGTATTCCGGTCTGGTATCGGAAAGATGATCCGTCGGTCATGCACGTCGGGATCGATGCCCCGGCCGATGCGGACCATTGGCGGCAGGACGACGACGTGCTCGATACCTGGTTCAGTTCGTGGCTCTGGCCTTTCGCCACGATGGACGAGGCGGCGCGGAAGAAATTTTATCCGACCAACGATCTGGTGACGGGGCCGGATATTATCTTTTTCTGGGTGGCGCGCATGATCATGGCCGGGTTGGAGTTCACCGGTGAGGTGCCGTTCAAGAACGTCTTTTTCACCAGCATCATTCGCGACCTCAAGGGGCGCAAGATGTCGAAGAGTCTGGGTAATTCCCCCGATCCGCTCGACTTGATGGCCAAATACGGGGCCGACGGATTGCGTTTCGGTCTCATGCGCATCGCGCCGCACGGGCAGGATGTGCGGTTCGACGAGAACCAGATCAAGGAGGGCCGCAACTTTGCCAACAAGCTGTGGAATGCGGCGCGGTTCCGCGAAATGCAGGGGGGATCAGCACCGGGCAAAACGCTGGAGGAGCAAAAACTCTCACCTTACTCGGTCGCCCTGCTCGTCGCTTTTGACGCGATGCACGCGGGCTACCGGCGGGCCTTGGATGAGTTCCATTTTCACGAGGCAGCGGCGCTGCTCTACGAGTTTTTCTGGAGCACGTATTGCGATTGGTATGTCGAGTCGAGCAAAGCCGAGTTGGCGGCCGGCGGTGAGGCGGCCGAAGGGGTCCGCGCCGTGATGGACCATGTTTTGAGCGGTTACCTGCGTCTGCTCCATCCTTTTATGCCGCACATCACGGAAGAACTGTGGTCGCGTCTCGGCTTCGCGCGGGGCGAGGGAAAGTCCGGGATGATTCTTTTTGCCGCGCCGCCTCCGGATGATTCGTTGCCGCAGGTCGCCGCGGAGGAGAAAGCCCGCGCCTCCAACGCCGTGCAGGCGGTTTACGATGCGGTGCGGAATGTCCGTGTGCTCCGGGCGGAGTTCAAAGTTCCCGCCAACCGCGAATGTGCCGCTTACCTGGCCCGCGATCCTGCTTTTGCAGCCCTCGATTTGTCTGTCTTCCGCTTGCTGGCCAAGGCCTCGCAGCTCGAAGAACCCGGTGCGGGTGAACCGACCAAGAAAATGCCGCACACGCCGACGCCGCTCGGCGAGGTTTATCTGGATTTGGAGATCGACGTGGTTGCGGAGCGCAAGCGGCTGGCCTCGGAAATCGCCAAGGTCGATGCCGAGATTGGCAAGGTGAAAGCCAAACTCTCGGACGAATCTTTTGTCCGCGGCGCTCCCGCCGAGGTGCTCGGGACTTTCCAGCAGCGCGCGGAAGACTGGCAGGCCAAGCGCCTCAAGCTCGAAGCTGTGCTCAACTCTCTTTGAGGATCCGATGATGGAACTAACCACCCGTCTGCGGCGCAACCGGGCCAGCGAAGGCCTGCGGCGGATGACCAGTGAAACGCGGCTCAATGTGGCCAATCTGGTTTATCCGCTTTTTGTCCACGGCGGGGATGCTAACGAGCCCGTCGCGTCGATGCCCGGGGTGGAGCGGCGGAGCGTGAAGGATCTGGTCCGTGAATGCCGCGTGGCTTTCGATCTGGGTATTCCCGCGGCGGCCATTTTTCCGGTCATTGACCGGGCCGGCAAAGATTCGCGCGGATCGCGTGCCCTTTCGCGGGATAATCTGCTTTTCCGCGCCCTGCGCGAGGTGAAAGCAGCAGTGCCCGAATTGGTGCTCGTGGCCGATGTCGCCTTGGA
>Ga0247835_1004996_pt1 | contig 11118 bp, 12 predicted proteins | sample LaCtaG_3_FD_189912 | JGI IMG/M metagenome (GOLD analysis project Ga0247835, IMG submission 189912) | Freshwater microbial communities from meromictic Lake La Cruz, Castile-La Mancha, Spain - LaCruzMarch2015_13.5m | ecosystem: Environmental > Aquatic > Freshwater > Lake | place: Spain: Castile-La... | reverse complement strand
GGATAATTTTTATCGCAATGACCGTGCAGCAAAAATCATAAAAGAATATTCTCGAAAGATGTATGCTCGAAAAAAAATCTACGTCGATATGGAGATCGAAGCCCGTCTCGGCATCACTGGTCAAGAAGATGCTGAAAAATGAGATAAAGATACTCCTCAAACACCAACAGACACTCCAAACACATAAATCTCTCCTATGATTTCCTCTCTTTTTCGATACTCAAAACTTTTTCTTTTCTGCCTCGGCATAGCTGGGTGTGTATGGGTCAGTGCTGATCTGCCTGGGCTCAAAGAACTCTATGAAGCAGATAGATATCATCAGTACAGTGGCGGTAAAACCACTGGAACTGGCCTACAGAATGTCCTCATTCAGGTATTTAAAAATCTCGCGATAGCGATTTTTGTGATCGCAGTAATCATCATATTTGTATCAACTATTCAATTACTCGTCTCAGAGAGTGGGGAAAAAGATTTTACTGCTTGGGTTCTCACGTTGACATGGAGTTTAGTAGGATTACTTTTAATATCGATTGCGTATACAGTTATAAAACTCATGGAAACTCGCGTACTTGGGTCACCATCTATTAGTGGTACAACTGCCTACAATATTATCATAAATATCATCTATCCTCTGCTGAATTTCATGCGATTCATGGCGGGTACCGTCTTCTTTATTGGTGCTATTTATAGTTTTTATACGATTGTCACATCAAATGGACAAGAAGAAGGATTTGAGAGAGGAAAAAAAATATTCATTGGCTCAGTCGTAGGTTTTGTGGTCATGATGATTGCTGAACCTCTGGTACAATTAGCGTACGGTAATAATCTATGTATGGGAAGAACGGTATTTGGTGTCCCTATTGATTGTACACACAGGATTCTCAATGCCCCATGAGTCATGGGCACTATTGCGAGAATAATCATATTTATGAATAGCTTTATAGCACTCATAGTCATGATCATGATCATCTACGCAGGATTTCTCGTACTCACTGGTGGTGGCGATGAAGAAAAAAATGATAAAGCAAAGAAAACAATTACTTATGCTATTATCGGTATTCTTCTGCTGATATTTAGCTTTGTGATTTACAAATTTATGATCATGCAGAGCTAAGGTCTAAAAACAATATTTCTTTGGTGTAATAATTGGACAAGGTCGTTCACGTCCATCCTTCACTACTTTCTCACAAACACGAGCAGATATCTCATCCGCACCATCTGGACGAGTCTTTATACGATACTGGAAATACTCAGTGACTGGCTGGGGATTGAGATCAGCTTTGAGGGTATAGGTGTACTCCACGCAATAGATTGCTTCAGTGGGTTTTTGCTCAGTTGCGAGACGAATGTTTTTGACTGAGTAGCCACCATTTGTCTTGCCGAGAAATTGAGAAAATGAGAAAATATCCCGACGTGCATTACAGAGTGTATTAGTGAGAAGTGAACAAGCAGTCTGATAATCAGCAGTTTGGATGGCAGAAAAATACTTATCGAGTAACTGTCGACCTCGAAGCGCAAGTGTTTCAGGAGTACGCGGATTATATCTCGCTGGATCAAAAGAAGTCGGTGGAGTCACCGTCGGTATTGGTGCTGTGGTATTTATTGGGGCAGGTTCACTACTCCGTACAACTTCTATCGTTTCTGTTGGTTGAACTGTTGGACGGTCAACAACTGTACGAGAGGTGAATTGCCTCTGTCCATAGACAAAATAAATCAAAAAGGCAAAGAAAAGAACGACAAAGATAAGAGCAAAGAGAATAAAAATATATCGAGCATCTGATGGAGCTGATTTGTGAGGAGGAACCATAAAAAAATATTATAGTATTCAGTATATAAATCTCTGACGTTCTTCGAATTTTTTTCTATTGCATAGAGCGTTTTTTATTCTGACGCATCTATTGCCTGTGCAAATTGTTTCGCACGATCCTCATAATCACGAAACATATCAAAACTTGCACACCCCGGTGAAAGCAAAATAATATCACCTTCTTGAGTATTTGCTGACATAGAGTCAACGGCTTCTTGCATCGTAGAAACGGATGTTGCTGGCACAAAAGCATCATGTGCTGCCTGGAGGAAAATCGGTTTTGTTTCACCTATAAAGACACATTGTGTACAACCATTTTTCAGCGCTTCAGATAATCCATCAAATGGATCGCCTTTGTCTTTACCGCCAGCAATGAGAAATACTTTCTGAGGTGCAAACGCATGGAGAGCAGCGTACAGTGATTGTGCAGTCGTGGATTTACTATCATCAATCCATGTTTTTCAATCTTTTATCGAGATACGTTGCAGACGATGAGAAAGAGATGGTATGAGTGGGAGAGTCGCAGAAAGAACTTTTGCAGGTATACCGAGTCTGAGTGCGAGAGATGCTGCAAAAAATATATTTTCTACATTATGTTGACCAAATAACTGACGATCTGAGAGGTCTATATATGTGTCTGGTGTAAGCGCGAGGAGATCGTGCTCGAAAGTGAGCTCTCGAGGCATAACAATAGATTCTATGGGAAAATGTGGTAGCTCAGGGAGCAGTGTCGTAACAGAAGCAGGATAGAAAATAGTTTTTTTTGTGTGTCCGAGGAGATTTTGTTTTGCATGGTAATATTCAGAAATATCGTGATGCCAGTCGAGGTGATCTGGATGAAGATTGGTAAGTATAGAATAATCAGCATAAAACGTACGAATATAGTATGCCATAAAACTCGAAACCTCGAGAACAATATGTCATTCTTTCTCTCATTTCTCGCGTATATCATGGAGGATATCTGCAAGTGGATTACCAAAATTTCCCCCAAGATAGATGGGAGTTTCAGGAAATCCTGCTTTTAGAAAATGATATAAAACAAATGAAGTGGTCGATTTCCCATCTGTTCAGGTCACAGCATGAATCTGAAATCATTTTGGTATATATCGAGCTAAAAAATCCAGCTCGCAAACAGTTTTTTCTGACTGATAAACTCTGTGAGAAGAAGGTATCCCCGGAGATGGTACAATCGTCGTATACGCATCAAAATTTTCTGGTGCATCAGATTCATCACACAGTGTATATGTTTGTTCTATACTAGTACAAAAATGAGCGAGCGATTGACCAACTTTTCACCTACCATAGATGAGGATATGCGTCATAGAAAATGAATTTAATAATCATGACTTATTCTAAAGAAAATTTAGTATTGTACAATAATTACAGAAATATAATTTCTGAATTACTCAAGATATTGATAGCGTGTTTCCTCATGTAGGGTTCAATTTTTCTACATGCCTCAAGAGAAGGATCAATGATAGTTATTGTGGGGAAGATTTTTTCAAGGGATTTTTTGAGATAAGAGTAATGTGTACATCCCAGTATTATACAGTCGGAATCGAGTACAAATCAACCAAAATATTTCTGTGTGAGAGCAAACCACTCATCACCTTCACAAAGCCATCAAGAAGGAAAATAAAGCTCCATAAGGCGTAAAAAATCTGCTGTCGTGTGACATCTTTTTACTGGAAGGAGTCATTCAATCTCCATAACCAGCTCTCCAGGAAGAGCAATTTCATCAACAGAAATATTTTTATCTGTGAGATTCATACGTTGGGTAAAGGCACGAGACTTCACTGTTTGATGAGTAGCAAATACAGTTGCCCGTGTAGATCAGAATTCAATCGCTTTTTCCGCTCCAGGGATTGTCACTCAGAGAATTTTCTTTCCTGGAAAAATCTCAGTTTGGAGTTTCCGGAGTGTCCACACAGAAGCTGTATTACAAGCGAGTATAACAAGTGTAGCGCCAGCATCAAAAAGTTTCTGAACTCCAGAAGTAGTATAGCTCAATATTTCTTCTGGTGTCTTGTCTCAAAAAGGGCAATGCTCATAATCAGCAAAATAAACGTAAGACCACTCAGGATGTGAATATCGAAGAGCGGCGAGCAATGAGAGTCATCCAGATCCAGAATCAAAAAGACCTATCATATCATATGTTTAGAACGGAAAATTCTCTGAAACCGACGAAACTCAGACCAATTGAGAGCTATAAAAACTACACTGTAAATACCGAGAACTCCTACAATACCTCAGAAAAGTGCGAGGCGACCAGAGAGAAAATTTTCCAGATGAAGCGTCGAGAGTGCCCACGTAAGCAGTCCGATTCAGACAAAATTTTCCCAAAAGACTGGCCAGCGAAAACTCGCTGCAAATTTCCGAGTCTGATGAAACGTCAGTATCCAGATAAATATCCAACCGATTCCGCTTGCAAAAGCAGAACCAACAACTCACCACAATTTGAGAAAAATATAATTGGTACAGAGATTGAGTGCCACACCAGCAAGTAAGATAAACATTTTTGTTTTTGGACGACCACTCGCAGAGAGAATCTGAAAATCTATCTGTAGGAGAAAATTAAATATGAGAAATGGTGCGGAATACAGTAAAATTGTTCACGAAGTCTCGTATCCAGCTCAAAAAAGTGTCGTGGTAAGTGTCGTACCAAAGAGCATAAAAAAACTCGTCATCATAAGTCACAAAATAGTGAAAAGCTCATAACAAAATGCATGAATAGCGATGACTTTTCGCTCCTCTCCTCGCTTCATCAGATCTGAGAACACCGGGAACAGAAAATATACCCCAGGAAGTAAAAAGAGAAACGGTATACGGATAAGTGAGAGATAGTTGGTATAGTATCCAGCTGCTTCTACGCCGAGCATATAGACGACCATTTGCATATCTATCTGAGAGAGGAGCATTCCGACATTCGCTGAGAGCATCACCCAGAAAGCATATTTGAGCATATGCTTATATTCTGAGAAAGAAAAATGCCATCATGAAAGGGTGAAATATGAATGATACTTGGAAGCAAGACACGTAACTGCGAGTAGAAGTCCTCAAAACATACCAAATGACCAGGCCCAAGCATATGTCTGTACGGTGTGCATACCGAAAAACCATAAACCACAGACTGTGCACATGAGGAAAAACATTCTCACAAAATCGACAGATTTCTGGAGACGGGTATCCTGTATGGATTGAAAAAATGTACTCAGAGTACTAAATATATTTTGAGCAAAAAATTGCACAATCAGAATCTGCAAGAGTGGCTCTGCAAGAGGAGTACTAAAATAATTTTCGGCGAGCCAATGTGATCAAAAAAGTAATAAAAGACTCAATATAGTACTCGTGCAGGTATTTGTAAAAAGAGCGATAGCGAAAGTGCTCGTTATCTTTTTTGTATCTTTATTGTGGATATGCCCGGGAAGAAAATAATTCAAGCTCTCTGTCATACCAAAATCATTGTAAGAACCCAAAATAGTCATCAAACTCATGACAGCATAGAGTGTTCCGAGCTCTTCTACAGACACAGAATTGGAGATAACAATTTTGATGATGTATCCAGTTGGAGCAATCAAAAAAGAGAAAAAATAAATCCAGATATTTTTCCGAAGCAGACGAGAGAAGTAGTGATTATCAGAATTCATACAAACTAAATTTTCATAACTTCTTCTTCTTTTACCTTTGATACTTCGTCGATACTTTTATTGGCACTATCGATGGCCTTTTGGAGTTCTTCTTCATAACCCTTTATGACATCTTCAGATTCTGTTTTATCAGTTTTTGCCTTTTGAATATTTTTATGGAATTCTGCACGAATACTTCGAATTGAGACCTTTGCGTCTTCAGCCATATCTCGTGCAATCTTCTGAAGATTGCGACGATTTTCCTCAGTCATCATAGGTATAGCGATGAGTATATTATCCCCTCTATCCTGAGGATTGAGACCGATATTTGCAGCAGCGATACCGCGACAGATATCAGCACTCGTTGTCCGATCAAATGGCAGAATGGAGAGTGTCCGCTGATCCATAACTGAGACAGAGGCGACACTTTTCACAGACATAGCAGAACCATAGACGGGAACCAATATATCTTCGACAAGTTCTGGCTTTGCTCTTCCTGCCTGAAGTTTGGAATATTCTGATTTGAGATGTTCGAGGGCTTTGTTGAGTTGTGGTTGGAGATCGGTGAGCATAAAACAATGTTTAGAAAAATAACATATGGATTATAGCGAGAAAAATATTTTTCCAAGCACGACTCCCGTGACAAACAAAATTTTCGCATAGAATCCTCACATGCTGAATAGCGAACAACTCCGTGCAGTTTCGATTATCGATGGCCCACTCCTCATCCTCGCAGGAGCCGGTTCAGGAAAGACTCATACCCTCACAGAGCGGGTATACTCAATGATCCATGACGTTGGTATAGCTCCTACTTCCATCCTCTGTGTCACTTTTACCAATAAAGCAGCGAGGGAAATGCGAGAGAGAATTGCTCGGAAACTCGGACGAGATATGCCAGTGTCTTTTGGGATACCACGTGACTTCCCTCTTGTCTCTACATTTCACTCCATGGGGGTGATGTTTCTCCGTCTCTTTATTGACCGAATTGGCTATGCGAGAAATTTTTCCATCTATGATGAAGATGACGTCCGCTCAGTCATAAAAGAAATACTCGAAGAAAAACGCATTGATCTCAAAGAAGCTCCACCACGACAAGTCCAGTACGAGATTTCTATAGCAAAAAATAGTGGCCTCTCACCGGATCAATACTCAACCATGGTGGAGAGTCATTTTCAGTGAATTGTGGCTGAGATATACCCTGATTACCAGAAAAAAATGAAGGCAAACAATGCGCTTGATTTTGATGATATACTTCTAAAAACTCGCGATATACTCCATCTCCCTTCTGTGCTCGAATACTTCCACGGTATTTTTCAATACTTTTGTGTTGATGAATATCAGGATACAAACACTATTCAGTATGAGATTATTCAACTCCTCGCGAGTCAATCTCAGAATCTCTGTGTGGTAGGAGACGATTGGCAAGGTATCTATTCTTGGCGCTGAGCAAATATCCAAAATATTCTCAACTTCAAACATGATTTCCCAACAGCAGAAGTCGTGAAACTCGAACAAAACTATCGGTCAACGAGCACTATTATCAATGCTGCCAATGTCGTCATAAAAAATAATCGTTCTGCTCTGGACAAACGCATGTGGACGGAAGCTGAGGAAGGCGAAAAAATCGAAATTCATGAATGCTCCAGCGAACGAGAAGAAGCCGATAAAATCGGAAATTTTGTGGAGAAAAACCCTGCAGCATGGGCAATACTCTATCGTACTAATGGCCAGTCACGAGTCATAGAAGAAGCGCTTATCAGACGAGGAGTCCCCTACGAAATAATCGGTGGTCTCAAATTCTATGATAGAAAAGAAATAAAAGACATCATTGGGTACCTCAAGGTCATCATGACACCGACTGATAGCGTCGCATGGAAGAGAATCGTGAATACGCCTCCGAGAAAAATAGGACCAACAACTATAGAACGTGTGATGAGGTATGTCGAAACAGTCGATATAGACTATATGTCTCTCGATTTGCCTCTCTCAAAATGAAATCAAAATACCATAGAAACTCTCGAAGGAACAACTCATATTGACCATATTCCTGAGATGAAAAATGCAGCAAAAGTAGCTCTCACAGGGTTTACACAAATCATGCGAGAAATACAGAAATCAGCTGAAGAATTACCTGCTCGTCTCATTATTGAGAAAGTCCTCCAGCTCATCAAATATCAAGACTATCTCGAGGAAAATTTCTCACCTCCAGAAGTAGAAACAAAAGTTGATACAATAAATGAACTGAAAAATCTCGCCTCTCGCTACGATGATTTGCCACCTGCAGATTCCCTGATGCATTTTCTAGAAGATATCGCACTCATTACTGCTGAGCAAAACAATGATGATAAGGTAGAAAAAGTACTCCTCATGACAACGCACAGTGCTAAATGACTCGAGTTTGAACATGTGATCATTGCTGGTGCAGAAGAGTGAATATTTCCACATTCGAGAACACTTTTTGAGCCAGATCAGCTCGAAGAAGAACGGCGTCTCTGGTATGTCGCTATGACTCGAGCAAAGAAAAAACTCATCGTCACTCGTGCCAATGAACGCTACAGTTTTGGGACGTATGCGAGCAATATCGCGAGTCGTTTTATCAGTGAAATACCAAAAGAATACACAGAAATACACGCACCTCGTAAACTCTTTATGACAGATTTCTTGGGGACTTCAGGAGAATCAACACTCGAATGAGACTGGTCACACATACAACCAAAAGAAAGAACCCTATGACTCGGAGCAATGGTACGAAAAGAATTGCAAGAATTCTCTCTCGGTGATCGAGTAGAACACAAAAAATTTGGCATAGGAACTATTGTGTCACTGGCTGGCGACGTCGCCCAGATAGCATTTTCAAATGGTATCAAAAGCCTCAACACTCGTATAGCACCGCTGATAAAAAAATAGTATTATTGAACAAGCTCGGCAATAATAGTTTCTGTATTTTCGATTTTGACACGAAGGTGGTCAATTTTTTCTGAGATTTCAGGAGAAGGAAGAGGATATTGTGATTCGAGCTCGGAGAGTTCTTTTTGATAACGAAGTAAGAGGCTTGTATACCGTAATCGCTTTTTTGTTACAGCATCACTGTCTACTCCTGCAGGGACAAGTACTTCAGCACTGATGACTTCACCAGAGATAGTGAGAACATCAGATTCTATACGTTCAGAAGGACGAAAATGAAAAGGTGTATAGAGATATGCAAGCACTCACACAAAGACAACACTCGATGCAAGAAAGACAAAATAAGCAGCAGAATGAGACATGGAGGACATAAAAAAAGAACTCAAGAAATATACACTACGAAAAATAGTATAGACAAAAACAGATTGTCAATTATTTGCAATGAAAAAAAAACTATGGTACAGTACGAGTATAACTGATTCTATGGCGCTTATATCTCTCATAAAAAACCACTCGAAAAAAATATGGATTGCCAATATACTTTTATTGAGTACATACATACTGATTCAGACGCCTGGACATGTCTTTCTCATGGCTATCTCTCAGGCGAATAATCCAAAGCCATTTAATGGAGCTATGATGCCTATAGCTTTTGTACCGGATTGGAAGAAAGCTGACTACATCAACCAAAGAGCGACTCTCGACTATTCTGTCGTAAATCAAAACGATTTGATTCCACTTCCATGAATTGAAACTCTTAAGATAGATTTTAATAGTATGTTTACTTATCTGACTGTCTTCCGTGGTCGGTATATGGATGAAGAACGTGCAGAAAATACTGGTTCTCACGATGGCGTCGATATTCGCGCACCGATTGGTACACCAATTTTTGCTATAGGAAACGGAAAAGTCGTCAGAACAAAAGATGATCCAAGTAACAAGTATATCACTCTCGAACATAGAAGTGTGAAGTACAAGGGGAAAGTCGGAAAATATTATTCGAGCTACCTCCATCTCTCTCAAGTACTCGTACAGCCAGGTGATGTCGTCGACAAGGGAACGCTCATTGGCCGTGTAGGTCTCACTGGATATACAACGACTCCCCATCTCCATATACAAGTAGATAATGAAGAAGCACCATTTTATCCCTACTGGCCATTTACTCTGACAGAAGCTGCAGAAGCTGGATACTCATTTTTTGAAGGTGTCGATGCGGGACTCAACCAGGATCTCATAGAAAAATATAGTGTTGACCCCCTAGACTTTATCAAAAATGCAACAGGCATCGAATGAACCTCCAACACACCCGTTCCTGTACAACCAACACAAACAGTTGAGATAATCCCAACTCCGGTCATTGCCCCAAAGCCAGCTCCAGGGACATTTAGTGATGTATCGTACAATCACAAATTTTATACGTCTATCAACTATTTTTCACGTCAAGGTATCATAAAATGATTCGAAGATGGGACATTTAGGGATCAAAAAGATGTCACCAGATCTGAACTGCTTGGTATAGTCTTAAAAGCACTCGATATCGCTCCACACGGAGAAATAGTCACTGGCATATTTCATGATGTCCCTCAAGAGCACTGGGTGAATCCTCTGATCTCAGAAGCAGTAAAAAGAAAAATTGTCTCAACAGATCGTGAAGTTTTTGAACCAAACAGAGCCGTTACTCGAGTGGAATTTCTAGCAATACTCGCTCTTGCATCAGGAGAAAACCTAACGCCCGGTGTGACAAAATCATGGACAGATCTCAGCTGGAGTCATTGGTCACATAAATATGCTCAATTTGCTCTGAAATATAATCTCATAGATGGTGTAGACGGCACGACATTTAAGCCAAACCAATCTATCTCGCGTGGAGAAATCGCCGAAGCTGTCTATAGATATTTAGTAATCAAAAACCGTCTGAAGTAGTATTGCATTCCAGAAAAAGAGTATAGAATGAGAGTGTAATTCTTCATCTTTTTCTTATGAAAAAAATTCTCCTTTTTATGGGCTACCTCGCGGGCTTTGTCGTCGGTGCAAAATATGCAAAAAAACCTGATACGAAGTGAAAGAAATCTCATAAAAATCTCTCAGAAACAACCCTAGAAGCTGGAAAAGATTTTATCGCAAGTCATAAAAAAGCATTTGCGGAACTCAAAAAAGAATATTGGACAGCAGAAAATAAAAAACTCATCCTCTCAAAGAAAAAAGACTTAGAGAAGTTTTTCGAACTGGCGAAAGAAGAATTTGCTGAAGCACAAGAAGTCCTCAAAAAGCATGGTGTCGATACAGAGGCAATTGGTGAAAAAATAGAATCTATCTACGAGGAAAAAAAAGGTTTTATCGAAAAACTCGGTAAAACACCGACAGCAAAAACTGCAAAGAAAAAACTCAGTGCTCTCGTCACAAAAATCAAAAAAAGCATCAAATAGAATACAAATTTGTATGAAGTAGTAAGTATTAAGAATGACGAACAATGGTTGATTCTTTATTATCTTACACTATTCATTCTCTTCATTTTTCATTATTCATTAATTATACGCTATGACTCAGGATACTTCCGATGATCCAATCAACACAGAGCCTTCTCCAGTACATGAGGAATTTTCAGATGAGCAAACATGATTCACTGGTTCTGCTCAGGATGAAACAGAAGAACTTCGTAGAGAAATAATACAACTCAAAGAACTACTCGCACGGTCTCAAGCAGATTATAATAATCTCGTCCGTCGTAGCCGTGAAGAGCAAATGCAAATAGGAGAGTGGTCTGAAAATAAAACTATTTTG
>Ga0247835_1004991_pt1 | contig 11128 bp, 16 predicted proteins | sample LaCtaG_3_FD_189912 | JGI IMG/M metagenome (GOLD analysis project Ga0247835, IMG submission 189912) | Freshwater microbial communities from meromictic Lake La Cruz, Castile-La Mancha, Spain - LaCruzMarch2015_13.5m | ecosystem: Environmental > Aquatic > Freshwater > Lake | place: Spain: Castile-La... | reverse complement strand
TCAGCGTGGCTGAGTTCCATCGCCTATGCGAGCAGGTGCCGGAGCGAAGGCTGGAACTGATCGATGGTGAGGTGCTGGAGGTGATCGCCAAGGGGAGCCGCCACACGGCGGTGGTCCATCGGCTGGCGCGGGCCCTGACCCCGCTGCTGGAGAGCCACCAGGATGGGGAGCGTCCGTTGTCCGGCCATGAACTTCGCATCGAGGCTCCCCTGGATCTGGGGGAACATCAGGAGCCGGAGCCCGACCTGGCCGTGGTGACGGCTCGCTCCGATGCCTGGCTGGAGGCCCACCCCACCGCCGCCGACACGCTGCTGGTGATCGAGGTGGCCGATGCCAGCCTGGCCTACGACCTCGATACGAAACTGAGGCTGTATCAGCAGGCAGGGATCGCCAACTACTGGGTGGTGGATGTTCGTCAACCCACGGCCTTCTTCCTGCTTCAGGGCAAAAGCAACTCCTCCCTACTGGCGGTGTTGCGCGAGCAGGTCGAGCTCCTGGTGGCTGAGCTGCGAGCCCTGGGATAGCCGGATGCCAATGGCGCCAAGGCCGTGGCCAGCACCCATCCCGATTCTCACCCCACCCAGCGCACCCCTTCGTCGTAGCCCAGCAGGGTGCGATCGGCCGTGAGCAGGCTCAGCCGTTCCTGGGCGGCCTGGGCCACCAGAAGCCGGTCAAAGGGATCACGGTGGATTCTGGGAAGGTGCTGCACCGCCAGCACATGATTGACCTGGATCGGTAGTTCCCGGAATCCCTGCTCCAGCAGCCCCAGGCGCAGGGCCGGTGGATTCAGCTGGAAATCTTCTCGACCCAGGGAGGCCTTGATCGCCATCTCCCAGATGCTGACAACGCTGAAGCAGATCACGCATCGCCGATCCACCAGTTCGGCCGCCAGGGAACTGCCAAGCCGTTGCGGCGCGTAACCGACCCAGACCAGAAGCTGGGTGTCCAACAACAGGCCGTTCATCCCGGCTCGATGGCTGGTTCAGGCCCCAGGTCGAACATGGCGTTGATCTCGTCTTCAAAATCGCGCTTGAGATCGGCATCAATCCGGGCTGTCCCCGCCAGAAACCCCAGACGGCGGGGAGGCTGCTGATCCATCACAGGGATCAGCCGCACCAGCGGCTTGCCGGCGCGGGCGATCACCACCTCCTCGCCGGCCAGGGCCTGGTCGACGTAGCGGGAGAGGTGGGTCTTGGCGTCGTGGAGGTTGACCTGCATGAACGCACGCCATCAATGGACTTAGTTCAGGTTAGCGGCTAAGTCCGGCTGTCTGCCGCCTGCAGCCGTTGTCGGCACCTAACTTGAGTGCATGGGAAGCGACGAACTGAGCCCCCTTGAACGGTTGCGCCGCCGGCGACACGAACGTTGGCTGGAGGCGCTGCAGCAGCAGCTGGCCGAGACCCTGGCTGAGGTGCCATGCCGCGTCTGGCTGTTCGGCTCCCGGGGCCGGGGAGATTGGGATGGCTACTCGGACACCGATCTGCTGGTGGAAGCCGAGTCCGCCGAACTGGCGGAGCGGGCCGCCGATCAGTTGCGCAGCGCCCTGGTGGGCGATGACGTGCTGGCCCTGGATCGGTGCCGGTGGCAGGCCATGGCAGCTTCGCCCTCTCCCCACTGGCGCGCCGTGCATGCGCAGGCCCGTTGTGTGCACCCGCGGCCATGAGTCAGGCCCGGCACCGGTGCTTGGTGGCGCCAGGCCCACAACGATCTGGAGCTCGCAGAACTGGCACGCCGCAACGGCTTTCATGCCCAGGCCTGCTTCTTTGCCACGCAGGCGGCCGAGAAAGCGCTCAAGGGCGCGATCCTGGAACTCGGCGGCGAACCGCCCCACACCCATGTGCTGGGCCCGTTGGTCAAGCTGCTTGCGGCCGAGGGGCTTGATGTGACGGCCCTGGCTCCGCTGCCGCTGCCGGCCCTGAGCCGCATGAGCGTGACCAGCCGCTACCCCCTCGACGACACCCCACCGAGCGAGTTGTTCGATCCCCGCGACTCCGATCAGGCCCTGACCACGGCGAAGGCTCTGCTGGTCTGGGTGGAGCAGCTCGATCAGCCGCACGGCTGAAACCTCGAGTCAGGGTCGATCACCAACCTGATTCTTGATGCCCTGATCGCCGAGGCCGCGATCCGCAGCCGCTGCACCGTTCTGCTCTCCGAACACTTCGGCCACGGGCGCAACTGACCAACGGATCTGAGCGAACCCAAGGGTGTGAGCCAGCAGCCGCTGGAGACACCCTTCCTCCCGCGACGGCGCACCGACCGCTGTTGACAAGCCGGTACAAACCCAGGGGACCATCGACCCGTAGCTAGTGGGCCATTTGTTCAACTGGCACGGCATCACAAGCGCTTTCGGGGGGGGCAGCAGATTTGCTGCAAACGTGTTACTTCCAGTGGCCCCTGTTCAATCTTCGATCAAGGAGCTGCAGACCTCCGTGGTTCCCAAATCAAGCCAGTTAGCAGAAATACATTCACGGCCACACCACCTCAAGAAGTTCGTCGGCCATGCCGCCTTCGGTGCTGCCCTGCTGGTGACCGGCCTCCAAGCCGGAGCCGCCTCAGCGCTTAGCTTCAATTTTAGCTTCACTGGGACAGGTAATCCAACCTCCCCGGCAACGGTTACGGGCATCGTCGATGGCCTAGTTGACAATCAGGCCAACCAAAAAACCGGGCTTACTTTTACCATTACTTCGGCAACAAACACTCCCACTCTTGGTTGGTCTGTATTTAGCACTTATGATGGCGAAACAGGTATTGATGTGTCCGGAGGCCAGGTGACTGGCGCAGACGTGATTTACGTTAACACTTCTGATGGCACCCAAACTTTATATTTAGGGGCGTTTGGCTTCCTTGCAGAGATTAATACTTTTAGTTCCAATGATAAAAAATATTTTTCCATTTCAGATTCTTCTTCATCGCTTGTCTTCACTCCCGCCTCTCCTGCTTCGGTCCCAGGCCCTTTGCCCCTCTTCGGCGCCGGTGCTGCTTTCGGTTGGAGTCGTCGGCTGAGGCGCAGGATCAAGTCTCCGGCTTGAATCGAGGCTCGTTGAAACACCCAGCCCTTCTCTCCCGGAGAGGGGCTTTTTTTATCAGCGTTGTTGTCAGCTGAACTCTTCTGTGATGTCTCACCTGTCCTGATCCTGCCCGATGCCTGCCAGCTCAGAATCATCGCGATCGCTGCCCTCCCTCATTGCCCGCGGCGTTGGCCTGGCGGGGGTGGTGTTGATCGTGTTGTTTCTCACGATCCTCTCCACCTCGCTACTGCCGCTGCGCCTGCTTGATGCCGCCTGGCAGCTGCGGGTGGGCGGCGCCTTGATCAATGCCTCCCCCTTTCCCTTGATCGGCTTGGTGCTGCTCCATGTCGCCGCCAACCTTGATCCCCAGGATCCGCTGCTGCTGCAACGTCGTCGCCTCGCCGCCCAGCTGGCGGCGGCCGTGGCGATCGGTTATTTGCTCCTGGCCCCGCTGCTGGCCGCCGCCAACCTGCAACGCCAGCAGGGCCTGGCCCTGGCCACGAGCGGCGGGCTGCGTCGTGACTCGGAGCGGCTGCAGCAGATGCGCCAGGTGGTGAGCAGCACCAGCAGCATCCCGGAGCTGGAGCAACGCCTGGCAGCCGTGCAGGGACCCCGCCTCGATGCGGCTGATCGCAGTCTGCCCTGCCGGTGCTGCGCAGTCGGATCATGTCCGTTCTTGATCAGGCCGCCGCCCGGCTCGAGCGCGCCCGCAGCAGCGTCCCGCCCGCCAGTCCCTTCTCCCAGCTCGGCGACATCGTCCGCACCAGTGTGGCCTGCCTCGCCCTGGCCGCCGGCTTCGCCGGCCTGGCACGGCGCCCGGGAAGCAACCTTTCGTTGCTGGCGGAGTTGCAGCTGGGCTGGCAGCGTCTGTGTTATAGCAAGGCGAGCCTGCGCCGGGGTTCTGGCCCGGGTGGTGCCGATCCTGATTACTTTCGGCGTCTCAGTGAACAGGCGGAAGCGGAGGAGGCCGAGCAGCGCCGGTAGAGCCCTTGGGGTGGCTTGGCGGATGGCGAGGACAATTGAAGGGGGGTGCGGAGTCTGAGAGGGGTTGGCAGCAGAGCTGATGTTTCAGGGGTTGTTGGAGGGGATCGGTGGGGGACTGAGCAGCAAGGCTTCAGTCGCCGTTCCAACCGGCGTGCCCGGCTGGATTCGCGGCCCTTCCACAGCCCCCACCGGAGTCAGCCAACCCCGATAAGCTGTTGTACATGTAGCTGGACACCTCGATGCAGGTGGTGAGCTTTACGGAGGCACGGGAGGGCTTTCGAGCGCTGCTCGACCGGGTCGAGGCGGATGCGGACGTGACGGTGATCTCGCGGCGCAATGCCCGCAGCGCGGTGGTGATGTCGCTCGACACCTACAACAGCCTGATGGAGACGATCCATCTGCTGCACTCTCCCGCCAATGCCGCCCGTCTGCAGCTCTCCCTGGCGCAGGCTGAACGCGGCGATCTTGTGAGCCAGGAGCTGATCACCGCGGAGTCGGAACAAGAGCGTTCGGTATGTAAGGGAGAAGCGTGATCAAGAGCGAAGCGTGAACAAGACCGATGCCTGAGCGCTTGGCCTGGACTGCCACGGCCTGGGAGGACTACCTCGATTGGCAAGGGCAGGACCGCCGGCAATTGCGACGCATCAACCAGCTGGTTCAAGCCTGCCTGCGGGATCCATTCATCGGCATCGGCAAGCCGGAACCCCTACGCGCCAACCTGGCGGGCTGCTGGTCACGCCGGATCGATGACAGTCATCGTCTCGTCTATCGATTGGAGGGTGAGCTGCTGGTGATCATCGCCTGCCGTTATCACGACAGTTGAGCTCCTCGCTGAGCCATGCGAGAAGCCGGATCCTCCTCAACAGAGCGCGTCTCGGTCGGGCCCCATCAACGCCCCCATGATCACTTCTTTCATGGACAAGACTGTTAAGGACAAGATCGTCATGGGCAGGATCACCAAAGTCACCCCTGCCCAGCCGCCAGTTCATCCAGCCGGCGGCGCAGCAGCCTGAGATCCTGCAGGGTGTGCCATTTCGGGCTTCCTTCCAGGCCAGAAGGATTGCGCAGCAGATAGGAAGGATGGAGCAGGGGCATCAGGGCGATGGGCTTCAGGTTGCTGGGCTGAATAGCGATCGTCTGCCGGTTGATCGCCTCAGGATTGTTCGCTGGCTGGTTCGGCAGATGGTTCGGCAGATCCCCGATCTGATGGGGGGACCGGGGCTGGTCTTGTTGTCGTGGGACCTCGGCGAAATTGTGAGTCTCCGTCGTGGACAGGAACGAACCCTCCAGCGGCTCCAGCCACTGGCCCCGCAGCTTGGTGATGCCGCCCTTGAGGCCCAACAGCGCCTCGAGTGCCGTGGCGCCCAGGAGGCCGATCAGCTGGGGCCGCTGCAGGGCGATCTGGCGCTGCAACCAGGGCAGGCAGGCGGCGATCTCGGCGCGGCTCGGCTTGCGATTGCCCGGCGGCCGGCACTTGATCACGTTGGCGATGGACAGATCCCGTTCGCTGTCGAGGCCGGCTTCAGCCAGCAGCTGCTCCAGCAGCTTTCCCGCCCGGCCGACGAAGGGCATGCCGCTGGCGTCCTCCTCGGCGCCAGGGGCCTCGCCGATCAGCAGCAGCCGGGCATGGGGGTTGCCGCGGCCCACCACCACCTGCTGTCTGGAATCGGCCAGCCCGCAGCGGTGGCACTGGCCGCAGGCCGCCGCCAGCTGTGGCAGCGGCGCAGGGATGCCCTCGGGCAGCTGCGGAGGGGCCCCAGGGCCATCAGCGCCGGTAGTGGGATCTGGGGACATGGCAGACAGAGAAGGCAAGGCGCGTAGGCAGGGAGACGGGGCGATCGCCTTGGACAGCCTGGAGGATCTGGATCGGCAGTCGCCGAGGCCATGGGGGCGCCTGGATGGGGCCGGCTGGATGGCCGCAACCAATCAAGGCCGGCACCCTGACCGATTTGTTGCGCCTTTGAACCAATGGCGGTTGCACCGTGCGTCAGGATGAAAATGTGATCCACGCGACGAGTCCGCCACGATGCCGGCCCCGCTGACACCGGTGACGACGGCAGCTCCGTCCTCCCCCAGCACCCCAACCGAACCCCTCAGCCTGGCCGCCAGGGCTCAGCAGTTGCAGCCATCTCTCACCCTGGCGATCACCGCCAAGGCGCGGCAGCTGCGCTCCGAGGGTCGCAACGTCTGCAGCCTCAGTGCCGGCGAGCCGGATTTCGACACCCCCGCCTTCATCCGCGCCGCAGCAGCGCAGGCCCTGGAGGCCGGCCACACCCGCTACGGCCCGGTGGCCGGTGAGCCGGCCCTGCGCGAGGCCATCGCCGCCAAGCTCTGCGGCGAAAACGGCATTCCCACCCGAGCCGATGCGGTGCTGATCACCAATGGCGGCAAGCAGGCGCTCTACAACCTATTCCAGGTGTTGCTCAACCCCGGCGATGAGCTGCTGCTGCCTTCGCCCTACTGGCTGAGCTACCCGGAGATGGCGGGCCTGGCCGGCGCCACGGTGCGCCTGTTGCCCAGTGATGCCGCCACCGGCTTCCGATTGCGGGCCGAGCAGCTCGAGGCGGCGATCAGCCCGGCCAGCCGCCTTCTGGTGCTCAACACCCCCTCCAATCCCACCGGCATGGTGCTCAGCCGCGCTGAGCTGGAGGCGATTGCTGCCGTGCTGCGCCGCCATCCCCAGGTGGCGGTGGTCTGCGATGAGATTTACGAATACCTGCTGGCCCCGGGCCACAGTCATCACAGCCTGGCGGCGGTCGCCCCCGATCTGGCCGATCGGGTGTTCATCGTCAACGGCTTCGCCAAGGGCTGGGCGATGACCGGCTGGCGCATCGGCTGGCTGGCCGGCCCCCGTCACGTGATTGCCGCCGCCAGCGCCCTGCAGAGCCAGAGCACCAGCAACGTCTGCAGCTTCGCCCAGTTCGGCGCCCTGGCGGCGATCACCGGCTCCCGCGACTGCGTGCGGGAGATGGCCCAGCACTTCAACCAGCGCCGTGCCCTGCTCAGCGAAGGCCTGATGGCGATGGAGGGCATCCGCCTGCTGGCGCCCGAGGGGGCCTTCTATGCCTTCCCGGATGTGGGCGCCTGGGGGCTGGACTCGATGACCCTCTGCAACCGCTTGCTCGATGAGGTGGGCCTGGCGGTGGTGCCGGGGGTGGCCTTCGGCGACGACCGCTGCATCCGCCTGTCCTGTGCGGCCTCCCCCGCCACGATCGATGATGGTCTGGAGCGGCTGCGGCGCTTCGGCGAGAGCCTCTGAGCGGACGGCTGGTGCTGGAGGCTCGCCCATGACGGGCTCACCGATGCAGATCCCCAGGAAACTGGTGGTCCTGGGGGACAGCGGTGTCTATGGCTGGGGTGATCCGGAGCAGGGCGGTTGGTGCGAGCGCCTTCGCCGCCATTGGATGGACTTGCCCCAGGGGCCGGTGCTTTATGGACTCGGGGTGCGCGGCGACGGCCTGGAGCGGTTGGCGGCCCGCGCCGAGGTGGAAGTGAGCCACCGGGGCGAGCTGCGCCGCCAGCGCCCCCAGGGGATCCTGCTCTCGATCGGCCTCAACGACACGGCCCGGGTGGGGCGACCCGACGGCCGCTTCCAGCTGGCGCCGGAGGCCTTCCTGTTCGGCCTGCAGCAGTTGCTGCCCCGGCTGCAGGCCATTGCGCCGGTGTTCGTGCTGGGCCTCACGCCGGTGGATGAGGCCGTGATGCCCTTCGCCGAGATGCTTTGGTACGGGCTGGCCAGCGTGCGGCTCTACGAAGGCCTGCTGGAGGAAGCCTGCATGGAGGCTGATGTGCCGTTCCTGCCGCTGCTTGATGCCTTGCTGGCCGACCCCCTCTGGCTGCAATGGCTGTGCAGCGACGGCCTCCACCTCAACGGCGACGGCCATGGCCAGCTCTACCGCCGCCTGCGTGCCTGGAGCGCCCTGTTGCAGTGGGCCGAGCTGGACCCGCACAGCAGCGTGACGGCGGCGCACTGATCCCTGCGTCCGGCTCCCTGCACCCTGAGTGCTGCAGCCAGCCGGCCACGATGGCATCACCCGATCGGAGGAAGGGAACTCCCCCCATCCGGTGAACCTCCGCCGTCTGCCTGCGGCGACTCTGAAGAAACGGACCCCGCTGGATTCACCGCCATGGATCGCCCTCCGCCACTCCCTCCACCGGCACCTGCGCTGCTGGCGACCCGCCGGGCGCCGCAGCCGGATCTCTGCCAGGGCTGCCGCGACATCCCCGAGGCGATCGTGGATCGCCAAAGCCGCAACCGCCGCCGGCTCAAGGCCTTCGCCGCCGCCACCGACCCACTCAGCCGCCTCCGCTGGCGCAACCTGCTGGTGGAGGACAACCTGCCGCTGGTGTTTTCCATCGCCGGTCGCCAGGGTGCCGATGCCGGCCTGGCGTTCGAGGATCTGGCCCAGGTGGGCAGCCTCGGCCTGATCCGGGCGGTCGAGGCCTTCGATCCCGATCGCAATGTCAGCCTCAGCAGCTTTGCCGTCCCGTACATCCAGGGGGCGATCCGAAGGGAGCGGCGGGATCGCCAGCCCATGGTGCGCCCACCCCGGCCCCTGTGGGATCTGCACCAACAGGTGCTCAGCCTCCAGGAGGCCCGGCGTCGCAAGGGGCTGGAGCCCTTGCCCCCTGCCGCCCTCGCCGATCGCCTGGCCTGCGATCCGGCCCGGCTCGAGGAGGCCCTGCAGCTGCGAAGCGCCGGCAGGGTGCGCAGCCTGGATGCCCCCCTCGGCCAGGGCGGCGGTGATACCGACGCGGCCGGTTGCCTGCTGGATCTGCTGGCGTCTCCCACCGGCTTCGGTGGGGACGAGGAGCTGGTAGTCGCGGGCGAGGCCCGCAGGGCTGAGCGCCAGTGGTTGCGCCAGCAACTGGCGGAGCTCGATCCCCGGGAGCGGGAGCTGCTGGTGGGCCGGATCGATGTGGGCTGCACCTGGGTCGAGCTGGGCCGGCAGCTCGGCATGCCGGCCCGCCAGGCCCAGCGCCGCTGCGATGCCGTTCTCGATCGTCTGCGGCGCGCCGCCCTCGCCTGGCGCCAGCAGGCCCTCAGCCCTGCCCAGGCGACAGCCACGGCACCAGCGCCATCGCCAGGAGGGCCGCCAGTAGCGTCTGGAGCCCGTTGACCAGCTCATTGTTGAGCCAGCCCCACCGCTGCTGAAGGCTGGCACCCACCACGCTTTCGGCCAGGGTGGCCACCAGCCCGACGCCGCCGACAAGCAGCGCCATGGGCCCGCCACGGATGAGCCCGAGAGCGAGCATCACCAGGGTCATCAGGCCACTGCCCACCAGGCTGGCGGCGGTGCCCTCCAGGCTGATGGCCCCCTCGGTTCCAGGTGGCACCGGCCGCAGGCTGGTGATCAGCACCGTGTGGCGGCCCCAGCGTTTGCCGATTTCGCTGCCGAAGGTGTCCGCGAGCTTGGCGGCGAAGCTGGCGGCGAAGCCAGCCAGCAGCACGGGTATGGCGGCCGCCGGTGCCCGGCAGGCCAGCAGGGCCAGCACGGTGCCCACCAGGGCGGAGCCCCAGACGTTCTCCGGCCCCCGCCGGCCCTCCCGGCCCTCCGCCAGCCCCAGCTCCCGCTTGCGGCGAAAGCCCAGCTTGGTCACCAGGCTGCCCAGGGCCAGATAGGCCACCACCGCCAGCCAGCCGCGCCAGCCCAGGCTTCCCCACAGCAGGGTGCCGAGCACCCCGGCGTGCACCCAGCCGGCCCGCGTCAGAAGGGGCAGGCGCTGGGCGAGGGCGATCAGCAGGCCGTTGATCGCCAGGGCCGTCAGCCACGGTGAGGGGTCCTGGGGCGGCAGCAACACCATGACGACGGCCCGACTGTGTTGCACAGATCTAAGCGAGACCCTCCCGGGTGCCGGTCTCGGCGGATAATCCCTGCATCCGGTGCTGCCCTCCGATGGTCTTCAAACGACCCAAGTTCTTCCTCGATCTGGGTGGAGGCGAAGGCAACGACGCCCCGGCGCTGGTGGCCCCCCCCAAGGCCGAGCCCAAGGCCGAGCCCAAGCCAGAACCGAAGCTGGCCCCCCAGTCGGTTGGTGATCAGATCAGCGGGTCAGCGATGACGGAAGCGACACCTCAGCCTGTCTCGGGTCTCACCACCGCCGCGGCCATCGCCGCCGAACTGGCCGCCGCCGAGGCGCTCCGCCCCGCCCCGTCCCTGGCCACCTTCGCCCCTGATTGCGTCACAGCGGGTGGCGCCACGCCGATGAAGCGCCGCACCCCCGGAGCCAATCTGGGCGCGTTCAAGGAGATGGCGGCCGGCATGATGCGTTCCTGAACGCCCGCCAGTCGGCCAGCAGGGCCACCCCGCCCACCGCGGCGGTAGCCGTGCGCAGGATCGATGCCCCCAGGCTGACGGGGTGCCAGCCGGCCGCTTCGGCCCGCTCCTCTTCGTCCGGGCTCCAGCCCCCCTCCGGCCCGATCGCCAGCCGGATCCCGGCGGCGAGAACGCTGTCGCTGGTCCCCTCGGCCAGGTGCTGCAGCCGCTGGCTGCAGAACGGCAGGGCGTCCCGCCGGGTGGTGGCGAGCAGGGCGATGCCATGGGCCGGCCGCCCCAGCCAGGAGGCGGCCCCGCAGGGAGATTCCAACGGGGGTTGCCACAGCCGTTCGCACTGCTCGGTGGCCTCCCGCACGATCCCCCGCCAGCGTTCCAGCGGGCAGCGCTCACCGGGGGCGCCCCGTTCGGCCAGCAGCGGCTGGAGCCGGTCGGCGCCCAGTTCGGTGGCCATGCGCCAGACCAGATCCGCGTCCCGCTTGGGTATGGCCATGGCCAGCTCCAGGGGTGCCGTGGTAGGTGCCTCCCGCCGCAGGGGGCTCTCCGGGGCCTGCTCCAGCCGCAGGCGCCGTCCCGGTTCGAGCACCGCCGTCCAGAGCTGGCCGACGCCGTCCACCAACGCCAGCCGATCGCCGGTCCGATAGCGCAGCACCCGTTCCAGGTAGTGACCTTCCTGGGGCTCCAGCGCCAGCCAGGGCAGCTCCTGGCCCCCGCCCGCCAGGGCGGCGATCCGCTCCGGGGCGATCAGCAACCGGCGCAGTTCCCGCCCCATCAGTCCCCGAAGAACGGGCTTTCGGGCTCTTCCTCGATCGGCCAGTTCTCGTTGAGGCCGCCGATCACCAGCTCGGTGATTTCCAGCAC
>Ga0247835_1004971_pt1 | contig 11154 bp, 9 predicted proteins | sample LaCtaG_3_FD_189912 | JGI IMG/M metagenome (GOLD analysis project Ga0247835, IMG submission 189912) | Freshwater microbial communities from meromictic Lake La Cruz, Castile-La Mancha, Spain - LaCruzMarch2015_13.5m | ecosystem: Environmental > Aquatic > Freshwater > Lake | place: Spain: Castile-La... | reverse complement strand
GCGGGGCGTCGTCGATGCCAACGGCCAGGAGCGCCTCGCGGGCGATCTGCCCGCCGTCGAGCGGCGGCACCGGCAGGAGATTGATGAGCGGCCAGAAGATGTTTACTTGCAGCAGAAACCAGACGATCGCAAACGCGAGTCTCGAGGGCAGCGGCTGCCCCTCCGAGAGCCCGAGGGCGTCGCCGAGCCCGGGCAGCGGCAGCGGCACACGGAAGCCCGCGGCTGCCAGTCCCACCACGACCAAAGCAGCGAGCATGAGCTGCGCGAGCGGCCCCGCAGCCGACACGAGCAGCCGCTCGAGCGGCCGCCGCGCACCCCGCCGGCCCCAGGCGTCGGGGATCGCGAGGCCGCCGAAGTGATAGAGCACCACGTGGGCCGACTGGCCGAACCAGCGATACGTGAACGCGTGCCCAAGCTCATGCACGAGCAGCGACACGAACACCACCACCACCCAGGCCACGAGATAGCGGAGCAGCTCGCGCTGATCGGAGCCGGCGAGCGCCTGGCAGACGTTCCAGCCCAGAAGCGCCGCCGCCACCCAAAACCATGCGCTCACCCGAACGGGCACACGCAGAATAGAAAATTGCAGGTCGGCGGGCGTCGGCTGGGGCTCGGCGAGAAACATCCCCACCATTATGCCGCCCGGGCGGCCGGGAGCCGCATGCCGACCGTTGCAGGGCCGCCCGACGCGATCGCAAGCACGGCGTCGGCAGCCCGGACCGCCGAGCCGCCCGTCGCCACCCGTGCCGCCACGGCCTCGATCCGCCCGATCGCATGCTCCCGGGCAACCGGATCGGTGAGCCACTCGACCACGTGTGCCGCTACCGCGCGGGCGGGATCCTGCACGGCGAGATACTCGGGATACACGGCCTCGGGGTCGGCCGCCTCGACGGCCACTGGCGGCAGGAGCGTGGGCCGCACCGGCCCGATCGGCTCCCGACAGGCGAGCAGGTTCACGAGCGTGATGAACCGCGCCCGGCGATACCAGCTCTGCACGACATACGCCAAGCCGCTGATCCGATACATGATCACGGTGGGCACCCGCGAGGCGAGCAGTTCAAGCGACACCGAGCCACTCACGGCGATCGCACAGGCCGCCTCGGTGATCAGGCTGCGGGTGCAGGCCGATTCGATAGCGACGTCGAGGCCGCCGAGGGCCGGCTGCTGTGCGGCGAGCATCTCACGGATACGTGCCGCATGCCGCTCGTGCAGGGCGCCCACGGCGAACCGTGCCGCGGGTATGCGGGCCTTCACGATCGCAGCGGCCCGGAGGATCGAGGCCAGATTTCCTTCGATCTCCTGCCCGCGCGATCCTGGCAAGAGCAGCACGAGCGGTGCCGCCTCGTCGCGCCGCCGAGGCACGGCATCCTCGAGCTCATCGAAGAATGGATGCCCCACATACGTGCTGCGCATTCCCTGGGCCGTGAACCAGTCATGCTCGAAGGGGAGCGCGGAGAGCACGTGGTCGACGAGGCGGCGCATCTTCCCGATCCGCCAACTCGCCCACGCCCAGATCTGCGGCGGGCAATAAAAGACGACCGGGATGCCGTGCCGCTTCGCCCGCCAGGCCAGCCACCAGTGAAACCCCGGGAAATCGACGAGCACACAGACATCGGGCCGGGCGTCGAGAAAGCTCCGCTCCGCCCGCCGGGCGAGATCGACGAACCGGTGAATGTTGAGAATCACCCGCAGAAACCACATCACGGCCAGCTGCGTGAGATCAGCGACGAGCGTGCAGCCCTCGGCCGCCATGCACGGCCCCCCGAGCCCGATGCACTCAACATCGGGCCGCCGCACACGGATCGCGCGCACGAGCAGCGCCGCATGATGATCGCCCGAAGGCTCGCCGGCAGACAGGAACACGCGCATGAAAAACTCCGCGAGGCCAGACGGCCCCAACGGAGTATTTCAAGTTCGAGTGACCCACCCTAGGCCATTTTTAGAGGGCAAGACGCTCACGACCTCACGGGCTGAACCGAGGGGTGCCTCGACTCGCCCAATCCGGCGTCAGAGCCGGCGGTACGCTGCTCCATCGCCGAGGGCGATCGCTAGTCCAGCCGCAACTGTAATGGTGCGCTCAGTGTAAGCCGCGTATCTGCCCGTCGGCTCTTCCGCATCGCACCGACCGTCTCCGCCGCCTCCCTTTCCAGTTGAGGAGGTTTCGGGCTCCCCGTGTCCCGGGAGCCGGCGTATTTGACCAGCGAAGCCATGGATGGCGCAGCGCAGGCAAATCCGAGTGAGCCGTAGCCTGGAGGGCGGAGGCGAACGTCCGGCGACGGGATATGGGGAGCCCGAAGGCGGCACGCACGAGTCAACGCATGACAGGCTGGAGCCTGTCCTCCATTACTTCGCCGGAGCGAAGCCCTTCTCGATATTGCCAAACACCATGTTCACCTGGTCGTCGGCCGAGGCCTTCTCGACCTTGCCCTTGCAGTTCGGGCAGCAGAAACCCACCTCGGCGTCACCGATTGCGAGCTGCGTACCCGGCTTCACGGCGCCGCCGCTGAACGGGCAGCCCTTCTGCACGAGTTGGCCGGTGCTCACCATCTGCTGGTGGGCCTTGGCGGCGAACTTCTTCGAGTCGCCCTCGAAGGCCTTCTCGCAGTTGCCGCAGCAGAAGTAGACGCTGCCGCCGTCGAAGGCCACGCTCTTCTCGGGGTTGCAGCCCTTGCCCGACACGGGGCACTTGGCGTCCTTCGGCTCCTTGACGGCAGCCGAGGCGACCATGGCCGAGCAGAGGACGGCCACGCACAGACCAGCAAGACGGATCGACTTCATGACTGGGATCTCCATATGAATTTGCATTGAGGGCAGGCGGACGACCGCCGCTACCGCACGATCATACGGCTGCGACACCGCCGGCCGCAATCGGCGTTTTACCGCCGTCTGGGCTCGGGCAGCTGGATCGCGAGGACGGCGCCGGCGGCGATCACGGCAGCGCCCGCGACGAACACGGGCCGGAAGCCGACCGTGTCGACCGCCAGGCCGATGAGCGGTGAGAGCACGAACGGCGCGGCAAGTGCCCCTCCCACGATGCTCACATAGCGCGGATGCTCGGCTGGCCCGGGCGCGAGCTCGAGCGCGTAATTCGTGAACAGTTTGAGTGAGAGCGGGTTGAGGCCCAGGGGCGCGTAGACGATCCAAAACCACTCCACCGCCACGTGATGCGCAAGCAGCGAGAGGAGCGTGACGACGAGCGGCGTGGTCGCGGAGAGGGCGACGAGCCAGATCAGCACGATCCGTGTGCCACGGCGATCCGACATCGGCCCCACGACGAGGCTCACGATCCCGGTGGCGGCGTTCTGCACCACGACCCACGTCAGCAGGCTGCTGAGCGTGCTCCCGAGCCGGTCGCGGGCGAAGGCCTGGTAGTGCGGAAACAGCATGAGCACCGCCGAGAAGCAGGCCGCCACGCAGCACAGCCGCACCAGCGCCGTGTCGGCACGCAGCGCCGCAGCCCACTCGGCGAAGAGCCGTCCTGCGCGGCTGCCACGATCGCTCTCTTGAACGGCGTGCTCAGCGTGATCGGCCGGCTCGTCGAGAAACAGCGGCAGCACGGCTGCCAGCGCGAAGAACGCCGCCGTGGCACCAAAGATCTTCGGAAAGCCGTCTGGCTCCTCGAGCCACGGCCCCAGCAACAGGACGGCCGCCACGATCGCGAGCACGCTGCCCACCGCCACGCTCACCACCATTGCCCGGCCGCGATGGCCGGGGGAAATGAGCTTGCCTTGGAGCGACGCCACCACGAGCTGGTTGACGCCATTCGACGCCGAGAAGAGGGCGTAGAGCACGAGAAAGAGCGCGGCCAGCAGATCCGGCCGCCACTCGGCCAGCGGCTGCCAGGCGATGGCGAGGATGCCGAACCACGCCGCCATCGCCAGGCTCGTGCGGACGAGCGCCCATTTCTTCTGCGGCAGGCGGGCGAGCGGGCCGGCGGCAAACAGCGGCGGCACGCTCTGGCCGCCGCGATTGAGCACGGGCAAGAGGCCGCGGAGCGTGCCCGAGTCGACCACGGCGTCGAGCACGGCGGGCATGATGATCGTCTCGGTCTTGAAGATCCAGCCGACGCGGACGACGACCTGGTAGAGCTCCATCCAGAGCGTGTTCCGCGTCTCGCGCCGGGTCGCCGAGGTCGGGTCACTGGTGGAGTCGAGAGGCGGCGCGGACATCAGGTAGGATCAGAGGGCATCGGCGAGCGCACGGCGTGTGCCGCGTTACGCTGCGAGCATGAAGGTTTTTCGAGGTGCCGTCCATGAGAATCGCCTGCAACATCGTCTGCCTGGTTCTGTTCGTGCTCGCTGCCACCGGCCAAGCCGCCGAGGTGCCCGTGTGGTTCGGCACCTACACGAATGCCAAGACCGGCTCCGAGGGCGTGTACGTCTCCCGGTTCGACACCGCCACCGGCACGCTCACCAAGCCCGTGCTCGCCGGCGCCGCGAAGAACCCGTCGTTCCTCGCCATGCACCCGACGCTCCCCGTCGTCTACGCCGTGAGCGAAATCGCGGGCGCCGATGGCAAGCCGACGGGCGGCATCCTGTCGTTCACGATCGACGAGCGCACCGGCATGCTCACGAAGAAGAACGAACAGCCGTCGGGCGGCCCCGGCCCCTGCCACGTGTCGGTCGACCGCACGGGCAAGGTCGTGCTCGCTGCAAACTACAGCGGCGGCAGCGTGATCTGCCTGGGGCTAGGGTCCGACGGCGGCCTGCGGCCGGTGGTGTCAGGCACGCCGGGAGGATTTCTGCAACACGAGGGGAAGAGTGTCAACGAGAAGCGGCAGGAGAAGCCGCACGGCCACTCGATCTATCCTGTGCCCCACGGCCGCTTCGCGATGAGCTGCGATCTCGGCATCGACAAGGTACTCGTCCACGCGCTCGACGTGACGAAGGCCACGCTCGCGCCACACGGATACGGAGCCACAAAGCCTGGTGCCGGCCCGCGCCACTTCGCCCTTCATCCGAGCGGCCGCTTCGGCTACTCGGTCAACGAACTCGATCTCACCGTCACGGGCTTCGCGTTCGACCCGGCCGCGGGCACGCTCACAGAGTTTCAGACGCTCTCGACGCTGCCCGCAGACGTCACAGACCGCACCGGCTTTTCGACTGCCGAGATCGTGGCCCATCCGAATGGAAAGTTCGTCTACGCGTCGAATCGTGGCCATCACTCGATCGCGATGTTTTCCGTCGATGAAGCCACGGGCCGGCTCACGTTCATGGGCGTCGAGCCGATCCGCGGCAAGACGCCGCGAAACTTCGTCCTCGATCCCACAGGGCGGTTCCTGCTCGCCGGCGGCCAGGATTCGAACACGGTGACGGTGTTCGCGATCGACGAGGCGACGGGCCGGCTCACGTTCACTGGCCAGTCGCTCGACGTGCCGAGCCCGGTGTGCATCCGCTTCCGGCCGATGTAGGGCAGCCTTCAGCCTGTCATATGGAGAATCACCGGGTGGTACACTTACCTCCCGTGTGGTTCGCAGTCCTTCCCCTGGCGGTGGCACAGTGAGCCAAGCATCGATCGACGGACGTTCCTTGGAAGCCGCGGCTGAAGTCCTTCGACGCCACGATGTCGTGCAGGCCGCATATATGCTCGGGTCTGCAGCAACCAACCGGCTTCGTCCAGACAGCGATATCGACGTGGCCGTCCTGCCGAGTGGCCGGGCCGGGCTGACGATCGAGGAGCGGCTCGCGCTCACGGGGGAGCTCACGAAGATCTTTGGCCGCTCCGTTGATCTCGGGGTGCTTTCCACGGCGAACGTCGTCTACACCAAGGAGGCGGTCGCCACGGGACGCCTCGTCTTTGACCGGAATCCCCGCGTGACCGCCCGTTTTGCGATGCTCACGCTCTCGATGTATCCGTCGCTGCAAGAGGCGCGACGCGAGGTTCTCCGTGCCTATGCAGCCTGACGACATCCTGCTCAACAAGGCGGCGATCATCGAGCGCTGTGTGCGCCGGATGCTGGAGGAGGCGCGGTCGTATCCACGGTTGGATGACTTCACCCACGTCGATGCATTGACGCTCAACATTGAGCGTGCATGCCAGGCCGCCATCGACATGAGCGTGCTGCGCTGGATCGTCGATTCCGGGCACCGCGACTGGATTCGGCTGGGCGAAGCCCTCGGCGTATCGATCCGCCCCTGAGCCGTTGGCTATCGTGCTCGACGACTGGTCGGGCACGAGCGGCCCGAGTCGATGCCCGTCGTGTCGATGACGAAGAGCAGCCCCCCACGCGCTCGATTCGTCCCAGCGCGCCCGATTCGTCCCTGCCCAATCCCGTTTCGTCACTTTTTCGGCCAAATACGCTCCCTCCTCATATCCCTTGGGTGAAGTGCCCCCCAGAGAGATGCCAAGCACTTTTTCCCTATGGAGGCTCGCGGGTCATGGGTCGGTATTCCGCTTCTGGGCGGCTGAGCAGCATGCTCGGTCGCTGCATCGTGGCTGCGGTGGCAGGGTTGGGAATGACGGGGGCAGCCCCGGCGTTGGCCCAGATCACGGTCGGTGGCAACGGCGTAAACACGACCGATTCGACGTCGTATTCCGGTGCGCAAAGCCTGACCAAGGTCGGTTCCAACACGGTCACGATGACTGGCAACAGCAACTACACCGGGGGAACCACCATCAACGCAGGTGCATTGGCGATCGGGGCGAGTAATCGTCTTCCCGATGTCGGACAGGTGACGGTCAACAGCGGCGGCATCTTCGATTTGGGTGGCTTCGGCGAATACGTCGGCTCGTTGACGATGAACGGCAACGCGACGGTGGCAGGGAACAGCAGTCTCGGGCAGCTTATTCTCACCACCGGCCTGCCGACGAATTCGACCGTCAAAACGCTCACGGCGAATGGCGTAGGAAACATTGTGACCGCCGGCATCGGCATTTCCTCCTCGCACGGTGGAGTGGGCGGCAATTCCAACCTCCGTTTCGACGTGGTTGGAGCATCCGACAGCCTGACTTTGACCGGTGTGATCAATGATAAAGCTTTCGACGGTGGCGGCACTGCCACAAGCGGCGCCATCAGCAAAGCAGGGCAAGGTACGCTCCTTCTGCTCGGCAACAATACGTACACCGGCGGGGCCACCATCTCTGCGGGCACCGTGCGGGTGGGCAACGGCGGCACGACTGGAAACATCACCGGCAATAGTGCGGCCATCGTCAACAACGGAACGCTGATCATCAATCGAGCGGATGGCTTCGGGTTGGGTAATGCCATCTCCGGCAGCGGAACGCTGGTGCAAGCGGGCTCAGGCACCACAACCATCAGTGGCGTCAACACCTACACCGGCGGCACGCTGGTCGACGCTGGCACCCTCGTCATCGGAGCCGGAGGCACCCTCTTGAACATCGGCAACGCTCTCACGGTCAACAACGGCGCGAAGGTTACCTTCGCCCGCCAGGATGTCCTCGGAGTCCACACCGCAACCATCACGATGCCGATCGTGCTCAATAACGGCGGTCTTCTCCAAAACAGCGGTGCGGTGTTCAACGCTCTTGGTGCCCTCACCCTCAACGGTGGCACACTGCAGGCAAACGCCGTTGAGGCGGGCTCGGGCCAGTCGTTCGCTCTCAAGGGTACGGTCACCGTCACCGGCAACTCGACATCCACGATCGCCGGCAACGGCATCGCTCTCGGCGCGGGCTCTGTCACGGCAACAACTTTCAATGTTGCAGACGGGACAGTGGCCACGGATTTGCTGGTCACCGGCGTGCTCCGCGACGGCTCCGGTGCCGCGTTTGGACCCACACAGGTCAGCTCTTTTACCAAGACCGGCGCTGGTGTGATGGTGCTGACCGGCAGCAACACCTACACCGGCACGACGACGATCAACGCTGGCACCCTGCAAGTCGGCAGCGGTGGCACGAGCGGCAACCTCGGCACGGGCAACGTGGTCAACAACGCCGCGCTCGTGTTCAACCGTGCGGGCAGCCTGACGGTGGGCAACACGATCTCGGGCTCCGGGACGCTCGAGAAGACGGGCCCGGGCACGGTGACGCTCTCGGCGGCCAACAGCTACACCGGGCTGACCACGGTGTCGCAGGGCACCTTGGCCACGTCGGGCAGCAACCGGATCGCGACGGGCAACTCGGCGACGGTGAACGCCGGCGGCACGCTGGCCCTGGGGGGCAACCAGACGCTCGCGAGCGTAGCTGGCTCGGGCTCGATCGACCTTGGCTCGGCCACGCTCACGACGGGCTCGAGCACGAGCACGTTCGGGGGGATCATCACGGGCAACGGCGGCCTCACCAAGACCGGCGCGGGCACGTTCACGCTCTCGGGTGCGAACACCTACGTGGGCGACACGGTGCTTTCCGGTGGCACGCTCGTGCTCGACAACGCCAATGCCCTGTGGAGCGGCGGCGTGCTCAGCATGGACGCGGGCACGACGCTCACGGTCAATCAGCGGACGTTCATCGGGGCGCTCGACCAGAACGGCGGCACGATCGACGGCCCCGGCGAGCTCGTGGCCACGCTCACGCTGACCGAGAGCGGGGCGCTCAACGCCGTGCTGGCCGACGGGCCCGACTTCGCCGCGGGCATCCTCAAGCGGACGGCGGGCACGACGACCGTCGGGGCGGCCAACACGTTCACCGGCGCGGTCAACGTGCAAGGAGGCACGCTGCAGCTGGCCGCGGGCGGCTCATTCGCCGCAGCGAGTTCGCTGGCGCTGGCAAGTGGCGCGACGATGGACCTGGCTGGCAGGTCGCAGACCTTCTCGGCGGTGCAGGGCGCGGGTGGCACGGTGTCCCTGGGAGCGGGCCAGCTGACCGTGAACAACGCCGTAGCCGGTGTGTTCGGCGGCCAGATCACGGGCTCCGGCGGCCTGGTGAAGCAGGGCGCGGGCCGCTTCGAGCTGACCAGCTCGCAGGGCTACACCGGCACGACGACGGTGGCGGCGGGCGAGCTTGCCGTCAACGGTTCGCTAGCCAGGTCGCTCGTGTCGGTCTTGGCGGGGGGCACGCTCTCCGGCACCGGCACGCTCGGCGGCAACGCGACGATCGCGGGCAACCACTCGCCGGGCAACTCGCCCGGTATCCAGACGGTGGCCGGTGATCTGACCTACTCCGGCGGCAGCAGCCTGACCTGGGAGCTGCTTGCCAACGCCGCCGACCCGGCGAGCCGCGGGACCGCCTTCGACGGGATCGACGTGGGAGGCAACCTCGCCTTCAGCAGTGCGACGACGGTCAACCTCGTGTTCGACCTCAACGAGAGCGTGGTCGACTGGAACGATGAGTTCTGGAGCCTCGACCGGACGGGCACCGACGGCTGGCTGATCTACGACACCGCCGGCACGACCGCGGGCCTCGTGAACCTCTCGGTCGCGGGCAGCCCCTGGCTCGACTCGCTGGGCAACTCGCTTGCCTCCATTCGGCCCGACGCCTCCTTCGGCTTCGAGCAGGTCGGCAGCGACGTTTACCTCACGTTTGTCGCCGTGCCCGAACCTTCCGCGATCGTGCTCGTCGGCGTCGGCCTCGCGGGCCTCGCCCTCGCCCGCCGACGCACACGGGGCGGTGTACACTCGGCGGCATGACAGGCCGACAATTTTACGATTGGCAGACGGCGGGCGGTGCCGACGATGTCATGCGCATGGTCGATGCCCTGGAGCGCACGGAGCTCCACTGGTGCGCCATCGGCGGCATCGCCGTGAACCACTGGGCCGCCGAGCCGATGGTCACCCGTGACGTCGATTTCGTCGTCGCCGTCGATGAGATCGATCAGTCCGTGGCCGCTCTGGAAAAGGTCGGCTTCGTCGCCGAGCGTCATCCATGGTCGGTAAACTTCCGGGGGCGGTCGCAGGTCAGCCTCCAACTGAGCACGGAGGACTTTTACCGCGAGTTCCCCTCGCGAGCAGTCGCGGCGGATGTGCATGGAATCCTGTTGCGGGTGGCCGCGCTCGACGACACCCTGGCGGGAAAAATCAAGGCGTGGCGGACCCCGGAGCGACGCCCCAGCAAAGCGATCAAGGATCTCGGTGACATTGCGCGGCTCGTCGAGGCGCATCCGCATCTCGAGCCGTCGCTGCCCGAGGACGTCATCCGTGCACTGGCCAGATGACGACCTGCCAACAAAGGCACGACAGGCTGAAGCCTGTCCTACTTCGGGAGCAGCATTTCCAGGTAGCTGCGGGGCTCGGGAACGCCACAGCCGAGCGCGTGGGCGAGCGACTCGAGCCGGGCTTGTGCGGCAGGTACCTCTTCGGGCGTGGCGAGCAACTCCAGTTCGAGAAAGTCGCCGAGCCCGGTGACGGCGTCGAGGGCGAGCTCGACGTCGGCCCCCTCCCAGGTGAGCCGCCCCGGGCAGCGGCGCTTCGCCACTTCGAGCACGCGGCGAAATCCGAGCGCCTCGAGCAGGTCGGTCCAGCGATCGAGTGTGGCGGGCCGCCCGCTGAGCCCGCTCCCGGCGACCGCGCCGAGCGGCAGCTCGATCTCACGGCGGGTCTTCGTGCCGCCGGCGAGCCGCGGGCCCTTCCAGGTGATCGCCACGTCGTCGCCCACGCTCCGCAGCCGCAGGGCCTCGTCGGTCTGGCCGAAATCACGGGCGGGATGGGCGAAGTAGCGATCGACCTGCGTGATCGGATCGCCAAAGTGCGCGCCCAGCGTTACGAGCCTCCGCTCGATCGCGGGCAGTTCCTCGACGCCAAACTTCAGCTCGACTTCGTACACTTTGCGTTGTGGAGGTGACGAGACATGGTGATCCGAATGCGGTGTGCCGCGATTGCCGCGGCTACGATCATAGCCCTGGCCGGGTGCGGCGGCCCCGACACCGGCCATCCCGCCATCGGCCGCACCGTCGGCAATCTGCCGCTCGTCGCGCTCGCCAACCCAGGCCGCCCCGCGCCCACGTTCACCGGCAAGGTCACGCTCCTCAACTTCTGGGGCACCTGGTGCCCCCCCTGCCGCCGCGAACTTCCCGGGATGGCCCGGCTCGCCACCCGCCTTGCCGCCGATCCGCGGTTTCAGCTCGTGGCCGTGTCGTGCGGCGGCGCCGGCCCCGATGATCTCGCCGAGATCACGGCCACGACCACGGAGTTTCTCGCCTCGCAACGGCTCTCGCTCGACGCCTGGGCCGATCCCGACGGCATGGCCCGCACCATCTTCGCCTCGTCGTTCGGCTTCGGCGCGTATCCAACCACGTATCTGATCGGCCCCGATGCCACCGTG
>Ga0247835_1004965_pt1 | contig 11166 bp, 18 predicted proteins | sample LaCtaG_3_FD_189912 | JGI IMG/M metagenome (GOLD analysis project Ga0247835, IMG submission 189912) | Freshwater microbial communities from meromictic Lake La Cruz, Castile-La Mancha, Spain - LaCruzMarch2015_13.5m | ecosystem: Environmental > Aquatic > Freshwater > Lake | place: Spain: Castile-La... | reverse complement strand
TGCAATATGTTGTTCTGCTTCTGGAGTAACTCTGACTAACTTAACTGTCGGGGTTTTCATAATTACCAAATCCTTTTTTCTTTTTGTTATATTTTTTACGAGCAAGTAAAAGCATCGCATTATCAAGTGCTTTTTTCATATAGATAATCTCTGCTTCACTATAAAGACTTGGATTATCCAGTGCCTCTTTTACCAGACGAATAGTTTCTTTATATCTCATTAATCTTCCTCGTCTTCGAACACTTCATCATAATCCTCTACATCACCAATACGTGATGAGGCATTACTGTAATCATAAGCTCCTGGGTCAGAATACACTTCTGCTTTGAGTGTCTCTGTTAAAAGTTCAAGGTTTTTAATTATGAGTTTGAGTTTGTCTCTATTCATAGATTTTGATTATGTTTCTTTTTAATTATATCACAAAAAAAGAGGGGCATCAACCCCTCTCTTATCTTTAATATTTAATAATTTCAAAAACACCATCTTTTTCTACAAGTGCAGAGCAAGTATCTGTCCAATCTCCGGCACACATATAAGTCGTTCCTTGATACTCACGAATATTTGCATGATGAATATGTCCGGCAATCACACCATCATATTCTCCAATTTTTCTTACGTGATGTATCAAATCCATTTCATACTTATCAATAAACTTTTTACCTCTTGGAATTGATTTGAGAAAATTAATCAAAGAAAAACCAAAAGTCTTGTTTAGAAAAATATTCAGAGGTGTGATTGTTTCATATCCCCAGTTCATAAAATATTGCTTCCAGGAACCAGATGAGAACTCGGAATAAAAATCACCATGAATACATAAAAACTTTCTATTTTTTGTGCTGTGATGAATATACGAATCGCAGATGATAAGATTTTTATGTAGATAAGAAGAACTGGTGTTTACATATTTTCTTGCGACTGCATCGTGATTACCAAGAATATAAACAACTTCTGTTCCTTTTCTGGACAATTCTATAATTTTTTCAACTGCCTTTGTATGTTGAGTTTTCCACAGAGTATTGTGTTTTTCCATACAATATATGTCTATAATATCTCCGACCATTACAAGTTTTTTTGTATCAAGTTGATTTAGAAACTTGAGAAACTTATCAGTATTACATCGGTCGGTTCCGAGATGAACATCGGAGATGAAGACGGTATCGTGAGTCATCGTTTTTTCTTTTCTGGTTTAGTTTGTCCATACAACCTTGGACTAATTTTACCATCAGTCCATTCAATTGAAATTACATTTTTATATAAGTCATAATAATAATCAAAGATATCTGCTTGAGAAACAGATTGGACTATATCGTATTTTGTTTCTTCTTCTAAAATATAAGTCACAAGATATGAATCAATTGGTAGACTTTTATTTTTAGAAAGAGATTTTTCACAATCTTGATGTAGAATTTTCACATTAATCTCCTTTATTTTAACTACGACCACCCCAAACAATATCAGGATAAGTCTTGGAAACAATTTCTTTTGTAATTTTATATTTGGATTGAAGATTTTTATCTTTTACCAAACAAACAATTTCTGCTTCAAGTGGATGAAGACCCTCCAACATTTGAATAAACATCGTTTCTTTACGAAGAGCAGGAAGAGAATCATTCCCACCTTTAATAAAATTATAAAATCTCTTAAATTCTTTACGAATTGTAGTATGCCCTTCGGTTAAATCAGAAGCATTTCCAAGAGATGTAGTTTGATTATAATTCATCGTGTCTATCAAATTATCAACTTTATCACTTAAAGTTCCTCTGAATTTTTGTTCAGATTTTAAATTTGAATATGGAACCTGACCAGGAGGAAGAATTGTAATTACACTTTCATCAAAGTTCCATATAAAAAGTGCCTTCAACGAAGGGTGTTCATACTTTTGCAGAACTTCTACTTTCTTTTGTTCTGTTTTCATTTTATTCACAAGATCCAAAACCTCAAATACAAATGGATTTGCAGGAAGTTCAAGTGAAACTTGTTTGGTTTTTGGTATTGTGACTTTTTTTGTTACTGTTGTCATTGTCATTTTTTTATAAATTCAATGTGTTTTATATACTATCTATCTATTCGTCATCATCTTCGTCATCATCATCATTATCAAAATATCCTTCTTGAAATTTGACTGAAATTACTTCATCTGGTATTACATTTCCATCAGAATCAAAAAATTCAGGATGTAACCAACCACTATTTCTTGGTTCCATTTCGAAGGAATGATTTTTTGCTAACCAACCGATAACTCCACCAACACATAAAAATAAAAAACTAACTAAACAAAATAAGGTGAGTTCTGGTGCGGTCATTTTATTTCTCCGAGAAATTTACGTTTTACGAATTACAGAAAGTTCAAAATTAAATCTTATTTCTCTTTGAAAAAGAGAAAAAACTTTACCAAAATTGAACCTTTGTAATGGAAGTTCTTCTGGAACCGTTTTCTCCCTCCTGCGAAGCATTAGTTCTACGCCACGATTTACATCGTGGTCTACATTCTTATTTATAGAAGACATTATAACATATTATGTTCTTGTAGATATTTAATTGTAGAAGAACATCCACCAAGATGTTTTTCATTACAAACTACTTGAGGAAATGTAGAACCTTCTCCAAATTCTGCATAAAATTGTTCTTTGTTAAAATCCGTACCTAATTCATAAATGATCGTAGGGTGTCCTTTTTCAGTCGATACGTGATCTAATATTTGTTCTATTTTGCTACAATAGGGACAAAGCCTTTTCGAATAAACTACAAAAGTCATAATTTTAAATTCTTACTGGGTGTGGTCTACGTTTATCTGATTTTATAGCACATAACCATGCTGTTGTGACTGCAATATTATCATCCCACCAATTAGTTTCCAATCTAAATTCTTGAAATTTAATAGAAGTATTTTTAATAAATTGTGCTTTGTCTGCTCTGGTATAATACCAAAAACTATTTTGATTCCAATAGCTGACATGTGTTGGGTCTTGAAATGCTCCTCTACCATCAGTAGAAGAAACCTCAATAAATGCCCAACCTCCATCACAAAGAACTCTATAGATTTCACTCATAGTCTTGATTGGGTCCTTTAAGTGAGCAAGAACATGATTTGCATTAATAACCCCAACACTATTATCAGGAAGAGGAATACCTTCATTCAAATCATGAATAATATCTGCATTTTCCACATCAATGTTAATATATCCAGGTCTTGAAAAAAGTCCACCACCAAGATCAACTTTCACCAAGTCATTAAGTTCAGAATCACGCTCAGCAAGTTGTTGCCCATATTGATGGAACAACTCAAATGTTTTAATTTGAATTGCTTCATTTCTTTGAAGTTGAGTGTTATCTCCTCCAGGAAGCCATCTATAATAATAAAGTGGTTTTGGAATAAAACAAAACTTTGTTTTTAAATATGATCTGATGACTAATTCATGATCATCACATATATTTAACTCTGGATTATGTCCTCCAAGTTCTTCATAAACAGATTTTCTCCATGCTCTTATATGATCTGGTGCATACCAAATGATACCAATGCTATGACTGGTGGGTGGGAAAGCGTCAATTTTAATAAACTGCTCTCCCCTAAACTCCATCCATTTATAAGTCCATCCATTTTCTGGATTCCAAGGAATCTTATGTTTATCTCCTCTCATATCATAGAGAAGATCTTCGCTATAAACAAATCCAACTTCTTGATCTTGAAATGCTTTATTAAGTTCTTCTAAACAATCATCTGAAAGTAAGTCATCATGATCTACTTCAACTAAAATATCACCTCTACCAAGTGAAAATGCTTTACTCTTAATGTATCCTACATTTGAATGTGCAATGCCAATATGAAGTTTTACTTTATCATCAAGTTTTAATTCTTGAGGAATATTAGAAATTTTACAATTCCCATTTAAATAAAGAATCCACTCCCAATTTTCGTAAGATTGATTTTTTATAGTTTCATACAACTCCATTAAAAATGGAATATTTTCCTTCTTGTGTTCAGGTGTAATTATACTAAATTTATGATTCATGTTTAAACTTATTCATAGCAGATTCAATGACAACATGCATATCCATATACTTGTACTCAGATAATCTACCACCAAAAATAAAATTTGTCAATAATTTAGACTTCTCTTTATAATTAGAATACTTTTTTTGATTAGATGAATTATTAATTGGATAATAAGGAATTAATCCTTTTTTATAATCTTGAGAATATTCATAGGTAACTACTGTCACATCAGTATTTACTTTTTCAAAATGCTTATGTTCAATTATGCGTGTATATTTTGGATATTTTTGGCAATAATTGATTACTGCATTTCCCTGATAATTATCAGTTTGCTTGATCTGTTCATCAAACTTTAATGATCTATATTCAAGGTCTCCAAATTCATAATCAAAAAATACATCAATACATCCAGTGTAAACTACTTTATTTGCAACAGAATTGAAATATTCTCTATCTGAAAAATAATCAGTATTTAATTTTACCTCAATACCATCAAGCATTTTTTCAAACATTTTAGTATATCCTCCAATAGGAATACCCTGATACTTATCATTGAAGTAATTATTATCAAAGGTAAATCTTAGGGGTAGACGTTTTATAATAAATGCTGGCAATTCTGATGCTGATTTCCCCCACTGCTTTTCGGTATATCCTTTAATTAAAGTTTCGTATATATCAGTACCAACTAAAGATAATGCCTGTTCTTCTAGATTAGTTGGTGTTCCAATAAATCTCTGAGACTCTATTATTAGTTTTGCATGTTCTGGACTGCGTGTTCTCCAAAGTTCATAAAATGTATTCATATTAAAAGGGAGCGAATACATTTTTCCCCCAGATATTGCTTTAGGAGAATTGATATAGTTATTAAAATCTGAAAATTTATTTACAAAATTCCATACAAGTTTATTGCTAGTATGAAAAATATGAGATCCGTACTTATGTACATTAATTCCCTCTATGTTTTCAGTATAACAATTTCCTCCTATATGATTCCTTGAATCAATAATCAAGCAAGACTTGCCAGAATCAGTGGCAAGTCTTGCAAAAGTTATCCCAAATAATCCACAACCAACAATCAAATAATCATACATTTGCAAGTGCTAAATTATGAAGATGTTGAATGTATTCCCCAGTATCATGATAACATCCATTGTGAATTAAGAATAATGCCAATTCTGGAAAAGGATTAGTTCTTTCTGATTGCATCAAAACTTTAGTATACTCTAACATTTTTTCATATTCTTTAATTTCATAATAAACTTCTGCAAGCCCACAATAGTGTTCGTTTCTTCTAGGGCAAAATTTATCTGCTTTATTATAAGCAAGAATAGCATTACTGTAATCTTTACAGAATTTATATGCATTACCGACAAGGTATTGTGCATAATAAACCATTTCATCTGGTTTATTAATATAATCTACAAATTGTTGCCCATAGAAAATGCATCTACGAGCGTATTCTTTTTGATGCTCATATTTTAAAGGGAAGACATCATTGCCATAACAGTCATTATAACTCTTAGAAACATAGAAAAAATGATAAGGATCGTTTAATAATGTTCCTTGTGAAATATGATGATTTTCAAGTTCTAGTGCATCACTTAAAAACTTTGTAGGATTGACCCATGTTTCTCCATCATTAGTAATAATGTGTCTAAATTCTCTTGGTAGATTAACCCGTTGAAAATTTTCAGTGCCATTTAATAAAATACATTCATGTCTTTTATCATGCTTAAAAGTCCATGAAAGTTTTGCATTCCACAACCAAGTTCTAAAATAAAATGAACCAGGAGAGTCTGCAGTAATATTCCAACTTTGAATGTCATTGTTATCTAAAATTGACCAATCAAAATTATCCTCTACTTTGAGTTGCTCATCAGCATCCATTCTTAAGATCCAATCACATTCATGATCACACTTTAAACAAACCTGAAGTGCATGGTCTCTATTCCATCCAGGAAAATTCCAATCTATTTGATATGTAAATCCTGAAATATTTTTTTCACTAAAAAAATTATTAATGATTTTTTCTGTGGTATCATTACCATTACATTGAATTACATAGTAATCAATGTGTTGATAGCAAGAATCTAACATTCTTAAAATAACTTTTTCTTCATTCCCAACCATAGCATGAAGACAAATCTTTGTGTTTTTCATCAATCAAAAAAGAACATGTGGAACAATCTGGAATCAGATAACTCTTTTCCAAAATATTTGGATGCAGAGTGTATACATTTACCATTAAAAATAACTAGTCTATTAAAGACATTTCCTATAGAATCAACTAATTCAAATTTAGTACCATCATAAAACCCACCATCAAATGAAGAATTTATGCCCGGATCTGTGACATGCCTTGCTTTAGTGGTTTTATTAGCAAACATTGAAGTACCAGACTCAAATGGTGCATCAGGGGTAAGATAGACCATTCCAGCCCACTCTTGAAAATCTGTATGGTAAACAAGGGGATCTTCTGCATTGCATATCTGAAAAACTCCATTCATTCCATACTCATCCCAGACTATAATATTTTGCCCTATAATACTTTCAAATATCTTTTTAGTACCAGGAACTATAAACTGCTGCTCAGTTCTTTTCCCCTTGTAGTATCTTAAGTCTGCTTTAAAATCTTGTTGCAGTGCATATTTCCTCACTGCATAAGGATCAGAGTAAAAATTATCTACTACAAAAATTCTTTTATTGTAATCTTGATTAATTGTAAAATTAATAATATTCATAATTTATTTCCTTTTAATATAAAAATTACCAATAACTAAAGAATATAAACCAGTATTTAAAAATGTTTTAATTGCATCTGTCGGAGATTCAACAATAGGTTCAGATGGACCATTGAAACTTGTATTTAATAGTACAGGTATATTTGTTTTCTCATAAAATTTAGTAATTAATTTATAATATTTTTCATTGTTTTCCTTTGTGACTGATTGTATTCTTGAAGTTCCATCAAAATGAACCACTGCAGGTATTTTATCTTTCCATTCATTTTTTACTTTTGTAGTAACTAACATATATGGAGAATATTCTTGAAGATCAAAAATTTTAGATTGATGTTCATACAAAACTGAAGGGGCAAATGGACGATACCATTCTCTTTTCTTAATTTCAAAATTGATGTAATTTACAACCCAAGAATTTTTTGGAGATGCTAAGATTGAACGATTACCAAGAGCACGAGGACCAATTTCAGAACCATCTTGCATCCAACCAATGACTTTATTGTTTTTCAAATCTTCAGAAACTAAATCAACTAATTTGTCAAAATCATAAATTTTTTCAAAACAAATTTCATCAAAAGAAAAAATACTTTCAAAGATTTCTGATTCTTTATATTTTTTTCCTAAATAAGGATTTAAGTATGAAGGAATTGTTTTAATTTTGTTCTTTGCAAAACTACCAAACCAGGCGCATCCTAAAGGTATTCCACTATCATCTGCAGAAGGTATAAAGTAACATTTTTCATACATTCCAGATTTTATAAGAAGTTCATTAGTATTACAATTTAAAAATGACCCACCAGAAACACAAATATTTTTAGCATTAGTAATTTTTTTTGCAATTTTTGCTAGATGGATGCAACTTTCTTCTTGATTTTTTTGATATAGACCTGCTGTGTTTGCTTTTGAAGAGAAGTCTGATTTATAATTAACTTCAGGATTTATGATCCCAGTAGGTATTTTTAGATCATTATCCCCATATGAATTGTCAGATTGATATTTTTTTACATAGTCCGGATCAGCATAAGAAGCAAGACCCATCAACTTACCAGAACTCCAAGAGTTACTTTTTTCATCATAAACCAATTGTTTAGATCCCAATGTATAAGCATATCCAATTGAAATCTCATCATCACCAAAAAAAGGTATCGGAAATTTAATTAATTTTTTATAAACTTCTTGAATTTGATGTGTTGATTTAAAATTAACAATTGAATATCCTTCTGCCCAATTAAAACTTTCATCAATTAAAAGAGTTTCTAAATTATACCATTGTTTAGTTTGATTTTTTTCCGATAAAATACTTCCCATTGCGTCTGCAACTAATACTACAGATTCATCAAAACCAGAACTGTAAAAAGTTGAAAATGCATGAGCAAGATGATGAGGAATAAAATGTAAAAATGATAAATCCAAATTCGTTAATTCTGTAAACTTTTGAGGAACTTCATCCTCCAAATCTGTTATAGTATAAGTATAACAATCAATATCAGAATAAGTCAATCCATATTCATTTAAACAATATCGAATTGAAAGAATAGGAATTTCTTTAGAGTATGGTGAATCGTGCTTATTTCTAGATAATCTTTCTTCAGATATTCCAATTAAAACTTTATCATTTTCAATTAAAACCGCACCTCTATCGTGCCCAGTAGAAAATCCTAAACTATACATAAAATTATTAAAATGGGTAAAATTAAAATTAAAGATCCAATCAATGTTCCAAGCAATTCTATACAAATAATATTCATGCTAATATCTAAAATATAATTCAAGTTGCATTATTTCTTCTAGATCCATACGTATATAGATTGGAATTTGTCTGTGGTTTCATCCATTTCAGTATAACATCATATCGTTCTTCTGTAAAGAAATCTTGTGATGAGTACCATTCTTCCCAATTAATATGAGACTTAGAGTTATTACACCTTCTACAACAACATAATACATTTGTAAGGAAATCACTTCCACCTTTGGATTGTGGAACTATATGGTCTATTGTTAGATATTCTGTACTTTCGCAATAAGCACATTTATGTTTCCATTTTTCCTTGATTGATTGTCTCCACATTCTCTTTGCATCTGATGAACTTGTTGCTTGTAAATTAAACAAGTAGTCCGAAGAAGAATTATAGAGTTCCATTTAGGAAAGCATCTGTCATTATTTATTATTATGAAAAACTCTTTGGAGTAAAATTTTTGGGGAGATTTTTTCCCCCCATTTTTGGAATTAACCTTCCGTTTTCAATTTGAGTGCTTATTCCTTATAAAGGTTTTCCAATCTTTCTTTATTCAAGTCCACATACATTACTTCTTCACCTTCCTTTGGTGCCTCTGGATGTTGGGGTTTCTTTGGTCTTCTCATTTCTTCATTGATAGACTGAATGTTTCCCCACATCATTGCGAAACCACTCCCTGCGATGAGAGCAAAGAATGTGAAGTAGATTAGTGGGAGTAGAATGTTCATAGTGGATTGTGAGTAGGGTGGGGAGCATAAATATAAATAAAATTCTTATGAGAACTTATAAAGAATTTATATCAATACTTGAAAAGTTTAAACCATTTCCAGAAGATAAAGTAAGCAGAAAAATTAATCAAAGAAATAAAACAGACAAAACTGGAGATGAGAAATTAAAAACTCATCAATTAAAGTTTGCAAAAAATTTATTAACAAAAATGAAAGACGATAATCATATAAAAAGATTTAATAAAATAGAAAATGGTCTTGGTAGAGCAATTAACAGACAATACGATAAAATACCAGATAAAAATCTTACACAAAAATCTATTGGGTCCGCAAAAACCACAGAAAAAATTATGAGTGGTAAAAATAGGGACGATGATATGAAACAACAGAGTTCATCAAACAGAGATAATTCAAAAAAGAAAAAATTACTTAAAAAAATATACGATAACTCATAATGAAATACGAAACAGGAAACATAAAAAAAGTAATTGATAATGGTATTCTTTTATTATTAAAAAATAAAGATGAAAAATCAATTAAAAATATTTCATCTAAAAATGAATGTATTAGGATAATTCAAAGAAATAATAAACCAGAATATTTAGATTTTATTAAAAGTATTTTTGATTAGATTGGGGACATAAGAAATAGGAATACTCCAAAGAGTTGGAATATTATGAAGAGTAACATTTGAGATTTTCTACAAGTAGTTCAAGTTCTTGTATTGATGCGTCACACTTAATCCAGTTAGCACGAGAGCTCATTACCCATATATTATCAGGAGTGTAACCTTGACCTGGAATTTTTTGATCTAAACTTGGATTTCTTGGGTCTCTTTTATCATTAGTTGATAATAAAGTTATTCCTAATAGAGGACAAATTTTTGGTATTATAATATCATCTATAGAAATTGTAAAGGGTATTCCCTTTTTCTTTGCTCTGTGTTGAGCATTATGGAACATACTATATCTCCTATCATCTACTTTACGAGTTCCAGATGCTTTCTTTTTTGTTTTATTAAAAGCAGTAGTAGTTTCTTTTCTTACACATCCACAACTAGTAGTTCTTCCATTCAACAAACTAGATCTATCACAGATCTTTTTATTACCACACTCACACGCACAAGTAGCAAATACTCTACTTTTACCACTCTTGAAAATGACTTCTTCGTTTAAGACAATAAGTTTCCCAAACTTTTCATCAACAAGAGAACCACAGGGTTTTGATTTGTTATTTAATCCCATTATCCTAACTTTGATTATCTATTACTATTTATGCAATATCATAGTTTGGGTCACAAGTAAATAAAAAAAAACCCCAATAATGAGGTCTTTACAATCAAAGAGCATTTCCTCTCGGCAATACCTCATCTGGCAGAACAAAGTTCTCCCCAGGTTGGTCGGCCGTTGCCAACCAAGCCCTTAGGCCGTCGTTTAAAAGTATGTTCTTCGTGTAGAAAGTTTCGTAACTTGAATCGGAAGCAGCTCTAATCTCCTGACTAACAAAGTCATACGCACGTAAATTAAGAGCAAGACCGATGATACCAATAGAACTGACCCAGAGACCCATGACTGGTACGAAAAGCATAAAAAAGTGCAACCAACGCTTATTGCTAAATGCAATACCAAAGATTTGAGACCAGAACCTATTGGCAGTAACCATAGAATACGTCTCTTCCTCTTGAGTCGGTTCAAAAGCTTTGAAAGTGTTCGCACCATCTCCATCCTCAAATAAAGTGTTTTCTACAGTTGCTCCGTGAATCGCACAGAGTAATGCTCCTCCTAGTATACCAGCAACACCCATCATATGAAAGGGGTTGAGTGTCCAGTTATGAAAACCCTGAAGAAATAAAAGAAACCTAAAGATTGCTGCCACACCAAAGGAGGGAGCAAAGAACCAACTGGATTGTCCCAGTGGATAGATGAGAAATACAGAAACAAATACTGCAATAGGACCAGAAAATG
>Ga0247835_1004948_pt1 | contig 11195 bp, 14 predicted proteins | sample LaCtaG_3_FD_189912 | JGI IMG/M metagenome (GOLD analysis project Ga0247835, IMG submission 189912) | Freshwater microbial communities from meromictic Lake La Cruz, Castile-La Mancha, Spain - LaCruzMarch2015_13.5m | ecosystem: Environmental > Aquatic > Freshwater > Lake | place: Spain: Castile-La... | reverse complement strand
GCTGCGAGTCTAAGCTGATCTGCAATATCGGGCATGAGATCGGGCTTGCCTGACTTATGTACATCTCTATCGACATCGATGGCTCTAACCACCCCAGTCGCTTTATCAGGGTTATGGTCACTAGGACGCGCTGAATGACGGAGATCGCCGATCCAGCCATCGGAACGCCTATCACGATCTGGGAAGGTGTCATCGAACTGCTCTCGCAGTTGTTGGCCTGCCTTGCATAATACGGGTTTCATCCGATTAATAATGCTGCTTCGTCGGCGGTAATGCCTAGACGCTCAAGTAGAGCCGCCTTAGCCGTTGCCTTATTTTCCGCTTCCGTTATTTCATCGGCTTTAATTTTTGCTATCTCTGCATCTATCTCAGCCTTTGTAGGGGCTTTGCCGTCTAAGACGTCCCATTGAATAGTAGAATAATCTTGCTCAAGGAATGAGAACTCTGCCAATGGGCGTAGTGATTTGATTGCGTCTGCTAAATAATCTCTCATCATGCACCTATCTCCATAAGAATCATTGTCGCCGGGGCTGAATTTTCGTTGATTGTCGATGTGCCAGAGTTGGCGGTTGAGTATACTTTAAATTGTGTTTTGTAAGTAGTTGCTGATGTTGTGGCTGGGCTGTCAAGATAAGCGCCTGAGATAATTCCTCTCAGTTGTAGGCTGTTGCCTCCGTTGCCGCCGACATCTAGGCCGTGTGATTCGTAGCCGCCGTTACCTAAATTAAGGATCGATGTACTTGTTCTAACTAATTGGTAACCACCATATTGATCGACGCTACTGCGGGACACTCTTACTTGTTGCGTGAAAAACACTAAAACTTTACTCGTCGCTAGTGTTGGAGTAATTGTTGCCGTTAGGCCTGTGTCTGTGTACGAGGTACTAGCGATTGTTGTAGCCGTTGAATATTGCGCCTGAACTACTTGCAAAACTTTACCGCCACCTGCTGGGGTTGCCCATGCTAGGCCAGTTCCTTGGGATGAATCAGCCGTAAGGACTGTGCCATTTGCACCTACTGGCAGACGTGCCGGTGTATCGGCTGCAGTTGCCGTAATGAGATCGCCTTTAGCGTCAAGAATAAGAAGAGGGTCTACTGCCACCCATGTAAAATCCATATCGGTATTAGAGGCTTTAGAAAGTACCTGCCCACTAGTTCCGCCTTTAAGATCAACCAATGACGCATCGATAGAATCACCGAGTAACTCGATAGCGGTCGCGCCATCCTTTACTAGGTCGGTTGAGGTTGGAACCGTCCAACCAAAGTTAGGGGTTGTTGTTGCCATTACGCTACCGCTCCGATCGCATCAAGCCAGGTTAGGCTAGGGTTTAGGGTATTCCAGGTTTCTAACGCGTCTACTTGCTCCCATTTTACCGCAATTTGGCTCAAGTTTATAGGAGAAGCGTTAAATGTTACGGTGAGATTGTTTAGGCTTGCCCTAAACGTCCAGCCTTCAATATAGCCCTGGAATGATCCGCCAGAGATATTCGGCGGTAGATTCTGAATCCAGACAGGCTGGCCTAGGAATATGTTAATAAGGGCATCTCGATCATTATCATCGATCTCAGGGTTTCCAAGGACAAAAGTTATATTCTGGAATTTCGGGTAAGGAAAGGCTCTAAGTTCAATAAATCTATCTGCAAAATCTTCTGCGTCTACTGTTTTCTTAATACGGGATGTGAAGGCTTCAGAATAAACGCCGTAAAGAACCTGACTCTCTGGGTCTGTGGCTGTATAACTTTGATTGGCGTTATTATCGTATGTAATTGTGTAAGAGTTGCGTAAGTCGCCTGAACGAGTTGTTACTGATAGCCCTACGCCGTTAGCATGGTTAGCGTCTAAGGTCGTATAGCCGTTGTTGGCCAGATAGTCTTGGCGGTGCGTGGCATCTGAATACCCGATCCTGCCTTGAGCGTCTTCGTATAATACGCCGAAGGCTGAGTTAGCGATGGCTGTGCAGATTGAGTAAAGGTCTGTATCACTTGCTGACCTAGAAATAAGTTCATAGGCTCCAGGTTGATCGATCTCCCCAAGTCCTACATTTACTGCGTTTGCCCAAGTTTCGGTCGGGTTATACGCCGACCAAGTTTCGGACGCCGGGACATCATTCCAAGAGCCCAATAGGTAGCCGTTAAGAAGGGTATAAATCTGATCCCCATCAAAGTCTTGCTGAAGGATTGCTTCATCGATAATTTTAGGTAGTTTAGATAGGGCTCCAAGAGCTGTAATGCTGGCTATTGTTGTATAGCCTAGTTGCCCTGCGTTATTGACTGTAAGAGTAAAGTCGGAAATAAGGCCGCCGAAGATTGGAATATAAGCCCCTACCGAGTCAGTCACCTCGACTGTAACGCTTGATCCGACATCAAAGTTATAACCAGAATTATCTAGGTTAAGAAGTTGTAATTGGCAATACCCGGCAACTGGTTGCTGATAAATATCTGTGCGCCCAGAAGTAATAGTCAGGTCTGCGATAGTGACGTCTGTTAGTTCTGCGCCGCCTATGAATACCTTGTAATCGGGTGTATAAACTGTCATCCAAAGACCAATTTACCAGCGCCAATAGTGCCTCTAGCCTGTGCCTTATTGAGAACGTCTACGATCGTTCTCGCTGTACCTTCTGCATCGATCGCGCCGTTTACCGTTAGGTTGATTGTGTTGCCACCACCGCCACCGTTAGGAACAATAGTGCCAGACTTACCTGGAACGAATAACTCGGGGCCTTTCTCGCCGACGACATAAGCCGTATTAGCAGATACTGGCCCACCCATAGCGCGACCACCACCGAAGCCTAGAGCGCCTACCGCGCCGCCTATAATTCCGCCGACTGCCGATCCGAATTTGACGACCTGCTGGAATCCTCTAACTAGAGTAGCGACCACGTCTACGACAGCGCTAATAGCAATACCAATGCCCTGTACTGCGAGCTTCAACGCACCACCTAAGAAAGGTGCTACATAGTTCTTTAAGAAGTTAAAAAGCGCGGTGAACTCTTCTTGATTATCTGTTACAGATTTTTTAATCATATTAAAGGCTGATCTAATTCCATTAAAGAGCGGAATAAATATATTCTTAGCAGCCTCTACGAAAGAATTGAAAGTGCCCTTTAAGCCATCGCCACCGCCAAGACTATCGGCAAAACTGGCAAGCGCCGGCATAACTTTAGTTACGATGTTTTCGACCATAGGGGTTATGGCAGTTAATACGAATCCACCAATAGTATCTCGCACGTCCTCGAAGGCTAAGCCTAGGCGAGCCATCTTGCCCTCGTAGGTATCGGCCGATGTTGCAGCCGCGCCCTCGAAGGTGTTAGCCAAGGATGCGGTGACTTCATCCATTGACATCGTTTTCAGCTGAGCGGCTGTCAAGCCTACGCCTAAGCGTCCAAGTGATGCTGTATTACCTTCTTGGGCTTTTGCTAATGCCTGGGTGACGGCTTCTAGGCTCTTGCCTGATCCTGCCGATACATCTAAGGCTAAAGTCTGTAATGCTATGGCCTTCTGAACGTCGCCCGTAGCGATAGTAAGTCTATTAAGCGACGGCCTTAATTCATCCTCGGTTACGCCTGTCGCTAATTCTGTTGCCCTTGTATAAGCCAGGGTCGCTTCGATAGTTTCATCTGTGGCACCGGCAACGTTTATTAAAGTATTGGCTAGAAGCGCATTAGCCTTTTCGTCTGCGATAGCGGCTTGAACGCCATCGATGAGTAACTTACCAGCGTATGCCGCTGCTGCGGCTCCTGCGGCTGCAAAGGCTAGACCTGCGTTCTTGCCGAACGCGGTGATCTTTTGGCCGAATGTTTGAGTCTGTTTAGTGCCTTTATCTAAACCCTTAGTAAAGTCGGATATATCGGCAAGTAACTTGAGCGTTAAGGCTCTTGATGCTTGTGCCATTATCCCCACTCCTTCAGAATCTTATCGAATGAATTAGTCCATTGTTCTACGATGTAAGGCTGAATCTTACGAAGCGTAGGATAGATGAACCAGCCCTTAGACCCTCGACCTTGACGGCCTGACCAGATAGGGAATTGGCGATATCGGTTTGATCCGAATTCGTTGCCACCCCATAGCATTTTAGTATCGCCACCGCCTGAGAACTTTTGAGAAGCGAATCCGTAAGTAATCTCGCCAGTAGTGGAGGATTTCTTTACTCTCGATCCATCGGCAATCTTAATCGCTGCGACCCCTCGTTGAGTAGCCGTTGAGGAAATCTGCTGTTGTGCATACTCGGCGAGAGCGTTGGAATCGCGTTTAGCTTCTTCCTTCGCTTCATCGCCCATAGCCTTTAGAGCCTTGTAGACCTGGCGCAGTTCGGCTTTATTAATGCCTGTCTGCTCACTTGCCATTCCTTTGCTCCAATATCTCTAAGGCCGTTAGTATGTCCTCAGCATTTGTCCAATGAACCATCGGAATCTGGGTAGCGATAGCGAGTTCTACTATTAGCCGCCCTAGGCTTCCTCGCCTATGGCTTTTGGGTTATCATCTCCTACTTCGAGATTGACCACCGACTCCATCCAGACATCGAGTGTCTTGGTTGGCTTACCGGCGGCCTCTCTCTTGTAAGCGCTGTGCGATACATGAAGAAGATCGTACATACCTGCGAACTCCTGGATAGATTTGCTAGTGGCACGTTCCCATTTTGCATAATCTGGAGGATAGATATCGTAGGTAACTTCTTCTCCGTTTACGTATGTAATTGTTATCTTCTGTTGCATTGTTTGCTCCCGTTTCTAGTTTTTAGCTGAAGGTATCTGATACTACACCCTTTGATACTTTAAAGGTAAAGTCTACTGTCTGAGCATCTGTTCCAGCGCCTCCTGCGGTAGGAAATTCTGGCATGATTGGGAATACGAACTGAGCGCCTGTAGCCGCAGTTAGAGTAACGCTTATATCTGTGTCTGGAGCGGATTCTGCTGCTATCCAAAGAGCCTCACATACTGAGTTTGCCTTACCCCAGTCAGCGAGCATGGATAGCTCAAAAGTACCTTCGATGTTAGTGGTCTTGTAAGCCTCTCCATCAAGTGTCTGATATGTCTCGCGAAGGTTTGTCTTTGTAAGAACTGCGCTTGTTGCTTGTGCTTCGATATCTGTTCCACCTGTGAAAGATAGAGAAATATCGCGCCCTGTGATTACTACGGTTGCCATATTATTTTCCTTTAGTTTGTTTGTGTATAGTAGGTGGAAACTCTGATATCGGCCGCTAATACATTAGATGGCCCTACTTGAGTTACCGTTGGTCGTTCAACTGCCCCGATCGTGTACCCTGCTGGGATTACTTTCAGAACACTTATAATTAACTGCTCGAGATTGTCGAGCGATGCTGGGTTGGAATTGTAAGCAACTGCAACCGTAATAATAAGATTTATCTTAAGATGTAACGTGGACTTGTTGATGGTTTCCAAATCAAGATATGGCGCGTCTGGGACTGTCACCACGAAAGGAACCATAGGAGCCTCTGGAACGTAGGCGTAGACGTTGCCTAGGACGCCTGTAAGAGCTGTGGCTAGTGGCTGGCGTACTGAGCTGAGGATCGTGCTGGCTGTCATTACTGCACCATAGAATCGGTGTCAATAAACGGGCCTAGGAGCCCTGACACTCTATTGAAAAGACTGCGGCCTAAGCGATATGGGCTCACCTGTGTGAAGTCGATGCCCTCGATCTGCCCACCTGGAGCGATTCGAGATTGAAATACTTCTACTGATACTGCTAGGACTGCTGACTCGACTGCGCTGTTACCGACATAAGTGGCCGCGCCTGAAAGAGTGGCAAGTCCTGAAGGAATGACCTTGCGCTCTGTAATGTCTGCGTTAGTGATGGCTACTGTGAAGAACCCGTTGAATTCTCTATATGAACCATCTAAAAATATGCGCGAATTAGATCGTAGAATGAATGAATCGTAATCTAAATTACTTGATTCTAGGATTGTGAAAGTTCCATTAAACGGAGCGCCTACGCCGGTAACGACTACGCTCTGACCTACGCCGAAGTTATTATCGCCTAGGACGTAATACGTCGCGATGTTATCTTGTAGCGCTACGACATCGATCGGGCTTGAATACTTTACGAGCATAGGCAAGATAACCGCCTCAGCCGTATCAATTACATCTGTTAGATATGCGTCGTTATAAAGGGATGTAGAAACGCCAAGGATAGACCTTAGTTCTGCTACGGTGACAATCGTTGCCATCTCTACATCCTCTCTAGTAAACGACTGGGGGAGCGATCGGGAGCAACCGCCCCCCCATGATTAGGTTTGTGACTACGCAACCATGAAGCGGTATGCGCCAGCGCCAATCTTTGTAGCGATTGCGCCATAGCCGTAGTATCCGACCTCGACCTGACCTGTTGAGATGAGGTTTGTCTGGAGTGATAGGCGTGGTGACTCGTACCATGTGTATGCATCTGGGTTTACGACGATGAGTGTGTTATCGCCAAGTCCTGATCCATCTGTGAGTGCGCGTGATACGCGTAGGTTAAGTCCAAGTAGGTTTCCACGAACTGCAGTAGCCGTCAAAGTTCCGCCGGCGTTCTGTGGGTTGATTGTCTGCTGGAAGATTGGACGGTTTGAAGAATCGACCAAGCCCATGAGCGCGCCCCATTGTTCTGGAGATACGACGATGTTCTCAGCGAATCCGAGTGTGCCCTTGTAGATTGACACGGCTGCATCTGATACGAAATCAGATACTAGTGCGCCAGTTGTAAGTGCTGCACGGTTTCCGCCGTCTGTTCCGCCGTTGATTAGCGCGGTTCCGACTGCTATGTCTGTAGCCTTTGCGTAAGCGAACTCCATTTGACGTACGAGTTCTGCAAAGAACGCAGGAGATGAACGATCAAGAAGTTCAAGGCTGAAAGTCTGACGGCCAATAAACTTCTGTACTGATACTGATACGAACGCTGAATTCATATCTGTTTCTGATGGTGCTCCACCCTCGCTCGCGACGGCGACTGTTGGTGCTACTGTCACCTTTGGAATTTCGAAGGACATGCCGGCGTCTGGTAGTGCGCCTGTTGAGATTGAGTCAATAAATGGACGATCTGCGTTTGAGATGCCATTGATGACCTCAGTTAATTGACGTGTAGGAATGAGTCCTGCGTTGTCTGTTGTGTCTGCTGCTGCTGCGACGTACATCTTTGATGTTTCGTTGCCAAGTGAAGCGCGGACTGAGTGCTCGAGATAAGAAGCCTTATCAACGATAGGGTTACGAACTGTTGTCGAAATATAAGGTGCAGTTGCAGCCTTAACTTCGACTCTTGCAGCCTCTACCGTTTCTGCGGCAGGAGCGACTTCTGGAACGGTAGTGTCTGACACTTGTTCTCCTTCTGTGGTTGATGGTATTTCTTCCTGAGTTGGCTCAGAAACTTCATTGTCTACTGCCGCTACTTTCGCGACCTCAGCGCCTGGAATTGCGCCGTCTGTTACGAGGCTGACCTCGATTAAGTTACTTGCGCTGATAGCCATTACGCCGTCTTCGTTATCCCACTCTGCGACATCTACGCCCACGCTAAAATCTGAACGAAGCCCAGTAGCGGCTTCTTCTAATGCGTCATTACCGGCGGTGGTCTTAGCGATCTTAAATTCTGCTGTGATGCCTTCTGAATCTTGCTCGAATGAAACCATCTTGCCTAATGGACGAGTGACATCGTGCTGTAGAACTAGCTTGATGTTCTTAGCCATAGTGATGGAATCTTCTTTGAACATAGTGCGTCCGGCTGATGTGCTGCCTTCTGCGTTCCATGACACGATTCGGCCAGCGATGATTCGTGACTCTGTGTCTGCCGCCGTGATGGCGTATGGCATAGTGATCTTCATTGATTGCCTCTTTCGTTATCGATTAAATCTTCTTCACGTTGAATTTGCTCGACGCTCATAGCGCCAATGCGATTAAGAATCTCGTAGACCTGCGCGCGTTGTAGTGCGTCGGTGCGTAAGAAGTTATCCAGGTCGAATCTAATCTCACCTGTCGAAGCGATAAAATCTGGCATAGATAAACGCTGTTCGATCGAGGTTAAAATCGGTTTCATGGAGAAGTCGATAAGCGAACGCCTCTCCGAAACGCTGTTGGAGTAGGTCATGCTCGATGCTTCGGCGCTTACGAAATATGCAGGAAGATTGCAAGCGCGAGCCAATTCCAGAGCGACATATTGACGAGCCTCATTGAGCTGTAGTTTGGCTGGATCGATGCCCAACGCTTGCAACTCTACATCGGCATTTAAGAACGCTGTAGACTTAGTAAGTCGAGCGGTACGCCATGATTCAAGTAGTTTAGAAATACGTTCTGCTGGTAAGTTAGTTCCGTTAGACTTAAGAACCTGTAAAGGTACTGGCTCTTTCGCGAAAGTTTCTGCGGCTTGTTCTAGTGCGTGCGCTGCGCGAATTGTGCGACCTGCGCGATTAAGGATTCCTTCATCGAGTCCGTAGAACACGACGAGAGAACCTACTCCAGCATTAGGGACGATTGATCCGTCTACTTGATATCCGACTATCTCGGTCTGGTTGTTATTAAGTTTAGGTGTTACGCGATCTGGCGCTACGCGAGTCCAGGAACGCACTCGACCTGTTTCGCCATACTGCTCTAATACTTGGCCATAACCAATTCCATGAAAGAGTAAATCTTCTGCTAGCCATGCATAGATGGCAGAGCCAGGGACGCGTGGGTCTGGTTGATTGATAACCGCCGGTACTGGCATGTAAGAACCATCGAGGCGTGAATACTGTGTAAGGGGTAGTCCTGCTAATGTGCTACAGATGATATTGCGAGCGCGTGCGATTGTCGGTACTGCCATCGCTTGCTGACGGCTTGCTACCGATTGAGTAAATACGAAAGGGTTGAATGACGCGGTGTTGTTAAACGGCGCTGGAGTAGAAGCCGCATCGACGGTAATCTCTACCGCTGGCTTTGATGTGAAGATGTCCCGAATTCCCATTGGACATATTATACAGTAATGTCCAACATTTAGACATTATCCTATCTGAATGTCCACTTCCGATTCTCCTCGAGTTGCAAAGTGAGTAACCATTGCAGCCGCTACCGCTCCGCATACGATTCCAGAAGCCTTACGGCCCATAACCCAGCCGCCATCTCCTCGAGTAAGTTTTACCGCGCTTAGGACTTGTTTTGTCAGCTCTTCCTGATCTGAGTGCTGAAGGCGCATCGATGTCACGGCTGATACGAATTCGTCGCATGATTGCTGGTATTCCTGACCGCCAATCTCGTACATAGGAATTCCTGCTGGCTGAAGTCTTGCCGCTACCGCGCTGGCGGTGCTCTTACTATAAGCAACCTGATTAACAGGGAACTTACGAACCCAGAACGCTATATCGTTAGCCATTTCCTTATCGTCAAGGTTCACGGGATTGAACCAGGTGTGAAGTAGTGTGACCATGAACTTATCGGTATCGATCCTTTGACCGGCAACAAGTGAGCCATGTTTTCTGTCTGGGCTAAGATCGATCGCCATCCAGGTATCTTTCTCGATGTCTAATTCTGGGACTTCAGCTTTACATTTCTTCCATTCGGCCTCTGAGATTACTGGGTTGATCATTGAAACGAATTGGCAGAGTACTTCAGTCCTAAAGATGTCTTCTCTATCAGATAGTGAATCTTTGATATTGTCCTCATGGACTGTGTGACCTAGCGACGGATTAGATTGATACCAGGCTTCCTTATCGGTGATATCTGCTCCTGGAACCGCACTCCACTCAAACCAACCGATCGAATCATCTGTTCCTTCTGAAGCGGCGAGCCCTCGCTCTCTAAACTTAAGCAATAAAACCGAATTCGCGTGGCCAGCATTGGAATAGACATAACTTTGAGGATTAGGATTACTCATCTGAGTAAAGCGCATCGAAGACCAGACATCTTCGGTATCGAACTCTCTCAGCTCGTCGATATGAATTACATCTGGAGCGGCAATACCTCGAGCGGCCGAATTACCGGCACGGATCAAATAACGAGCGCCATTCTTAAAGCGCATCTCCTGGGAACCCTTGCTTTCGTACTTCTTGAGGAAGTTATCCTTAAGTAGTTCGCTATCTTCGATCATTAAGCCGACTTTGTAATAGATTTCGGCTGCTGTGTTAAGTGTGTGAGCCGTAGCCAGGTGCATTTTCTCGCCTAGGATGTAAATTCCAAATAAGATTCTAAGCGCCATAAAGGTCGATTTACCCTGTTGGCGTGGAAGCATGATCCCAATTAGGGGATGAGCCCACCTGCCATCTGGCTTATAGCGTAAGCAATCTCTAGCTAAGTCTTCCTGCCAAGGAAGCATCGGGAAGCCGATATCTTTGCAGAACTGCACCATCTCATCGCCCCGAGTCGGTAAATCTAGGGGTTTAGAGCGGATTCTAGGCACTTGAGAGCCATAACGGCGATCTGCTACCTCTTCCCAAGCCTTCTGAGGCCCTTCTGAGCCTGTTTGAGCCGATGTTGTCACTCTGAGTCCTTTTGTGGCTGATAGTGGCTTATTGAGGCGTTTTGAGGGGAATTAAGATCATGAAGAGTCGGGGGTGTTCTGTGCCCATCAAAAAACCTACCCCCCTTGCTTGAGTTACATGATCCGCATAATACTTGTAAATTATTTGGATTATCATCGCCACCTAATACTCTAGGCACGATGTGATCGACTGTAAGTCGCTCTTCTGTGCCACACATCTGGCAACATTGATCACGATCGATGATCGATTGTCTAATGCGTCGCCACTTACTACTACTACCGTTCTTAAGGCTACTCACTATTGCCATCCCTCAGTCTTTAGATGATGTAGTGCCTTACAGTAGTTAGCATCTTTGGTCTTATTATCTGTAATGCCGTACCGGTGAACTACATAGTACCAATACTTCCAGTACTGCCTCTTATGGCTAGATGTATGTAGGCTCTTTAACTTCATTTGATATAGACCATAGGCTTGCTTAGTGCCGCCTATATTACCTACTGCTCTATGATCCCATCTTGATTCTCTATAAATAATCTCGTTATGACATAAGTACTGTTTATGAGTAAGTGTTGTTTTGGCTAAATACTTAATCTCTTTAATGACTAGGTCATTCGCCCTAGCATCTAGTGGCGTAGCAATAGATAGAGCTATCCCAATAGCGATGGCTACCAGGCAAGCTACGCCTTTCAGGCTTGCCCTGAGCCCCTGATGGGCTCTAGCCCTGAGAGTACCAGACGTGTCAAGCATGTGTATAACATGGGCGTG
>Ga0247835_1004910_pt1 | contig 11253 bp, 5 predicted proteins | sample LaCtaG_3_FD_189912 | JGI IMG/M metagenome (GOLD analysis project Ga0247835, IMG submission 189912) | Freshwater microbial communities from meromictic Lake La Cruz, Castile-La Mancha, Spain - LaCruzMarch2015_13.5m | ecosystem: Environmental > Aquatic > Freshwater > Lake | place: Spain: Castile-La... | reverse complement strand
TGGCAGGAATTGGCGAGCGCCCTGGGTGCCGGCTGGACCGCCCCCGCGGCGGCGGCCCTGCGGGCGGCGCGCGCGACCTGGACCCAACTGCGGGCCGCCCCGCCCGACCCGCGGCTCCTGCGCTATGTGGCCGGCGACCAGCCGGCGACCATCGCCGGCTATCGGCTCGACCCGCCCGCGGAGCCGGGCGGCATCGCGCGCCTGCGCTGGCAGGCCACCCGCCAGGGCGACGGCGTCGTCCCCTGGCGCACCGGCGTGCCGCCGCAGACGCCGGTCTGGTACCTCGCGGGCACCGCCCACGAGGCCCTGTGCGCCAGCGCCCAGGCCTTCCCCGCGTACCTGGATCTGCTGACGACGGGCAAGACCGCCCGCCTCCCGCAAGCGCCCCCGGGCGCAAGCCGCGGCGGGACCGGTGCCGACGGGGGCGTCGACGCGGGCGCGGACGCGCTCTTTCCCCTGCCCGAGCAGCCGCCGGCCGACGCCATCCCGGACGAGAGCCAGGCGGCGGCCCTGGGCTTCGGCGCCGGCCTCTCGGCGGACGCCGAGGAGGCGTCGACGGTGCCGGTCATCCGGGTCACCATCCGCCACGGCGACCTGGGCTATGCCCGCCACCCGGTCCTGGTCGGGCACTACCAGGGCGACACCATCGTCAGTGCGGAACGCGCCCTGGACCAGCGGCTTGCCGGCGCCCTGAGCGAGCGCCTGCAACTCGGGCTCTACCCGGGCCGGCCCGGGACCCACGCCCTGTTCTTCAACGAACGCGCACGCGAGCAGCCCGCCGGGGCCCTGGTGGTGGGGCTCGGGCAGGTCGGCGAACTGGCCCCCACGCTGCTGGAGACGGTGGTCCGCGACGCCCTCCTCGACTATGCGCTGCGGGTCGCGCGCTGGCCAGACGCGCGCTTCGGGGCCGCCGCCACGGTCAGGTCGGCGGCCGTCTCCTGCCTGCTGGTGGGTTCCGGGGCCGGGGGCCTGACGGTGGCCGACTCCGTGAAAACGATCCTGCGCGCGGCCCTGGCGGCGGCGGATCGGTTGGCGGAGTCCGGGCTCGGGGCGCGGGTGGCCATCGACCGGATCGAGTTCCTGGAGATCTATCACGACCTGGCCATCGCCGCCGCGCGGGCCCTGGAGGAGACGCTCCAGGACACCCGCCTGGCGGCCCGGCTGGAGTGGCCGCGGCGGGTGCTCGAGGCCGGCGAGGGCGGGCAGCGGCGGGTGCGCTGCGAAGAGGCCCCGGAGTGGTGGCAGCGCCTGGAGATCATCCAGGAGAGCACCGATCAGACCGGCGGCACGGCCCTGCGCTTCATCGCCTCCACCGATCGGGCGCGCGCCGAGGTGACCCTGGCCGCCGGCCAGTTGCGCCTGGCCGACAGCTTCATCGCGCGTGCCTCGCGCAGCGACGCCGCCAATACCGAGTCGGCCAAGACGCTGTTCGAGATGCTGCTGCCCAACCGCCTGCGCCAGCTCGCCCCCCGCCAGGGCGATCTGGTGCTGTTGGTGGACGAGACCTCGGCGCGCTTCCCCTGGGAACTGCTGGAGGACCGCTGGAGCCACAGCGGGCGCCCGCCGGCGGTCGGCGCCGGGATGGTGCGCCAGCTCAAGACGGCCCAGTACCGCGCCAACCCGGGCCACACCACCGAGCCCCGGGCCTATGTCGTGGGCAACCCGAACCTCGCCGACTGGGACGCCTTCGGCGACCTGCCCGGCGCCCGCGACGAGGCCAACCTGGTGGTGCGGCTGCTGCGCGAGCACGACTACCAGGTCCGCGACTGCATCGACGAGGAGGCCGACACCATCCTGAACGGCCTGCACAAGGACGCCTGGCGCATCCTGCACCTGGCCGGCCACGGGGACCACGAGTTCCCGCTGCCCGCCGCGGCCCCGGGCACGGCCTGCCCCGCCTGCGGTCAGGCGCCGGCGCCCCGAGAGGCGCGCCTGTCCGGGATGGTGATCGGCCGGGAGACCTTCCTGACCCCCGGGGACGTGGAACAATTGCGCTGGGTGCCGGAGCTGGTCTTCATCAACTGCTGCCACCTGGGCAAGACGCAGCGCAGCACGCCGCCGCGCTACAACGAACTGGCGGCGAACCTGGCGGTGCAGTTCGTCCGCATGGGGGTCAAGGCGGTGATCGCGGCCGGCTGGGCGGTGAACGACCAGGCCGGCCTGACCTTCGCCGAGTGCTTCTACACCCGGATGCTGGCCGGCGAATTCTTCGGAGAGGCGGTGCGCGCGGCCCGCGAGGAGGTCTGGGAGCGCTTCCCCGACCTCAACACCTGGGGCGCCTACCAGTGTTACGGCGACCCCGCCTACCGCCTGCGCATCCAGCCCACGCAAAACGCCCCCGCCGCCCGTCGGCCCTACCACGACCACGGCGAGTTGATCGCGGACCTGGACAACCTGAGCCAACAGATCCGGATGCAGGTGCACGCCGGGGACGACGACCCGCAGGCCGTGGCCGCTCTGCATGCCCAGATCGAGGCCCTGGTCGCCGCCATCCCCGCCACCGAGGTCGAGACCTGGTGCGCGCGGGCGGACGTGGCCGCCGCCCTGGGGCAGGCCTGGGGCGAGACGCGCGCCTATGCCCAGGCGGTGCACTGGCTGGAGCAGGCCCTGCGGGCGGAGACCGGCGACTGTTCGCTGCGCATCCTGAGCCAGTGCCACGACTTGCGCGTCCGGCTGGTGGGCGAGGAGTGGCGGGCGCTGCGCAACGCACCGGCGGACGAAGGCCGGGAGGCGCGGCGCGCGGCCCTGGTCGAGCGGGTCCGGGCGAGCATCGAGGAACTGACCCTGGTCTGCCGGCGCGCCGCCACGGTGGAGCGCCTGAGCACCCTGGCCCACGCCAGCCGTTACCTCGCCTGGCTCCAGAGCGAGCCCGGCGCCCGCCGCGAGGCCCTGGTCGCCATGGCCGGCTATCTCGAACAGGCGCTCGCCAAGGCCACGGAGGGGGACCCGCGCTACTTCCCGCTGTGGGCGGCCGCTCAGGTCCTCACCCGGGACCCGAGCCGGGTCGAGGACTGGCAGTCCCGCCTGCCCGACGACCTGCGGGCGATGATCGAGGCCGCGACGGCGGACCAGGCCGCGGCGCCGAGCTTCAGCAAGGCGGTGGCCGTGGCCGACAACGAGACCGTCCTGCTGCTGACCCAGGACGCGCCCGCGCCCGGCGCCACGGGGCGCATCATCGCGCTCTACCAGGCCGCCCTGCGCGGCGGTGCCAGCCCGCGCGAGATCGCCACCGTGCAGGACGACCTGGACTTCCTCATCGCCCTGAGCGAGGGGCTGCCCGCGCCCGTGCGCCGCGCCTTGGAGGAGATCCGGGCGGCCATTTAGACGCGGACCCGGCTTTGGTCATCATTCCGGCCACCTGGCATCGTAGGGTGGACAAGCGCAGCGCAGTCCACCAGCGGCAGCGCGGGATTCCGCGGGATTCGGTGGACTGCGCTGGCGCTTGTCCACCCGACGGCCGGAACCGTGATCAAGGCCCGCAACCCCTCATTAAGGAACGGTTCACTAACGACAACGAGGCTTTGATCATAACTCCGGCCGCCCGGGCGGCGGTTGGCGCCCCGCTGTAGGTCGGCCTTCCGGCCGACCGGAGGCGCCGCGGTCGGCCGGAAGGCCGACCTACAAACCCGTGCCCGGAATTATGGTCAAGGCCCGATCAAGTAGACCTGTCAAGCTCATCAGCCCGATGAGAAGGCTATTCGCACTTTCCTTCATCTCCGCAAGGCGATGTCACAATATGAGATCATCAGTGATTAATGTTGCTATTCCTGTTAATTGGATGGCAAACTCTGCCGCGCTATCGGCATCAGCATTTCCGTAAAGTACGCCGTTAAAAATCATCAGTTGCTTTGCGGTTGTAAAGTTGGCACCACTGGCAATAAATCCGGAAAAAGCATCATCATCCATGGTTGCAGTGTCTGCATCCAAGACGGAAAGGTCAATCTTATCCCTTCCTTGCGTGAAGTCGGCAATTATGTCCGTAGCACCGCCAGTGATGCCAATTTCCGATAAGGCATTAAACTTGAAGATGTCATCACCCACTCCACCAATGAGTACATCTTGCCCTATGCCACCGACGAGCGTATCATTACCTGCGCCACCATTGACGGTATCATCGCCCGCACCTGCGTTAAGAACATCAGCAAAATCTGAGCCATTTAGGTTGTCGTTACCGGCATTTGAAGTAGTTCTGCCTTCTGCGTATCCATTCAAAATAAAATGCTGAGTTGCTGCCAGTTTCTCTGTACCAAAAGCGGTACGCAAATCGTCGTATTTTGCAAGGTAAAATTCGACGTCAAAGCTAACGCTGCGCCCTTCAGAGTGGCCGGTCGTAATGTAGTGTTGCGCTCCCGCCGTGGTGTTTGTGCCGAACGCAGACAGCAAATCGGCATAGCTGGCAATGTACTCCAGGGCGTCAAAGCTAACGCTGCGCCCTTCAGCGTGGCCGGTCGTAATGTAGTGTTGCGCTCCCGCCGTGGTGTTTGTGCCGAACGCAGACAGCAAATCGGCATAGCTGGCAATGTACTCCAGGGCGTCAAAGCTAACACTGCGCCCTTCAGCGTGGCCGGTCGTAATGTAGTGTTGCGCTCCCGCCGTGGTGTTTGTGCCGAACGCAAACAGCAAATCGGCATAGCTGGCAATGTACTCCAAGGCGTCAAAGCTAACACTGCGCCCTTCAAAGACCCCTGTCGTATTGTAGTGTTGTGTTGCCGCTGTGGTGTTTGTGCCAAACGCAAGAATTAAATCGGCATAGCTGGCAGTGTACTCCAGCGCTTTAAAATCAGGGTCATCATACGATAGCTGTGCGATACGCACCCAATCGATATCAAAGAAATAGGCTTTATTGGCGTTCGGAGTTGTGACTGGATTCAGTGTGCCACTGAAAGCTTCTGTCCACTCTGCCCCTGGAGCCCATATGTTTAAGTGTAGTGCCATAGGCTGCTGTGGAATATGATCAGTCTCTTGTCGTACCAACTGACCATCAACAATCCATCGTACGGAATTCTTAAGCCATTCTACACGATAGATGTGGTCTTTTGTTAAATCACTCGAGATTGGGTTAAATTGAGGGTGACCCGCGCCCAATGGCTCATTCGCATAGACATTTGTCTGAATATAATCAAGTTTATTGGATAGTGCTTCAAAATCGATCTCGTCATGGCTGCCATTGCTGGTATTGCCGTAAAAGAATATACCTCCGACGATACCGCTTGGCGGATTTACAAAATGGCCTTTGACTTCAAAAGAAACGCCACCTGTCTCTATCGAAAAGAGCCTCTTGGTGATCGCTTCCGACCCATAGAAGGACGGCTCAAGACCATTGGTTGGGTTATACGTATCGAGCTCAAGGTGCAATACGCCATTTGACACTGACGGAAGGGATTGACGTTGTTGAGTACGCCCGTAAAATGAGCCGCCATTTTCCCAATGGTTGTAGTCCCAGTTAGCCGAGCTTAATGTACTGCTGAAATCATCAGCAAAAAGAACCGCTGTTTCTACGACTTGTCCAGCCATGATAATGGATCTCATAGTTGCCTATGTAATAGCCCCACAGCGAAGCCGTGGTAAGTCTTCGGGAGCCGCTCGAAGTGGCTAACAAGCAGCATGCGGGGAAAGAATAATCCAAGTTTTTCCGACAACGCAAGGGTTTTTTGCACATCGTGGCGGGGATCGAGTGTGCTTAGCTGGGAGGCGCCGGTCCGGGTGGGCGCCCCAGCGCACCTCCCACTCTGACTCCCAGTGCAGCTTCACCGATGCCATGAAGGTGTAGTAGCGAGACTGCGCTCGGAATGATGACCGATGCCCCCTATTAAGAGAAGGAAACATCGGTAACTTATTTCCCACTCGTTACCAAGGACATCATGCCCCGCATCTATCTGCCTGCAACGAACGCCGAACAATGGGCGCAGTTACTTGCTGACCCCGGCCGGCAGTGGCGCACCGGGTACTCGGCGCGCACGCTGGCCTATTCCTGGCAAGAGGCCGCGGGGTTCCCCCGCGAGGTCGCGGCGGCGCTGGCAAGCGCCCCGGATTTTCACGGCATCGAGTTGCTGTTGGCACTACCGGAACACCAGGTGCCCTTGCCGGGGGGCGGCCGCCCGTCACAGGCCGACCTGTGGGTGCTGGCAAGGGCCGGGGCGAACCTCGTGTCGATCGCCGTCGAGGGCAAGGTGGCCGAGCCCTTCGGCCCCACCGTCGGGGACTGGCTGCGCGGGGCCTCGTCCGGAAAATTGGCGCGGTTGGCCGCGCTGAGGCTCATACTTGGATTGCGGGCAGAACCGCCGGCGGGTCTGCGCTACCAACTGTTGCACCGCGCCGCGTCCGCCGTCATCGAGGCCAAGCGCTTCGGTGCCCGGCATGCCGTCCTGCTGATCCATTCGTTCAGCCGCGCGCAGCACTGGTTCGACGACTATGCCGCATTCGCCGCGCTCTTCGGTGCGCAGGCCGCCGTCGGGCGCGTGGTGTCAGCGGGCCTGCGCGACGGCGTGCAGTTGCACCTGTGCTGGGTTCAGGGGGACGCGAATTACCTGGCACGATAGGGGGCCACACTCGATTTTTCGACCAGGGGAGAACGACATGAAACGTTACACAATGCCTTGTCTGCTGTGCCTCGCCATGACGGGTCTGGCCGCTGCCGCGCAGGCCGCGCCGCCCCCGCAGGAGACGGTCAGGGGTGTCTATGCGCAGTTGCTGGCGCAGACCGATACCGACCAGGACGGGACCATCTCCTTTGCGGAGTGCGAGGCCATCTTCACCGACCCGAAGATCGTCGAGAAAAACTGCCGGTTCTGGGATGTCGACAAGGACGGCAAGATCACGGAAGACGAATATGTCGAGCGGGTCATGCGCGTAACCGGCAGGACAAAGTAGCGGACCGGCCCCCGGGGGCTGATTTCACGCAGAGGCGCAGAGGGAGCGTCTGGCTCCCACGCTCCAGCGTGGGAGCAAGAGCAGGCGCTCCGCGTCCGGATTGTTGACGGAACGCGGAGCGCCCGCCCGGCATCCACATGCCGGAGTGTCGCTGCCATTAAGTTCAGGCACACCCGCCGGCCGCGTCGCCTCCGCCTGGAGTCCAAGGCTTCAGCCTTGGCGTGTAACATTGGCGGATCAAGATAAACCATGACCCCCGAGCGCTGCCGCACCGTCTACACCACCCTGGAGGCCGCCTACGGTCCCCAGGGTTGGTGGCCGGCGCAGACCCCCTTCGAGGTCATGGTCGGCGCCGTGCTGACCCAGAACACCGCCTGGACCAACGTGGAGCGGGCCCTGGCGCGCCTGAGCGGGCGCATCCCGCTGACCGCGGAGGCGATTCTGGCCCTCGACGAGCCGGACCTGGCGGACGCGCTGCGCCCATCGGGCTATTTCAACATCAAGGCCCGGCGCCTGCGCTCCTTCTGCCGCGGCTTCATCGCCGGGGGCGGGCTGGCAGGGCTGGGGGCACTGGAGACCGGGGAACTGCGCCGCTACCTGCTAGGAATCGCGGGGGTGGGGCCGGAGACCGCCGACGACATGCTGCTCTATGCCTTCGCGCGCCCGGTCTTCGTGGTGGACGCCTACACCCGGCGGGTCTTCACCCGGCTCGGCCTGCTGTGCGGGGACGAGGGCTACGAGGCCATCCGCGCCGCCTTCGAGACCGCGCTTGGCCCTGATGTGCCGCTCTTCAACGCCTATCACGCGCTGATCGTGCGCCACGGCAAGGAGGTCTGCCGCAAGCAACCGCGCTGCGACGCCTGCTGCCTGCGCGGCGGCTGCCCGTCGGCCGAAATCCGGCAATCAGTCCGCGAAAAACGCTGAATTCCACAAAGGAACGGTGGACTGATAAGCTGAATAATTCAATTAGGGAATGCCCGCCGCGTCGTTGTCGTTGTCGTTGTCGTTGTCGTAATCGTAATCGTAATCGTAATCGCAGCAGCACTGCCATTGCGGCCTGAGCAGCCCGACGTTGATCGGGTTTCGATTCGCTACCTGGCCGGGGCGTATTGGGCGGTACGATTACCTCGATTACGATTACGACAACGATTACCCTGGAAAGAGCATTTGTTTCACGCAAAGACGCAAAGACGCAAAGTTTTTCAATGCGATATCTCTGTCGTACGGTTCACCTACCGGATGACGGGATCTTCGCCAGCAAAGTTCTATTCTTCTTTGCGTTCTTGGCGTCTTTGCGTGAGCAATTGCCGATTCTAGGATTACGACAACGACAACGACAACGACACACCGATGCCGAGGCACCCATGACCCCGACCGACCTGGACCTGGTCTACGCCTATCACCAGGCGAGCAAACACCAGCCCGAGCGCTATGCCCCGGGGCCGGGCGGCCTGGACTGGGCCAATCAGCCGGACCCCTTCCGGGTCTACCCCGGGGCACCGTGGATCGACCTGCCACTGGGGGCGGACGCGCACCGGCTGGCCTTCGATCAGGTCCGCCGCGGTGAGCGCCCGCCGTCGGCACCGCTGGACCTGGACCATCTCGGGGTCCTGCTGGAACTGGCGCTCGGGCTCTCGGCCTGGAAGTCCATCGACGGGGCGCGCTGGGCGCTGCGCTGCAATCCCTCCAGCGGCAACCTGCACCCTACCGAGTGCTATCTGGTCACGGACCCGCGGCCGGGGCTCGCGGGCGGCGTCTGGCACTATGTGAGCCGCGACCACCGGCTGGAACACCGGGCGCAAGACGCGGCGGCGCCATCGGCATCCCCCCAGGCAGTGACCCAGGCGGCTCCGCCGGACGCCCCCCTGGTCCTGGCCCTGACCAGTATCCACTGGCGGGAGGCCTGGAAGTACGGCCTGCGCGCCTACCGCTACTGCCAACACGACCTGGGCCACGCGTTGGCGGCGCTCGCCTATGCGGCGGCCGTGCTGGGCTGGCGGGTGGGCACGCTGCCCTGGGGGGACGCGGAGCTGGCCCACCTGCTGGGGCTCGATCGACCCGACGACTGCGACCCGGGGCAGGGCGAGGCACCGGACCTGGCCCTCTGGGTCGGCCCCCGGGAACCGCGGCCCGCGGACCTCGCCCGCCTGCTCAGGCCGCGGCGGACCTTCGTCGGACGGGCGAATCGGCTGAGCGAGGAGACCCGGGACTGGCCCGGGATCACGACCGTCGCCGCGGCCTGCGCGCGCCCCGCCGGGCGGGGACCGGGCGCCGGGACGGGGCCTGGATCTCCCCTGGAATCGCCCCTGGAGTCCGGCCCGCCGCTGCCGCCGCTGCTGCCCAATCCCTCTCCCTTGAGCGCCGCCGACCTGATCCGACAGCGGCGCAGCGCTCAGGACTTCGACGGCGCCACCCCGCTGTCGGCGCAACGCTGGTTTGCCCTCCTGGACGCCACCCTGCCGCGCCCAGGGGTTGCGCCCTTGGACGCCTGGAGCGGGCGGCCCCGGGTCCACCTGGCCCTGTTCGTCCACCGCATCACCGGCATCGCCCCCGGGCTCTACCTGCTGGCCCGGGACCCGGCGGCCATCCCGGCGCTGCGTGCGGGCCTGGGCAAGGACTGGCGCTGGGACCCGGTGCCCGGCGCACCGGCCCACCTGCCCCTGTTCGGCCTGACCCCGGGCGACACCCGGGCGGCGGCGCGCGGGCTCGCCTGCCACCAGGAGATCGCGGGTGACAGCGCCTTTGCGCTCGGGATGCTGGCGCAGTTCGACGGCGCCCTGGCGGCAGGTCCCTGGCGCTACCGGGAACTCTTCTGGGAGTGCGGCATGCTCGGTCAAGTCCTGTATCTGGAGGCGGAGGCGGCCGGCGTGCGCGGCACGGGCATCGGCTGTTTCTTCGACGACGCCATGCACCGGCTGCTGGGGATCGGCGACACCGGTTGGCAATCGCTCTATCACTTCACGATCGGCACCCCGGTGGCGGACCCGCGGCTCCAGAGCGCACCGCCCTATGCCGGGCGCGCGCTCCTGGCCCAGCCCGCCGGGCCTCTGTCTGGAGTCCAAGGCTTCAGCCTTGGCGCGCTCCAAGGCTGAAGCCTTGGACTCCAGGCGTTTGGGCAGCGGAGCTGACCTTAACGGCAGTGACGCCCTGGGTGGGTAACGCCCGCGAGTCCGGCTCCACCGGTCCGCCGCCGTTCGGAGCGCCGCACGCACCTGCCGCCGGGTCGACAGACAGCACCCCGGCCCTTGGGACATAATGGGGTTGGACCTGAAGTCCGCACCCGCACCGCTTAGCCCGCGCCGCGGGTCGCGCGCGCATCGCCCACCCCGTACGGGACGGCCCCCGGACCCCAACCCCATGTTTCAGAAACCTAACCATCCCCCGCCGAGCCAGCCCGCACCCCTGGGTCAGGGCCAGGACCGCGAGGTCCAGGCGGACCTGACCCGGCTGCTCTTTGAACAGGCGCCGCCGGGGATTTTCATCACAGCGGTCAATGCCGTCATGGTGGCCGCCGCCATGAGCTATGTCGCCCGCCCGCTCGCGGTCTGGACCTGGTGCGGCGGCCTGTTCCTGATCCTGATCGCCCGCACCCTGCTGCTCGCCCGCTTTCGCCGCGACCGCGCCGCGACCGCGGACCCGGTCTGGGCCCGGCGCTTCACCCTGGGCGCCGCTGCCACCGGGCTGGCCTGGGGGCTGGCGATCCTGCTCCTGCCCGGTCAGGACCTGTCCTATCAGGTCTTCCTGGGGTTCGTCCTCTCCGGCATGGTGGCCGGGGCCATCCCGACGCTCAGTCACCACCTGCTGGCCTACCGGATCTATCTGCTCGCGGCCCTGGTCCCCTTCGGCGTGCGCCTGGCGGTCCTGGGTGACCAGCTCGCCTATACCTTTCTGTTTCTGTTGACGCTCTTCACGCTCTTCATGTGGATCAATGCCCGCCGTTACCACGATACCCTGCGCCGCTCACTGGAACTGGGCTACGCGAACCTGGACCTGGTGGCCGACCTGACCCGGGAGAAGGAACAGATCGCGGACCTGAACGACCAACTCGCGCTCGAGGTGGAGGAGCGCCGTTGCGCCCAGCAAGCCCTGGTCCAGGCCAAGGAAGTGGCCGAGTCCGGCAGCCTGGCCAAGAGCCAGTTCGTCGCCAACATGAGCCACGAGATCCGCACCCCCATGAACGGCGTCCTGGGGATGCTGGAGATGCTCGCCCAATCGAACCTGGACCGGGTACAGCGCGGCTATGTGGAGATCGCCCGCAACTCCGCCGAGGGGCTGCTCACCGTTATCAACGACATCCTGGACTTCTCCAAGATCGAGGCCGGCAAGCTGGACCTGGAGGCCATCCCCTTCGACGCCCGCCTGCTGGCCGAGGACGTGGCCGCC
>Ga0247835_1004906_pt1 | contig 11262 bp, 11 predicted proteins | sample LaCtaG_3_FD_189912 | JGI IMG/M metagenome (GOLD analysis project Ga0247835, IMG submission 189912) | Freshwater microbial communities from meromictic Lake La Cruz, Castile-La Mancha, Spain - LaCruzMarch2015_13.5m | ecosystem: Environmental > Aquatic > Freshwater > Lake | place: Spain: Castile-La... | reverse complement strand
TATTCATTACTACCTACTAGTTGTATTTGTCGTTTTAAGCAATACTTACTTGTTTAATGTGATGATAATCAACGCAAGACTCAAAGCCCCAAGCCCAGCTAAAATAGACCAGAATAATGTTTCCATTTTCTTTTCTAATTTATAAACAGAAGTACCTAGTATTTTAACTTCTCTCTTTACTCCAGTAATATGACCCCTGAGACTGATTAATTCTTCTGATTGTGTTCTTGCCATTGTCTTTTAAGCATTTGCAAGACTTTAGCAAGACACACCCACCAATCCAAAGTCTATAAATGCACATTAAATTTTGGTGCATTAATATCAAATTAGATTGTCAAAATAAAGTTATTTCTTATAAAATTTTTCTACTGTATCTAAGTAGTTCTTCCAGTAGCTTTTTGCATCTTCAAAAGCATCTGCATAGAACTTAGACCAATACTGTTTGATGTCTGAATAGTTTAACATTGTTATCTCCATTTGTTTAAAGAGATATGGTAAGTCTTATCAGTTATTTCAAGTTTAGATGTTCTTTAACTGATTCAATAATGTACTTAGCTATCTCCCACTTCCATTCTGCGTATAAGCCAAGTATTAATCCTAATATAAAATAAATCATTTAATCTTATTAAAGTATTCTATACATTCTGCAATAGTTTGTTGTCTAATATATTCGTCTCTTATTTCTTGTGATGTTGGTTGTGGCAAAGGAGAATCCCATCTATCTATAATAAATGTTCCTCCAGCAGATGTTAAATCATGGCTAACATTTGGTGCTAAAGATTTCATTACTGTATTAATACCCCAAGCAAAACCATTTTCATTAGTGTATCTTTTAATGGTTTCTTCAATAGATAATTTTCTTACTGTCATAATATAAGTTCAGTTAAAGATTTATTTCTACCAACTGTTCCTTTTATGAAAACATTAAAAGCTAAACTTATTCTAGTATTAGTGCCTTCTTTTGTTTCTACCATGTGAGTTAATGATGATGGAAATAGTATTATATCTCCAGTCTTAACAGAAAACCACCAAGATTCTGAGTTCCAAATATTCCAATCTTTTACATCTGGTTTAATTGTTTTATAAGTATCATTAAAGAATTTAATCTTGTCAAATTTATCATCACAATTAATATAGAATACTCCTGATACTAATGAATTTGGGTGTTGGTGTTTATGATGATATTGATTTGTTTCTGTATAGTTTAACCATGACTGAGTAATGTAAGGTGTAATCGCACCTGTTGGAGATATAACTTTTTCAAAGTAATCTTGTACTCTTAAATTTAAATCTATTTTTAATTCTTTAAATGCTTTGTGATTTAAAATGTAGTTATCATTAGAAGTTGTGTTGCCTTCGTTTTTATAAACATCTAATTTAGTTTTATCAATAAATGATACTTCTTTATTTGTAAGTTCTCTATTTAATTTTGAAATGTATATTGGTGTTGGGAATATACTATTGATTATTGCTTCCACTTTCCTTCCTTTTCTTTTAAATTGTTATAATCTCCCAATTTATAATAGATTCATTCCAAGAATAATACTGATTTTCTTCTAATTCTTCTGTTGGTAAACTAATTGGTGCTTCCCATTGACAAGTTTGTTCATTTAATATCCAAGAATTAAAAGGTTTTTTAGGAATGAAAGCATCTCTATCTTCATCATAAGTATATCCTATTCCTGCAAAGTTTTTTCTAAAATTAGCATTATATGATGTTTGTTTCCATACAGGATAACCTGTAAGTTTAGTTAAGAAATCAATTCCATTAACTTCTTGCTCAATTCCATTTGAATCTTTTAATATTTCATTTGAAATAACTTGGACTTCTATTACTTTATTATTCAAACCTATTTTTGCAAAGTGTGCCATATTATGCTGTGTAACTCCCTGATCCTGTAAATGTTAATATTGTATTACTTCCAGATGTTGTAACTGTTGGAGATCCAGTTGTAGTTGATGAATATCTAGAAGTTGGTAAACTTAATATAACAACTCCTGATCCACCAGATGCCATTGGTGTAATAGCTGAACCACCATAATCACTACCACATCCAGCACCACCACCAGTATTTGTTGTTCCTGATGTTCCAGCTACTTGCGTAGAAGGAAAATTTCCAGCACTTGCACCTCCGCCACCAGTTCCACCACTAACTCCTGGTTGAGTATTCCATGGTCCACCACCACCCCCACCAGCGTAAGTTACTGAACTTCCTGTTATTGAAGATGCTGTTCCATTTCCACCTGTTCCAGCTAAATCACCAGGAGAATTACTACCTACTGCTCCAGCTCCACCACCACCTCCGCCAGAACCATAATATGGACCACCAGAATTAGTTGCTGATCCTCCATTATTACCTTGAGATGGTGATGTACTTGGAGTATTTCCTAATCCAACACTTGAACCACCACCTCTACCAGCACCACTACCAGAGCCACCATTAACACCACTTGTATTAGGTACTGGTATTCCTCCTCCACCTGCTGAAGTTATTGTTGTTAAACCAGAACCTGATATTGAGGAATTACTACCACTTGCACCAGCAACACTATTATTTCCATGACCACCAGCTCCACCACCACCAACTGTTACTGTAATAACTGTTCCTACTGACACTGTTTGAGTTGATGTTCTATATCCTCCAGCTCCTGACCCACCAGAAAAATAACCAGAGGATCCTCCTCCACCAGCTACTACTAAAAAATCTATTGAATAAGGTATTGATAAACCTTGTGTACTTTCTTGATAACCAGAACTAGGAATCCAACCTTGTGTTGAATCTATATATGTTAATGTAATTGCTTCTCTATCTTTAGATGCTATAACATTAGAAGCTTGTCCAAGAATATCTTCTCCATTAGGATCTATTGTTAAATTATTTGTGTCCCAAGTTCCTGCGTAATCTACTACTGCTATTTGTTGTCCAGCAGTTGGCGAAGCTGGTAACGTTACTGTAAATGCAGATGAAGTTGTATTACAAAAATATCCTTCTCCAGCAACAGCAGTAAAACCAGAAGTCTTAACTGAAGATTGCCAAGCAATACCAGAAGCAGGAGTTGCGAATGATAATACACCTGAACCATTTGTTGTTAATACTTGTCCATTAGTTCCGTCAGTTGCAGGTAAAGTAAAAGTTAAATCAGCACTAACACTAGCAGGTGCTTTTAATGCTACATAGTTAGTTCCATTAGCTGTTGTTTCACGAAAGCGAATTTCTTTTTGATTATCTAAAATTAAATTTACTGTTGTTGTATTTGCTGAATCTGAAAGTGTTAAAACTGTTCCTGTTGCAGTTGTAGATAGTCCAGTAATTGATACTGTTGAATCTAACCAGTTTACTGTGTTAGCTGTATGGTCAATGATTGCTAAAGATATATCATCAGCACCATCATAGTATTTTAATGTAGGTGTAGTTGCATTTGTTGTATCTAGCCAAAGTTGTCCAGCGACAGCACCACTTGGTCTTGATGTTCCTGAATTTGTTGTTTGAATTGCTGATAACGCATTATTAAGATCGCTTCTAAAAGCTGGGAAACCTTGATTCGCTATATTATAATCGTGTTGTGCCATAATCTACCTAATATCTTAGTTAATAACCTTTTGCAATATAATCAAAAGTTTTACTTATTCCAGTACCACTACTATTTTTGAAAGCCAAATCAAAACCATTTATAGTTTTATTTGTTAGCAAGTGATAATCACCAGTAGCTAATCCTTGTGCAGTAATACCAACAGCATAATTAACAGAATAAAAAGGATTTGTAAATGAAACTGTGTAAGTGCTAGTTCCTGAACTTATGTCATTACCACTAAATATTCTATCTGGCATATCAATAGAAACTGATAAAGCACTAATAACTGGAGTAGATGCTAAGTCAAATGATCTTAAAAATACTCTAAACTTGTAATATCTTGCTGTGTAGTCGCCAACTACAAAATTTCTAAAATCAGTATAAGTTATGTTATCATTTGATAATGCAATTTCTAAATGTGCATTACAATTAGCTGGAGTATCGCCATCAAAGTTAGAACCTGCGTCATCAAAATCTCCAGTTCTTAAATCAAATAAATCATCTAAGTTATCTGAAGTTTGTGTAATAGAAGCAGTTACTCTTGAAGTATAAACTCCACCTATATCTATTGGATTTGCAAATACATAATTACCTTGTGAGTATAGATCATAAGATGTAACACCAGAATCAAAAAAAGAAGTTCCTGAATCAAAATCACCAGTTGCAGAATCAAATAGTTCTGATGAATCTAATCTTAATGTTCCCTCAGAAACAACTGTTTGAAATTTAGTTCCTGAAAATGTTGGTGATTCTGTTTGTGTTGCAACAGCATTATAGTTTCCTATTGTAGTTACATTTGTAGCAATAATTGTTTCGTTAGAAGAATAGTTACCATTTTTATCTACTGCTTTAATTAAATAAGAACCAACTCTTGCTGGAACTGTAACTGAAGTAGCTGGTCTTGCAACTTTTTCAACTAGAGAAACAGAATTAGCCCAAGAAGCACCACTTGTTAATGTTGAATATCTAATTTGATAATGTGCTAAATCTAAATCAGTAATTTGTTGCCAAGATAAATGTGCATCTCCACCAATGATATTACATGAAAAATCAGTTACATCAGAAGGTGGTGCAATTCCACCAATAATAGTTCTTGTTGCAGAAGTATAACTAGACTGAACTCCTAATGTGTTAAATGCTTTTACTCTTACATTGTAAGTTAATCCATCTATCACGTTTAATATTCTGTGATTTAATCCTTTAACTTGACCAGATACTTGGTAAGTTGCATCTGTGCTTAGTTTATATTCTACTTGGTAATAATCCACAAAAGAATCAGGTGATGCACCGATTGTTACATCTAAAGCCGTAATAACAACTCCGTCTGAATATTCTATTAGTTGGTCATCTAAAGTAACTGAAGCTGGTGCAGATACAGAAAAAGGATTTGGTAATACAGTATCAGCAATAGTAGGTGCTTCGCCTTTTTCTTCCCAAGTATAAAAGTTATCTTGATGTTCTTCTAATCCTAAAGTTACTGTTGAATCTGAATTGATAGCTAAAGACATTACTCTAAATGGCTTGGCACTAAATCCTGCTGTATCGTATGTAGCTGTAACTATATCACCAATAGATAGATTAAGTGCTTCTGAAGTTACTGTTACTTCTGCTTTTAAATTGTTTCTTGATCTCTTTAAGATGTTCTCGCAAATTTCTTCTGCTTGATATGGAGAAGTTACTTGCAACATATCAAAGCTTCTCTCTAATAAAGTATTGTTATCATCACTTAACATTGTTGCGTGTTGATCTGCTGGGTCTAATGCAGAATCATCAAATGGTGGATATGAAACTGTATCTGATTGATAATCTTTTTCTGGGTTTGTAAATGTTCCAATTACTCTATTATACTTTTCTGATTTGCTTTCACCTTGTAATTTAACTTCGCTTACAACATTATCTTTAGTTAATAATAATTGTGATGAACCAGTACCTTCAATAATAACTTTGTATTTACCTTGTGTGTAATTAAAGATTGCTCTCATAGGTACTAAGAGTTCTCTTACATTTTCTAATACTTTCTTTTCACTATCTATAACTGCATTTGTTTCAAATAAGTTTATATCGCTTGTAGCACCAGAATAAGGAGTTACTTGTGTGTCGCAAGTATTTGCAGAAGTCTTAAATGAATCATAATTTGTTTCAAAAGCATCATTAGGTAATCCTTTTCCATATCTGCTATTTCTTAGATAATCTAAAAGAACTAAAGATGAGTTAGCAGAATAAGCCCAAGTAGTAGCATCATCTTGTCTATGTGAACCAGAACCACCTTTAGTAGAATCTAATCTTGGGTCGTATATCTTTTTACCTCTTACAGTTACTCTAACTTCTGGTAAGCCATTAAAAGCATCTTGATTCCATTTGAAACGTAAAGCAACATAAGCAAGACCAGATAGTTTATGATCTGAAGTCCAGTTAGTTGTTTCGTCAAGCAAAGAAGAAGCTGATTGATTGTCTAATCCAAAAAATCCTTGAATAGATATTAAAGATTCACCACCTTTATAAAAATTAGTATCTCCACTAGATACACCTCTTAATGTTCCATTAGTTAATGCACCATCAAATGTTACTAGTTTATCATCTACATAAACTTCATCTATTGCTGTAATTCCTGCCCCACCACCTTCACATAATACTCCTGCTACATAAAGATATTGATTATCTGCCCCTGAAGATTCTACAAATACTCTTGTTAAACCAACTTGTCTTTTACCATAAACAATAGGAATAGGATTGTTGTTAGAATCTTTACTTACAGTAACACCTTTGATTTCATCTGATGCGTTAAATCTTGGTGCTTTTGGTTTTGGTGCAATAATATAACTTATAGCAGTTACTATTACGAATTGTATAATCGCAGAAGTAATTGGGTCAAAACCAGAAGTGTAAAGTGGAATATCAGTTCCATTAACAAGATTATCAAAAATCCTATTAGCTAAAACAGATATTGAGTTAAATAAATCTATCATGCGTGTAAATGAAATTCTCTTTTGTATTTTTCTGATCTTCTATAAATATTATGATCTTTAATTCTTAACCATTTAATAGGTTGGTTAATTTCTAATTTTGTTCTAAAATATTCTTTAGTCCACTTCATAATTTCTCTTAAATTACTTTTAGCAACTGTTTCAATGTGCCAAACATTATCTCCACAGTTCCATTCATTAGCTTTTAATTTGCCAGTAAGTTTAAATCTTTGTTCAACATTATCACTAAGAAATGCCCAATTAGTAAATCCTACATCTTGATTTCCTATTCTGTGAATTTGGTATTGATCTAAGTTTAAAGATGGAGTTATCATCATAACTAAATCTTCATAAGTGTATTGGTCAAATTTAGGGAACTGTCTATAAAGATGAATTATTCTATACAAATCATTCATTAAGCCGAACCCCACTTAATCTTTTGTGCAGTCTTACTTGCAAATTCCATTCCTTTGTCATTAGGAAAATAAAGTTTTTGTGAGTTCTCGGCAGTTCTTCTTCCTGAAGTCTTTTCAAAATCTGCCCAATGAGAAGATATAATAATATTAACAGATGAAGTTGTTGCGTTTTCTTCTAATGTAAAACTAGATATTCTTCCATCAAATAATAAAAATGGGTCAGCTATTAATGCCTGACTATCATTTAAGAAACCTCTATAAACTTTTGCAGGTTTGTTCATGTAATTATTGTTTAACAATAAAGAAATGATTGTTAAATCTGCACCTGAGAATTTAAGTGATAATGTATTTACTGAAACATCAACTGTTTCTTGAACTTCAGAACTTCCTAAAAATAAAGATGAAGCTGTATAAGTGTTTCCATCATAAGTTAAATCTTTATAATGATCTGTGTAATAAGTTCCAGTAGATATTCCTAGATAAACAAGTTCTACTGGATTAAGTTTATTAGTTGCTATCTCGGCTATGACTCCAGCAGTTAATGATCTTGTCATTACAGTACCTCTATTAAATCAATTTCGTATTGAAAGTAGTTTTCTGTACCGATAGTAAATTCTTGAATATCTCCAGTTAGTCCAACTGTAAAATCTACATTGTCATAAATGATTACTGCATTATCAGCTACGTTTGATCTTAATGGTGGTTCAAAAGTTAATGTTCCTGCACCAGAACCACTTGAATCAACATCAGCTACACACATATAAACTTTTGCTTGTCCAGTAAATCTAAAGAAGTCTCCAGCTTTAAGTACACCAGTTAAATTGTTTCCCATACCATCTATTGAGCAAGAAGTAGCACCAGCACTAATAGCACCTGCTAATGAAATAACTGTACTAGCAGAACCTAAAGCATCATCAATAGTTGGTGGAGTATATTGGAATGATTCCATTTGTGATCTTTGTTTCATTATGAAAGCAAGTATAGGTGCAAACTCAGTTCTAGTCATAACTGGAAATCTAAGTCTTAATCTAAATTTTTGTCCATCAATTTGTCTTGCTTGTCGTCTCCCAGATGCAGTTGTAGTTACAATAGTATTTTGATTTGTGCTTATCGCTACATCTCTAGGTGCTGGACTTGAAGGGAATGTGCCACTCATACTACGTTAGATTTTCCTTTTTGATTAGCACCCTGATTAACTAAGTTAATTATGGTTGCTCTATTATCAATTAATAATTCTTTAATACCTCTAACATCATTTGCTTGAATATTAAATGTTATATTCATTCCACTTGCACCCATATCGTGATTAGGTACAATAGTTCCACTTGTTTGGGGTACAAATAATTCTCTACCACGTTCTCCGACTGTGATTGGCATACCACCTCTAACTGCACCACCTTCTGCCATTCCTACATAAGTATCTGGTATTCCACCAATGTCAGGATTAAATCCACCACCACCACCACCGAATGCACTCATTCCAATTTTAACTAATGAACTTAAAAAACCACCACCACCACCACCTATTGAACTAAAAAATGCTTGTTGTTGTTTCTCAATAGTAATTGCTTTGTTTAAAGCTAATTCTAAACCTAAATTTATAATTGATTTTAATTGTGCAGTTAATAAATCTATTAATATAGATTGAATTATGCTTTTGAAAGTTGATTGTAAACTTTTACCTAAAACAATACTTTCAGCTATACCTTTTGATACATCTCCAACTGCTTTTGCCAATCCTTCTCCGATAGTTTGTTCTAAAGTTTTAGTTGTTGTGTTTAAAGCATCAAAAGATTCTTTAATCTTTGCAAAAAAACCACTTAATTTTTCTGTGCTATTTTTAGATTTATCAATAGAAGCTTCTATTTGTTTTTGAATATCTAATCTTTTTTTTGCTTGTTCATTTAATAGTTTATCTAAATCAAATTGTTCTACCAATGTTGAATTTTGATTTTCTAAAGTTCCTTCTCCATCTTTTGATATATCGTTGCCTAATTTTCTAAGATCATTTAATCTTCTTAAAAAATCACCAATAATAATTGCTATTACTTTACCTCTAGTTCCAAGTAATAAAAATCCTAAAATACCTATTTCTCCTACAACTGGTGGGAATTGTTTTCTTAAATCATCTAATGCTTTAATAGAATCTACTATTAAGATAAATGGTTCTTTTACTAATGTTAATAATCTTGCAGAAAAACTAGCGAATGTTTTTATTCCTTCTATTAAACCTACTGTAAAATCTTTAACAATTTTTGCTAATAATTCAGGATTGTTTCTTATAAAGTTTGTAAATACATTTGTAAGATCAGCAAAAAAATCTAGTAATCCAGCTTGTGCAACTGACTCTTGTATATTTTTAAATGAATTTCTAAATCTATTTGAAGCACCAGCAAAAGTATTAGCAAATGCTTCACTAGCATTTTCAAACTCTCCACCTTTGCCAAATTTCTTTAAAAATAGTCTTACTATTTCATCTGATGAGACTTTAATTCCTTCTGATAATCCTAAAAATTCTTGTAAATTTTTTCTTTTAAGTTCTCTAGCACCATCAATTCCAGTTCTTGATAAAGATGAAAATTCTCTTGATACTGTTTCAATATCTATGCCTAAAGCAATAGAGGCATTTTGTATAGCAGTAAGATTAGATATTAATTCACCACTATTTTTAGAAAAAGTAATAACTGTTTCTGATGCTTTTTCTATTGAGTCAGATTGTAATGGACTAGAAGCTATGAATTTTTGTAATGCTTCAAATGATTTTTTTCCTTCATCTACTGAAGGCGATAATAATAAAAATTGATTTCTTAATTTTTCTGCTTGTGAACCTACATTTAAGATTCCTTTTATACCAGCACCAACTCCAATTCCTATAAGTGCATTTCGTAAATTGAATATTGAGTTCTTAACTTCTGTAAATGCTTTTGTGGCATTGTCTATGACATTAAGTTTTATATTTAGTTGCTGATCTGCCATAATTTAGTTTCTCACGTTCTGCCTTCACTTTAAAGTAAGCTATCCAATAATAAAATTCGTCTTGTGTCATACACAAAACTTCTTCCATACTAAGTTTTAACTCTTGACCCAAAGCAAGTATGGAATACAACTCAGAATCAAATCTTACTTTTTTTCAGCTTCCTCGTAAGAAACACCAGCTAACATAGCTGTCGCTACTCTAGCTATAACATTTGCATCAGCATTATTCAATAATGTTAGCTTATCATCTAGCTTAAATATTTTATTTCCTTCTGAGTCTTTTGCTTTAAGAACGATTGCATCTACTAATACTCCTAGATCATCATTCTTAGCACCTTTAAATAGGTTTCTTTTTTCACCTAATGTAAATGGTGAGCAATATATTATTAAAGGTTTGCCTTCCTCGCCCCACTCAGCAACCTCAATCTTTTTAATTCCTAAAGATTCAAATTGTGCCTTCACTCTATCTATTACGTTCATATCTTCCTTTTCTAATTAATTATTGTGTTGATAATGATAATGCACCAGTACCAGTAAATGTTAATTCAGCTTCTACCATTCCATCAAAAGATGCTGATATATTATAAGCAGTTACTATTGCAGTTCCTTCATAAAATTTATCTCCAGTACTTGCACCTTCTGGGAAAACTTTAATTGTTATTGAACCACCTACAACTAGTAAAATTTGTCCTGCATCAGCTTCATCAAAAAATAATGATGCTGAACCAGAAAAACCTTTTAAACCAGCTTTATAAGTTCTTGTTGTATCACCTAATGAAGTATCTTCAATAGTGTCAGATGTTTGCTCTAAAGTATAACTTCTAAGTTCGCCAACAGTTGTTGTGCCAACTTTTATTACACCTTCTGAGCCAGTATGTGTTGCCATGTTTGTTTCCTTGTTTGTTTATGTTAAGGAGTGCCAGAAGTGTATTGATACATAACTCGCACCACCATTCTGATACCACCTATTGGGAATAAAACTCCTTCATCAGTAGAAACTTCTACTACCTGAGTTTGTTTTGCATACCCACCACGTGTTCTATCAGAATTTAGTCTAGTTTCAATCGTTGTAATTAACTCGTTTCTTTTTGTGTCAATATTTGTTGGAGTTCCTTTAACATAACCAACGATTACATAATCTGCTACTGCTTCTCTTAATGCACTTGTAAAACTTATTGTTTGATCTGATCTGGTTTCATTACCAGATTGTACGAAACAAGCTGGATATTGTTGTTCAGATAACTCATCAACATTAAAAGGTTCTCTAGTAACCTTCTTTAAAGTTATAGGAGATGTACCAGTTGAAATTGCTGTAATAATATTAGATGCTATAT
>Ga0247835_1004901_pt1 | contig 11270 bp, 6 predicted proteins | sample LaCtaG_3_FD_189912 | JGI IMG/M metagenome (GOLD analysis project Ga0247835, IMG submission 189912) | Freshwater microbial communities from meromictic Lake La Cruz, Castile-La Mancha, Spain - LaCruzMarch2015_13.5m | ecosystem: Environmental > Aquatic > Freshwater > Lake | place: Spain: Castile-La... | reverse complement strand
CGGCTGCCTGCTGGCCATTGCCCTGGCGGCCGCCGCGGTCCGGGCGCCGACGCTGCCACCGGCGGCTCAGGCCGGGCCGTCGTCGCCGCCGCCGGGGCCCGGCATGGCCTTCGCGATGCCGCGTCCGGCCGCGCCCCCGCCGCCCAGCGCGCCGCCCAGCGCGCCGCCCAGCGGGCCCCCGACGCCGAGTGCAGCGCCCCGGTCGGCGCCGTCCATGCCACCGACCACGCCCAAACCGGTGTTGCCGCCAAAGACCTGGGCGACGATCGACCAGGTCCCGCCGCACGTGTTGCAGAGCATTGTGCGATGGGTGTGTTCGGATGGGCTGCTGCGGACGGACGACCAGATCGTCCAGATCGTGGTGCCTGAACTCGGCTTCGAGCGAAGCGGCAGTCGCATTCGCGCTGCCATTGTTGATGCGGTCGCCGCGGTGCGCCGATGATGATTTCTCAAGGAGACGCCTGATGGCCACCTCATCCCTTCGCGACCTGCTCGACCTCCCCGACGTCGTCATGATGACCGACTTCGTCCACCAGATTGTGGGCGATGAGGGCGATGCGCAAAAGACCAAGACCCTGCAGCAGTACCAGGTGACGCCGTCCATCGAGCTCAAGCTCGACAGCGCGCTGTCCAAGGTGCGCGACGGGCTGCACGACCGAAAGAGCGTCTTCACCTGGGTCCACGGCAGCTTCGGCAGCGGTAAATCCCACTTCATGCACGTGCTGTCCCTGCTGCTCGCTGACGACACCCTGGTGTATGTCGAGCACCCGGAGCTGCAGGCCAAGCAGCAGAAGTTCAAGCCCGCCGCCATCGGGCGAAAGCTGTTTCGCCTGCATGTGCAGTGCATCAGCGAGCAGGCCAAAACCCTCGAAGAAATCGTGTTTGGCCCCGCCATCCGGGAGCTCGAGCGCCTTCATCCCGACGCGCCGCTGCCGGCCCTCTTTCAGACCGCCAAGATCTTCGCGAGCGCCCAGACGATCCTCGACTCGCTGGGCGCCGAGAAGTTCTTCGCCGCCTTCCCAAGCAACCAGGAGGGGACCGCCGCCAAATGGGGCAAGCTCAAGAGTGCCTGGGACCGCGCCCGCTTCGACGCCGCCATCTTGGCGCCGGGTACCGCAGAGGGGCGCAAGCTCGCCGGTGAACTGGCCCGCACGCCATGGTTCAAGGACTTGATGTCCCAGACGGAGTTCGTGCGCCTCGGGGAGGGCCTGGCGGCCCTCGCGGAGCACCTGAAGGGGCTCGGCTATGAGGGGGTGGTGCTCTTCCTCGACGAGTTGATCCTCTGGCTGACCACCCTGCAGGAGGACAAGTCCCGGCTGTCGACCGAAACGGCCAAGGTGGCCGGCCTCATCGAGCACGGCGACCTCCCGCCAGTGCTGCCGTATTTCACGTTTGCCGCCCGCCAGCGGGACCTCTCGCAAATGGTTGGCAGCTTCGCCGTCGGCAAAGACGAAGAAATCTTCCGCGACTATCTGAAGTACTGGGACTCCCGCTTCGAAACCATCACCCTCGAGGACAAGGACCTGCCGCGCATCATCGAGAAGCGGGTGTTGCGGCCGAAGAACGATGCCGCCCGCGCGACCCTCGACCAGGCCTTCGCCGACTTCAAGTCGAAGTATCAAAAGGACTTTCGCGAACTGTTCGGTGACCAGGGCGACGTCGAGGACTTCCGCCGGGTCTACCCGTTCTCGCCCGCGTTGGTTGAAGGGATGGTGGCCCTGTCATCCACGTTGCAGCGGGACCGCACCGCCTTGCGTGAACTGACCAACCTGCTCGTGCGCTATTTGCCGGATTTCGAATTCGGCAACGTCGTCCCGGTGGGCGATCTGTTTGACGTCGTCGTTCACGGCCAGGTTTCGGACCTCGCCTCGATCCAGCAGGTCTATGAGCAGGCGCGACGGGTCTACGAAAACGATTTGCTCCCCCATATCCGCAAGAAGAACAACACCGACTCTCCCGAGCGGTGTCAGATCAAGCGCGACGGGTTCGACAAGACGCTCGGTTGCGCGGGCTGTGCCGAAAAGGCCTGTCGCACCCAGACCCGCATCGCCAAGACCGTGCTCCTCCAGGGCATCGCGCCGAATGCACCGGCCCTGAAGAATCTGACGGCTTCGCGCATCGTGGCGCTCAACAGCGGGACGTTGAAGTCGAAGGTGCCAAACCAGGAGGCTTCCATCGCCGCGGGCTTCCTGCGCGAGTGGGCCGCCTTGTCTGCGGCCATTCAGGTCCAGGGCGACAACAACCCCGTCGTCCGCGCCGCCCTCGACTCCATCGACTCCCGCCGCATCCTGGATGCGAACCGGGCCCTCGACAACGGCACCCGTCGTCGCAGCCGCATCCGCGACATGCTCTTCAAGAAGCTCGCCGTCGAGGAGCACAAGGGCACTTGGCGCCGCAACCTTCCCTGGTCCGGGCGCAACTGGACCGTCGGCGTCGTCTACGAAAACGTTCGCTCCGCGACGGACCCCGTGTTTCGGCCAGGCGTTGACGAAGACCTGCGTCTGGTCATCGACTTCCCGTTTGACGAGGTGGGCCATTCGCCCTCCGAGGACGAGGACCGCCTCCGCCAGCTTGTCGAAAAGGGCGGCGTCAGCACGGTGGTCTGGCTGCCGGCCTTCCTGGGCGAAGAAGTCCTCAGCACGCTGGGAGACCTGGTCATCCTCGATGGGCTCGTGGACTTGAAGGACGACGACTTCGGCAACAAGGTCTCATGGGTCAGCGCTGACGATTTGGCCCGCGCCCGCGAGGTCCTCCGCAATCAGCGCCTCTTGAAGGAGACCCAGGTCGAAAACGCCCTGATGTCTGCCTACGGCATCACGAACCAGTTTGATGACAAGCTGGCAGCCGGCATGCGGCCCGAGCGCAACGTCCACCTGCTGATGCCCGATGCACAGCTTGCCATTCCCCCCGAAGGGGCGTTTGACCGGGCCATTGAGGGGCTGTTGGGATCGGCCCTTCGGCGAATCGCCCCACGGCACCCGCCGTTCACGGAACAGCCGACCAAGAACCGCCTGGAGCAGGTCCTTGAGGCCCTCACCGACGTGGTGCAGAGCGAAGGGCAGAAGAAGAAGCTCGACCCCAAGCGGCTGAAGGAGGTCAGGGGCATCGCCGCTGTCGACCATATGGGCATCGTCCGGGTCATTGAGGACGAGGTCGTCTTCGCCGGCGGCATCTTGAATGAAATGGGCAAGAGGCTGGCGGCCAAGGGCACCGGCACCCTGTCTGTTGAAGATGTGCGGGTCGCCATCGATCCTGAAAAGCTGATGTCGTTGTCGGACGAAATCGTGGACTTCCTCGTCCTCGCCTATGCCGTCTCGGCACCGACGCCCTTCCGCTTCACGTTTCATGGCAGCCCCACCGAGCCGGTGATTGGCAAGATCAACGCGGCCGTGGCGCTGGTCCCCGTGAAGCTGCCGACGGCGCAGGAGTGGGAGCGGGCGCTCATGCACGCCGGCATTTTCGGGATTTCCCTCGGCAAAGCCCTGTCGGCGTCGCGTCTCGACGATTTCGCCAAGCTCACCCACGACAAGGCAGCCGCCTTGCTCAAGGCGGGCCTCGACGATCTGCAACCCCAATTGCTGTGGTGGGCCCAGTTGCTCGGCATCGCCGACATGGAGAAGACCCAGCGTGGCGAGGTGGTGGCGACGTTGATGGCGGTCGCCCGTGACCTGCCGGGCAAGGGGGCCTGGGAGACCGCCCGGGTGTTTGCCGAGCTGCCCTGGAAAAAGGAGCGCACCACCGCTCTCACCCACATGGCGGGCGGCGAGGTCGTCCAGAACCTCGTGGCGGTGCTGCGGAAGGAATCCAACCGCGAACTGGCCTCCACCGGCATGCAGTTGGCCTCGTCGAATGCCGACGCGCTGGCAGTCCTGGACAGCCTCCGTGCCTCGTTCAGCCACGACGAGAACGTCGACAAGCTCGCCACAGCCATTGATGTGGCGATGACGAAGCTCATCAAGCTGCACAAGCCCGTCGTGGTGGTTGCGGCGCCACCGCAGGTGCCAGCGGGGCAGCCCGCCGCCCCGACGTCGATGGGCCCTGCCGTCACCGGCGCCACCTGGGCGCCACCGGCGACCTCCCGCCTGGAGGGCACCGAGTCGACGGGCGCCAGGATGGCCGAACCGACGCCAACGCCGGCGCCCGGGTCATTTGCGATGGCGCTGTCGATGCCCAGCGACCTGGCGGAGCTGCAGGAGCGTTTGGCCAAGCTCATCGACAGCGGCGCCACCGTTGACGTGCAGGTGACGGTCCGGAAGGCGGGCCGCGAATGACGACGACAACAGCGACCATGCCGACGACGATGACAGCGTTGCCAGATGCCCCCCTGCTCGGGCTGCCCCACGTGGCCCGGGAGCTCGAGGACCTGCACCGCGACAAACACCGGACCCGCCGATCGTGCATCTTCGGCATTCTCGATGGCGTGTCGCCGGGCGCCCCACTCATGGTGACGGCGACCATTGATGGCAGCAAGATCCCGTTTCGAGTGCGCGAAGTGCATTCCGAACTGGAACTGCGGCTGTTCCTCGACGGCGACGCCAGCGAAGACGTCGTGTACCTGGTGCCCTTCGCCCGTCGATTGCCCCGTGACCTGGCCAGCCACTTCGCCCGTGGCTCCGTGTGGTGGCCCCGCGCAGAGCATCAATTGCCTCGCCGTTTTGGTGCTCGAAATGCGACGCCCCGCTTGCTGGGCAGCCAATTGGCGCGCCTCATTCGCCACGATGGGAGTCGCGACTACGCGGCCACGACGACCAACGTCGCCGGCAGCGTGGACCTCGACGAAGCCTGGTTGCTCTTCCTGCAAACGCACCTCGGTGCGGTACCCGGGCAGCTCACGGGGGCGCGGCTCTTTGAACTGGTCCTGCTGGATGGCGACAAGCGTGGCCCCCAAACGGCAGCCCTCCTCGAGAAGCAGCCCGAGGCCCGACGGGAGCTTCTGCAGACTGTGGAACGGGTCACGGGCATTGCCGGGCCAGTCCTCGTGTCGGCATGGCTGGATGACCGGGCAGACATGCTGGGGGCTGCTGCCTTGGTCGGCGAAGCTACGCGCACCACGCTGCAAGGGCCCGGTTCAAGTGAGCGAAAGACCCTGCTGACCGTCCTCGAGGTCGCCTTCAAGACGACCCCTGGTCATCCCCTGCGAGCCGTTCTCGAAGGAGGCCCACCCGACACGCTGGCTCAGGTGCTGTTGGCCCTCGGTGGCTTTGTCCCCCTCACCTGGCCGGTGCTGCGTCGGGACCGCCCGGCGGACACCCAGGTGCTGCTCAAGCTCGCCGAACAACTCCTCATCACCGACGAGGCCAGGGCGGTCGCCACCGACAGCCATCGCCTGCCCTTCACCTTCGAGCGCCGCATCCAGCTGATGGTGTCGTCGTTGACGACCCATGCCCTGGAGTCGACCACCACGACCATGGCCAGCGTGCGGGCGTCGGCGACGGCGTTGTTGCGACATGAATGGTCGTCTGAACACCTGCAGGGGGTTGTCCACAACGCCGAGCGCCTCTCGGCCTTCTTGCTGCACGCCCCTCCACCGATGACCGATGATCCTTCAGCGGAGCTGTCGTCCCTCGCCCGTTTCCAGGTCGACGACGGCGGCTGGGCCGACTGGGTGCGGCAGGACCTTCGCGGTCACGACGCGGGCAAGCTGCGCCCCGGGGTGTTGGCGATCCTCGACAAAGCCGACGGCATCGTCGACGAGCTCCATGCTCGCTTCGGTGGGGCCTACGCCCGGCTGTCAGACCACAAGGGAGGTCGCAAGAACCTCAAGCAGGTCACCCTCATCGAGGACGCCTTGCAGGCCGGCGGACTCAACGTCCTCGGCACGACCCCTGACGTGCGCTTCCTGGTTCTCTGCATGGATGGCATGTCCTGGGCGAACCTGGCGGAGCTGTGGCAACGCCCCAACAGCCGACTCGCGAACTTTGTCCCGCTGGTGCCGGTGTCGTCGTCGACGGACCGACCTGCGCCGGTGGTCGCGGTGGTGCCCACCATCACCAACCTGAGCCGGACCGCCCTGTTCCTCGGACGAGAACTCAAACCCGGCGACGGCACCGACACCGGCAAAGACGGCGAGCGGCTCGCCACCAACCTGTCGGCCTTCCAGCTCGCTGCGCCGCCGACGCTGTGGCTGAAACGGGATCTCGTTGCGCCCGCCGGCGACTTGAACGCCGACCTCAAAAAGCTCATCACCAGCCATGACCCAGTGGTTGGCGTCGTCGTCAACGCCATCGACGACCACCTGAAGGGGGCGGCCCAGCTGCGCGTCGAGCTGACCGTCGCCGCCATCCCCGTGCTCCACGCGCTGCTGGATGTCGCCGAGACTGCCGGCCGGGCCGTGCTGCTGTGCAGCGACCACGGCAACATGTCGTCCCAACGGTTTGGGACCACCGCTGCTGCTGCCAAAGGCGCCGAGGGTGGCTCCCGGTGGCGCTGGCTCCTTGACGGCGAGGTGCCTCGTCCACACGAGGTGGTTGTGCCCGCCGGGGCCCTGAGCCCGCCACTGCCGGGCGCCCGCCCATCCATCCCGTGTGACGAGAAGACGACCTATGGCGTCCAACGCCACGCCGGCGAACACGGCGGCCTGTCGTTGTCTGAAGCCATCGCTCCCCTGCTGTTGTTGGCGCCCGCCGCCGTCGTCGGCGACCTCGTGCAGGACCGGAAGCTCTTTCAACGCGGTCGCTTCGAGCCTCCCGCGTGGTGGTCCGGCGACATCGATGCTGTGCCTGCCGCGATGGCAACACCAGCGAAGGCCCCGCCCGATGGAACTTCGTTGTTCCCCAGTCTCGACCTCGTCAGCAAAGTCATCGGCAGCAAGCTCTTCAAGGCGATGTGCGATGGCAAGAAGAAGGATGACATCGAGAAGGTCCGCCGAGGCCTCTCCCTGCTCATCGATGCGGGCGGCCGCATGGGCCGTGATGGCTTCGGGAAGGGGCTCTCCATGACCTTGACGACGCGGGTCCCCGGGTTCGTGGGCACGATGGCGTCCTTCCTCAACGTCGAGCAGGAAGCCGTCGTGCAGATGGATCCCAAGCAGACCATGGTGGAACTGGATATCTCGCTGCTGGAGCGCCTGTTTGTGGAGACGCCATGACGACGACAGGGGATCATTCGGCCAGGTCGGTGGCACTGTCGAGCGCACGACGCAGCGACATCATGCGGGCCCTTCGCAGTGGCACGGTGCCGGACAAGGGGCTGGAGCATCTGGCCGTCGGTCTGGATCGGTTCGAGCGCGCCCTCGCGGAGGAATTGCGGGAGTGCACCACCGGCCGCGGCATGTTCAAGGCGGTGCGCGGCGAATACGGCGCCGGCAAGACGTTCTTCTCGAGGTGGTTGGGCGCCCGGGCATTTGAGCTGGGAATGGCGGTCACCGAGGTCCAGGTAAGCGAGGTCGATACCCCGCTCTATCGCTTGGAAACCGTCTACCGCCGCGCCCTCGAGCATTTGCGGACCGCTGAATGGGACCGCGGTGCATTTCGACAGCTCGTCGAGAAATGGTTCTTTGACCTCGAGGAAGAGGTCCTGGCTGCCGATGCCTCTCTCGAAGAGACCCCGGCCAAGCTTCACGAGCGTGTCGCTGCACTGCTCGACGCCCGCCTGGTCGAGATTTCGCGGGATCAGCCGGCGTTTGCATCGGCCCTCCGGGCGGCCCATCGGGCTCGCCTCGAGAACGACCCCGATACCTTCGAGGGTTTGATTGCCTGGCTCATGGGCCAGCCCCACGTCGCGGCCAGCGTCAAGCGCAAGGCCAACCTCAAGTCAGACCTCGACCACACCGGGGCTCTCGCGTTCTTGCGCGGCTTGCTGGTCTTGCTGAAGCAAACGGGGCGCCCGGGTTTGCTCTTCGTCCTCGACGAGGTCGAGACGATTCAGCGGGTGCGTGGCGACGTTCGCGAGAAGAGCCTCAACGCCTTGCGGCAGTTCATGGATGCCATTTCCCGTGGTGATTACCCGGGGCTCTACCTTGTCATCACCGGGACACCCGCCTTCTTTGACGGGGCCCAGGGGGTTCGTCGTCTCCCGCCACTGGCCGACCGGCTCCACGTTGACTTTGAAACCGACGCCCGCTTCGACAACCCCCGAGCTGTGCAGATTCGCCTGCTCGGCTTCGACGACAGCAGGCTCTTTGAGGCCGCGACCCGTGTGCGGGGCCTCTTTCCCGCCCAGCATCCCGACCGCATCCAGGCCAAGGTGCCCGACGACCTGCTGCGGGGGCTCATTCGTCAGGTGAGTGGCCAGCTCGGCAATCGCACGGGCCTCGTACCTCGCCTGTTTCTGAAGAAGCTCGTTGACCTGCTCGACAAGGTCGATCTTCACGAGGACTTCGACCCCACCGTCCACTGGCAGTTGCGCATTTCACCCACCGAAATGACGGCCGAAGAGGCCGAGGCAGCCGGCATCCAGCGATCTGCTGACGACATCGTCCTCGACCTGGGCAGCGGCGACAAAGGCGGGTCGAGCTCGTGAGCCTCGATGCCTTCGACCGCCTGACCCCAAGCTTGCGGCACCACGTGGTGCACACCCTGGGCTTCACCGGGCTGCGACCAGTGCAGTCGATGACGATCGACGCCATCCTCGACGGCGACAACTGCGTTGTCCTCGCGCCCACCGCCGGTGGCAAGACCGAGGCGGCCTTCCTCCCGCTGCTCTCGCGGATGGACGCTGAAGACTGGGGCCCGCCGTCGGTGCTCTACCTGTCGCCCATCAAGGCCTTGCTCAACAACCAGCACACGCGCCTTGAACGGCTGGCCGGCATGATTTCCCGGCGGGTCTTCAAATGGCACGGCGACGTCACGCCCTCGTTCCGCAAGACGTTCATCGCCGACCCCGCCGACATCCTGATGACGACCCCTGAATCCCTGGAGGTCATGCTCATCAGCCAGCACGTCCCAAGCCGGATGCTCTTCTCGAAGCTGAAGGCCGTCGTCGTCGACGAGGTCCACGCCTTCGCCGGCGACGATCGCGGTGCCCACCTGGTGGCGCTGCTGGAGCGTCTTCAGCGGCACTGCGGCAACGACGTCCAGCGCATCGGGCTGTCGGCCACCATCGGCAACCCAAGCGAGATTCTTGGTTGGCTCCAGGGCACGAGCAAACGCCCCCGTCGTCTGGTCGACCCACCCCGGCCCCCGGCAACGCCGAAGGTCACCCTGGACTACGTCGGCACCCTGCAGAATGCGGCCCGCCTGATCCACGAGCTCCACCCGGGCACCAAGCGCCTCGTCTTCGTCGACAGCCGCCGTCGCGTGGAGCAGCTCGGCGAAGCGCTGCAGGCGCTGCATCCGTCGGTGTTCTTGATGCACTCGTCGCTCTCCGTTGATGAACGACGGCAGGCCGAGAAGGCCTTCGAAGAGGGCAGCAACTGCATCATCGTCGCGACGTCGACGATGGAGCTGGGTATCGATGTCGGTGACCTCGATGTCGTGTTCCAGATCGATGCCCCTCCAACCGTGGCAAGTTTCCTCCAGCGGATGGGGCGCACGGGACGCCGCGGCAATACCCAGCCCAACTGCACCTTCCTGTGCACCACCGACGAGGAACTCGGCTTCAGCGCAGCCATCTTGCGGCTGTGGGCGGCCGGGTACGTCGAGCCGGTCCGCCCGGAACGCGATGCCTTCCATATCCTCGCGCAACAGACCCTCGCCCTCTGCCTTCAAGAGACGGGCCTCCCGGTCTCGGATTGGTGGGCGTGGCTGGCCGGCGCGGCCTGCTTCTCTGAGGTGACCGAGGCTGAGCGGAGCCAGCTGCTTGAGCACATGCTCGAGCAAGGCATCCTTTCGAACCACGATGGCCGCCTGTGGCTCGGTGAACTTGGAGAAAAGCTCTACGCGCGCCGCAACTTCGAGGCCCTCTACGCCGTCTTCGAGGCCCGGGCGTCCCTGGACGTGGTGTGCGGTCCGGAGGAGATCGGCTCCATCGACGCACAGTTCGTTCAAGGCCTCGATCCGGGCTCGGCCTTCGTGCTCGCCGGCAAGGCGTGGAAGATCGTCAGCGTCCAATGGAGTCGCGGCCGCTGTGAGGTGGTTCCCGCGCCCCAGGGTCAACACGCCACCTGGTTCGGTGGCACGCGCCTTCGCCCCCGGCGCCAGTGTGAGGCACTGCGCGAGGTCCTGCTCGACGACATCCGCGACCCCTGGTGGACGGCGCGCGCCTTTGAATGCATGCGCAGCTATCGCAGCGACCACACCTTCGTGCACGACGAGCCCCAGCCCTTTCATTGGCGACGGGCGGAGCTCGGCTGGTACACGTTTGCCGGTGGCGCCATGAACAACCTGCTGTCGCGGCTGCTGTTGGAGCGCCTCGGGAGCAGCGTGACGGCGGGCAACCTCGTGGTCAGGCTGCGCGATCAGGCGGCGACTTCGGAAGCTGCCGTCAGGGACGAGGCCCGCAAACTCAACGAGCCTGGCGGCGTCACCGCCGAAGACGCTATGCGCCTCGTCGGCGATTTCGCCCGAGAGCGCCTGAGCAAGTTCCAGCCGTGTTTGCCCGAGGAACTCGAGCGCCGCTTCCTGGCCCGCCGTGTCTTCGGCATCAGCGAGGCGTCAGGGGACCGCCGCGAGCAGTTGGCAAAGCCAAACGACAGCAAGACCGCGACGAATGTTTAGGACCAACCTGCATCAACGAGGCACGAGATGAATGCTGAGCGACGGACGAAACTTGAAATCATTGCTCGATTTCTACGGATCGCCGATGAGCTGCTGGACGAGATTGCTCTGGAAGAGCAGGCGGTCCACGACAACACTGGCCACCTGGACAAGCTCGACAACAACATTGCCTTGCAAGATGCCTCCATCGCCTTGGCGACCGCCTGCGAAGCCGTCGAGCTGATTGCCAGCGGTGGCCCCCCTGGGTTGGTTGCAGCGAGAATGAACCGCCCCTCTGCACGGGGGCCCGCTACCTCCGCACAGCTCCGTTTCTGCCCGAAGTGCAAAACAGCACGGGGCGCCGGAACGACGCGCTGTTGGGCCAAGGGGTGTGGCGACGAGACTCCCTTCAGCCAGTGCCCGACTGGGTAGAAGTTGCAGGGCTTCGGCGCCATCTTCTCAGGCCGTGGCTTGAGCCTCCTCGCCGAAGTACTGCCTCGGTGAGCCCCGCAGCAGTCGCGGCATTGGTGGCGTCGAATCCAGTGCGATCCACATTGATTCAGCATAGACGTCGCGTCGACTGGAGTCGCGATCCCCCCTCTGCCAACATGGGTGAGACAAACGGCCGTCCTGATATGAAGTTCTGAGCGGGGCATGATTGGCAGACATGATGACATCCGACGAACCGACCACCCG
>Ga0247835_1004896_pt1 | contig 11277 bp, 10 predicted proteins | sample LaCtaG_3_FD_189912 | JGI IMG/M metagenome (GOLD analysis project Ga0247835, IMG submission 189912) | Freshwater microbial communities from meromictic Lake La Cruz, Castile-La Mancha, Spain - LaCruzMarch2015_13.5m | ecosystem: Environmental > Aquatic > Freshwater > Lake | place: Spain: Castile-La... | reverse complement strand
AGGCGTCGACATGGGCGACGCGACGGCGGAGGCCGATCAGGGCGTCGTCGGGCGTGCCGGCGACCGCGAAGACCGTGAGCACCGGCGTACCGGCGGCCAGGACCTGACCGGGGCGGGGAATATCGGCCAGTGCCGGCCATCCCCCGTCGGCCTGCGTCCAGGATGTTGTCTCCTCCGCCAGCCCGTCGATCATGTCCTGCGAGATCGGAATGTGCCGTGGGGCGAAAAGCACTGCCTTGGCCCATGTCGCAGCCGGCTGCGGTGAGGCCGGCGGCTCGAGTGGCCTGATGACGGGTGTGGCAAAGCCGCAGGCCTCCATGTGGTGGCCTGCGATCGAGCCCGCCCCCGAACGCTCGAAGAGTTCCATCGAGGCCGTCGGCCGCGGATTGACCTCGATCACCATGAGGCGTCCGGTCGTGTCGACGACGAGATCGACGCCGATCAGACCCACCGGCTGAAACCGCGACGAGAGCACGTCGCCGAGACGTTCGAGCGGAGCGATCAGCCGGTCGACCATCGGCAGGCTGCCTGGAAAACGGAGCGCCACAGCGCCGCACCAGGCATACCGGCCAGCATGGCACCACGGCTCTCCGAGCAGTTGCCGGCTCGCGCCGATCAGCCGCGCGAAGCCCTGCCCCATGCAGTACGACGCAGACAGGGGGCTCCCCGCGATGACGCGTTGCCAGCGTTGGATCGCACTCGATGCGACGGCCGGGCGGGCCGCATGTTCGCAAGCCGCTTGCGGCGTCCACAGGCGGATGCCGCGGCCCCCCGCGCTTGCCAGAGGCTTGACGAGAAACGTGCCGTCCGTCGCCACGTCATGGGGCGAAGATAGAGTCTCGGGAAAGTCGAGCCCTGCGGCCCGGGCCGCGGCGGCCAGTTCAGCAGGGTCACGCAGCTGTCGGACGACGGCCGCCGTGTTGCCAGCCAGCGGTCGGGTGCGGGCGATGGCATCGACGAGGTCGGGATGGTTTTCAAGCGCGCCTGAGTAGGCCCAGGCCGCGGCTGGTGGAAACCGGGCGGCCGCGGTGAGCAGGCTCCACGGATACCCGGCCACGAGAGCCCCGTCGCCATGGGCTACGGCAACCGCCTGCCGGGATGCCGCCTGCAGGTCGAGATCGCAGAAGAGATCCGCAGCATGCACAGCCCAACCGGCCCGGCTGGCCGATTCGGCCAGCGATCGGACACTCGCCCCCAGCAGGACGAGCGGGCCACGGGGCTTCGAGGGCATCGTCTCATCGACGCTGCTCGGACGACTCACCACGTTCACCTGCTCTCCAGATGCCGTCCTGGCCATTTGCGATGGTATCGTCGTCTCGTGTGTGCGGGGCTGCATTCAAAAGAAAGGGCTTTGACGGAGCCGGCTTTCAAGGAGCCGGGGCTGAATGGTATCCTCTGCCCTTCACTGCACGGTATGTAGATCCCCCTCGAAAAGGAGACCAGCGTTTATGTCGATGTATATTGGTGAGGCCCTGACTGGCGAAGGCAACGAGATCGCCCATATCGACCTTCTGATCGGCAGCAAAGACGGCCCGGTTGGTGTGGCGTTTGCCAACGCCTTGGCCCGTCAGAGTGAAGGGCATTCAAACCTCCTGGCCGTGCTCACACCGAATCTGGCCGTGAAGCCCGCCACCGTCATGATCACGAAGGTCACGATCAAGGGAGCCAAGCAGGCCGTCCAGATGTTCGGACCAGCGCAGGCCGCCGTGGCCAAGGCTGTCGCCGACAGCGTTGCCAGCGGTGTGATCCCGAAGGCCGAGGCGGAGCACCTCGTGATCGTCTGCGGAGTGTTCATCCACTGGCTCGCAGAGGACGACAAGAAGATCTACGAGTACAACTACAAGGCCACGGTCGATGCCATCGCCAATGCGATGCACGGCAAGCCCACCGTCGACGAAATGGTCGCCGGCAAGGACAAGGCCGCTCATCCGTTCCGGGGATTCTAGTTACACGCAAGCAAAGCCATCCATGGCCTTTGCTTGCTTGCGGTAGGAGAAGGCATCCTGCCTTCCTGTTACACGCAAGCAAAGCCATCCATGGCCTTTGCTTGCTTGCGGTAGGAGAAGGCATCCTGCCTTCATGTTACACGCAAGCAAAGCCATCCATGGCCTTTGCTTGCTTGCGGTAGGAGAAGGCATCCTGCCTTCCTGGTGTCATGAAAGTAAAGTAAACGCAAGCAAAGCCATCCATGGCCTTTGCTTGCTTGCGTGAGCACTCGGTCGCGTACAAATTCAGGGGGTGGGCACATCGTGCCCACCCCCGTTTTTGTGACAAGCATTCGGTCCTTCGTCGAGGCGCCTTTCAATGACCGCATCGCGGATACTCATTCAACTCGATTGCGATCCTCAGCCGAGCACGTTCGACGCCGTCGTGGCAGTCGATGCCGGCGCTGAGGTGCTGCTGCGGCACGGCAACGTGACCCCTGAATCCGCCGTGCCACTCGTGCACGGGGCGATGTTCACGCGGGGTGGCGCCGACCTCGCATCGACGGCGATTTTTATCGGTGGCTCCGATGTGGCCGCCGCAGAGGCGGTCTTTCAACAGGTCCAAAAAACATTCTTCGGGCCGATGCGGGTGAGCGTGTTGCTCGATCCAGCCGGTGCCAATACCACGGCCGCCGCCGCCGTTGTGGCGGCAGGACGACACCTGCCGCTGGGCGATCCCACCACCGCGGCGACACTGCGGGCGGTTGTGCTTGGCGGCACCGGTCCGGTGGGACAGCGGGTCGCCCGGTTACTGGCCCGCAAGGGGGCAACAGTGGCGGTCGCGTCGCGGTCATTGTCGCGAGCTTCAGAAGTCTGCGGTCGGATCGGGGCGTCCGTGCCGGGGGGCCGCCTCGAGGCGGTCGAGGCCAACGGGGACCTGTCCCCCGGGACACCCCTGGCCACATCTCTTGCCGCGGCAGACCTGATCGTGGCCGCAGGGGCCGCGGGAGTGACACTGCTGGCCGCTGCAGGCCGGAGCCTGGCAGGTCGCGCGCAGGTTTTGATCGATGTGAATGCCGTTCCACCGGCGGGCATCGAGGGGATCATGGCCACCGACAAGGCGCGGCAGGATGCTGGAGCATTTCTCTACGGGGCGTTGGGAGTGGGCGGCACCAAGATGAAGATCCATCGCGCTGCCATCCGGCGGCTGTTCGCATCGAACGACGCCTGCCTCGATGCCGAGGATCTGCTGGCGATCGGCGAAGGACTCTGAGCGGGCGATCAAGGGGCCCGCTGCCCGAGCAGATGCACACAACGCCGCCGCCGCCTATCCTGGCAGCCTATCCTTGCAGCCTGGCGGCCTCTAGTCGCGTCGGTTGGGCCGCTTTGTGCCGAGTAGCAGCACGATCGCCATCAGGATCGAAACCCCGGCCAGCATCATGACGAGGTTTCGTCGCGCGCGGCGTGACGCCTTCTCGGCGGGCGTCAGCCGGCGAAGGGGGATGGTCGCATCGCCGCTGCCGACCGTTGTGACCGGCTCATCAAATGCAAGTTCGGCTTGTATCGCGCTTGGCACATTGGGCGTGGCCGGCACGTTGGGCGTGGCCGGCAACTGCGGCGTGCTCAGGTCAGGGCTGGGAACACGAAATCCACTCCCGCAGAGCGGGCACTCCGCAGCCTGCCCCAGAAACGCGACGCCCACGGCCACTGCAACACTGCATCCAGGGCATGCAATCGCGATCAGCGGCTCAGGCCCAAAGGCCGCCGGCGGCAACGACGACGATGGTGGCGAAAGACTCATGAAGAAACGCCCGGTCTGGGCTTCCGTGTCATGACGTACCAGTTGGGGACTCACCCCGCAGCCGCCGCATCATCGCCCGATCGATCAGGCGAGGGAAGAGGCGGGCCGCAAACGCGAAGCCTTTGGCCCGCCAGCCCGGCAGCACTTCGCGTCTCCGCCAGACCACTGCCCGTGCGATGATCCGCGCCGTGCGGGCGGCCGACATCGCCCTGCCTTGTGACCAGCCCGGCCTGCGGCCCGTGAGGAGGTGATCCCAGAACTCAGATTCGGTGGGACCGAGGCTTGCCAGCAACACGCCGATTCCCTCGGTCGCCAGTTCCAGTCGCAGTGTTCCGGCGAGCGACCGAAGTGCCGCCTTGGCCGCGCAATACTCCGCATGGGACGGCAACGGATGGTAGCCAAGGATCGAACCCACCAACACGATCGCCGGATCGCGGCCGGCACGAAGGGCCGGCAGCGACTCGCGGACAAGTTCGGCGGGGGCAAAAAAATCAACGTCCATGATCCGGGCCAGCGTGTCGGGCGATGCGTCGCGAAAGCGGCCGATCGCCCCGCTGCCCGCCGCCGCCACGACCAGATCGAGGCCACCGTGTTGCCTGACTGCCGTCTCCACCAGATGCCTGCGAAAATCGGGCGAGGTGATATCGCCGGCTTCATACAGCATCGTGCCGCCCGCCGTGCCGGTGGCCTCCTCCGCCACTTCCCGCAGGCGGTCGCCGCGGCGACCGGTTGCCAAGACCCGCACACCACGTCTGGCCAGTTCGAGGGCGACCGCACGCCCCACGCCGGAGGAAGCTCCGGTGACCAGGCCGCTCGAGCCGGCGAGCGTGCGCCGCCACCACAGCCGCCGCGGCGGATCTGCCACGGTCTGATCCGGTCGCCGGCTCATTGCTCGTGAGCCTCGGCAACGGCCGCGTTGCGGGCGAGCATGACGGCCGGCGACTCGTGCGGCACCACGGTCGCCTCCCCGGGGGGAATGCGGCCCAGCATGGCCGCCGGAATTCGACAGTGCACCGTGACACGGTCTTCCACGAAGTTTCGCGACAGCACCTCACCGTGGGCATTCAGCCAGGCGAGCAGCCGACCGTTGCCGGGATCGGTCTGGATGTCGACGTCGCGGAAGCCCCGGCTCAGGCATGCCGTGGTCGCCCGCTCGAGTTCTCCCAGCCCCTCGCCGGTGGATGCCGACACGCATACGGCGTGGGGATAGCGATTCAGGAGACTGCTCCGCGCCGCATGATCGGCTATGGCATCGATCTTGTTGAGCACGAGCAGCGTGGCCTTTTCATCGACTTCCAGTTCGGCGAGCACGCCGCGGACCGCCGCGATCTGCGCGTCGACCAGCGGGCTCGACGCATCGGCAACGTGCAGCAGGAGATCCGCTTGGCGGGTTTCCTCCAGCGTGGCTTTGAAGCTGGCGATCAGGCGGTGCGGCAGGTCGCGGATGAAGCCGACGGTGTCGCTCAAGAGCACGGGGCCCCACCCCGGCAACCTCCAGCGACGGGTGCGGGTGTCGAGCGTGGCGAAGAGCTTGTCTTCGGCAAGCACGTCGGCACCGGTGAGCCTGTTGAGGAGCGTGCTCTTGCCCGCATTGGTGTAGCCGACGAGAGAGACCGTCAGGTGCTCGTGACGGGCCGCCACCTCCCGTTCGCGGCGGCCGTGGATCGTGGCCAATTCCTCCTTCAGATCGTGGATCCGCTTTTCGACCAGCCGACGATCGACTTCCAGTTGCTTTTCACCAGGACCTCGCATGCCAATGCCCATCTTGAGCCGTGAGAGGTGGGTCCACATCCGCTTGAGCCGCGGCAGCGAGTATTCGAGCTGGGCGAGTTCCACGGCCAGCCGAGCCTCATAGGTGCGGGCCCGGGCGGCGAAGATGTCGAGGATGACCTCCGACCGGTCGAGCACCTTGGTCTTGAGTTCGCGTTCGAGGTTGCGTGTCTGTGCGGGGGAGAGGTCGTTATCGAAGATCACGACGTCAGCGTCGTGATGCTCGACGAGCATCGCGAGTTCGGCGACCTTGCCGCTGCCGAGGTAGGTGGTCTTGTCGGGCCGCTCGCGCCGCTGCGTCATCTCCCCGACGACCTGTGCCCTGGCGGTCTCCGCCAGACCGCGGAGTTCGTCCAGAGGGTGTTGCGGATCGACCGGAGCATCCAGCAGGACGCCCACGACAACCGCCCGTTCGCTCTGCACGCTATTGGATCGCCGCGGTTGTGTCACTCGTCATCCTCGCTGGATTCATGGTCGCCCATCGCATCCGGATCAGCCGCGTTGGCAGTGGCTGCCAGATGGCAGCAGCTTTCCCAGCGGCGGGTATCGAGCAGGCCGTCGGCAACGGCGTGCTTCACGGCACAGTCGATTTCATGGGTGTGGCTGCAGTTAGGAAACCGGCAGAGGTTGGCGAGTGGCCGTAGGTCGCGGAAGGCCGCCGACACCTCTGCTGGCACGATCTCCCAGAGTTGGAACTGCCGCACCCCGGGCGTGTCGACAAACGCACCGCCCGTCACGCCGAGCAGCGAGTGCGGTATCAGCCGCGCCGTCGTCGTGGTGTGACGCCCCTTCTCGTTTTCCCGGCTCACCTCCGCGACCCTCAGGTCGAGGTTCGGATCGAGCGCGTTGAGCAGGGACGATTTTCCAACGCCACTCTGCCCCACGATCGCGGTCAGACGCCCGGCCAGCACGTGCCGCAGCCTTGTGATCCCGACTCCGGTAACGGCGGAGCAGAGCACCGTCGCATAGCCCATCCTCGCATAGACCCCCGCCAGCGGCACCAGGCGTGACGCATCCACAAGATCGATCTTATTGATGCAGATGACGGGCTGGATGCCGGCTGATTCGGCAGCCACCAGCAAACGGTCGATCAGCGACGGCTTGAGATCGGGCATGGCCGCGCTCCCCACGATGATCACCTGATCGACGTTGGCGACGATCACATGGCGGCGGCCGCGGCTTGCGCGGCAGAGCGAGTTGCGTCGCTGCTCGATCGAGTGGATCACGCCGCCGCCGGAATCGTCACGGACCTGAACCCAGTCGCCGGCAGCCACCGGATGCCGCTGTTCGGTAGAGAGTGTCCTCAGCAGTCGCCGGGTGGTGCACCGGACCATTCTTCCGTCGTCATGGCGGACAAAGCTCTCCAGGCCGTACACATGCATCACCCTGCCGCGCCAGGTTGAGCCGGCGATGGGCGATACCGAGAGCCCGTCGCCGGCGAGCGACGGATCGTCGTGAATGATGACCGTCCGCTTTCGGGTGAGTTCTCCCTTCCCGGAGATTCGTTCCGAGAATGCCATGTCGGATGCGTGGTCGGGGTCGGCGGCCACGGCCCGCGTCAGATCTCCGCTCCGTCGGCGCGACGACCTGTTTTTACGGAGGTCGGCTCTGAACTTACGGGGCTTGGGCATGCCCTGATTCTATCAGTCCGGGCTGCCGCCGGCTTTCCGCTTGGGCTGCCGACGGCTTTCAGGGCTCCGCCGCGACTGTTATTGCGGTGGTCGGCCGGCCTTGGGGGAACGGCGGGTTTCCAGCCCGGCCGAGGCCAGCAGAGACCTGCTGAAGATGTCTTGCTGAGGCGCCGAGTAGGCCGAGCCCGTACCGGCACCGTTCGCCGCGGGGTCGTAACACACCTCGTATTCGTGCCGCCCGAACGAGACCTTATCTCCGGGGGAGAGGCGTCCCTCGGTAACCCGCGTGCCATTGACCTTCGTGCCGTTGCTGCTGCCGAGGTCTTTGACGAGCCAGTGTCCGTCGGTGAGGGACAGTTCGCAGTGGCTGCCGGACACGTTTGGAAATCGCAGGACGATATCGGAGCTTTCCCGTCGACCGACGAGGAGCGTCGGCTTGAGCAGGGGGATGGGATCGCCCCCGCCCACCGGGTGCAGTTCGCCGTAGGCCGCTGGTTGAGACCCGTAGGCCGCTGGTTGAGACCCGTAGGCCGCTGGTTGAGAACCGTAGGCTGCTGGTTCGCCAGGGTGCGGGAAATGCTTTCGGTGCGTCTGACTGGTGTTTTCGTCGTTCATGATGGCGGGCATGGTGTGGATTGGACTGGCTCGAAGGCTTTTTGAGACTATTCGGAGTTCTTCGGCGATGCTCTTTCAGGAATCTCTTCTACGAGGCTAGTACGAAATTAGGTCACATGTCGTTCGGTCGTCAAGAAAATTGGCTCCGGGAATCGATTTTCGGGCATAGTCGCAACGAATGCCGGGAGACGCGGCGTACACTAGGGGGTGGATTGGAGCGGACCGGGTGATCGCCGGCCGGCGGCAACGCTGGCGGGAGGAAAGTCCGGGCTCCGTAGGGTGCGATGGTGGGTAACGCCCACCGGCCGCGAGGCCAGGGAAAGTGCCACAGAAAACAGACCGCCTGCGGGGTTCGCCCTGCAGGTAAGGGTGAAACGGTGAGGTAAGAGCTCACCAGCAGGCCGGGTGACCGGTCTGGCTCGGTAAACCCCATCGGGAGCAAGGCCAAGCAGGAAGAAGTTCGACGGCGGCGGGCTTCGGCCCGGCGATGATCGGCGCGAAACGGCCCGTTTCGTCACATGCTTCCGGGTCGGCTGCTGGAGGCGTCGGGCAACCGGCGTCCTAGAGAAATGGTCATCGCCCCGCTGTCCTCGGGATCGCGGGGAACAAAACCCGGCTTACAGGTCCGCTCCAGTCCTCTTTATTTGGATTCAGCATTCGGATTCAGCATTTGAATTCAGCTCGACGGCTTCGGCTCGCCCACGCCAGGCTCTTGTCATCCGGGCTGGACATCCCGGGCGACCCGGGGGGGGCCGACGGTGGTCAATTCCCGCCGGCCTTCGCCGTCGATCAATTTCATGAGCTTGGAGATACAGAGGGTGTTGATGCTGATCCGCATCTCATCCGCCTCGGCCTTGAGGGTCTCGTGGAGGGAGCTGGGCATGCGAACCGTGACGACCCGTTGCACATCCCGCTCGGCAGGCCGTTCCCGCTGCCGCTCGCGGAGGTCGTCGAGCATCTCGCGGATGCGGGCGTAGTGCGGGCTGCACTCAAACCGAACCAGGGCCTCAGGCGTGTTGAAGGTCCGCCGCACAATCCCTTCCACCCCGAGCACCTCGCGAAAGAAGACCACCCATTCCGGCGTGATGGAGTGGAGGCGTTCTGCCACCTCCAGGACCGCGGCGGCGGCATGATCCGTGTCTGAGTCGAGGGCTTTAGCTGGCATGGCTGTAGCTGGCATGGGAGTGTTGTCCTTCTTCGTTCCGGATCGGCGGGCAGGTCCACATCGGACTTCGAGCAACTCTTGCATGCCGGTCAAGTGACAGCATGAAGTGCAAGCACCGCAACGACTTACGTCGCATTGACAGAGGGCGACTTATTTACGGGCAGCACTGCCTGCTTTCGCGGCAGCCGGCCAGCTGCGCAGTTCGTAGGCAGTCGCCCTGTTTCGCATTTGCCAAGTGTCCGGCCTGTGGCGACCCCCAAAAAGAGTCGCAAGAGTTCTGGGGCATGAGCCGAAGGACGTAAGCGATGAGGCTTTGCGAGCTGTTTTTCAGCCGTGTTCGAGGTGCCGCACCACGGCGTGGGCAACTGGGATTCCCGTGGCCGCCTCCAGGCCCCGCCATCCGGGCACCGCGTTGACCTCCAGCACCACAGCCTGCCCATCTTTCCCGGGAATGAGGTCGACCCCGGCAACCTCGGTCTCCACCACGCGGGCGGCGACCCGAGCCAGGTCGATCCAGGCCGCAGGTGCGACAAACGCCTCCGGTCGGCCCCCGAGCGAAATATTCGTCCGCCATTCGTCGCCGGCTGCGAGTCTGCGGATGGCGAACGTCTCGGTGCCCACGACCAGGATGCGGACATCCCAGCCGTCGTGCGGCACGAACTCCTGCAGGTAGACCACCGCCCCGCCGGGCCCGGCGGAAGTCGCCGCCTCGATCAGCGGAGCGAGTGACTCGCGGTCTGCAATTCTGATGACCCCGCGGCCCCGCGACCCGAACAACGGCTTCACAACGCAGTCCTGCCCCAGTGACTCCCATGCCGACTCGATGGCCGCGGGCTGCTGGACCACCACGGTCCGGGGCACGGGCAGGCCGGCCGCAGCCATCCGGGCCAGCGAAAGGTATTTGTCGATCGCGATCTCGAGTCCCCGCGGGCTGTTGACCACCCGCATGCCGCGAGCGGCCAGCCGGCCGAGGAGATCCATTCGGAAGACCACTTCCTCGAGGCCACCCCCCGGCATCCCCCGCACGACCACACACTCCGCCGTTTCAATGGCTGACGGCAGAAACCGTTCGTGCAGTCCAATGCCGGTGGTGCCGAGGCCTGGCGACCCTGCCGCCTGTACCTCGGCGGCCAGATCGATCCATCGCACCGCCGTGCCCGCGTGGCCGCGGGCTGCGAGCGCCTCGAGCAGGCGGCCGACATGCCAGCCGGTCGGCTCGCCGATCACGGCCACCCGCAGACCGCCGCCGGCACGCCTCGCCATGGCCATCACTTCCCGGAGCCGATGGCCGGGGCCGGCGGCGTGGTGAACGACGCGTTCACGATCTCGGGGTCGAGCCCGCCGAAGCGGTGCTTTCGCCCGGTGTCGATGTTGATCAGATCGACCAGTGCCGGCGCGAACAGGGCCGGGTCGAGCGCGTAGAAATCGCGGCCCGCCCTCTCGAAGAGCGTATGAAACGGCGTGCCGTAGTCGGTCGAGGCCCGGCTCACCATCCTCGGGCCGATATCGAGCAGGCTCTCGTCGTCACCCGTCACCTCCAGCACGACGTGACCGCCGTAGAGAATGGCGTCGTTGGTGCGGCCAATGGCGAGGAGGTCGTTCTTGTCGGGCACGGGGGCCAGCGGCGCTCGGCCGGAACCCCTGTGGATGCGGCGGAGATCGAAGTCGAGTTCATGCAGTTTGTGCAGTGCGGTTTCCAGCGACCGGGCAATGACCTGCACGGTGCCGGCGGTGCTCGCCGTGCGGGCCACCAGGAGCACGAGCGTGTCGGGGGCCACGCCCGCATCGGCCGCCAGCATCAAGGCGACGTCGTCTGGTGGAAGCTTCGCCGTCTCGAGCAGTCCGACCGCACCATCCGGCCGCTCCCGCATGCCGATGTCGTCGAACAGATCCTCGCGGCCGATCGCCGCCCGGATCGGGCCGCTGGCCATCGCAAAGTAGTTGGGCGTGCTGACTTTCCAGCCTGCATATTGGGAGGCCAGGCAGGCTGCCAGTGGATGTTCGCTCGCGACACCGACGATCGGCCACTCGCAGCCGGGCCAGAGCGGATCGCATGCCGCGGACGAGAGCCCCTGCTGTTCGATCTGCACCCGGCCGAGACCCGCCATTGCGGCCTGCGCAAGTAGCAGGCCCGCCTCGACGCCACCGGCAGCCTTCACGCCGCAGTCGACAATGCGGGCGCCACACGCGGCAGTCTGGCAGGCCACGCCCAGGGCATCCGCCCGGGAAATCAATTCCGCGGCGATCCGCAGGGCACCCGCGTTGAGTTGCATTCCAGAGCCTCGGCGATGAAGAGAAAATCCAGACAAGGAATCCAGACAAGGAATCCAGACAAGGAATCCAGACAAGAAAATCCGAAGCTGGATTCGA
>Ga0247835_1004892_pt1 | contig 11283 bp, 7 predicted proteins | sample LaCtaG_3_FD_189912 | JGI IMG/M metagenome (GOLD analysis project Ga0247835, IMG submission 189912) | Freshwater microbial communities from meromictic Lake La Cruz, Castile-La Mancha, Spain - LaCruzMarch2015_13.5m | ecosystem: Environmental > Aquatic > Freshwater > Lake | place: Spain: Castile-La... | reverse complement strand
CAACCTATGCCAGGAAAAGGCGAGGAAGCGTATCGATGGAATTGGGATGCTCCTTTAATTGTTTCCACTCACGATGCTTCGACCTTATATTTTGCGGCAAATAAATTATTCAAGTCTACGAATAAGGGTGATGATTGGCAGGTGGTTTCACCTGATTTAAGTCAACAAATTGACCGAAATAAATTAGAAGTAATGGATCAAGTTTGGACCATGGACGCGGTCATGAAAAATGCTTCTACTACTATTTATGGTAATATTATCGCGTTAGACGAGTCACCCAAAAAGAAAGGACTTTTGTATGTTGGTACGGATGATGGCTTAATTCAAGTTTCTGAAAATGATGGCGCTAATTGGACGAAATACAGTGTTTTTGCAGGAGTGCCAAGCAACACGCGTGTTAATATGCTTACAGCTTCATTGCACGATGAAAACAACGTTTATGCGGCATTTAATTCTCAGCGTCAAGGTGATTTTAAACCTTATTTATACTTTTCAAGCGATAAAGGAAAAACGTGGACTTCTATTTCATCCAATTTACCGGAGCGCGGAAATGTTTATTGCATTAAACAGGATCATGTAGATCCTAATTTATTATTTGTGGGAACTGAATTTGGTGCTTATTTTTCAAACGATAATGGTAAAATTTGGAATAAAATTAGTGGTTTGCCCATTACAGCGGTATATGATTTAGATATTCAGAAAAGAGAAAATGACTTGGTAGCAGCCACATTCGGAAGAGGTTTTTATGTCTTGGATAATTATTCACCTTTACGTTTTTTAAGTAAGGAGAATTTAGATAAAAAAGCCTTTTTATTTCCTGTTAAACCTGCCTTACAATATGTGCCAGCTGATCCATTAGGCTTGGATGGAACGGGTTTTCAAGGTCACAATATGTGGGCTGCCAAAAATCCAACGTATGGAGCAGTATTCTCGCTATTTATTAAAGATGAATATAAAACCTTAAAAGATGTTCGCCAAGAAAAAGAAAAAGCCTTGGAAAAGGATAAGAAAGATGTTTTTTATCCTTCATTTGAAGAACTTAGGAAAGAATCGTTGGACGAAGATGCAAAATTGATATGGATCATCTCGGATCAGTCTGGCAAGGAAATTCGTCGTATGTCGTCAAGTCCAGCTAAAGGAATTGTGCGAATGAATTGGAATCTCCGTTCTAATTCAACGAATTCGATCAATGCGGAGTCAAATGGATTTTTAGTTCCTCCAGGGACTTATTTTGTAAGCATATCGCTAATTCATAATGGAAGTGTTGTAGAATTAGTTGCCAAACAATCTTTTATCGTTAAAGGCTTAAATAATCAAACCTTAATAGCTAAAAATAGCAATGAGTTGGTTTCATTTAGAAATGAAGTAGCTGCACTAAGTCAGCAATTAAGCAATGCCAGTAATTGGATGAGTGAAGTGAAAGAAGTATTAGAAAATATGGAGACTTCACTAAAGAATTATCCGAATACTGAATTAGCATTGTTAAGTGAAACACGCGCCTTAACCTTACTTTATGATAATTGTGCCACTGTACTTTGGGGAGATAGAATTAAATCATCTCGTGAATTTGAGACCTTACCAAGTATTAACGATCGTTTAGGAATGGTGGAATACCAACTTTATGAAAATACGGCTGGCGTTTCTTCTACCCATAAAGCGAATAAAGTGATAGTGGAGGAACAATTCACCGCGCTAAGTGCTTCACTAGCTGATATGAGTAAACGCATTCAAGTGCTACAAGATAAATTAGCGCTTGTTCCGATTCCTTTTACTAAATCGTTAAGTCACTTATGGAAATAGGCGTATTACTTTAGGTTTTCTTCAACACTCCTTTTTGATAAGTCTCATATACTTTTTTCAATCCCAATGCTTTTGCAATCAGCATTTCAGACTCAAATTGCGCATTTTTCCAATAGTTGTTGTGTAAGAAGGCTAAACTCAATTTTAATTTCGGATCATTTTTCAGAACGGCATAGATGGGTGCTTGAAATTCAAGTTCTAGGGCATTTGAATCGATTACCTCCACACAAAATTGCTTGGTTTCAGTATCCAGAAGTATTTTTTTATCGATTCCTGTATGACAGGCAGCACGAAACAACCTTCCCAAAACAATAATTTTATCGTATTCGTGGCGATTTTTCAATAAGCGAACGGTTTGGTCGAGGCGTTCTTGATAAAACTCCAACAAGTTTTTAGGTTGGGTTGCCGCCATTTGCAAGACTTCGATTTCCAATATTCTTGCATACAAATGAACGGATTGATTGATATTTTGGATAGGTAGCGATTTTTCATCTGTGGCCTTTCCTCTCAATAATTCTTTTCGTTTTGAAAATAGTATCTTGAAATTTTGAAAATCTTGACTTTGTTTTTGAGCACCAGAGGCATGTTGTATAAACCATTCGTAATGACCAAATGGATCGTCTTCGTAGATGAAAAAATCCATGAAATTTACTTCTGTAATCCCTTTGGCTACAAGGTGTTCCAGTTCGTTTTTTGGCAGATCATGTGTATTAAATAACTGCAGGGCAAGTTCCTGCGAAAGCAAGTCGGATAAATCACCAAACTTTTTACGGATAGCAATAAATAGTTCGAGTCCTTTGAGGCGATTGCCAAAAAACAGTTCTGATTTCATTTCCAGGACCTTACGTGTGTAGGCTTCCAGTTCTTCGGCTGAATTATCATTAAATTGGTTAAAATGCTCATACGATTGATATCCTAGGAAAACACAAAGTTCGTTGAGCGTGGAAAGTCTAGGTTCTGTGGTTTTGTTCCCTACCGAAAACATACGCGCCAAACTGCTGTAGGAAATGTAGCACCCATTTTGGTGAAGTAGGTTTTCTAGCCGTCGACAATTCTTAAACGTATCGAGCGCAAATCCTATTTTCTTTTCTAATTCAAGTTTAAGCTTTTTGAACATGATCAAAAATAAGCGTATTTCTATATGAATGACAAATGAAGCGCAGAATGAAGTAATAATGAAGCAAGAAGTTTATTTTGAGTAGTCTACTTTTGAGATTCAAATTCAGATTGATGAAGTGTCTTTTTTTACCGAGTTGGCAAAACGCTGTAAATAATACATTGGTTGATAGTATCATCAATCATTTAGAAAGTGATGATAGTGTAGTTTTAAAAGATTTTAATTTTTTAGACTACACAAAAGGAATCACTTTTGGGGGTGAACTTCGTGAAAACGGCATGTATATCTTTCGTTTCACAGATGGAAAATATTACCTGGGCAAAGCGAGTAGTTGTACAATGTTGGAGCGCATTGCCAAACATATTGATGGGAGAAACTGGGGAGGATTTAATGCTGTTCTTAAGGGGCTAGGACAAAAAGAGGTAAATCTAGATTATCACATTAGAAACCAACAAGAATTTTTAAAAGCAAAAGTGGTTTTGATTCCAATATCTAAGCCGATACTTTTGCAAAACAGTGTAATTAAAACTGATGAAAAACCAATACATCATTTAGAAAACGATTTGATTTTCTTGTTTAAGAATACTTCACCTCACATACAAATCATAAACAAAACAAATCCGAAAAAGCTTTCTGGGTTGTTTGAATTTAGTTAAATCAAAAAAAAGAAATTATGAAAAAAAGAAGTTTACTGTTATCCGCAATGGCAACGTTCACTTTTGCAATTGTTAGTTTTGCTCAAGTACCTAGTTACGTCCCTACAAATGGTTTAGTTGGTTGGTGGCCATTTAATGGAAATGCTAACGATGATAGTGGGAATGGGAATAATGGAACCGTTTATGGCGCGACCTTGACAACGGATCGCTTTGGAGCAGTGGACAAAGCCTATGACTTTGATGGTGTTGATGATTTCATTGAAATTTTGCATCATCCTTCTTTAAATCTCCCGAATGGTACGATCAATCTTTGGTACAAAACCAATTCAAATAATAGGATGTCTTTAATGAATAAATCAAACTACCAAGATGCAAATAATGAAAACTATTTGATAATGATTGGATATCTATTTACCGTCAATGGACCAACTGGCTTAGCATATTTTAGTAAATATAATAGTAATTGTAATCCCTCTCAAGGTTGGATGGGGCCAACAAATTCTTTGAATTTTTCAGATGGATCATATCATATGTTGACCTGTATTACTGGTTCATCTGAAATTAAAATATTTGTGGATGCAATTCAACAAGCGGCAATTCAGGCACCTTCTGCATATGCTGACACTTGTTCTGGATCTAGCTTAAGATTTGGTGTAAATTGGGGTGGGGACATGAATCCTTATTTAGGTGATTTAGATGATATTGGGATTTGGAACCTCGCGTTAACACAACAAGAAATTACAGATTTGTATAACAGCACTCTTGGCTTGCCAGTTTCGATTAATGAAAATTCAATTAACCTTTACCCAAACCCTACCAACAGCAACATTACGCTGGAGGTATCTATAGAAAAGATTGGAAAAACGTATTCAATCCAAGATTTTTCGGGAAGAACAATTCGTGATGGAAAAATAAGCTCAGCACAAGAGCAAATTGATTTACAAGGTGTTGCGCGAGGTGTTTATTACTTGTCTATTGAAAATGGATCATCTGTAATAAAGCTCGTTAAACAATAAAGATTAATAATACCGCTTTATTCCCTCATCGTTTTCAAAACGGTGGGGGATTTTTTATTTAAGAAGGTTTCAATCAGGCAATTCGTTTCAATTTTATTTTCTCCTATTTTTTTGCTATCTTAATAATAAAATTAAGGAATGTTAGAGGAAATGGAAAGTTATTCAAACTGGATAAAACAATTAAAGGAGAAAACAAATCTGGAGATTACATTGGAAAACAACTATTAGATTCCATTAAATAACTAAGCTCTACGACCCCTTTTTTATTTCAACACATTCAGCACCCAACTATTTCCGGTTTTTTGGGCAAATGGCTTGAGGTTTTTTTTAATACGGCTTCTTGTGGGTTCTTGAACATACAATAAAGACGTGGCCGACTCAATGGCTATTCGGCTAAATGTTTCATTGAAATGGGATGCAGAAATAGATTTTGGATTACTCAATAGTTGTTGTGTAAGAAGGCTAAACTCAATTTTAATTTCGGATCATTTTTCAGAACGGCATAGATGGGTGCTTGAAATTCAAGTTCTAGGGCATTTGAATCGATTACCTCCACACAAAATTGCTTGGTTTCAGTATCCAGAAGTATTTTTTTATCGATTCCTGTATGACAGGCAGCACGAAACAACCTTCCCAAAACAATAATTTTATCGTATTCGTGGCGATTTTTCAATAAGCGAACGGTTTGGTCGAGGCGTTCTTGATAAAACTCCAACAAGTTTTTAGGTTGGGTTGCCGCCATTTGCAAGACTTCGATTTCCAATATTCTTGCATACAAATGAACGGATTGATTGATATTTTGGATAGGTAGCGATTTTTCATCTGTGGCCTTTCCTCTCAATAATTCTTTTCGTTTTGAAAATAGTATCTTGAAATTTTGAAAATCTTGACTTTGTTTTTGAGCACCAGAGGCATGTTGTATAAACCATTCGTAATGACCAAATGGATCGTCTTCGTAGATGAAAAAATCCATGAAATTTACTTCTGTAATCCCTTTGGCTACAAGGTGTTCCAGTTCGTTTTTTGGCAGATCATGTGTATTAAATAACTGCAGGGCAAGTTCCTGCGAAAGCAAGTCGGATAAATCACCAAACTTTTTACGGATAGCAATAAATAGTTCGAGTCCTTTGAGGCGATTGCCAAAAAACAGTTCTGATTTCATTTCCAGGACCTTACGTGTGTAGGCTTCCAGTTCTTCGGCTGAATTATCATTAAATTGGTTAAAATGCTCATACGATTGATATCCTAGGAAAACACAAAGTTCGTTGAGCGTGGAAAGTCTAGGTTCTGTGGTTTTGTTCCCTACCGAAAACATACGCGCCAAACTGCTGTAGGAAATGTAGCACCCATTTTGGTGAAGTAGGTTTTCTAGCCGTCGACAATTCTTAAACGTATCGAGCGCAAATCCTATTTTCTTTTCTAATTCAAGTTTAAGCTTTTTGAACATGATCAAAAATAAGCGTATTTCTATATGAATGACAAATGAAGCGCAGAATGAAGTAATAATGAAGCAAGAAGTTTATTTTGAGTAGTCTACTTTTGAGATTCAAATTCAGATTGATGAAGTGTCTTTTTTTACCGAGTTGGCAAAACGCTGTAAATAATACATTGGTTGATAGTATCATCAATCATTTAGAAAGTGATGATAGTGTAGTTTTAAAAGATTTTAATTTTTTAGACTACACAAAAGGAATCACTTTTGGGGGTGAACTTCGTGAAAACGGCATGTATATCTTTCGTTTCACAGATGGAAAATATTACCTGGGCAAAGCGAGTAGTTGTACAATGTTGGAGCGCATTGCCAAACATATTGATGGGAGAAACTGGGGAGGATTTAATGCTGTTCTTAAGGGGCTAGGACAAAAAGAGGTAAATCTAGATTATCACATTAGAAACCAACAAGAATTTTTAAAAGCAAAAGTGGTTTTGATTCCAATATCTAAGCCGATACTTTTGCAAAACAGTGTAATTAAAACTGATGAAAAACCAATACATCATTTAGAAAACGATTTGATTTTCTTGTTTAAGAATACTTCACCTCACATACAAATCATAAACAAAACAAATCCGAAAAAGCTTTCTGGGTTGTTTGAATTTAGTTAAATCAAAAAAAAGAAATTATGAAAAAAAGAAGTTTACTGTTATCCGCAATGGCAACGTTCACTTTTGCAATTGTTAGTTTTGCTCAAGTACCTAGTTACGTCCCTACAAATGGTTTAGTTGGTTGGTGGCCATTTAATGGAAATGCTAACGATGATAGTGGGAATGGGAATAATGGAACCGTTTATGGCGCGACCTTGACAACGGATCGCTTTGGAGCAGTGGACAAAGCCTATGACTTTGATGGTGTTGATGATTTCATTGAAATTTTGCATCATCCTTCTTTAAATCTCCCGAATGGTACGATCAATCTTTGGTACAAAACCAATTCAAATAATAGGATGTCTTTAATGAATAAATCAAACTACCAAGATGCAAATAATGAAAACTATTTGATAATGATTGGATATCTATTTACCGTCAATGGACCAACTGGCTTAGCATATTTTAGTAAATATAATAGTAATTGTAATCCCTCTCAAGGTTGGATGGGGCCAACAAATTCTTTGAATTTTTCAGATGGATCATATCATATGTTGACCTGTATTACTGGTTCATCTGAAATTAAAATATTTGTGGATGCAATTCAACAAGCGGCAATTCAGGCACCTTCTGCATATGCTGACACTTGTTCTGGATCTAGCTTAAGATTTGGTGTAAATTGGGGTGGGGACATGAATCCTTATTTAGGTGATTTAGATGATATTGGGATTTGGAACCTCGCGTTAACACAACAAGAAATTACAGATTTGTATAACAGCACTCTTGGCTTGCCAGTTTCGATTAATGAAAATTCAATTAACCTTTACCCAAACCCTACCAACAGCAACATTACGCTGGAGGTATCTATAGAAAAGATTGGAAAAACGTATTCAATCCAAGATTTTTCGGGAAGAACAATTCGTGATGGAAAAATAAGCTCAGCACAAGAGCAAATTGATTTACAAGGTGTTGCGCGAGGTGTTTATTACTTGTCTATTGAAAATGGATCATCTGTAATAAAGCTCGTTAAACAATAAAGATTAATAATACCGCTTTATTCCCTCATCGTTTTCAAAACGGTGGGGGATTTTTTATTTAAGAAGGTTTCAATCAGGCAATTCGTTTCAATTTTATTTTCTCCTATTTTTTTTTATGCTAACAAAACAATAAATGCACTACAAAATATGCAATTTTTATAAATATTGTTAAACTAGTTGTGCTTTTTGTATATTTGTTCAGAATTAATAATGGAATTATGAATGTACTTTACCAAAAGTTTGAAACCTTACTTCAAAATACGACTACGGAATTTAAGCGCTATTTATTTAATATAATTGACTGGGACAACCGAATGATCGGTATAGTAGGTCCAAGAGGTGTTGGTAAAACAACCTTAATTTTGCAGTATATAAAAGAAAATTTAGACAATAAGAAAGCATTGTATGTTTCTGCGGATGATTTATATTTCGGTGAGAATAGACTCTACGATTTGGCGAGTGATTTTTATAAAAATGCCGGTGAATGCTTGTTTATCGATGAGATTCATAAATATGCTGATTGGTCACGTGAACTAAAAAATATTTACGATTCTTTTCCTTCACTGAAAGTTGTCTTTACGGGATCCTCTATTTTGGACATTCTCAAAGGGTCTTCAGACTTGAGTCGACGCGCCGTAATTTATCATTTACAAGGGCTATCATTTCGAGAATATTTGAAGTTATTTCACAAGTATAACTCAGCGCCTTATTCCATTGAACAAATCATAAATAATGAAGTGAGATTAGATGGGATAAAGCATCCACTGCCTTTGTTTAATGACTATTTGAAGCGTGGGTATTATCCTTTTGGGATTGAAAATCAATTGGATTTACGTTTGGGTCAAATTATCATACAAACACTCGAAATAGATATTCCGCAATATGCAAATCTTAATGTTGGAACGAGTAGAAAATTAAAACGCTTACTTTCGATAATTGCTGAGAGCGTTCCATTTAAGCCAAATTATTCTAAAATTTCAGAATTAATTGGCGTAAGTAGAAATTCGTTGGACGATTATTTTTTACACATGGAAAAATCAGGACTTATTAGTCAACTCTATACTTCTACAAAAGGCATACGAAATTTGGGTAAAGTAGAAAAAGTTTATTTAGATAATACGAATATCATCTATAGTTTGGTTGGTCACAAATCAAATATTGGAAATATTCGAGAAACATTTTTCATGAATCAAATGCGCCTCAAAAACAAGGTCGTTTCATCAAAAATTGCAGATTTTGAAATAAATGATTTAACATTCGAGGTTGGTGGAAAAAACAAAAAACAAAATCAAATTGAACAAAATGGAAAGTCCTTTATTGTGAAAGATGACATTGAATTTGGTTACCTCAATGTAATTCCTCTGTGGGCTTTTGGAATGAATTATTAAACTGAGTTCGGGTATTCTAACTTTTCCTCTTAGCTGCTCGTAGCGTCAAAACACCTGTAAATCGTGAGGGTCGATATGGGGAATATTGTGTTTCGTATCAAACACTTTTTTCGGATTCTCGAAACGAATTTTGAATGTGACTAACATTTTCTTTTTTTACCGAAAAATCAAGAGGTAAACAATTGCCCAAATCGAAAAAAAGAAAAGGCCAAAATACACGCCGTTTAAATTTCTTTTAAAGCTTTTTTGGATAAAAATGATGTAGAATAGCCAAGCGATGTATATTAAAAGAAATGCTAAAGGAATAAAGAATCTAAGCATGTGTTAAATTTTTGATACAAGTAAATAGATACTACTGAAGCCAAAAATCAGTGATAAGCATATATTAACTAGTGCAATGCTCCAATTTCCTTGCTGAATGAGTTGAATATTCTCAAATGAAAAGGTACTGAATGTACTAAATCCACCGCAAAAGCCCACCAATAATAAGGGTTGCATCCAATCATTTTTTGGAATTTTAGTTAGCGTAAGGTAGATGCATCCGAATAGTAAGCAGGCTAATAGGTTGGATATAAATGTCCCCCAAGGAAAGCCAAGTCCTTTAAAAACGATTAATTTCCCAATGACAAAACGAAGAAGGCTACCTAATCCGCCACCAATAAATACCAGTAACCACGTCATTTTTGTATCGAAAATTTTAACAAGTTCTTTTTAATCACAGCGTAAACCAACCTGCCAATTGCAAAACCAAAAATAGCACCAACGACCACATCGCTAGGATAATGCACGCCCAAGTATATTCTACTTAGACTTATTAGTAATCCCATGGATACTAAAAATGCAAAAAAACCTTTGTTTTTTAGGTAGAATAGGGGAGCAATTAGTCCAATAAATCCAAAATAATTCGCGGCATGTGAAGAAATAAATCCGTATTGTCCTCCTAAATAAAGTTCGCCGGGTTTGAATTCATAGAAGTGTAATAAGGGACTAATTTCTAAATTGTGTGAGGGGCGATAACGCAGGAATACCTCTTTAAATAAATGAACAGAGAGTTGATCGGTAAGAATTACAGTACAGATAATACTAATTGTAATTAACAGGAGACCTTTCCAATTGTATTTTTTCCAAAGGAAGAAATAGGTCATTAATATAATGGGGACAAGGATTATTTTACCGGATAAAAACCACATCAAATTGTCAGAAAACGGATTGTGAAATCCATTTATAAAGAGCAATATAGTAGCGTCAATATCTTTAAGAAATTCAATCATTATCGAGATGCTTCCAAATCATATCTTTTAATTCAGTCAATCCTTTTTGGGCAACAGATGAAATAAATACAAAGGGGATTTCGGGAAGATCTGACTTCATTTGTTCAATCATTTCATCATCTAGCATATCACATTTTGTAATCGCTAAAACACGTTCTTTCTCCAATAATTCTGGGTTGAACATTTCAAGTTCTCGAAGTAAAATATTGAATTCATTAATAATATTCGGACTATCCGCCGGAATCATAAACAGCAGAAGCGAATTTCTTTCAATGTGTCTTAAGAATTTCAATCCTAATCCTTTTCCAGTGTGTGCTCCTTCGATTATACCTGGAATATCAGCCATAATAAAGGACCTAAAATCACGGTAGAAAACCATCCCAAGATTCGGACGTAAGGTAGTGAAGGCGTAATCGCCTATCTCAGGTTTTGCGGAAGAGATGACGGATAATAAGGTGCTTTTTCCAGCGTTTGGAAATCCTACTAATCCCACATCAGCCAATAATTTTAATTCCAATATTTTCCAACTAGCAATGCCTTCTTCGCCTGGCTGTGCGTACCTAGGTGTTTGATTGGTAGGCGATTTAAATTGATCATTTCCCAAGCCACCTCTTCCGGCACGTTGGATAATCATTTCTTCGCCATCTTCTTTAATTTCAAAGAGTATTTCGCCTGTTTCAGCATCTTTCGCGATGGTTCCAAGTGGCACTTCAATATAGGCATCTTCACCTTGCGATCCGGTTTTTAAATTTCCTGCCCCATGTCCGCCATGACTCGCTTTGATGTGTTTTTTAAATTTGAGATGTAGTAAGGTCCACAATTGCTTATTTCCTTTAACAATTACATGTCCACCTCGACCACCATCGCCACCATCTGGCCCACCTTTAGGAATGTATTTCTCCCTTCTGAAGTGAGT
>Ga0247835_1004879_pt1 | contig 11308 bp, 9 predicted proteins | sample LaCtaG_3_FD_189912 | JGI IMG/M metagenome (GOLD analysis project Ga0247835, IMG submission 189912) | Freshwater microbial communities from meromictic Lake La Cruz, Castile-La Mancha, Spain - LaCruzMarch2015_13.5m | ecosystem: Environmental > Aquatic > Freshwater > Lake | place: Spain: Castile-La... | reverse complement strand
TGGACGAGCAGGTCCTCGGCGGCCGATAACGCCTGGACCTCCCTTTGCTGGTCGCCGGAGCGGGAGCTGCTGGTGGCGGTGAGTAGCAGCGGCACCGGCAACCGGATCATGACCAGCGCCGATGGCATCAACTGGACGGTGCGCAGCTCCCCAGCTGATCTGGGCTGGCGTTCGCTCTGCTGGTCACCTCAGCGGCGTCAGTTCGCGGCCGTGAGCAACAGCGGTGCTGGCAACCGGGTGATGGTGAGCCCCTGAACCATGACTGACACCAAGGCACCCCTGCCAGTGATTGGCTCCCGTTGCTGGCGCGACCTGATCAGCCCAGAGAGCGGCGCCACGGTGCTCAGCCTGGCGGGAGACAGCAGTGATGCCGGCCCGATGGTGGAGCTGGCCTACGACGAGGGTGGCAGCGGCTGGTGGCCGCTCTCCACGTTGGTGTTCGAGCAGGCATGAGCCAAGGGGGCATCAGCCCGCCCCCACCAGCTGCTGGCGCAGAGCCTCAAGAGCCTTCTTCTGGGCCCGCTGCACCGACATGGCGCTGATTTGCAGCTGCTCCGCTGCAGCCCTCAGCGAGAGGCCCTCAAGGACGGTGAGCCGCAGGGCCGTGGCTTGAGCTGCAGGCAGCTGATCTACTAGCTGCTCCAGCGCCAGATCATCAGCGGGCCCGGCTGCTTCTTGCTCTGGGCTGGCCAGCTGATCGAGCAGGCACGGCTCGCCAGCGGCGTGGCCATCAAGGCTGATGTGACCCAGGGGGCACTGACCCTGCTCATGCAGCCGGCGTGGAATGCGCACCAGCCGCACCCGATCGCGCAGGTGATGCTGCAGGGCACCTGAGATGCAGCGGCGCAGATAGGGCTCTGCCGGCTCACCTGCTTTACATCGCAGCACTGAACGAAGCAGGGCTTCTCTAGCTACCTGGATCAGATCCTCCCGCTCGACCAAAGGGAAGAAGCGGCGGGCTACAGCTGAGGCAACGGCATCTGCCAGGGAAAGGTGCTGGAGCACCAGGGCATCGCGGGCACGGAGGGCAGAGCGGGAAAGCGGGGCAGCCATCTAGGGACGGCAGAGAACCCCACCCCCAACGGCCAGCCGCAGCGAGGTGACAAGGACGCCCCACCGGGGCGCATGGCTAGATCCTTGACGCAGCGCGAGGACTGGACGAGGGATTTAGGTGGGTGTTTGACGGCCTGGTGGCGATCCAGTTCCTTCAACGCCAGCGCAGTGGGCCAAGCCAGTTGCGTCCATGCCCAGGTCCGTAATGCCGCTGCTGGGCCCCGCTGAAATCCGCGGAAAGGGGGCCAGAAGAAGCCCCCAACCTTCAAAAAGCAGCAGGCCGTCCAGCTCGGGATCCACGTGGCTCAGGCTGCTTGGCCTGCCGCTCGGTGAGCAGATCAACTCCTGCGGAGAAGGATGGGCTACTAAAAGCTCAGCAAGCCGAGTTAGCCCTCGGCCCCAGCACTCCTCACTGAGCCAGAGCAGGAAGCCATCGCTGCTGGCAGAAGAATGAATCCGGCCGGTGGTGTGGGCGTGAGCGATGGCCATTACAGGCACAGCGCAGGACGCCACCCTCAGCGCGGGGCGGGTCAATAACGGTTTTCAGGGAGGGTTGCCTGAGCGTTTGCTTCTCGATGCTTGTCGCGCACGCATTCTTCAGCTTCGGGGCGGGAGAGTCGAACCTTGGCCGATGAAAAACTCGTCTTCCATGCCGTTAAGTGTTATTCCATCCGCCCATGTCAGGGAGATGCAGTGACCCGTTGAAAGTGAGCGGATAACGCAGGTGGCGCCTCCCGCGGAGCGTTCGACCACGTAACCAGGGTTCTGCCAGTGGACCGGCAGCCCTTCGTCGAGCGCTCTGAGGATTTCCGCAAGTGTCATCACGGCGAGAATATTGCGGCTCAGCACCCACAGGCCTTATAGTACGCTTGTATTGAGCGAGCCGCCATGGTCGTTACCCTTGCAGGCTTCCGTGCGACTTTGCGGGTTACTTGGGCTGATCCAGAGTCGCCCGGCGAAAGAGTCTTCAGTTATTGGAACAACGAAGCTGTCACGCCACAGGCCTGTGATCGTGAAGAAGTTCTGCATATCGTTCGGGCTTCAGATGGAGCGTTTCGACTTGAGATCGCAAACCTTCTCCACACTGGATCTCTGGAAGAGCTTGAGGGTGTTCTCTATTCATGGGCTTGCGATGAAGGCTGGTTTGACTAATTGGCATCTGCTCTGTCCTGCGCAGAAAGCCTGGAGCGGCTTGTGCAAACCATTTGCGCGGACTGTCCCCCAATGGCGGCTTATGGCCGATACTGCATTTAGTGTCGATGCCTAAGCCAGGGGTCATGCCGACACCACTGAAGTGGGTATCCACGCCTTCAATCGGCCAAGGGCGTGCCAACGGTGGCAGTGCAGCGGCCGAGCTCTTTGAGGGCGGGTCTGCACAGCGCAGGCGACCGTTGCTGGAGACCTTGGTGAGGGAGGTCTGCCAGAACAGCTGCGACAGGCGCTTGGGCGCTGAGAAAGCCCGTGTCTTTTTCGATCTGCTTCTGATAAGTGGTGATGAGCGCAACCGAATGCTCGAAGCCCTCGACTGGGAGGGCCTGAGAAGTCACATCAGCGCCGTCAAGGGTATGGGGGGCGCAGCCCTCACGCTCAAGGCGGGGCTCGAGGCAATGGAGGCCCCCACACTCGTCTGCCTGCGGATCAGTGACAGCAACACTGAAGGGCTGACCGGGGATGACTGGGACGAGACGGGTAACTTCAGGCGCCTCTGCGTTCAGAATTTTTCGACCGGAGATGAGGCCGGGCGTGGCGGAAGCTTCGGCCTAGGCAAGGCAGTCAGCTGGATGCACTCCCGTTTGCTGACGGTTCTGTTCTCATCAAGTGTCTCGGGGATTGAGGGAAAGGGTCTGCGGGTCTTTGGCCGCAGCGAGATTCCTTCCCATGAAACGGATGAAGGCGCCTGGCTGGACGGCGCTTATCTGGGGCATCCAGGAGTCCGCGATGGTATCCCTGTCGCGGAGTCCTCTTGGCAGGACCCGGGCGAGGCATCCGCTCTCTTCCTAGACAGAGCCGGCATCAATGGCCCAGGCACGACACTTCTGATCCCGGGTTTCCACGAGCCGGACCGAGAGGACGCCTCAGATCTGGGCATAAGGGATCCGGAGGAGCTTTGTCACGACCTCACTCAGGCCGCCTCCAAATGGTTCTGGCCTGCCATCAGCTGGGGGCGCCTAGACGTGCAGGCGAGGGTCTTCCGCTCCGGCAACGGTTCCGCTTCCCACGTCTGCCGCGCCGAGATCGATGGACTATGGGCTCCATTTCTCGCAGCTTCACTCACCAGCCCATCCTCTGAGTCGGCACTCAGCCCAGGCGACAGCGCCGCCACGGATGTGCCGGGTTTCCCAATCCCCCGCCGCATTCGTCCTGCGGAACACCCCGGTCTGCTTCATGACCCAGGAGAAACGTCTATCCGCCTCGCTGTGACGCGGGTGTCATCAGCGGAGGCCTGTCTTCCCTGTCGTTCCACCATCGCCCTGATCAGGGGCGCGGGCATGGTCGTCGATTACGTCGACGGCAACCGGCTGGCCGATGGCGGCACCTACTGCGCGGTCGCGCTGGTCGGGTGCGCCCTCTTTCACGCTCCTACCTCGGAAGTCGCTGAGAAGCAGGGGCTTCTGCCGGCCGATGTCGAGGAATACTTCAGAGCTGCGGAACCCGTCACCCATGACGATTGGCTGCCAACGACTAGGCGCCTGAGGGAGAGCTACGACTGGCGAGGTTCAGCCGGACGTCTGCGCAGCCTTCGCTCCGAGCTTCGTCAGCTCGTCATCCAGAGACTGCTAATCGCGGACGAGGAGGCGCCGGGCAGCGGCCCGGATCTTTTGATGCGCATGCTCAATCTTGGAAAGAGCAGGGTCTCTGGTACATCTGCTGAACGGGGCGAAAAGCCACGCCTGGAGATTCATCTGGACCGTGATAGCTCCTGGTTCGATGAGAGCCGGGGGGCTTGGGCGTTGCAGGGTGAACTGATCCGCCACGGACGCGGAACCGCCGCCGCGGTGGCTGGCCTGAGCTTCCGCAGCATCGCCGATTCCGGAATGGGAGATGCCTGGCGGATTGGCTCCATGGAGCTGCTTGGCACCGACAGGGATCTGTCAGTGGATGATTCCGATTCACGGCGCCTTGTCTTCTCAGTGGCTGGCAGCTTCACCGCACTGCCCTTCCGCTGTCTCGTCAGTCCACCTGCCGGGGTCGATCCGAGCCTCTCAGGTTTCAGGCAGGGGGGCTGATAGATGGAATTCCTTCCCTGGAAGACGGTCGATCTTGATGGTGCCTTCCGCGTCACTGCCCCGGAGAGCATTGCCGAGGAGGTGATTCAGGAAGTCAGCAATGCGGTCACTTTCCGTTTCCGCGGTGATCTCAGCGTGGTCAGGCTCGAGATCCTGCTGACACCTCCTTGGGGATGGGAGGACAGCTTCCCCGCCGATGAGCAGGACTCGCCCCCTGCAGGCTTCTTCTGTCGGTTGATAAGCCGTTCCACCGGGCGACGGATGCTCGTTCCCCTAGAACCGGATGGCTTCGGTCTGTGGTTTGCCGAGATCACCTACAACGCGCTTCTCGATGACGAGGAGATCAGGGCCGAGGCTCTGCTCGTCCGTACCGGGGCTGCAGCGGAACCGCAGGACGGGCTGGCCGGCCGCAAAGGCCAGATCGTTGGTCGAAGCAGGATCCATGTGGTTCGTTTCTCGAGCCGATCTACAACTGAAGAGGCAATCTTCCAGCTGCGCTGGGAGAGCTTCCCCACCGGCGGCGCTCAGCAGCTCTGGAGACTGCAACCGGGTGAACCCCCGACACTCGAACTCAACGCGGATGTCGCCGCACCGCTGCGCCGTCTGTTGATGAGTCGCTCACGACGCCGCACCGGTGGTGCTCTCCAGCGCGATGCTTTGTTCATCACCATCTGCTCGAGCGTCTGGCCGCTTCTCGTTGCTGATGTCCTGCACCACCTGCAGCGGACGCTTGAGGAGGACACAGCCCTAAGCACTGGAGAGGTAATCGATTCGCTCAGTGGGTGGCAGGTGCGACTTCTGGGTCTCTTCGCTGCGGGACTGGTCGATGCTGATGTACCCGTGTATGCAGCCCTGCTGCTCGTAGCAGCCGAACTGAGATCACCGGGGGGCTTCAGCCGGCTGTTGATGAAGTTGCCTGCGCTCATTCAGGAGGAGACGAAGCTGGTCCAGCTCGCCGAAGCCATGGCCGATTCACAGCAAATCCAGCCTGGGGATGAGGCTGATTCACTTACTCAGCTCGGGGAGGTCAAGGCGGCATGACACAGCGTCTCTTCAGGCTTTGCGCTTTCCTGAGTGAATCAGGCCTCATTGAGGCACTGCGCCATCCGGAGAAGATTTCCGTCCTACCGGTTGATCAAGATGTTGACCTGTCCGAACTCGATGTCCTGATCAGTGATCTCAACAGCAGGGGAGCGGGCGATTCAGCAATTGATGCCGACTTAGTGGAGCCGTTGCATCGATGCCTCAGGCATCTCTCTGAGGAGATCACCACCGATATGCGGCTCTGGCACTGGTTCTGTGTTGTCCGGTATCCAGAGCTGGTCTGGCGTCGGTGGCGCGGTCTCCCTCCGGCTGATCCCGAGGAGGGTTTTCTCAAGGGGCAGGGGCACCGACCTGTGCCTGCCGGACGATTCCTGGGCACGCCTTCGATCAACGGCCAGGGCCGTAATACCTTCGCCCGGCTGTTCTTCGCCGCCGACCGGCTGATCGGGGAGCAGGGTGAGGACTATGACCTCGTCCGTCGCCTGTTCAGCAGCCAGGAACTCCATCTCGGCGTCAGTGACCGTGAGTACGGACTGTTGCCACCGGTGAACCGCGTGCTAACACGCGAGCTCGCCGATCTCCCCGACCTGAAGGTCCGGGCCGGGGTCAGGCGGCTGAATGCACTGGGTGGGTCGCTCTGCCTCGACCTGCTCGAGGAAGACGAGATCACTGATCTAGTGCGGCAAGGCTTTGAGGAGAGCGACGGCTGATGGTTCGCAGCCTCGTGGCCAACGACCCGCATCGCCTCAAGGCCTTGAAGGGGCCGGATCAGAGGCTGGATCCTCATCCGCTCAGCTGTGCGATCGGTGAGCTGCCAAGGCATGCCAGATCTCTTGATCCTTCGAAGCTTCTGGCTGTCGATCTCTTCTCCGGGGCGGGTGGCCTGAGCCTGGGGCTTCACCGTGCCGGCTTTGAGGTGATCCTGGCCTGCGACATCAGACCTGATTCGATCGCCACCCACAGGCATCACTTCGCAGGGTGCTCCCACCAGTGCGATCTGAGCAGCCCTGATGTACTCGAGGAGATCAGCCGCACGCTCAATGGTTGCGGTGAAATCGCCCTAGTCGCCGGTGGCCCTCCCTGCCAGCCGTTCTCACGCAACATCCGCTGGCGTAAGCATAACGAGGGCGTCATCGATCAACACCGACAGCTAAATGAAGGCCGCCGCGAACTCTGGGAGTCCTTCCTTACGGTGGTCGAGGAGGTGATGCCGCGGGCCTTTCTGATGGAGAACGTACCCGACATCGCCCAGACGGGCGATCAGGAGGTGTTCCGTGGAATCGTCAGCAGGGCTGAAGCCGCTGGCTACCGAGTGCATGCCCGGATCGTCCATGCCTGGGAATACGGGGTGCCTCAGCTCCGACCTCGCCTTTTCATCGCCGGCACGCGGATCGGGTATGCGGCCCCCCTGCAATGGCCGGAGCCTGTCTGCTCATCCCTGGAGCAGGCAGTTCCCCTAGACGATGCCATCTCGGATCTGCCTCCGCTGCTCGGTGACTGGTGGGAGCAATGGAGCGAGAACGAGGCCTACGCAGGACCAATCACTCCTTACCAAGAGCTGATGCGCAGCTGGCTGCCCGTGACTGAGGAAGAGCTGTCAGATCACATCACCCGCAAGGTGCGTGGTGATGATCTCGAGACTTTCCAGCTGATGCGCAAGACGGGGCTCCGCTATCACGAGCTCGATGATGAGCAGCGTCGCTATTCGGTCACCAGAAAATCGGTGCCCACATCCGCAGATACGGATGCAAGGGAACACAGCTTCAGCAACAAGTACAACATCCTCAAGACAGACGAGCCATGCCTTACCGTCACGGCCCACATGTCCAAGGATGGTTACTGGTACATCCACCCGAAGCAGAACCGCACTCTCTCCATCCGTGAAGCCGCTCGGGTGCAGTCATTCCCGGATGGTTTCCTCTTCCACGGCACTCCCTCCAATCGTTTTCACCAAGTCGGAGAAGCCGTGGCTCCGCTCGTCGGAGCAGCGCTTGGAGGGGCTCTCCTTGAGGCCGTTCTCGACGGGGAGACACACGAGGAATGGTCGGATCCCAAAGCCGTTAGAGATGAGCTGCTGCGCTGGTATCGCGAAGAAGGTGGTGACTCACTGTTGCCGTGGGCGCGCCAGAAGGAGAACGGGGTCGATATATCCGATTCCATCAAGGCCTGGCGGGCATTTCTCGGCGAGTTCCTTGTCAGTAGGTTGCCTATTCAGCGCCAGCAGACGTTCTGGCCTCAACTGATAACGCGCTGGCCTGATCATGAGGTGTTTCTCAATGATCTGAACCGGCGCCGCACTTTGCGCAGCTTCAGCTTCGAAGGCCTCGAGAACCTTTTGGAGGGGGTAGCGATTCAGCTCAAGGATGAGCTGCCATGGAGTCAATGGGTCCGCAATGACTCCTTGGCCGGTGTTGGTCGTGATCGCATCAGGCAGTGTCTGGCCATGGTAGGAATCACAGCTGATCGAAGCTGCAACACGGCTCTTGGTCGACTGGTGGCCCGAGTAAGCAATCTTCTAGAGCTTGAGGGTGAAAAGTCACGACAGCTTCGCGAGCTGAATCTTGGGCTAATGATAGGAGGCGATGAAGACGGGAGAATATACAGAGCTGCAGTCGCTGTTGCAGATGGATGGTGTCATCAAGCACCTCAATGCGATGGAAAGCATGGAGCAGGCTCCTTCATGTGCCCACTAAACGCAAGCAACCTATGCAAAGGGAAAGGCCATAAGTGAGCCGCGCAGAGACGCTAAACGTAAGCCCGAATGCTTCCTCTCTTGCACGAAGCCTACGCTCTATTGGCTACTCCTTTAGCGATGCAATCTGCGATATTATAGACAATTCTATAACTGCACTTGCTTCATCAGTTGAAATATATATTACCTGGAGTGAGACAAGGCCGATAGTTTCAATTAAGGATAACGGTCAGGGGATGAGCCGGCATGAGCTTATTGAGGCTATGCGTCCCGGAACACGATCACCTGCCGAGCAGAGATCTGAAGGCGACTTAGGCAGATTTGGGCTTGGCCTTAAAACAGCCTCCTTTTCCCAAAGCTCAAAGCTATCCGTCACAACCTGGCAGAAAGAGCTGACCTGCTACAGAGCAGAATGGGACTTAAATGAAGTAGAGCAAAGCAATCAGTGGGCACTTCTTCTTGAAAAGCTCGCAAAACCCGAAAACGAATCAGCATCAGGAACTATTATTGAATGGACAGATATCGATGGTTTTAGCGAGATGGACCCTAAGGAAGGGCAAAAACAACTAGCGCGTATGGTTGTAGAACTTGAAGCACACATAGGAAGAACGTATCATCGTTTCATAGAGGGTCAAGCAACTAGAAAAGTAGGATTTACAATCAATAACCTAGCCTGCGATGCTATAAACCCATTCTTCCCAGCAAAATCGGTAGCGCGACCCAAGGAAGAGATAATTGACCGAGGAAAAAGATGTTATATACAATCATACACGCTCCCTCATGGCACCAAATGCACCAGCCAAGAGTGGGAACTTAATAGTGGACCCAACGGCTACCTAGAAAGCCAAGGCTTTTATCTCTACAGGAATAATAGGCTCATTGTTCCAAGCTCATGGTTTGGTCTTGCAGCGAAGAAGGAGAGTAGCAAACTGTGCCGAGCAAGTATCGACATAACGCATGAATCAGACTTCGATTGGCAGATAGACATCAAGAAGAGTAGCGCAACTCCTCCGCCATCGATTAGGTCACGGCTAAAAAGCCTTATACACAACCTGACAACATCCTCAAGGCAAGCACAACTATATCGATCGCGGTCACTCTCGAATGCAGACATAGTATCCATATGGAAGCGAGTCGTTAAGGACGGAGCAGTTGAATACATAGTAGACCATGATCATCACCTTCTCCGCTCTCTAACTGACGGACTAGGGGAAGACGAAAAAAGAAAAGTGGCCGAACTAATAAATATCATTGTTAACACTCTTCCCACAAGAGCAATATATCGTGACCTTTGCGACGATAGTGCTTCGGTAGCTCAGCCGGAGCTGGAACTTAAAAGCCTAATTGCACTTGCTGTTGACATGAAGCGATATCTGCTGTCGATGGGCCGTTCGGAGGAGAATATAAGTACTATCTTAAGGAATGCTGAGATCTTTAGGCTAAGGTGGAATGAGGTAAAAGACTTTATTTAGAACAATGGCTACCAATCAGGATACAAACCAGCTAACACGATTGATCCTCGATTTTATTCGGGGTGAGGAGAAGGTAACTACTGAAGCCGAGATAGACAAGTATGTTGAGGACTTCTCGTCCTTCCCCTACCTTGCCAAAAAAGATTTCTCCCCTGAGGACAAAGAAAGAATTGCGCTTCGGATCAAGCGTGCTGAAGGCGTGAGGATGCAGATTGGGTCATTGATAGAAGACAGAACAAGTAACTTCAAGGAGTGGTTGCCACAGCTAAAGAATGAAAAACAACTCAATTACTGGAATGACTATAGACAATATCTTGCACAAAAAGATGGCTTTAGCTCGCTAGTATTATTTACAATTGATCAGCAAACCGATCAAATTCTTTCAAAGTGTGCTGATCCAAACTCAAGCGAAAACTCCTCACGCAAAGGGATGGTTGTTGGATCAGTTCAGAGTGGAAAGACATCAAACTATATTGGTGTTCTCACTAAAGCTGCAGACTATGGCTATAAAGTAATTATTGTAATCGCTGGGATACAAGAGGACCTTAGAAGCCAAACCCAAAAAAGAATCAACGAAGGATTCGTTGGACAAGACACTAGTTCATTGACAACAGACGGGATAGTGATAACAGGTGTGGGCGAAACAAGAGGTAGTGAAATCACAACACCTTATTCCTTCACTCAAGAGAAGTTTGATTTTAGCGCAGCAAGCGCGAATCGATCTGCAATCGTTCTAAGTTCAACTCTAGATAGACCTGTCGTTTTTGTTGTAAAAAAGAATGACAGGATACTAGGCAACTTGCTTCAGTGGTTAAGCTCCTCAAGCTGTCTAGACATGTCTAGCAAGATTGACTTACCGCTACTCATGATCGATGACGAAGCTGATAACGCTTCCGTTAATACTAAGTATAGCAAAGACGATGTCAGCAAAATCAACGAAAAGATCAGGCTTATTCTTGATTGTTTTACTGGCAGTACGTATATTGGGTATACAGCAACTCCTTTTGCAAATATCTTTATAGACCCAGATTCAAAAGATCAAATGGATCGTCAAGATCTTTTCCCAAGGCATTTTCTCGTTGGCCTAGAGCCTCCAAGTAGCTACATAGGTGCTCAGTCGATATTTCTAGGAGAGTCGGATTCTTGTCGGCAGATACTCGTTGAAGTAAGTGACTATCATGATTGCATTCCATTAAAACACAAGAAAGATCTTGACCCAGTACTCCCGCCCAGCTTAATTGACGCTATATACTGCTTCTTCATATCTGATGCGATCAAAGAACAGCGGGGGATCCTTGCAGCTAACAATAGCAGCATGTTAATCAATGTTTCTCATTTAAGAGCTATACATTCGAAGTTAAAGTTTTTAGTCTCTGAAGTTGTTGAAGATATAAAAACAGGTATAAGGACATTTGGTCCATTAGATCACACCTCTCATTCTAACCCTGTGATTAGGCGCCTAGAGGACTGCTATCATAACTACTTTCCGGATATTGAGTATTCCTATAACGCAATACTGAACTCACTTGTTGATAGCTATAAAAGAGTAAATGTTATCATTGTTAACAGCAGCAAGACGTCGACAGACTCCTTAACCTATGAAGAGAGGACTAAAAGGTCATTGATCGTTATTGGTGGGTTCTCCCTTTCACGCGGATTAACTCTAGAGGGGCTCACAATCACGTACTTCCTTCGCTCAACTGCAATGTACGATACGCTACTTCAAATGGGGCGTTGGTTCGGGTACCGTCCTAGATATGAAGATATCTGCAGGATTTGGATGACTAGAGAGGCTATGGAATGGTATTCCCATATTACCC
>Ga0247835_1004873_pt1 | contig 11317 bp, 8 predicted proteins | sample LaCtaG_3_FD_189912 | JGI IMG/M metagenome (GOLD analysis project Ga0247835, IMG submission 189912) | Freshwater microbial communities from meromictic Lake La Cruz, Castile-La Mancha, Spain - LaCruzMarch2015_13.5m | ecosystem: Environmental > Aquatic > Freshwater > Lake | place: Spain: Castile-La... | reverse complement strand
CATCTTGGGGCTTTTTCTTTCTTAAATCTATGGATAATTGCTCGCTTCACTACAGCACTATAACGGGTTGTGCGTTCGCTTCGCATTTATCCACAGATTTAATCTCACATCTGTTTGAACTTTTACAGAAAAACAAGAGTTTTGTGAATTTTTTGTGACGGTTCCCCATAAAACGCCTCGCCGCAAGGGTCAGCGGAATTAACGGTGAAGTTGAAGATTTTCGTTGAAAGCTTGCCTTATCCGGGAAATTTTTGTAAGTAAGATACTAGGTTATGAAAAAAGGATATACTCCGATGAAACTTCCCGCATTACTTACAAGCAAAAGATTTTTGCCGCTTTTTCTCACCCAATTTCTCGGAGCATTGAACGATAATTTGTTCAAAAATGCCTTGGTTATGCTGATAACCTATCGTTTAGCGGCGGCAAGTGGGCAGAATTCGCAATTTCTCGTAACGTTGGCAGCAGGTCTATTCATTCTCCCGTTTTTTCTATTTTCGGCAACTGCCGGGCAATTAGCCGATAAATACGACCGTTCCAAACTTGCCCAAATCACCAAAATTGCCGAGATTGTTTTGATGATTACCGCAAGCATCGGGTTTCTATTCGGCAACGTAAATTTTCTTCTATTCGTGCTGTTTGCAATGGGCGTACAAGCCGCATTATTCGGTCCGATAAAATACGCAATCCTTCCCGATCATTTGCATGAAGACGAACTTTTGCAAGGCAATTCATATATCGAAGCCGGCACTTTTCTCGCAATCTTGCTGGGAACTATACTCGGCGGTTTGCTGATCTTGCAAAAAGGCGGCGATATTATCGTCTCTTTGGCAATCGTAGCCGTTGCCGCCGCAGGTTATTACACAAGCCGATTCATTCCGGCTGCAACTCCTCCCGACCCCGATCTTAAACTCAACCGCAATATCATCGCCGAGACTTGGCATATAATCGGCTTTGCCAAACAAAACGCCAACGTGTTTTTGTGCATTATGGCAATTTCTTGGTTTTGGTTTATCGGTGCGACTTTCATCGCCCAATTCCCGACTTATGCCAAAGACGTAATCGGCGGAGACGAAACCGTGGTAACCTTGCTGCTTACGGTATTTTCGGTCGGTATCGGAGTTGGCTCGGTATTTTGCAATAAATTGCTGCGTGGAGTCGTGCAAAGCACGTTCGTGCCGCTTGCTGCACTAGGCATTACTATATTTACGACCGATTTATATTTCGCCTCAAGCATCAATTACGGCAGCGGAGAACTTGTTTCACTGCTCGGATTTCTTAAAGCTCCCGGCAGTTTACGGATTTTATTCGATCTCTTCATGATCGCAGTTTGCGGCGGAATTTATATCGTTCCGCTTTACGCAATTATTCAGCAAATCAGCGAAAAAAGTCACCTCGCCCGCATCGTTGCCGCCAATAACGTAATCAACGCATTATTTATGGTCGGCTCGGCAATTTTCACCTTGCTGCTCCTCAAATTCCACTTCTCGATTCCCCAAGTTTTCTTGAGCATTGCGATATTAAATGCATTCGTCGCATTTTATATCTGCAAATTATACCCCGATGCTTTGATGCGTTCAATCGCTCGCACGATCTTGACTTTCTTCTACCGGGTCGAAGTTAAAGGCATGGAGAATTACGAAAAAGCCGGCAAACGGGTTCTAATTATCGCCAATCATACTTCTTTTCTCGATGCTGCGTTGATCGCCGCATATATGCCCGAGAAAATTACCTTTGCGGTTAATACTTTTATCTCTCGCCAGTGGTGGATAAAACCGTTTTTATCGCTTGTCGATGCCTTTCCGCTTGACCCCACCAACCCGATTGCGACTAAATCCCTAATCGACAATCTCAAGCAAGACAAAAAATGCATGATCTTCCCCGAAGGACGCATCACCGTCACCGGGACTTTAATGAAGATTTACGAAGGGCCGGGCATGATTGCCGATAAATCGGGTGCGGTGATTTTGCCGATACGAATCGACGGAGCAATGTATTCGCCGTTCTCTCGCCTCAAAGGAAAAGTGCGGATTCGCCTATTTCCCAAAATTACTTTGACCATTTTGCCGCCGCATGGATTTAATATCGCTCCCGAAATAAAAGGCAAAGCCCGTCGCTTAGCGGCAAGTGCCGAGCTTTACGATTTAATGACCGAGATGCTGTTTGTAAGCAGCAACAGCGAGCAAAATTTATTTGCCGCCTTGCTCAATGCTGCCAAAATCCACGGCAAGAACCACATTATTGCCGAAGACCCCGAACGCAAGCCATTGACTTACGGCAAATTCATCACCCGAACTTTTGTTCTGGGGATATTGCTTAACCGCAAATTCGCAAATGAAAAAACGGTTGCGGTTTTGTTGCCGACTGCAATTACGACCTCGATAACCTTCTTCGCCCTTAATGCTTTTGGCAAAACCCCGGCGATGCTGAATTTCACCGCAGGAGCCGCCCAAATCGCCAGTGCATGCAAAATTGCAAGTGCTACAAATGTGATAACTTCCAAACGCTTCATAAGCGTAGGCAAATTGGACAATATAATCACCGAGTTGCAATCACAAAATATCAATATTGTTTATCTCGAAGATTTAGCAAAACAAATTACATTATTTGATAAATTACTCGGCTCGCTGGCTGCATTGATGCCTGCAATCTTGAATAAAAAAATCCCGGGCGATGCACCTGCGGTGATTCTCTTTACTTCGGGTTCGGAAGGCACTCCCAAAGGTGTAGTTTTGAGCCACCGCAATATTCAATCCAACCGCTTCCAACTCTCGGCACGTATTGATTTCGGAGCGACCGACAAAGTGTTCAATTGCCTGCCGATGTTCCATTCTTTCGGCTTAACCGGCGGCACTTTACTGCCGATTTTATCGGGAATTAAAACTTTCTATTACCCCTCACCGCTGCATTATAAGGTCGTTCCCGAATTGATTTACGACACTAACAGCACGATTTTATTCGGTACCGATACTTTCTTGGCAGGCTATGCTAAATTTGCCTCTTCGTACGATTTCTATAGCATTCGCTACATATTCGCAGGGGCGGAAAAACTCAAAGAACAAACCCGGAGAACCTACGAAGAAAAATATGGGGTTCGCATTTTTGAAGGCTACGGAGCAACCGAAACTTCGCCCGTAATCTCTACCGGCACCCCGATGCAAAACCGCATCGGCAGCGTAGGCAGATTTATGCCGGGGATTGAATATCGCCTCGAGCAAGTGCCGGGAATCGAAGCCGGCGGACAATTATTGGTCAAAGGCGGCAATATCATGCTCGGCTACCTACGTGCCGAAAATATCGGCAAGCTCGAAGCACCGGTCGACGGTTGGTATGATACCGGCGACATCGTCGAGATCGATCCGCAAGGCTATATTTTCATCAAAGGACGAGTAAAAAGATTTAGCAAAATCGGCGGTGAAATGGTCTCCCTCGCAGCGGTGGAAATTGCAATCAATAAATTATGGCAAGGCTCGGCTCATGCAGTAGTTGCCGTACCCGATGCCAAAAAAGGCGAGCAAATCGTTCTGCTTAGCGAATATACGGCGGCTAACCGTGAAGAAATTATTGCTTACTTCAAAAGCGAAAAATTGGCGGAGATTTCTTTGCCCAAACGGATTATAATCGGCAAAATCCCCCTCCTCGGCACCGGCAAGATCGACTATCAAACTGCTAAGAATATTGCTTTGGCGGAGGAGATTTAGGAAACCATAGACTCGGCATCAGCCCTCAAAGAAACTTTATGCCCGGAGTAACGTTGCAATTTGCCGGCGAGTTCGAGTTCGAGCAGCACAAGAGAGAATAAATTGGGCGTGGTTTCGCATTGGATCAGTAATTCATCGACCAGAATCGGGCTATAGCCGAGTTTGGCGGTGATGATTTTACGAGCTTCGGCAAGTTCGTTTTCATTTGCCGGTTTGGGTTCGGCGGTGGTAAAAATCGGGCTTTCACGATCCCGCATACCGATTGCATGTTCACGGATCAAGCCGATCTGGGCTTGGCGACCGAGAACCGCCATTACATCTTCCATATTCTCGCACACGGTTGCACCTTGCTTGATCAGCGAATTTGTCCCTTTGCAACGAGGGTCGAGCGGTGAGCCGGGAACGGCAAAAACTTCACGATCTTGATCCAAAGCAAAACGGGCGGTAATTAGCGACCCTGATTTGAGCGATGCCTCAACCACCACGGTGCCGAGCGAAATTCCGGAAATGATTCGATTCCTGCCCGGAAAACTCCTTGCATGCGGCAGCGAGCCGAACGGTTGCTCGGTGATGATTGCCCCTTGCTTGGCGATTGAGTCGTATAACATACGGTTTTCGGGTGGATATATATTATCAATCCCACTTGCCATAACTGCAACCGTGCCGCTCGCCAGCGATCCGGTATGGGCGGCGGTGTCAATCCCCCGAGCTAAACCCGAGATTATATTCAAGCCCCGTTCACCGGCATCGGCAGCAAGTTTTTTAGCGAATTGATAACCGTTTGCCGAAGCATTACGAGATCCGACGATTGCAAGATTAGGTTTGCTTTTCCAGATATGGGGGAAGCCCAAAACGCTGATAATCGGCGGCGGATCGTAAATCGACATTAAAAGTTCGGGATATTCTTCTTCGCCGTAACGCACCATTTTTGCCCCGAATTTCTCGGTCAGCTCAATTTCCCGTTCGGCATCTCGAGTGGTGTAACATAAAATCGGGGTTCGTTTGCCGCCCTTGGCAGCCAAAGAGGGAATCACCTCGAGGGCTTTTTTCGCCATGCCGAATTGACGAATCAGGCTGAAAAATGTAACCGGCCCGACATTCTCGCTCCTGATCAACCGCAAAACGTCAATCAACGATTCTTTGGCGATTATTTTGTGCATGCCACGCCACGACTCCACGTTATTCATTTTTTGCTACTCCATTTATGCTCGGTGCCTTTGAAAATTCTTACGATATTTTGTCGATGGGTAAAGAAGATTATTATTGTGACGCAAAACATGTAAGACGAAACAACCAAACTATGAAAAACATAAGTATATGCAATATAAGGATCCGAAGATTCATAGCGAGGCATAGGAAAGAATGCATTAAGAATATGTATTATCACATAAGTTAGAAAAAATGCCAAAAGAGCAGAAAGTGAGGATATTCTGGTTATTAAAAAAACCAAAAGCCAAATAGCAATAATCGTCAAAGCCAAGAACGGCGATAAAGCCGCCGCCGCACCGATTGCGGTTGCAACCCCCTTGCCGCCTTTAAATTTAAGCCAAATCGGGAATATATGTCCAAGCACTACAAAAAGTGATGTAATTATGTTAACCTTACAAGAAAAATACCCACCGTCGGAATATTGTTCATGTAGTTCTGAAATCATACCACAAACACCGAGAGGCTGCTGACCTTGTATATACCGCAAGGATATATATGGATCCACACCGGTAAAAATAATATCATAACAATAAGTAAAAAACGCAACCGCAACCCAGCCCTTCAAACCGTCGAGCAATAATGTCGCAATTGCGATATCTTTTCTGCCCGTCCTGAGCATATTGGTCGCCCCGATATTGCCGGAGCCGATTTTGCGGATATCACCCACACCTGCAAGTTTGCCCAAAATCAAGCCGAAGGGAATCGACCCGATAAGATATGCAAACAAAATTGGTGGGAGAAAGATCTGTAAAATTTCCATTTTTATACTTGCAGGTTTTGGTAAGGATATTATAGAGATTAACTATAAATATTATGGTGGCAACCGTAAAATCGAGAATTTTAATTGAAGGCTAGAAATTATTACCAATACTCCGCTTTTAGATCAAGTTACTTCACCGACCGATATTCGAGGCTTTTCGCTTGAGCAACTCAAGCAACTTGCGGAAGAATTGCGGACGGCGACGATTGCCGCAGTTTCCTGCACCGGCGGACATTTGGGAGCCGGACTCGGAGTGGTTGAACTAACCGTTGCCTTGCATCATATATTCAACACTCCCGACGATAAGATCATCTGGGACGTAGGACATCAAACCTATCCGCATAAAATCCTCACCGGGCGGCGTGATCGCATGAATACGCTACGTCAAGAAGGCGGTTTGTCGGGTTTTTGCAAACGTGACGAAAGCCCTTACGATGCGTTCGGAGCCGGGCATAGCTCAACCTCGATCTCGGCAGCCCTCGGCATGGCAGTCGCCCGTGATTTAGCAGGTAACTCCAATGAGGTAATTGCAGTAATCGGCGACGGTGCAATGAGTGCCGGCATGGCATATGAAGCTTTGAATAATGCAGGCAGCCTCGGAAAACGCTTGATCGTTATTTTAAATGATAATGATATGTCGATCGCAAGTCCGGTCGGGGCGATGAGTTCTTACCTCTCACGCCTGATTTCTTCACATTCTTACCGGGGTTTTCGCCATATTGCCAAAAACGTGGCAAATAAATTTCCTGCTCCGCTGATGCGTGCGGCAAAAAATGCCGAAAAATATATGCGGACGATGGCAACCGGCGGCACATTATTTGAAGAACTCGGCTTTTATTATGTCGGGCCGATCGACGGGCATAATCTCGAGCAATTATTGCCGGTGCTAAAGAATATCCATGAAGAAAAAGAAAGCGGTCCGGTGCTGCTGCATGTCGTCACCCAAAAAGGTTACGGCTATCCGCCTGCCGAAGAATCCGACGATAAATATCACGGGGTGAGCAAATTCGATATTGCTACCGGCAAGCAAAGCAAACCTGCGGTTTCCAAACCTTCATATACGCAAATTTTTGCCGATTATTTGGTTAAAGAGGCGGAAAAAGATAATAAAATCGTCGCCATTACCGCTGCGATGCCTTCAGGTACCGGCTTGGATATTTTCGGCAATCGCTTTCCCGACCGCACTTTTGACGTTGGAATTGCCGAGCAACATGCGGTGACTTTTGCCGCAGGTCTGGCAGCCGAGGGCTATAAACCGTTTGTGGCAATTTACTCAACCTTTTTGCAACGTGCATTTGATCAAATTGTTCATGACGTGGCGATCCAAAAACTACCGGTAAGATTTGCAATCGACAGGGCAGGCTTGGTCGGAGCCGACGGAGCAACCCATAACGGCACTTTCGACATCGCATTCCTCACCTGCTTGCCCGATCTAGTGTTTATGTGTCCGAGCGACGAAGTGGAATTGGCAAATGCAGTGGCAACCGCAGCCGCAATTGACGACCGCCCGTCTGCATTCCGCTACCCCAGAGGTGAAGCAACCGGGCTGGAATTGCCGGAAAACGGCGAAATTATGCCTATCGGCAAGGGACGCATCATCAAACAAGGGGGCAAAGTTGCGATATTGTCGCTCGGCACCAGGCTTGCAGATGCAATTAAAGCAGGCGAAATTTTAGAGGCAAAGGGCATATCAACCACGATTGCCGATGCACGCTTTGCCAAGCCGTTTGACCAAGAATTGGTCAAAAACCTTTTAAACGAGCATGAAATTTTGATCATCGTCGAAGAAGGCAGCATCGGCGGATTCGGCTCGCATATACTTGAATTTGCATCACAAAACCGACTCGCAAGCGATAAAATACGCATTCTTTGCCTACCCGATAAATTTATCGAACAGGGCGTCGCAAGCAAACTTTACGCAGATGCCGGACTTGATGCAAACGGCATCGTCGCTGCGATATATAGTAAATCCCCGTTTGAATTACTATAGAAACAGCGAACCATATTCACCCTCCAACCAATGATGTTAATTATGAAAAAAAATCTCTCGCTTGCAACAATTATTGCCTCAATAAGCCTTTGTGCAAATGCTGCTTTTGCAGATTGCAAAAACCTCCCCGATCATGCCAAATTGCAAACAGCTTTAAAAGCCTCGGTTAAGGCTTCGGGCGGAGCAAGCAACGGCGGACTTGATCTCAATATGTGGGCAACTATCATAGATCGCGACGGCTCGGTCTGTGCAGTTGCATTCTCGGGCAACACTTACGGCGACCAGTGGCTCGGAAGCCGGGTGATTTCGGCACAAAAAGCCAATACTGCCAACGCATTTAGCTTAAACGGACTTGCTCTTTCAACCGCAAATATTTTCTCGGCAGTTCAACCCGGCGGCAGCCTTTACGGCTTGCAGGCCAGTAACCCGGTTGATACCGAGGTTGCATATGAAGGCAGTGCAGAAAAATTCGGAACTGAAAGCGACCCCATGGTCGGCAAACGCATCGGCGGAATTAACGTATTCGGCGGCGGACTCGCACTTTATAGCGACAAAGCTCTTGAAGGCGGTTTGGGCGTTTCAGGCGATACTTCATGTGCGGATCATAACGTAGCATGGCGTTTGCGTAAGGAACTCGGGCTTGATAAAGTAACCGCAGGAGTCAGCCCTAATAAAGACGACGGTATCATTTTCGATATTAAAAACGGAAAAAGCAAAGGCGGATTCGGTCACCCGACTTGCGGTGGCAAAGAAGCAAGCATTGCAGTTAGCATCAAAGCCGGCAGCATCGTAAAATAATTATTTTTTACAATTCTTGCATTATCGAGTTATCTATTTTGAAGCGTTGCTCCCTCTCCCATCGGGAGAGGGAATATTTATAAAGGTAATTTGCTATGTTTGCTAAACTATAGCAATTAACCTTTTAATTGCCCTTAATTCCCCTGATCGTCATAAAAAATTCACATAAATATCCTATAAAAATCACTATTTAGATGCTAGAATTACCGCATCTATTAGAGTTTTGAATGTTTTCAATCTCTTTGGTAGTTTCTTTACGGAAACTGACTTGAGTACTAACCATAAGTTAGCACTCTTTACTTTGACAAATTTTCGAGGAAAACCCTCGGGAGCAAATCATGAAAAGAAATTTTATTTTGGCGGTTGTATCATTTTTGTTAACCGGCTGCATCGGTTATCAAAGACCAAGTAACCCACAACCTGTTATGCAGCATTTGCATGTGCAAAATCCTGCACCAGCAAATGCAAAAAACAATACGGTAGACGCACCATGTTTTTGGGAGGGCAGGAAAATTTCTTGCTACCCTAACGGTCAGCAACCACAGCAGTATTGCTACTGGTGGGGGGTGTGTTATGACAACCCACCCTTACAAATATACAGGGATCCTTATTATTATCCCCAACCATGGGGGTACGGCGGCTATTACGACAGTTGGGGATATTACCACCCCAACCACCATTAGGTGATGCATCGGGAGTTCTAAAGTTTAATGTCGATTTATCGATATTAACTTTAGCAACTCCCTATTTTTTTGCCTACAATAATCCTACAATCCTGCCGCAACTTTTTCGATGAAAGCTTTGGTAGTCAAGAATTTCTGTTCACCGCCGACCAGCAAGGCTAAATCTTTAGTCATGAAGCCTGCTTCAACTGCTCCAACCGTTGCTTTTTCGAGCTTGTCGGCAAAGGCGACCACTTCGGGAGTTGCATCAAACTGCCCACGATAACGCAAAGCCGCAGTCCACGCAAAGATCGAGGCAATCGGATTAGTCGAGGTTTCTTTGCCTTTTTGATGCTCACGATAATGTCTGGTTACGGTGCCGTGTGCAGCTTCGGTTTCCACGGTTTTGCCGTCGGGAGTGATCAAGACCGAAGTCATCAGCCCGAGCGAGCCAAAGCCTTGGGCAACCACGTCGGATTGCACGTCACCGTCATAATTCTTACATGCCCACACGAATCCGCCTTCGGATTTAATCGCAAAGGCAACCAAATCGTCGATCAAACGATGTTCATAGGTAAGCCCGGCAGCTTGATATTTTTCTTTGAATTCTTTGTCGAATACGCTTTGGAAAATATCCTTAAATCTGCCGTCATATTTCTTTAAAATAGTGTTTTTGGTCGAGTGGTAAACCGGCAAATTGCGAGACAATCCGTAGTTGAAACATGCTCTTGCGAAGCCTTCGATCGAATCGTCGAGATTATACATCGCCATTGCAACACCGCCGGCAGGGAAATCAAATACGTCATATTTAGTCGGCTCGCCGCCGCTTTTCGGAGTGAAAGTCAGCGTTAATTTGCCGGCTTCTTTAACCACTAAATCGGTAGCTTTATATTGATCGCCGAAAGCATGACGACCGACGATAATCGGCTTGTTCCAACCTTGCACGTAACGGGGAATATTGCTGCAAATAATCGGCTCACGGAAGATTGTACCGTCAAGAATATTGCGGATCGTTCCGTTGGGAGATTTCCACATTTGCTTGAGCTTGAATTCCTCCATACGGGCTTCGTCCGGCGTAATCGTCGCACATTTTACTCCTACACCGTATTGTTTGATTGCGTTTGCGGCATCTACGGTAACTTTATCGTCGGTGGCATCACGATTTTCGATTGCAAGATCGAAATATTTAAGGTCAATATCAAGATGCGGCAGGATCAGCATCTCTTTGATCATTGCCCAAATTATACGGGTCATTTCGTCGCCGTCGATTTCAACCAAAGGTGTTTTTACTTGAATTTTTGCCATGTCGGATTCCTTTTCATACCAATTGCTGCCTAATTTCGAAGAAGATAGCACTTGCAACGAGCTGCTTGCAACACTTATTCTTGAATGTGATTCATATCACCATAATTACCATTATCAATCATCTTTGCAATATTTATGGCTTGCTCAAACCTACATCGCACTCGGCGATAATGAAGGCGCTTTAGCGGCTTATGAACGGGCGATTTTTCAAGATCATTATAATGGGGAAGCAATCACCGGCAAAGCAAGCCTTGCCGGTGAGCAGACTTTGCAGGCGAGCATTCCGCTTTATGACAAACACCCGATCTCTGCGGCAGAATTTTGTCACTCTATCGGCAAGCAGCCCGATGCTGCAAGCTTATTGCATGATGAAGCCGTAGAGATTTTTATTGCCGGAGATTTTCCCCAAGTTTTGGCATTGCTTGAAGATTGCGGCAACTGCCCCCATTCACTACTGCTAAAAGGCAAGAGCCTATTTATGTTAGGCAGTTATTTGCAGGCTCGGGATTGTTTGCTTGAGGCAATCAGGCTTTCGCATATTGAGCATGACGCATATCATAAATCGGCATCAAACGAGCATTTGCAGAGGGGTTATAGGTTTTTGGCGAGTGAGAATCTCGATTTAGCAATTGTGGATTTCAGCAAAGCCTTGGATCTCGATAAACATAATGCAGAAGCACGCAAAGCCCGAGCCGATACTTACCGCCGCAAAGGCAGCATTCGCCTTGCCGAAGAAGACGAGGCGGAGTTGGGATTGAGTTAAAAATGCTGGCATAATAGAAAAAGTGTGGTGCTAAAAAGTTAATATTTGCTTTCTATAACAATCGCTTATAAGTATATTTTATAAAAGGATTATAAAAATGCTTAAAAACCTGTCCTAAATGTCATAAAAATT
>Ga0247835_1004864_pt1 | contig 11329 bp, 10 predicted proteins | sample LaCtaG_3_FD_189912 | JGI IMG/M metagenome (GOLD analysis project Ga0247835, IMG submission 189912) | Freshwater microbial communities from meromictic Lake La Cruz, Castile-La Mancha, Spain - LaCruzMarch2015_13.5m | ecosystem: Environmental > Aquatic > Freshwater > Lake | place: Spain: Castile-La... | reverse complement strand
GTTCCGCTGGCCCTCTACTCAGGCGGTGCCCATGTACGACAGCCGGGTCTTCGGCCGCTCGGCGAGCTCCGTATGCGTCGTGAAATCCGAGTAAACCTTCGCCGATTGGGGTGGGGTCTGCTGGCCGCCGGAGCGATCGCGGCGATCGGCATCGCCCTGATCCCCCTGCCCGCGAGGCTCCTGAAGGCAGACCCATTTACTCCCCTCCTCCTCGACCGCCGGGGCGGGGAATTCGTTGCCGCTCCGGGATCGGAAACGGCCGAACAGCGTCCGATTTCGCTTGAAAAAATGGGGGAGTGGTTCCCTAAGGCGATCGTGGGGCTGGAGGATCATCGGTTCCAAACCCACCGGGGCATTGATCCCTACGCGGTTGCTGCGGCGGCGGTTCGCGCGGTCAAAGCCGGGCGCATCGCCGGAGGCGCGTCGACGATCACTCAGCAGCTCGTGAAGATCTCCGACTCTCCGTCCGCGCGAACGCTCGGTCGCAAGTTCTACGAGGCCTGCGCCGCTACGCGCCTGGAAATGAGCTGGAGCAAATCCCGCATTCTGGAGGCCTACGGCAACCGAATCGATTTCGGCAATCGACGCTTCGGGATCGCCGCCGCAGCGAGGGCCTACTTCGGGAAGGCGCCCGCCGACCTCACCGCCGCAGAGGCCATCTACCTCGCAGGGATTCCCCAATCCCCCCATCGCTTCAACCCATGGCGTCACCCGGTTGCGACCCGGAATCGTTACCTCCGGGCGGTGGACCGCCTCACCCGCGTGGGCATTGTTTCTCCCGCAGAAGCGACGTCGCTCCGCGCGCATCCTCCCGCCGTTCTGGGCCCGCAGCCGATTCTCTCCGCGCCCGCCTTCGCGTCTGAAGTGCTGCAACGCGTCCGCCCGGACGAGGCGGTCGTTCGCACCACGCTTGATCCCGATCTTCAACGCGTGGTACAGGGCATGTTGAGGCAGCATCTTGCGGATTCTGCATCGATCGGCGCGCGGGACGCCGCGATCGTCGTGCTCGAAAACGCGACGGGCGAAATTCGGGCAATGGCGGGGTCATCGCGTTGGATCAACACGGCCACCACGCCGCGCAGTTTGGGTTCCACCCTCAAACCCTTTGTTTACCTTGCGGGAATCCGCGACCGCACCTGGACCGCTGCCACCCTGCTTCCCGATACCGCGGAAGCGATCAAGGCCGCGTACGCGGACTACGATCCTCGAAATTTTGCGAAAGGCTTTTCCGGCCCCGTCCGCGTGCGCGAGGCCCTGGGAAACTCGTTGAATGTTCCCGCGGTGGTCGCGGTGAGCAGGTTCGGTGCGCGTCGCATGTATGGGGAGTTGCGCGATTGGGGCTTGGAGTTCGCGGGATCGTTTGCGGACAGCGGAGCGGGGTTCGTGCTGGGGAACGGGGAGGCGTCGCTTTTAAATCTCACGGGAGCCTATGCGTCGCTGGCCCGAGGTGGCCGGGCGTGGGCACCGAAAGCCCTGGTGCGGGAGGTGGCGGAAGTCTCCGAGCCCGCCGGACCACCAGAATGCGCGATCGTTGCGGATATGCTCTGCGACAACGCCGCGCGCCGACGGTCCTTCGGTTGGTCATCTCCGCTCAACGTGGATGACGCCCGCGTCGCCGTGAAAACAGGCACAAGCTCGGGATTCCGCGACGGATGGTGCGTCGGCTTCACCGGAGAACACACCGTGGGTGTTTGGGTCGGGAATCTCGATGGTTCACCGATGCAGGAGACGCTGGCCGCACGATCTGCCGCACCGCTGTGGGCGGCGGCAATCCGTTGGCTGCTTGGCAAAGGCGACCGCCCTGTCGCGGACCCTCCGACCGAATCGTTGGAACGGGTCGAAATTGCTGCGGAGACCGGCCTTCTTCCTCGATCGGGCGAGGCCACGGTGACGGAATGGTTCCTGCCCGGCACCGCACCGGCGGAGCTTGCAGCAAATTGGTACGCGGAGGGATCCGATCCCCCCGCGCTGCTGCTCCCGGAGGAGTACGCGGCGTGGTGTGCTTCCCCTCACAACCATCTCGGCGCGAGGGTCCGGGAGGGTCCGTTTCGGATTCTAGTCCCACGCGACGGGGCGGTGTTTTCCCGCTCGCCAGAGCTGCCGGTGTCGCAACAAATGATCGAATTCCGGAGCGCGCCATCCCAAAGGGTCGAGTGGCGGATCAATGGCCAGCCTCTCGCAGCGGGCACGGAGCGCGTGCTTTGGCCGTTGCAACCGGGTGATTGGACGTTGGAGGCTCGGGCGAACGGCGAGACGGCAAGGGCGAGCTTTCAGGTGAAATAGGCGGAAATCCGCCAAATTCCGCGCTTCGCAGTTGTCCCGCTCTTCAAGGCACGACAGTATCTCTTGAAAATCCCATTGATGTCCAAACCCGAAACCAAACCCGAATCCGCACTTGCGGAGGAAAAAGCCCAGGCCGCCCGAACGAAGAATCTTGATCTCGCCATCCAGCAGATCGCCAAGGACTACGGCGACGGGGCGATCATGCGGCTCGGCGACGAAAACACGACGCCCGTCGATGTCGTGCCAACGGGCAATATTCTCATCGACCGGGCACTGGGAACCGGCGGCTTTCCAAAAGGGCGAATCGTCGAGATTTACGGACCGGAATCCTCCGGGAAAACCACCCTCACGCTTACCGTGATCGCTCAGGCTCAGAAGCGCGGGGGACTCGCGGCGTTTGTCGACGTCGAGCATGCGCTCGATCCCCAGTACGCCCAGCGCCTCGGAGTGAAACTCGACGATCTTCTCGTCTCGCAGCCGAGTTCTGGCGAGGAAGCGCTGCGTATCTGCGAAACGCTCATCCGCTCCAATGCACTGGACGTGATCGTCCTCGACTCCGTGGCCGCTCTCGTCACGAAGTCCGAGTTGGAAGGCGAGATTGGCGACGCGGTCGTCGGTGCCCAGGCCCGCCTGATGAGCGCCGCCCTGCGGAAACTGACGAGTTTCATCTCGAAGGCCCAGACGGTCTGCATTTTCACCAACCAGATCCGGGAAAAAATTGGGGTAATGTTTGGCAATCCGGAAACGACACCGGGAGGTAAAGCGCTGAAGTTTTACGCGAGCGTGCGATGCGACATTCGCCGCATTGGGGCCATCAAACACAGCGATGGCACCACGATCGGCAACCGAACCAAGCTTAAGGTCGTCAAAAACAAAGTCGCCCCGCCATTCACCGAAGCGGAGTTCGACATCATGTACAACGAGGGAATCTCGAACACTGGCGCACTTTTGGACATGGCCATCGAGAAAGGCGTCGTCGAGAAGCGCGGATCGTGGCTCAGCTACAAGGGCGAGCAGCTCGCCCAGGGTCGGGATGCGGGGAAAGAAGCGCTGAAGAATGATCCCGAGCTCTACGCGAAGATCGAAGCAGACGTGACGGCCGCGCTCGACGCTAAGAAGTAAGCCCGCCAGGGTCGTATTGCGTTTAGCTCGATGTTTCAAAGGAGCACGGGCTTTCCTGCCCGTGTTGGTTGAAAAATTAAACGGACTAGAAAGTCCGTTCTCCGTTTTCAGTTGCCTGCCGGTGCATGGGTTCTGACCCGTTTATGCCGCGCTACACCCGTGACAGAAAATTCACAATAAACTCCGTTGCACGTAGCAACGTGCAATCGATAACAGCGCGGATGAAAACACGTCTGGAACTCGCGAGCATTGTCGCGCTCCTGGCTCACGCCGCCGTCGGCTGGGCGGGAGTTACGAGCTGGGATGCTCGATTGCTCAAAGACATCTACCCCAGCAGCACCGGCTCCTCGCCGGGCTCGTTGACCAACGTTAATGGGACGCTTTTCTTTTCTGCGAACGATGGAACAAACGGATCTGAACTTTGGAAAAGTGACGGTACAACCAGCGGTACAGTTATCGTCAAAGACATCAACAGCGGCTTAAGCAGCTCCGACCTAGGCTCGTTGACCAACGTCAACGGATCGCTTTTCTTTCGAGCGACCAATGGAACAAACGGATCTGAACTCTGGAAAAGTGACGGCACAACCAGCGGTACAGTTATCGTCAAAGACATCAACAGCGGTGCTGACTCCACCCCGAGCTCGTTAACCAACGTCAACGGAACGCTTTTCTTTTCTGCGAGCGATGGAACAAACGGAACTGAACTCTGGAAAAGTGACGGCACAACCAACGGCACGGTTATCGTCAAAGACATCAACAACCTCCCCGGCGACAGCTCCAATCCGAACTCGTTGACCAACGTCAACGGATTGCTTTTCTTTTCTGCGAAACGTCCATTAGGCGACATTGAACTCTGGAAAAGTGACGGCACAACCAACGGTACGGATATCGTCAAAGACATCAACAGCGCCAGCGCCAGCTCCGATCCGAACTCATTGACCAACGTCAACGGAACGCTTTTCTTTTCTGCGAGAGATGTCGCAAACGGAATTGAACTCTGGAAAAGTGACGGCACAACCGACGGTACGGTTATTGTCAAAAACATCAATAGCGGCAGTAGTGCCTCCTCCCCAAGCTCGTTGACCAACGTCGACGGAACGCTTTTCTTTCGAGCGACCAATGGAACAAACGGAATTGAACTCTGGAAAAGTGACGGCACAACCACCGGTACGGTTATGGTCAAAGACATCAACAGCGGCGGCATAGCGTCCTCTCCGAGTTTGTTAACCAACGTCAACGGAACGCTTTTCTTTTCTGCAAGCGATGGAACAAACGGAGTTGAACTCTGGAAAAGTGACGGCACAACCAACGGCACGGTTATCGTCAAAAACATCTACCCCAGCAGCATCGGCTCCTCGCCGGACTCGTTGACCAACGTTAATGGGACGCTTTTCTTTTCTGCGAACGATGGAACAAACGGATCTGAACTTTGGAAAAGTGACGGTACAACCAGCGGTACAGTTATCGTCAAAGACATCTACCCAGGCGGCAGCGGTTCGTCCGTGAGCTCGTTGACGAACGTCAATGGAACGCTTTTCTTTTCTGCGTCCGGTCAAAACTCCGGAACTGAACTCTGGCAGGCTGTCCCGATTGGAGACTCCACCTCCGTCATGTATGAGAGCTCGGGCATTGCCTATAACACCGCCTTCATTAGCAATGAGACTAACGGAACGGAAGCCTGGATCGGAGGCACCACATCACAGGAGCGTCAAATCACTCTGATCTTCACCGATCCCACTTTGGCCGACGCCACCTTGGTGAGCGACCGGTTCAGTCTCACCGGAACTGAAACCGATCTCATCGTGCTCCGTTTAAGCTACCAATCTAGCGCTTTTGCGGATGCAAACGCCATGTTGAGCTGGATCGATGGGGCTGGGAACTGGGTGGTGGCCACCGCTGGCAACACGGGCTCGGGGGCTCTGGCGGGATTCCACGCGATGGATTACTCAAACTTCCTAGCGTCGAACGGAGGCGTACTAAACAGTTCCATGCTCGGCGCGTACGGACGCGACGCCGCGTCCGATAACGTCTGGGCCGTGATCAACCATAACAGCACCTTTGCGGCGACCGCCATTCCCGAACCCTCCGCAATCGCACTGTTGGGATTTGCTTTGGGCATTACCCTGTGGCTGAGGTCACGATGCGGGAGATCGACCGCACACACCGTCTGAAAGTTTCCATCTGATTCGGGAGACAACGCCCCCGTCCGCCCCGTTGGGGCGGGATCCCTCTGGGTCGCCGCATTATCCAAGGTTGCGCTTCGCTCCACCTTGGGCTGTCCACATCCATGCCTCCGGCATGCTTCAATGCCAAACCTGCCTCCGGCCGCAAAGGGGGCCGACGTCGATAGCCAGGCCGCCGGGAACCTTCGAGATCCCGTGCAATCAAAGGAGCACGGGCTTTCCTGCCCGTGTCGGGTGAAGCAGTAAACGGACTGGAAAGTCCGTTCTCCGTTGAACCAGACCAAGTTGTCGACATTTTTACAATTGGATGGTTTCTGACCCGCGCCGGGCGATGGGACCTCCCCCGGCGCAGCTTGCCTGTCACAGAACGGCACCAGCCTGGAACTGGTTGGGGAAAAGCTGGCAGCCGCGCGCCTGCATGCCCAAAACGTCCGCCGGAGTTTTCATCGCGGCACGTGCAACGCTCTCGGTATCGCAGCAGGAGCACAATTCACCTTAAGTGGCTATCCACGTCGCGATCAGAATGTGCCGATGATGGTGACGGAAATGTTCCTCGAGATTTCCACCCCGGGATACGAGATCCTCGCGGCAAAAGAATCTGAGACATCGGTGGACTGCAAGTTTCAGACCCTCACGATCGATCATCCGTTTGTCCCCCTGCAAAGAACGCCGAGGCCGCGGATCAGCGGCCCACAGACGGCGGTCGTGGTCGGCTCGGGCTCGACGACGGATGGTAGAGTAGGGAGGGAAGCCACGGGATGAGAGCCCGAGGGCAATGACCGCTGACTTCCTTCCCCCTCGTCAAACCGGACGTGCGGATTTCCCGCATCCGGCTTTTGCAGGGCGTTCTTGTGCGGAGCATTCACAGTTGAACAAGCCCCATTTGAGCCAGCTGTGAGTGGAAGGAGGTCCCCCGGGCGGGTCGCCAGTGACGCTGGCTGCGACGGCGCAGATGCCGCCACAGGCGTTTCTGAACGAACCAGTTGATATCCCCGAAGGCACACCGGCTGTATCCCTGCCGGTAGTAGTTGGCCCATCCCTTGAGGTGGCGGTTGAGTCGCCCGATCAACTCGGGCAGAGGCGTGTGGCTTTGCTTCCCATTGATCATGCCCCGCAGTTTCTCGCGCTCTCGCGCAATCGACTTCTTCGAGGGATGCATGTTCCAGTATCGCTTGCCACTGCCGTAAAGATCGCGGTCGTAGCGAAAGCTAAAGCCCAAGAAGTCGAGGGTTTCCCCCTCTTGCCGCAGGTCAACGACCCGCGTTTTCTCCCGATTGATCTTCAGCCCCAGCCACCCCTCGATCTTCTCGTCCACGAACCTCTGGAGGTCATCGCCCGCGTAGCGGGCCATAATGACAAAGTCGTCCGCATAGCGCACCAAACCAGCCTTTGCCCATCGGGCCGGACCGTCCTTGGCGTGGAACACATGGTCGAACCAATGCAGGTAGATGTTCGCCAAGAGCGGCGAGATGACACCCCCTTGCGGTGTTCCCTGCTTATTGCGTCTGCGTCGGGTCTTGCCGTTCTCATCCCGTTCCTCGACCGGTGCATCCAGCCACTGCTTGATCAAGCGCAGCACACTTCCGTCCACCACGCGCATCCGCACACAAGCCATCAGCTTGTCGTGCGGGATGCTGTCGAAGTAGCCTTCCATGTCCGCATCAATCACCGTGCAGCGACCTTTAGCGAGGTTCTCCCAGATGACTTCCAGCGCATCGTGCGCACTGCGTCCGGGTCGGAACCCGTGCGAGCATTCCAGAAAGTCCGATTCGAATATCGGCTCCAGGATGAGAAGCACCGCCGCTTGAACCACCCGGTCCCGGATGTTCGGGATGCCCAGAGGCCTCATTTTCCCGTTCGCTTTTGGGATATACACCCGCCGCACCGCTCCGGTGCGATAAGTCTTCTCCGTCAGCTCTCGGGCCAACTTTTCAAGGAAGGCTTCCTCGCCCTCCTTCTCGATCTTTTCGATCCTCTCTCCATCAACTCCCGGACTGCCTCCGTTGGCCCGGACTTGCGCCCATGCCGCCCTCAGCGTCTCGGGATGACTCACCAGCCCGTAAAGGCTGTAGAAGCGGAACTGCTTCTCCTGTTTGGCTTTCGCACTCAGCTTCGCTCTCCATTCCCGGAGTTTGGGCGGCAGCGTCGCTTCCCTCATGGAAAGTTCTTCTTCCTCCTGCTCTGTCATAGGTCGATTACTCATCCCAATCAGCCCCGGTTCTTTCTGAGTCCGCTCCGTTCCTGCCAAGGCCCCTTGGCTCCTTCCCGACTTGATCGGGCTCTCTTCGCTACTATGGGCCTCTCCGACTCCCCCGCCCCCAGCGCGCACCTTATGGATTCGGCGCACGTCTTGCCACGTTCTGCACGTGGCCGGTGGCTGGGGCCTCCCAGCCTGCCCAACCCATCCTTCCCTGCGCGCTGCCCCTTCCTACCCCGGAGAGCCCCGCCGTTGCTCGTGAACATCGCTTCACGGCGGGTTTCAGGCTTCAGCAAATCTGGGTGATTGGCCGCTCTCGGATTATATAACGAGGCCCATTCGGGTTCGCTTGCGCTGCGGCTCACAGGTTCGCTCCACGGGGCTTCGACGCAGAGATTACTCCCTGCCCCGCCCGCTTCGCTACATGCTGGACGTTCAGTTGGCATGATGAACACCTTTCAGTTCATTGGTTTGGGTTGGCGGTGCTGGCGCACCAGATTTCTCAGACTCGGATCTTTCCCAGTCCGTGTGTTTCCGGGCGAAGTTGAGCGGTGCAACGTTGCGTCAGGCTAAAATGCCCCGTGCGGAGCTTTCCCATGCGATCCTCGACCGCGCGCGCCTTGCGGGTGCGGATCTCAACGGAGCCAATCTGCATGCGATGCACGAGCAGCATACGGAATGGTCGGGAGCAGACCGAAAGGGGTGCCGCGAAACCGACCGCGATTTGCTCGAGGCTGAGCGGTGGCGACCACCGCCGCTTTCCATTCGTTCCACCTCTCCACGCCAATGATTGCCGAATCTCCAGTTCGTACGAAGGTCCAACCGGTGCCAGCAGGCGTCCGACTTCAGTCGGCAATGGTAACCGCGGTTAAGGGCAATGAGGTGCGGTTGAATCTTCCTGATTCGATCGGTTGGGCCACCGTAGCGAGCACGGGGTCCTATGAAATAGCCGTGGGGGATCAGGTGCTGGCGATGCGTTCTGACGTGGGATGCTACGTCCTGGGAGTGATTGCCGGGAAAGGCAAAACGAGAGTATTCAGTCCAAAGGACATTAGACTTTGCGCACCTCACGGGAGCATGAGAGTTTCCTGCCGCGACGGCATTCATCTCCGATCGCACGCCATCTCCGTCATTGCCGAAAAGCTTGAGATCACGGCGCTCAACCTCCGGGTACAGTGCGAAAGCGTACGACGTCGTGTCGTCCACGCGTACAAGCGTCGAGTGGGTCGCCTTCGCATTCGAGCCCGGGGAACCTCCACGCTGAACGCCCGCGAGATTGTGAAGAATGCGGACGGCAATGTGGTCCTCGATGGGAGAAAGATTCACTTAAATTAATTATGGGAAGTCCTGCTACCAGCATGGCCGGCGCCACATGTATGGCGATGCCGGATGTCTGCCTCACTCCGACGCCTGTGGGACCGATACCGATCCCCTACCCCAACATAGCCGACACGCTCACGACGCTTCTCCCGACGGCGGCGGAGACTGTTCTCGTAGGCGGATTCCCATCCGTCGTGGAAACAAGTGAAATCCTCATGTCTCAGGGTGATGACCCCGGGGTAGCGGGCGGTGTCGTTTCCCATCTGGTCATGGGTCCCGTGGTTTTTGAACTGGGGAGCCTGACGGTTCTGAAAATGGGGCGGGGAGCTGCCCGGTTAGGTTCCATGACCGGACACAACGGGATGCCTGCTTCGAACATGCCGATGGGAGTACAGGATATTCCCAGCCCCCCGGGGAATGTACTAATCGGCCCGTAGCAAAGATCCGTTCCTGCGGGGCCCGGCGCGCGGGCGGTGGACTTGGAACTACTACAGCGTGCGGTCGCAAACCGACCGCAACGGGCGGTTGCTCTGAGTGGCTCTACGGACAGCCTGGGAATAGTTTTGCGCCGCACCTCGCCAGAACCCGCTCGCAGAGATACATTCTTCTCGATGACACCGGTCACCCTCTACCTCGACAACTCCGTGCTCGGAGGCTACTTCGACGCCGAGTTCGAAGCGGCCACCGGCAACCTCTGGGTGCTGGCCAAGGCCGGGCAATACCGGTTCGTCGCTTCGGTCGTGACCGAACGCGAAGCGGCCCGTGCCCCGGATCACGTCTACAACCTGTTCCTCGACACCTTTACCGACCCGGAATCCATCCTTGGCTTGGAAACACGCGGAATGGCTCTTGCGCAGAGCTACGTCGACAATAAGGTTGTGTCTCCCAAATACCTTGCCGATGCCCAGCATGTCGCCGCCGCGACCACTCACGGGATCGGAGTCATCGTCAGTTGGAACTTCCGCCATCTTGCCAACTACCACCGCGAGGCGGGTTTTAATCGCGTCAACCTCGAATATGGCTATCCTGCCGTAAGAATCATCAGCCCACAGGAGCTTGTTTATGGAAACGACGATTAAATCATTTGATGCCGTGGCCGAATCCCGGAAGTGGAAGGAAGCCGTTGCCCGTGATACCGCCGGAATGACCCGCGAGCAACTGCTCGCTTACTTCAACCGCGAGAAGACCCTCGAACGGATGCGCCAAGCTCGCGAGCGAGCGGTCAGAGTTCGGCGGATTGACGAACAATGATGAGTGCACTCCTCAGGGTCGGAGAAAAGGGTCGGGTACGAATGGCGCTAAGTTAACGATGTATCGGGATGCTGCCCCTTCAGGGCAGTGACGCGTTCTACCCAGCACCCAGGGCTGCGCTGACGCTTGCCCTGGGCTAAGGGATAATGCCCTTTCGGGGCTTAACTTAGTGCCATTCGGGTCGGGTACAAACTGTGAACATTTTGCACTTTCTGCCTGCGGGCGACGGCCGTTACACTTTTTTGGATGGCGGCCCGACGCTGAAGTAGAACAAGGTTCCGTGCACCCAAAGGAGCACGGGCTTTCCTGCCCGTGTCATTTAACGAAGTAAACGGACTGGAAAGTCCGTTCTCCGTTAACCCGCGTTCGGCTGGACTTCGCCGCCGTTCCGTACGATGCTCCCCGATGCTCCCTTTGCGGTTTCTGCGCGAATTCGTTGGATCGACCCATACCGTCGGGGCGATCTGGCCGTCCTCGCCTTTCCTGGCGGACCTGATCGTCGAGGTCGCAGACGTCGACCGCGCGCGGAGTATCGTGGAACTCGGTCCCGGCGAAGGCAGCTTTACCGGGCACATCCTCAAATCAAAACGGACCGATGCCGCGTTTCTCGCGTTGGAGAAAAACGAGGCCTTCGCACGGTTTCTGAAATCCCGCTATCCCCACGCCCGCGTGGTGGAAGGCTGCGCGACCCAGTTGGGCCGACACGCCGATGAACACGCGATGGACGAGGTTGACCGCGTCGTTTCCGGGCTGCCGTGGGCGATTTTCCCCGGCGAGCTCCAGCAGCAGATCCTCCTTCAAATTCACGCCACCCTGCGGCCGGGCGGCGTTTTCACCACGTTCGCCTACTACGGACCGCACCTCCTGCCTGCGGGCCGGGCGTTTCGCAACCGCCTCGAATCCCTCTTCTCTTCCGTCGAGACCTCGCGCGTCGAAGTGCGCAATTTTCCCCCGGCATTTGTCTATCGTGCTC
>Ga0247835_1004860_pt1 | contig 11332 bp, 15 predicted proteins | sample LaCtaG_3_FD_189912 | JGI IMG/M metagenome (GOLD analysis project Ga0247835, IMG submission 189912) | Freshwater microbial communities from meromictic Lake La Cruz, Castile-La Mancha, Spain - LaCruzMarch2015_13.5m | ecosystem: Environmental > Aquatic > Freshwater > Lake | place: Spain: Castile-La... | reverse complement strand
GCAAGATCTACGATTTTCATCATCTCCAAGGATTCACGAACCCGTTTCGCTCGTTCATGAAAAGGTACTTTACGAACTCGAAGTCCGTACGCAACATTTTCTTCAACACTCATATTGGGAAATAGCGCATAGCTCTGGAAAACCATACCCACATTGCGGTGTTCAATGGGAATCGCGGTCACATCCTCGTCACCAAACCACACTTTGCCACCCGCGTCGGGCTCATCAAGGCCGGCAACAAGGCGTAGAGTGGTGGTTTTTCCGCAACCCGATGGTCCTAAAAACACCACGGTTTCGCCTGCTTGAATGGTCAGATCTGTCACCTCGAGTGCTCGAGTGCCGTCTTCAAAGGTGCGTGAGCAGCGCTCCAGACGAATACTGACTTTGCTTGCTCCCTTCATATTTGCCTTCTTTGGCTAACCGCGTCTGACGCCCATTGCATGGCAATCAATAGTGGAACAATGATGACGAAAAATACCAATGTGTAGGCGCTACCGACTTCCAATCGAAGCGAGGCGTATGTGTCAGCCAAGCCTACAGGCAGCGTTTGGGTTAGTGGTGTGTGCAACAAAAGGGTCATGTTGAATTCACCCAAGGAAAGCGTAACCACCATCAATGAACCGGCAATTATTCCGGACCTGCAATTGGGCAAAACAATGCCAAAAAAACGCTGAGTAAAAGTCGCACCTAAGCTTCGAGCGCCTTCCTCTAGCGTTTTTAAATCGACCGAAGACATCACTGCAAGCACTGAGCGAACCATAAAGGGTAGTGTGAATAGCACGTGACCTACGAGAATAAAAAGCCAATTAGTCCGAAAACTACCCGAGCCACCATAGGTCACTATCAATGCGAGTGCGGTCGCGATGCCAGGTATGGCAACTGGCATCACCAATAATTCTTCAATAGCACGGGTAAAGGCGTTTTGACGTTTGGCCAGCACATAGGCGGCTGGTATACCAAGTAGCAACGTACAGACTAAGCATGCTAAGGCGAGTTGAAGCGACAACAGGATAGGGCCCCGATAGTCTGTCAAAACTTTTTCTACCCATTGAGTCGTCAGGCCACCGGATAAGCCTGTCATGTAATTAAGCGTCACGCCTGCTGTCATTGACATTAAAACCGGCACAATCAAAAAAGTGCATATCGTCAATGTCAAAGCAAGCTGCGCCCAGAACAATGGTGAACGACGTGGTTTTTCAGTTGACACTTGCAAAATTCTTATCCGGAAGCTGCGACTGAGGAACCACTTAGCGAGCGAGCAAAAACGAGTGCTGCCCAAGTGATCCCGCCGAGAACAAACGATAAAGCAGCCGCCATGGAGATATTGGCCTGGAGTGTGAACTCAGTATAGATGACCATGGGCACCACATTGATGCGTGTGGCGAGCGTGAAGGCGGTACCAAAGGCGCCCATAGATGTCGCGAAACAGATGGCTCCTGCAGCGAGAAATGCTGGTTTAAGTGCAGGTAATAAGACATCTCGTATAACCAAGAAAGGGCCTGCGCCAAGTGAACGAGCAGCCTCTTCTAATCGCGGATCAAGCTTTTCAGCAGCCGCCATCACAGTCAGGATGGTTCGGGGAATGGAAAAATAAACATAGCCCATAAACAGACCAGCCATCGAATACGCAAAAACCAATCGTTCACCGAACATCAGATCTGAAATTTGGGGTACGAGCCCTTGTCGACCAGCGAGCATGATCACCATAAAACCGATGACCACGCCTGGAAATGCCAAAGGTAGAGTCAGCAACGCCGTCAGCAATGTTCGCCCACGAAAGCGGTTGCGCTCTAGGAACACGCCCGCTATGCCAGATACCGCTAAAGTGAAGAAAGTGACTGCAACTGACAACGCAATAGTTGCAATAAAACTTTTTATGTATCGAGACTCAGTAAAAACAGCCAAGTAAGCCAACCAACCTAGCTTACCGCTGCCGCCGATGACCACAAGTTGGGCCAACGGCAGCAGGAAAAAAGCCACAAAAAGTATTGCGACTGGTGCCATCAATGCGGCAAGCTGATATCGCTCCCGCATAAGTTGATGAGTAATTAGCCGACTTCCTTTTGATAGCGATCAGCGATGACCTTCGCTGCAGAGGCGAGTTTGAAAACATCCACCGCTTGAGTGCGCTTGTAATCCGAGTCTGGCAAAAAGCGAGAGCGTGCCTCGGCCGACATGGCTGAGGCAAATACGGGCCGCAGGTAGGCGTTTGCCCAGTGGCGCTGGCCTTCGTCTGAGAGCACAAAATCAAGTACCTTACGGCCGTTATCAGCGTTGGGCCCTTTATTAACCAATCCCATGACGTAGGGCAGTGAAACAGTTCCTTCTGATGGAATTACAAATTGAACTGGCGCTTTATCAGTGTGTTGGCCTCGGTAGGCATTGAAGTCGTAATCAAATAAGATCGGAATTTCTCCCGAAATGACACGTGCGTATGAGGTTTGCGTGGGCACGATTGGTGCATTTGCCTGCAGGTTTTTGAAGAAACGGATAGCTGGATCAAAATTGTCGTAATTGCCGCCCAAAGCCAGATTTACTGCGACGACACCGACTTGGCCAACTGCAGCGCTAGCTGGATTCAAATACCCGATCATCCCCTTGTAAGTGGGGTTTGCGAGATCTTGCCATGAGCGCGGCACTGGCTTACCCCGCAATGCGGCTGTGTTGACAAACAAGCCCAGAGTGCCTGAATGGATGGTGAACCAGTATCCATCTTTATCTTTAAAACCTTCAGGGATTTCATTCCACCGCTTAGGTTTGTAAGGTGTGAGCACCCCAGCTTCCCGCGCCTGTGGACCAACTTGACCACCGAGGTAGGTAATGTCGGCAACAGGGTTATTCTTTTCTGCAATCAATGCGGCCAACGATTGGCCAGAATTTTTGTTATCGGGTGGAACAGAAATACTAATTTTCTGGTTAACTAATTTCAGCATGCCTCCCCAATCTGCCCATTCAGTCGGACAGTTATAGCAGATTGCCCGAGCAGCCTGAGCAAAAGCACTGAAAGGAACAGGCAAAAGAGCAGCGGCACCAAGTGCTGCTGAATTTTTAATGAGACGACGACGATCCATTCGAATCTCCTATATGTAAAAAACTGATTAGCTCGCAACTCTAAAAAAGTATCACAAGAATGTGTCAATCTTTTTACAGGCTTATGAACTGAGTCGCCGTGAACCGCCCCGGTACTCGCCTGGGTTGAGCACTCATTAAAGAGTTGATGGTCTGAGCCATCATTTTTCTGCATCGCCGCATAGTGGATCTGACCTGTCTGATTTTCTCGAACAAATTTCATCTAGAAACGCCGGCCCCGGTTATTGATTCAGATTTCCATTGCGACACAAACTCAAGTGGTGTTTGGTATTCCAGCCTGGAGTGGGTTCGAACAGCATTATAGTGCTTACGCCATGTTTCGATGATGACTTTGGCATGTGCCAGGCACATGCCAAAGTGATTATTAAATCCTTGAGTCGCCATCACTGGACTTTGAAAGGGTTTTTTACAACCGAGGCCGAACGCTCGAATCCCCTTCAATATCGCTCGGATTGGTCAAAAAACAGTAGCAACAAATGGCACTGTCGCTGCACAAATCGAACGCATCATGTAGTTAGCCCGCACAAAACCTGCGCAGAAACCACGACAAAAGCGTGTTGTATGTGGTTTTTTGTGGCTCTTTTCCCACGATTTTCCATGGTTATCCACAGCCTTCCGAATACCCAAAATTGCCATAGAAAAAGCCTATGCAGCGCCCTGGCTCTATCTGGCGCGATCAAATCCAAAACATGTGCCACGCCCGTTTGTGTCTGAGGGTGGGATTTGCCGCGCTGCAGTTTTCTCGTGAGGAGTACTTGTTTTTTAAGCATGGTGATTTTTAACCACTACCATCAGGGAAAGGCCGTTAAGGCTCGTTGATCACAACACGCGTGAGATCGCTGCCCAGAGATAAGGTAAAGATGACAGAAACAAAGCCCAGTAACCCATACTCTGAACTTAGCTTCTGGCGATTTGGGCTGCTGGCTGCGATGGTCATGGCGTTCTTGCCCTGGTCTCTGTTGGTGCACGGAATGCTCAGGGGATTTGGCGACACCAGACTGCTGATCGCGGCCTTGCTAAAGGACTACATCCAGACTGTGATCGCCACCCTCACTCTGGGCTTGTTGTTGGTGATCGCGGTCGTGGTGGCGATCTACCACCTGTGGCCCACCATCGTGGCATTCGTGACGGGTCTATTCTGATCTGTGGGATTCGGTAGGCGAGCTGCGCTCACCCGTGATGTCGCTCGTCGCTCATCACAGCTGTCTTTGTGTTTGATTTGAGACTGATTCTGGGGCCAAACGACGGCTATAGCACCATCCCACGAATGTTGCTATTTCCGTCGCCTGCGCTGCCCGCACTACTGAGTCACTGATTCAGTACGCCATGCAACGACCTTAGAAGGATTTCCGGGAGACGTATGTATTAGAACTCCCAACCCGCTTTGGCATTGGTTTGCCGTGCAGGAATCCCGCGGCCCACATCTTGTTGCGCTTTCGTCTAAGGCTTACTTGCGCGATGTTCGGGGTCATTAGCCGTTTCCTTATTACCCCCCGAGTTTTTGCCCTGTTTAAGAGTGGCTTATCTCTGCGGTGTCGGCCGCTGTTGCTTTTTCAGTTTCCGATGAAGTTTAAAAAGTTTTCGATTTGCCTGGGTTCCGATGTTGAGCACCTCAAAGCACTGGGCCTGGGTGATCTGCGCCCTGCCCGCTTTGCGTGCTGCTTGCTGGGCAAAGTGCTCAAGCACCTGCGTTTGCTGCGTGTTTATAAGCCCTACACGCTGTCGCAGCAGTTCTGCTGCAACTAGGCTTGCCCGCGCCTGCTCAAGCGCTACAGCAGCGAAATTATCCGGGCGTAGACCGTGGCGCTTTAGCCACGCATTTGTAACATCGTGTTTCATGTGTTTATTTAGCAAGATCAAACGAAACCATAAAAAATCTGGCAAGAGATGTGATTTGTTTGGATCCCGGGTAATTTTCTTTGCGATTCGCGGCATTTTCCGGTCGACGCAGCCGCGGCTTCGACCATAACTTAACTGTGCTCACACACTAACCAAGGAAAGGAATCCGCTATGAGCATAATGAGCAGTCTAAAAATTGTGGCCGCTAAGAAACCCAACAAGCAGCCACCCGTGATACACCGGCGCAATAAGCTTTCAACCAAGTTGTGGGAACAACTGCAACTGGCCAAAGCGCAGTCAAACGGTGAGACCTATACCCCCACCCGCATTCGCAGCGTGCGTGATCCCGAGACCGGAGTGCGCAGGGACATTGAGGCACCAAAGCGTGTCAAGCCTTGGTGGTTTATGGCTGACACCGGGCGGGTCTGTCTCAGCGTTCGCTACGGCGCCAAGGTCTTGGAGTTATCCAAGGGCAAGAGTGCGGTGGAGGTGGCTGGGCCAACGGAGTTGATCAAAACGCTGGAAACCATCAAATCCGCCGTAGACGCAGGAGAGCTTGACGCCCAAATCGAGGCTGCGAGCCTAGCGCTGCGCGATGGGTTTGAGAAGTAAGCGTCGCTGACGCTGGCAGCACTCCTGACATGTAAGCGAGTTTTACATGTCAGGATCTTTCACACGCTCCCGGGTATGGCTTTGTGCGCTAAATACCCAAGGAGATCCGCACACTATGAAAATTGCCGAAGTCGTACTAAAGCCCCCCACAAAGCCTATGAACCCAGCCCAGGCACGAGTGTTTTCACTGCGCACTCGGGTAAAGACAGCGCAAGACGCCCTAAAGCGAGAGCGAGAAACCCAACGACGCCAGCGTGAGGCTGAGCGTCAGCGCAAGGCCATGGCGGCCTCAAAACCCATCGTTTGAATCAAAACCAGCGGGTTTTGGTTGATTGAGCGGCGGTATAGGAATCCAAACCCGCCGGCTCATGGGACATAACAAAGATGCCACACCAAACCAGCCCCTGCTTCGGCAGCGTCGGGTTACACGACACTGCCAGACCAGGCCCTGATGCGCCTACTTGCTGTGACTAGTCTTGAGATTTTGATGAGTCTGAAATCAAATTAATCCCGGCCGGCTATCGATCTACCCGCCACGCCGGGATCTGCCAATTAAAAATCATCGCCAAAATTCTCGAAGCTGCCGCAATGATCGAGGCAACAAGAAGCCCTGCCCACTGGGGTAGATCGCTGTAGTGCGCAATAACGAGGATGACTCCGCCAAGAAAAGCGCATAGCGCGTAAGGCCGATGGTCGCTAAACACCTTTGGGATGTCATTGCAGACGATATCGCGTAGCACTCCACCAAAAACCGCCGTTATAACGCCCATCATTATCGCTACTAAGGGAGGTACGCTCGCGGAGAGGCCAATCTGTGTTCCGCTTGCGGCAAAAAGACCAAGCCCAACAGCATCCGGCCATTGCATTGCTCGTTCGGTAGGCTCGAGATGACGGCCCCGCAGAAAGAGTAACGATGCAATTACCACCACCAATACCAGCCAGAGCAACTCTGAGTGCTGGACCCAGAAAAAAGGTCTCCTGTCCAACAACATGTCCCGTAGCGTTCCACCCCCAAAGGATGCGAGTCCCGCCACTACGAAGACGCCGACCGCATCGAGCTTTCTGCGAGCCGCTTCAATGACTCCTGAAAGCGCGAATGCCAGTGTGGCTAGTATCTCTACGACATACTGCGCTGTTGTGAAATTAAACATAGCTGTGATGATTGGGTCCAAAGCGCAAGTCTAAATTAGTTAACTGAGGCAAGACGCGTAGCCATCCATCGCAAGAACGCTCTCGCTGACCCCGCGATGCAATCCAATCTCTTTGGCTAATGATTCTGCCCCCCCCCCACGCCAAACCAGACCCTGACTCGGCAGCGTCGGGTTACACGACACTGCCAGACCAGGCCCTGATGCGGCAGTGTCGGGTTTTTTCTCGAACGGGGGCGCGCTGCCAGGATGCGATGACCAAACTGGGTATTAGGGCGATGAATCGAGCATTTCCGCGACCGACCATGGTTTCCTGTCAAACCCGACGCACTCGAAAGGGCCCAGAGATGGTATCAACGCTACGGCAAATGGAGTCTGTTACTCAGCTGGGCGCCAATCATTGGTGATCCGCTCACGGTCGCCGCTGGACTGATGCGGGAGCGGCTCGGGGTGTTTCTCCTGCTGGTCACGATCGCAAAGCTCTCGCGATACGTCATTCTCACGGTTGTTACGTTGAACTTCAGTTAATCGCCCTTCCTCAAAAGGGCTCACGTTAACAGCCCACCTTGATTCTTGATAAAAACACTGGGAATTTGTAAACTCTGGTACTTCTAAGCTACCTAGGCACGCCAAGTGCCTCCCTATGGACGTTTTACTACTTGTTGGACTAATTTTTCTCAATGGCCTGTTTGCGATGTCTGAAATCGCGTTGATCACCTCAAAGCGGGCAAAACTTCAAAGAGCAGCAGATTCGGGTGATACATCGGCGCAAAAAGCCCTCGAACTTGGAGCTGACCCTAACCGATTCTTGTCAACCGTTCAGGTTGGTATTACATCCATTGGCGTTCTCAGTGGAATTGTCGGAGAGTCCGCTCTAGCGGGCCCTCTTGCGCTCTGGCTCATTACGATGGGCGTTGAAGCGACGTATGCCAACTACCTAGGTACTGGCTTAGTGGTAGTCGTGATTACGTATTTCTCCATAGTCCTTGGAGAGCTTGTTCCGAAGCGCTTGGGGCAATCCAATCCGGAGGCAGTCGCACGTTTGATGGCAAAACCAATCGCGGTTCTAGCACTCTTAACCGAGCCATTTGTGAGGTTGCTCTCGGGATCAACGAAATTCTTGCTGAGAGTTCTGGGTGTCAAAGAGCGAAATCAATCCGAAGTGACCGAGGAGGATATTCAGGCGGTCCTTGCTGAGGGTACTCATGCTGGCTTGATTGAGACCCATGAGCATACGATGGTAAAAAATGTGTTTCTTCTTGATGACCGTCAGATTGCCTCGTTGATGGTGCCGCGTGGAGATATCGTTTATCTCGATCTTGAGGACCCAATTGACCAATCGTTGAAAGTAATTGGAGAAACTGATCACGCGAGATTTCCAGTGGTGCGGGGAGGATTGGAGAACGTGATCGGTGTTGTAAATGCCAGAAAGCTGCTTTCACGAATTACCGGCGGCGAAAACCCAGACTTAAATCTTGGTTTGGAAGAAGCGGTTTATGTACCAGAGACGCTGACTGGCATGGAACTGCTCGACAACTTTCGCTCCTCAGGGCGACACATGGCCTTCGTCGTTGACGAGTATGGCGAAGCGCTTGGATTGGTTACACTTCAAGATCTCATAGAAGCTATAACAGGCGAATTTAAGCCCCGTGATCCGACTCAGTCCTGGGCCGTAAAACGTGACAATGGGACCTGGTTATTAGATGGCCACATCCCCGTTCCAGAGTTAAAGAGTTGCCTTGGTCTTTCAACTGTCCCAGAGGAAGAGAAGGGTCGCTATCACACCGTCAGTGGGATGTTTATGCTTTTGAGCGGCAAGCTTCCTAAAGAGGGCGATAAAGTCGTTTGGGAAGATTGGGAATTTGAGATTATGGACATGGACCGAAAAACGATTGATAAGGTCCTAGCAACCCCCGCAAAGACTGGAGACAAGACACTATGAAACGTGCCTTGTCTGTCATCGCAATCATGGCCGCAAGTCTTGCTATTGCTCAACTGGTCCATCGGATTGGGTAATGGCAAAAGAGTTAAATAAGCGGAAGGCATTACTTTCACAATGCCGTGACTATTTCCGATCTTGCCTCAATGGTTACTCAAAGGAACGGTTCCAACCCTTTCCCGAAATTCAAGCCCACCGGCTTATGGGACAGAACAAGATGCCAAGCCAAACCAGCCCTGATAAACAATACTTGCGCAGATTAAGTCTTGAGTTTTCCGTAAACGAGGCCTCCAAGGGCGGTGGAGCTGGCTCTCTTGATGATGACTGCGGGGCCTGCCGATTGCTGCACCCCACTCGGTATATCGGAAGTTTTTTCCACTGACTGCGGCAGTTTGGAAAAAGCTGCCGCAAGCCGCCGCTTCTGATCGGCACCCATAAAGGCAACGACCTGATCGAGTTGGGCTGGACTCATCTTTCGAAATGCACCTGCCGTTCGCTCGACGAAGCCTCGGTCCTGCGCCGGGAGCCTCGAAATAAAACCCGACAGATCTCCTGCCGACATAGTCTTCAGGCGATCGGCACCATCCCGAATGGTCTTGTCAATGGCCGCCTTCGCCTTATCCATTGCGGCTTTAGCCTTGTCCGCCGACAGTAGACGCGAACTCATATTGACTGATACGGTCATCGTTGCTACCCCTTTGAGCACACAATCGTTTTCAACAGGCAACATTCATGCCACCAAATCCCGTCGTGTAATAGAACGTGTAACGCGGGTAGCACCGTTAGTTTAAGTAACGGTGGGAGCGTTGAGAGCGAAAGAGAGCTTCGGCGGCAGCGTCGGGTTACACGACACTGCCAGACCAGGCCCTGATGCGGCAGTGTCGGGTTTTTAGGTTATTTTTACACTGCAATCTTTTAACACCCTGAAAGCAGGCTCTGAGGCTAATCGCACTCCAGCAGCGTGATCGGCCCCTTTACAGTGTCCACATACCCAAGGTAACGACCATTTGTCCTTTTGATTTGCAGGAGTAAGGGCGGCTTATACGCCCCTGGATAAGCGACATTAAGAGTCCTAGGATCAATCTTTTTCAGACTCGCAAACTCGACAGTCTGCATATTTCGAGGTGAGACTTTACCCTGCAAAATAACAACCGAAATTCGATTAAATAAACAGTTGTCGCGATTCATTAGTTGTTCTGATAGGTCTGCAGTAGGCGCGTCTGCTGCAAAGCCCATCGTAACCAACGAGGCGCTCACGACCACCGGTAAGCGGTAAGCGACACACAACTTTATGGCTCGCAAACGACACTCTAGTGAGTGACGTCCTGACCCTTAGCAGTCAGTCCGATTGACGGCGTACGTGTATCGAACTGTTGCGCCCCACTTCGCGCCTGGTCAAAAGCCAGCTCCAACTGCTCCATCAGTTCCGCATATCGACCTTCAGAAATAGCCCCGCATTGGACCATATCCGTTAGAAAATCATCAATGATGATGAAGTCAATAGCGTTGTCAGATTTTGGCATATCGTCAATTACGGACGTCAATCTGGAGGTGTTTAGTCTATTGTCAGGAAAGTCTCCTGTTACCAAGAGACATGAAACGTCATCAACCCGAAATGGGTTTGCGTGCTTTTAGCGTTCTGCGAGAATGCGCGCCATCGCCACAATGCCGAAAATCACAGCCACAGCAACAAATAGCCTCACGTCGCCCAATAAACTCATTAGTCTTTGAAATACCTGCTGAATCATTGGTCACTACCACGTAAAAAATGAGGCACGAATGGCGCAACGGGAACATCTGGACCGAGCACACTTTCCAGGCGATCAGCCCATTGCTTCAAGATGTGCGGCTCTTCGTGCATCGCATTAAGCTGTTCAATGTCAGTCAGTGCTTTGAGGGGTAGCTCCAATTCGCTTGCCAACTCAAAGATTGAACAACGCCGAGTAAGTCGACGCTCACGTAATCGGCTACCGTAGCTATGTAAGACGGCCACATTGTCGTTGATTTTTTTGTTATCCATAATCGCCATCCTCAAAGCGCACTATCTTAGTGCGTGGGATCTTCCGAAAGAACCATTAGAAATTCAATACGAACAACATGGCTTTGTTCCAATACAGAGGAGTTACTCCGCTTTAACATTAGCCGCCTTGATTACCCGACCCCATCGATCAGTTTCACTTTTTAGCCGCTGCCTAAAATCCTCGATAGAACCCCCAACAGGGTCAGCGCCAGCTTTGACGAGTCGCTCGCGAAATTCTGCTGTCTGGATTATCTTGTTTACTTCAGCGTTTAAGCGCTCCAGTACCGAAAGAGGTGTTCCTGCGGGCGCAAGGAGTCCAAACCAACCCTGCGAATCAAACCCTTTAAGCCCCATCTCATCAAACGTAGGGATTTCTGGCGCAGATGCCGTTCTCTTAAGGGTAGTTACACCAATGGCCCGAATTCGGCCGCTAGTAATAAATGGCAGGGCGGCGGGCAGGTTATCAAACATCAGCTCAATCTGCCCCCCTCCAAGATCTTGGAGCGCTGGAGCACTACCCTTATAAGGTATGTGCACGATATTTGTTCCTGTAACCGACTTGAACATCTCGAGAGTAAGATGAGGAGTACCACCAATACTTGACGATCCACTACTAAACTTGCCTGAGTTTGCTTTAGCCAGCGCGATAAACTCTTGAAGGTTTTTTGCCGGCAAACGATTAGC
>Ga0247835_1004843_pt1 | contig 11355 bp, 10 predicted proteins | sample LaCtaG_3_FD_189912 | JGI IMG/M metagenome (GOLD analysis project Ga0247835, IMG submission 189912) | Freshwater microbial communities from meromictic Lake La Cruz, Castile-La Mancha, Spain - LaCruzMarch2015_13.5m | ecosystem: Environmental > Aquatic > Freshwater > Lake | place: Spain: Castile-La... | reverse complement strand
AGATGGTGCCGTGGAAATACCGCGGATCGACGAAGGTCTCCAGCAACAGCAGCGGGTAGCCGAAGCGTGCGCGCCAGTCCGTGACCAGCCGACGTTCGCACAAGGCCAGCACGCGCGAGGCGAGGTTCGGGTAGTGGTGGTCGGGCAGGATCAGAAAGCGACTGTTGTTGGCGATCAGGTGCAGTCGATCGTATTGATGGCGAAAATCCCAGCCGATCCAGGCGTCCCGCGCGGCGCACTTCCACGCCGCCGCCGAGAAGCTCAGCAGCGCCAGCCACTGGCCCTGCCAGGTGGCGACATACCACAGCGTGTCCCCGATCTTCGGCAGCGCGCCCAAGTAGTGATGGGCATCCATCAGGGCCTGGAAGCGCGCCTCCTCGGGCGCGGCGACGGGTTCGACGATGACTTCGCGGAGATTCACGCATGCGCGCTCGGGCAGCGGGGGGCCGACGCGCTTTATACCCGAGCGGCCGGGCAGTGTCCAGAGTCGAGGACAACCGCACGTTGAATCACTGAAAGTTAGCTAGAACGGTTTAGCCCTGGTCCCACCGCTGGTTTGCGTTGACATCGAGAAAGAACTGGCGGGTACTCGGGCGCCAGCAGCCAATCTCGTCGGCGCCGTCACCGTTCCAATCGCCGGTCACCGGGAGGTCAACCGCCGACCCGAACGCATCGGTCAGGGTATCGCCGCCCGCGGTGCCATCCCAACGACCGTTGCCGTTGGTGTCCAGCCGGAAGCGGCGGTCCGTCGAACGCCAAAAACCGACCTCCTCGCGACCATCCCCGTTCCAGTCGCCGACCACCGGGCGGTCAGTGGCCTGTCCGAAGGCATCGGTCAGCGTATCGCCACCGGTCACACCGTCCCACCAACCGTTGCCGTTGCTGTCCAGCCGGAATCTGCGGTCGCTCGGGCGCCAGGTGCCAACCCCATCAGTACCTTCACCGCTCCAGTCGCCGGTCACCGGCAAGTCGGTTGCGAGACCGAAGGCGCCGGTCAGGGTATCGCCGCCCGCGACTCCGTCCCACCGGCGGTTGCCGTTGGTGTCCAGGAAAAACTGGCGGGTACTCGGACGCCAGAAACCGACGTCATCGGCGTGGTCGCCGTTCCAGTCGCCGACCACCGGGCGGTCGGTTGCCTGTCCGAAGGCAGCGGTCAGCGTATCGCCGCCGCCCACCCCGTCCCAACGGCCGTTGTCGTTGGTATCCAACCGGAACCCACGGTCGCTCGGGCGCCAAACCCCAATGGCCGCTGGGGCAGCGCCTTGTACTTCGTATGCGCCGATATCAAGGCGGCCGTGGCCAACCCGCGCGTACGGGTCGCCCCGCTGATCGAAGTCCGGCGGCGGCGCGAAGTCCGGGTCACCACGGTCAAGCGCCGGACTGCCGGACAGCAGGGCATGAGTCGGCGTGGGACCGCCGTTGTCCTGCAATGGACCGAGCCCGGGATCGACACCGATCAGATTTGAGCCGGCAACAGGCTCGTGAATGGTGGCCGCACCTGGCGCTTGAATGAGACTGTACGCGGCAGTGAAGATACCCTCCAGATCAGACCCGGAACCTCCGACAGTGTTGCCTGCCACGATACTATTTTCCAACATGGCACGCGCTTCGTTCTCAAAATAGTAACCCCACTGAACACCGCCCCCCTGAGCATCCGCCGAATTCCCGACAATCGTGCTGTTGCGGATACGCAGAGGTCCTTGTTCGGCAGAGTAAAACCGCACGCCGCCGAAGGCGCCGAAATTACCCGAGATCGTGCTGTTGCTGATGTCAAGCTCATTGTGAACCCAGCCGGTAAAATTCGACACCTCGATTCCGCCGCCCTGATTGTTATCGATCGTGCTGTTGCTTACGGAACACATCGAGTCCGCGTAACCCCCTGATGATTCAACAACACCCACCCCGTCATTGCCGGAAATCCGGCTGCTCTCGATCACAATGGCCCCGCCGCCGGTATAAAGATAAACGCCATTTCCACGATTGCCGGAAACCTGGCTGTTGATCACGAATGGATAGCCGAAACGACCCCCCCACACCCCCCAGTCGTTACCCACAATCTGACTATTTTCGACAATCGTTTGCGATGGTCCATAGTGGTTCATATCGCAAAATGTCCCAGCTCCCGCAGCGACACCACCGCCATTTCCGGAGATAGTGCTGTTATTGACAGAAACGGCCGTACAGCCACCGCTGACCCCAATGCCGTGGTTGTCAAGAATGGCGCTGTCCTGAATGTCAATTTGGGCCGTATAATACGCCGACATCCACGGATGATAGGAGGAGCCGTCGAGCCCAGGCCCGCTGTTTCCGCTGATCGTACTGTGGGTTACCTGCAGTGTCGGAGTTGCCTTGTTGTAATAGGTTTCGAATGTCACCCCACCATCTGAATTCGCAGAAACGGTACTGTCACTTATTATGACTTGAGCCGTGTTTTCGTTGGGATACGGTGAGTATTCAGGCGAAGTGAAAACTTTGACGCCGATTCCGAACCCGACATTACCTGTGATCACAGCGTCGCTGATCGTCAGCGTCGACCCTGCTTGCCCAACCGCCATCTCGCATGTGATGGCCCCGCCCCTGCTGTCCACCGCGGCGCCGCGAGTCAAGGTCAGCCCCGAAAGCGTGATATCCGCATCCGTAATATTGATCTGAACCAGTGGTGCGGCAAGATTCCCGTCAATCGTCAGCAAATCCGAACCCGGCCCGCTGATTGCGACTGAATCGGTGATCGCGAGCGGCCCGGAGGTCAGCGCCAGAGTGCCGCTGACACTGCTGAACGTGACTTGATCTGCCCCAGGATGCGTGTTGGCGTCCTGTAATGCCCGCCGCAGGCTTCCGGAACCGGAGTCGAGCAGGTTGGTGACGGCGAACGTATCGCCCTGACTCAAGGAAGGCACCGCCATGGCCAGTGTCAATACGGCAGCCGAAGCCAGACGCATCCCTGAGCCCTGCTGCAGGCAGCCCGTGATCGCCATGGAGAGCGGGTGCGCCCGATAGGACGCCGTGACCGCAAAATCAGTGCGACTGGCCATGACCATACCCCCAATGCGCTCATCGGTCGATACAGAGAAAAAGCCACGGAAATCCTATCGGGATCGCAACGTTCTTATGCATCCGGAAACCCGATCCGGCTGATGATCTCCGCTGGTCCGCAGCCTGTCTTGCCAATGAGTCTAGCACCACTCACTCCTTTTTCAACTGAGAAACCAGGGTTGCATGAAGTGAACTTTGTAGCCAACCCAGTCCACGCCGCGCTTGGTGCTGTAGCGCGCCTGCGGGTGTCGGAAGTGTAACCTAAGGCCGTCACGCGGGAGACTCCTAGGATGCGGTGAGGAACGGACACTGATGGCGAATTCGCTAACCCATTGAAGCCCAGCGTCTCCTGAACATGCTTTCAAGGGGTTACGGGGCTCTCCGGGCATTTCGCGGCCAGGGGGCGTTGGGGTTTGCTCTCGCTCACTCCAACCTACGGGCTCTCACCGAAAAAGAAGATGCTCTCACAAAGACACAAAGACACGAAGAAGAAAAGAGAGCTAAAAAGCCATGAAAGGCTTCTCTATCTTTGTGTCTTTGTGTCTTTGTGAGAGGATTTCTTCTCTTTCTTCCGTGTCTTCGTGAAAAACCCTTGATCGGGCCCCCAGGCTCAAGGCTCGAACCCCAGGGCGCGCAACCGCTCGGCCAGTTGCTCCGCACGCGCGTGTTCCTGCTCGGCACGGGCACGCTCCTGCGCGGCGCACGCGCGCTCCTCCTCGGCACGGGCACGCTCCTCCTCGGCACGCGCACGCTCCTGCGCGGCACGCCCCGCCTCATCGCGCAAGCGCGCGGCCAGTTCGACCGAGGTCAAGAATGGCTGCCCCTGCGGATCGAAGATCTCCAGCGTCTCACCGCTCAAAGCAAAGCGAATACCCAGCCGCGGGCTGACCCAGCCCTTCAGATGCGACATCCGCCGCAGCCGCCCCTCCTGGCGCAGCCAAATCTCCAGCGTGTTGGCGGACGGATCGTAGACGTAGTATTCCTCGACCCCGTAGGTATCATAATAGGCCAGCTTATCGGCCATCTCTTTGAGACTGTTCGCCGGCGAAAGGATCTCGAACACCACCTGGGGGGCGATACCGTCCTCTTCCCACTGCTTGTAACAGCCGCGGCGGCCCTTGGGCCGGCCGATGGCGACCATCACGTCCGGGGCCACCGGGCCGGCGATCCGCCGATCAGGGACCGGATACCAGAAGAGATCCCCGGCGACAAAGACCGCGGGGTCCTGCGCAAAGAGGATCTCAAGGTTCTCTTTGATCTTGACCAGCCACTCATACTGCTCGGTATTCTCCGCCATGGGCTCGCCGTCGCTCTCCGGATAGGGGTCATCGGGGTCGAAATGCGCGAGGGGATTCATCGCCGCGGTCCTCCTCTGGGGGTTGGCGTCAGTCGAAAGTGTAACCGTAGGATGCGGTGAGGCACGAACCGCATCGCAGGTCGCGCGGTGGGTAATGCGGTTCGAGTACTCACCGTATCCTACGCGCTCCAACCTACGGGCTCTCACCGAAAAAGAAGATGCTCTCACAAAGACACAAAGACACGAAGAAGAAAAGAGAGATAAAAAGCCATGAAAAGCTTCTCTATCTTTGTGTCTTTGTGTCTTTGTGAGAGGATTTCTTCTCTTCCTTCCGTGTCTTCGTGAAAAACCCTTGATCGGGCTCTCAGGCTCAAGCCCGGTAGGTTGGGGTGAGGAACGAACCCCAACGATCGGCGGCCGGGATGTTGGGGTTCGTTCCTCACCCCAACCTACGGGCTGCACCAGCCGGGGCCGAGGCCGCCGCCCGCGGGGTCAACGCCGCCGCGGCCCGGACGATCAATTCAAGGCGCACCGTGTCATACGGCAGGCTTAACTTGCCCTCGCTGGTCTTGTCGATCAACCCGCAGTTGACCAGTACCTGGGCATCCGTGTGCACGCCCTTCACATCGCGCCCGACGCGCCGCGCCAGCGCGCGCACCCCGAGCGGCCCGGCACCGGTCAGGGCCTTGAGAATGGCCCAGCGGTTCGCGTTCAGGGTCGTCAGCAGTTGTTCTTCGCTGGGGAAGGAGTAAGTACAGTCCTGCGGCACCCCGCGAAATGCGGCCTTCATGCTCGCCTTCACGGTCGCCAGGTCAGCGACATCAATGGTCAGCGTGGTCATCGCGGATTCCTCAATAGCGCGCAACGTCGGCCCAGAAGTCATCGACCAGGTGATCGAGGCTGATGAAGGTGTACGGAACTTCCTGTTCACCCAAGTGTTTGTGGTCGCCCTTGCCGCGCTCCAGGACCCTCAGGCCGCCAGGTCCCGCACCGCACCTTCCAGCACGTCCTCCGGAACGCCGCGCCGACGCAACGCCTCGATCAACAGCGCCGCCGGACTCGTGCCAAGCTGCGCTTCGTCGCGGCGCAGCCCTTCGCTGAGATACTGTTTCAACAGCGTTTGATACCCGGAGAACCCCTTGAGCGGGGCGATCTCCTTCAGCGACTCCACCACGTCCACCGGGATGCGCAGTGTGATCGTGGTCATGGGCCGGTCTTTCGACAGCCGTTTCTGCAAGCGTTCAGACAGCATACAGCGCCTCCTCTATAGGTTCCGCGCACCGGGCGGAGATGATGCGGATGTGCGACTCCGTGAATTCGATATGGACGACGTACAACAGCCGACCGCGCGCGCCGAACCCGATGGCCGCGTCGCGCGCCTCGTCATTACGGGCAGCGTCCACCAATACGAACAGCGGATCGGCAAAGACTGTCGCGGCCTCCTCAAAGCGCACACCATGGGTGCGCCGGTTACGCTCGGCCTTGGCCGGCTCCGGACCCCTCGGGTCCACCGGGCGGACCAATGCCAGCACGGGGTATTGAGCAAGCAGGCGATTGAGCCCCTCGGTCGCGGCCTCCGGCTCCAAGGCCGGGATGTGGAAGAAACGATATTTCATGCTTTCGTGCTCCGCTTGCCCCCGCGGGGCCGGACCGCCCGCGCCTTCCGCTCGCTACCGCTCACTCCCTGTGCGGGCAGTCCGGTCCCGCCCCCTGCGGACTGGCCCGCGCCTGTCTGGCCTGACTCGGGACCTAGGGCAAGGCGGAAACCGATGCGGATGTTGCGGTCACCGGGAGCGTCGGGGTCGCGGTACGCGGAGCGCAGGGACCGCGCAGCGCCGTCCCAACCACCGCCGCGCACCACACGCCGCTCGCCCGAGGCATCGCCCGCAGGGTCAACTACCGGCCCGGCGGGATAGTCCCCGAACCAGTCTTGACACCATTCCCAAACATTGCCGTGCATCTCGTAAAACCCCCAGTCATTGGGCTGTAGTAAACGGACAGCAACAGTCGCGCGGCCATTGTTCGCCTTTTTGGGGTCGAACGCATCGCCGAAAGAGTAAGCAGTGGTGGTTCCCGCCCGGCAGGCATATTCCCACTCCGCCTCGGTCGGGAGGCGGAACCCCTGGGTCCGCCGCGCGGACCGATCGACCAACCCGCCCAGCCAGATATTCAAACGCTCGATGAATGCCTGAATGCCCGTCCAACTGACCTGCTCAACCGGCAACTGCGGCCCCTTCGCATAGCTGGGGTTCTCACCCATCACCGCCTCCCACAGCGCCTGGGTGCAGGCGGTCTCCGCCAACCAGAAACCGCGGGTGAGGATGACCTCATGTTGCGTCTCGTAATCAAAGCGACCCTCCTCGCCCGGCGGCGAGCCCATCTGAAAATCGCCTGGCCAGATCCAGCGCAGCCCGATGGCGACACCTTTGATGCGGATCTCCGCACGCAGCCCATACTGATCACGACGCAGGGACCAACCACCGCCCGGCGGGACCAGTCCCACCGACCGCAGCGCCTTGAATTGGTCCGCATCGACAAAGGCGCCGTGACCGTCCCAGGGCGAGTCCACCGCCGGGCGCACGGGCGAGCCGGGCCAGCGCAGCCATTCCAGGGGGGCGCACCAGTAGGCGCGCCGCTCGCCCTCACCCGCCGCGACGCCGACGAACAGACCGTCCTGATCCCGCCCCAGGGTCTGCGCCCAGGCGGGCCGTTCCATGGGGGTGATCAGCAGATCCTCGAACTCGGTGCGCAGCCGCCAGCCGTGCTCGCCTAGCGGCAGTGCACCCGCGCCGCCGTCAGCCGGGTCCAGCCCCAGACTCTGCCAGAGCGCACCGGCCCGCTGCTCCTGCGCCGCAATCACCGGCCGGTCGGTGGGCATTTCCGCGATCACCGGGCTGCCGCCGGCAATGACCCCGACGGACGCTGCGGCCGGCTCCCATTCCAGCCAGTTGCCGCGCTGCATCAGGCGCCAGGATTGGAGCTGCCTGGGGCGACCCGCGGCAGCCAGGGCGCGGTGGATGTCGAAGCCGTCGGGATTCACGGCACCGGCGCGCTCGGCCTCGGGGTGGGCGAGGAGCCAGAGGCGATGGGCGTTGGGGCTGTGTTCCCAGGAGATGTGCGGCCTGGCTGTCGATCCAGGCCCCGAGCCAACGGGCGTGCTCGGCATCCTTGGCCAGGTCGGCGCCGGTCAGGGCTTGCGCAACCTCGTGGAAGAAGGCCTCGGCCTGGAGGTCGGTGCAGCCGTCAGCCGCGGCGTGGAGCATCCGCTCCTCCATGCGTTGCGAGCGCGTGCTGCCCTGCTCCTGCTGGGCACGGATCAGGGTCCAGGCGAGCGCACGCTGGTGCGCATCACCGGTCACTGGAAAGTCCGCGCGCAGGCGGCCGAGTGCGTTGAGGTCGCCGGGGAGCAACGCAAAATCCCCGGCGGCGAAGGCCGGATGCTGCCAGGCGGCGGCCTCGCTGCCGGCGTCCGCCAGGTGCGCGGGCAACTGGTGGCGCAGGTGGCGCAGCAGGGCCGGGCGGATCGCGATGCAGGCGCTGAGCAGAGTCAGAAGCCGGTGCACGCCCTGGTCGTCCCGGAGTGCGGCTGCCAGGTCCACCGGCGCGGCCGGCCAGGGGCGCGGACCGGCGGCGCGCGGCGGCAACTGGGCTTGGCGGTCGAGAAACACCGGAAAAAATAGACCCGCCAGGTCCGGGTGCCACCAGCGGGGTGGACAGGGGGTGAGTGCGACCGGCAGCCGCCCCTGGCCGCCGAGTCGGCGACCGAACCGCACCCAGGCCTGACGCTGACACGGCGTACCCAGACAGCCCAGGTCACCGGCAATCAGCACCGGAACCTCGGCCGCGGGCGGGGCATAGGGACGCAACGGTCCCCAGGCGCCGCCCTCCCAAACCTGCACCGGACCTTCCGGCCCCTCGTCCATGCGCAGGATCGCCAGACCCGCCGCGCCGCGCAAGCGCGGCAGGGCAGCCTTGAGCGCATTGAAATCGTTCCGGAACGGGTAGAGCCGGGGGTGCAGGTCCAGAATCAACTGGCCCTGCCCGGCCCAGCGCTGGCCCTTGAGGCGCGGGAGCCGACGCAGGGGTCTGACGCGGGAGCAGGCCGCCACGAGCCGCGGGAGGTCGACGCGGTTGCGCTCGGCCGCCGCCCCCAGGGCCGCGTGCAGAAAAGGCCAGAGACGGGGCCAGGGGATGAGCGGGGGCGGCGGCCCCAGACGCTCAACCGGGGATTCGGCGTCCGGGTCCTGGTGTCGGCGCGGGGACGGCGTGGGGATGGGCGCGATGACACGGCGCTCGGTGAGGGCGTATTCGCGGCGTTGTTGCGGCCGGTATTCCAGGGTGCCGCCGCCGATCACGGGGGCCGCGGTCGAGATGCCGTCCGGCGCAATGACGTGGGGCGGGCGCGTGTGTGCCGGCGTCTGCGCGAAACCCAGAGTGCCGGCGAGCCGCACCAGGCGGGCGTCGTCCAGGCGGGCCGCCCAGCGGATCAGGTCGGCCCGGCCCAAGGCGGCATGACTCATGGGTCCAGCCGCCGGGCCGGGCGGCGCGGTCGGCGGCCCCGGAACGGGCGGCGGCTCGGTCACGCGCCGCGCGCCCCGGTCTTGTCGAGCGCGAAGCGGTCGATGCGCCGGAACAGCGCCGTCTGGGCGGCCTCGTCAGGCCCGCGGGCAGTCACCAGCGCGCGCAGGATGTCCAGATATTCCGCCTGACCGGGCGGCGGACGGCCCAGGTCCAGCGCGCGCGCACGGTCCGTCACCAGTTGCTTGGCTACCAGGATGCGCACGCTCGCGGCGCACGCGTCACCATAGTGCTCGCGGCCGCGTTTCACCAGGCAGGCGATCAACTCATCCGGGTTGGTAGGCAGGTCCAGCTTCAGCACCATGCAGCGGCGCAGGAAGGCGGCGGGCAACTCGCGCTCCTCGTTGGTGGTGATGACCAGCAGCGGCCTGGGCACGCCGGGCCGCAGGCCCACCGGCGCGTCCAGCCAGGGCACCGGGAAACGCCCGTTGCCCAGCGTCTCCAACAGGCTGTTGGGCAGGTCCGCCTCGGCTTTGTCGATTTCATCGATCAGCAGTACGGCACCCTGAGCGGGGGTCTGTCGATGGCATCGGCGCGGATCGGCGATACCGGCCGCGGCTGGGGGGCGATGCCGCGGGGCTTTGCGGCCGTGGGCGCGACGTGCACTGCCCGATCCTCCTCCCCTTGATAGGCGCCCAAGGCATAGCGGACGAACCGAGCGGCGTTCGCGGCGGCGAGGGTCTGGTTGGCATCCTTGTCCTTCCCCTTGTGGCCGTCCGCAAAGTCGCAGACTGCCTTGACGATGATCCAGGCACCACCCGCCGTATGGGCCGCAACCAGGATACCGGCGGCCTCCATCTCGCCGCCGATGGCCTCGGGATACGCCTGCTTGAGCTGGTCCTTGAAGTCGGGATCATCAATCAGCTTCTCGCCGGAGAGGATCTCGCCGAAGCGAACCTCGGCGCTGTCCGCCCAACCCGGCGGAGTCGAGACGTTGTGCAGAAAATCATGGAGATGCCCATCGACAGGGACACTGACACCGCGCTGGATGGCCCCTTCTTGACCGACCCGCTGGGGTTCGTAACAGGACACCCGGTTGGAGACCAGGATAGTGCCGATCGGGGTCTTGCCCGGGTCCATTCCGAAGGCGACCCCGACGGCGATGATCCACTCGGGCTTGAGCCTGGTGATGGCCGCCTGGGTCTTGGGTGCGGCACCGCCGGGCGTGGCGCTGCCCATGTTTGTCTTCATCGCCAGGATCTGACGTCCATCGATGACGCCCAGGTTCAGGCACGCAAGCCCTTCCTTCAGTACCGGGGCCGGCGCTGCACCCGAATGGGTGAAGGCATCGACGATCGCTTGCCGCTCCTTGTCGTTGACATAGAGTAACAGCACGTCGCAATGGCGGTCGGTGCGCGGCGCGTGGTGTGGCCGGGGTTCATTGTGGGGAGTGGTCTGGGTATTAGGCTTCACCTGCCGGTCATTCTCCCCCGTAGGGTACGGTGAGGCACGAACCGCACCAGCCGCCGCGGCACGATCGACCAAGGCCAAAAGATCAATGGTGTGAGTCCCCTCCGGACACCCCGCCTGATTCCGATCCACCTGCCAATCATCCTGATGCCAGCAGCGAAAGTGGAACCGCACCCGGCGCGGATCGGGAAAAAGCTCGATCCACTGAAAGGCATTCGGATAAGGCTTGCCGGAGTAGCAGCAGCCGGCGGCGGCCTCGATGCAGGAGCGCCGCGGGTCCGCGGGCACGAGGCGGACCAGATCGGGCTCATGGAGATGACCGCGCAGGATGAGGTCGCGATGGCGGTGCAGCGTCCGCTGGGCCTCGGTGCGGTCGAACTCGGCCAGCGACGCCCAGGGGTGGTGCAGCAAGGCGAGGCGCCAGTCGCAGCCGCCCTCGCCTTTCGGATGCAGGACAGTCTGGTTGATCTGATAGGTGCCGAGCAGGAGCCGGCTGTCGTCGTCGCCGCTAGCCAGCCAGGCGGAGTCGAGCCCGGCGACATGCAGATCCTGATTGTGGAGGCGGATTCGGCGCTGCCACCAGGGGAGGCTTTGGCGCTCATTCAGCCAGTCGCCGTAGAATTTGAGGTAGGCGGCATGACGCTTGAAGAGCAGGTCCCGCGTCGCTTTCGACTGGAGGCGCTCGCTCACCGCCTCCTGGGTCTTGGCGGCGAGCAGTGCCTGATGGGCATCGCGGGCACCCGGTTCGATCAGGCTCCAGTCGACGTCGTGATTCCCCGGCACCAGGAGCAGTCGATCCCGCGGCAAGGGCGTCGCCGGGTCGGGGGCCAAGTGCGGCCAGAGGTCCGCCAGCCACTGGCGGGCGAGGTCGTACTCGGTGCGCTTGCCGGACTAGGCGAGGTCGCCGGTGAGGATCACCAGGTCCGGATACAGGTCGTTCTCGGCGGCATCGGCGGCGATGAAGCCGGCCAGCGCGCGCAGGATCGGGTCGGCGTCCCACTGTGAGCGGGTGCTGAAGTGGAAATCCGACAAGTGCA
>Ga0247835_1004835_pt1 | contig 11372 bp, 8 predicted proteins | sample LaCtaG_3_FD_189912 | JGI IMG/M metagenome (GOLD analysis project Ga0247835, IMG submission 189912) | Freshwater microbial communities from meromictic Lake La Cruz, Castile-La Mancha, Spain - LaCruzMarch2015_13.5m | ecosystem: Environmental > Aquatic > Freshwater > Lake | place: Spain: Castile-La... | reverse complement strand
GAACTTTCTCTGGTAAGAAATGATAGCGCTCATGCAATCAGGGAGTTACCATATCACTTGATAGAAGGGGAGCTATTATCTGATTTAGAAAGCATTCTAAGTGATTCTCAATACTTGACTCGAGTAGCAAAACAAAAATTTGTCTCATCATTTAATTATGATATCCAGGATGGGCTCTCTAAGCTTAGTAATAAAATTAAAGGAACTTTATCTGAATTAATTATTAATGCATGGGGAAACGAGCAAAATAATATCATTGCCAATCCTGAAATAACCGTTCAAACTCTATATAATAGTATTCAGCACATGGGATGTTCAGATTTAGATATTAAAAAAACCTTGCTTGACAGGTTAATGAGATCATCAAATAAAGGGGAAGACGATAAATTTACGCATTGGTTGTTATTGTCAGAAAAAGCGGATTCATCTTCACTTCCAGATAATGGATTAATATTCAGTAATACAAATCAAAAGATTAAATTTCTGAATTTTTGTTATGGTGGGATTGTCATTCTTGACACGAATGAACAACTGATAGAAATCAGAGATAGTAATAATAGAGTAAATGTAAAAAAAATTAAAATACAAAATCAATTTCTTAACATCAATCAATGCCTGATTTCTCCAGACAGAAATCATATCCTTGTATATACTGAGTCAGGTAATGATAGCGATTATCTGATAGTCAGCGTAATTGATAGCCATGGAAATATTGTTTCACAGTGTGAGGTTTTAGATGAATACAGATATTCAATTCTGTTTATGAATAGTAATAATGTCCTTTTGGCAAATTATCATACTTTATCAATGTGGGATTTTACTTCTAATAGTAGACGTATATTATTAGAAATCGAAAAAGGTTATATAATATCTAAAGCTGATATAAATCTTAAAGAAAATATTATTGCTTTGTATTTTGAAGCTTCTGAAAGTCAGTTAGTCAATAAATTGAATTTATACAACCTGTACAATAATTCTTTAGTATTGATTCGTGAAATTCAAACAATGGATTCAATTTATGAATATCATTTTTGTGGAAATGGTAGTCGTATAGCATATCGAGAGGGGCCCGAAATAATCAATATATATGATTTTACTTTAAATAAAATTTCATTTAAAAAAGCTATTACTGAATGTTGTTTCATGCTTGACAATTCAGGCGACAAGCTGTATTTTTCTGATTACAGTTCTTTAAATTGCGTAATGAATGATGGTTCTATTCGGCGTGTGTTTGATGGTGTGATAAATCAGCTCATCATTTTTAATACGACATTATACTTTGAGCTAAATAATGGGGAAATTCGCTTTAAACAGGAATTTGACGATTTTAATCCAAAAATAGCTGTCGATGTAGCAAAAAAAAATCTGCATATATCAAATTCTGCTATCATCATGAACCCAAAACCGCATCTTCTTATATCCTCCGTCGCAAAGTTGTTTTTATGCGATATCGATGAAGCCGCAAAATTGATCTATGATAACCGATCATATATTAATACAGTTTCAGTAAATAATTCTGGAGATAAAGTATTTATAAAAGATGATTCTGGATATTCAAATATTATTTCACTTCATAATTATCAAAATAAGCCTTTAAACTCAAATCAGATGAAGAAAAAAGTTATATATCACAATAATTTTATTTTTGGTATTACTGATAATGAACAACAAATTGAGATATATAGCATTCCAAATCAGACCTCAACTAAGATACCTTTATTTCCTAACCATTATGATCAGAATGATAAGTGTGATGTCGATAATCAAATAAAAGCGCTACAATATTTTCAGGATAGTAATATGATTCTTTATGCGACCATAATTAAATCTTCTGAATTTTATCTCTCGTTGCATATAATTGATGTTGTTAATTTTAGGCAAACGGATTTTCAACATTGTTTTAAGATTTCAATGGATACTGAAGACGTTGAGATTTGTTACCCATACATGGTTACGAGTACAAAGAATGAGTCGATAATATACCATATTAATAATATACGATACCCGGAGCCGCAAATATACTCTAAAATATTGCATAATTTTGAACCATCAGAACTCTTTATTAAATCTTGGGATCACAAGTATTATATTATTTTTAAAAATAACGATTTAATGATTTACTCTATTACAGATAATAAATTTGCAGCCTTTCTTGCTGGAGTCCGTGGTTTTTCTCAACAATACCCTTTGGATTATTTTAAACTATTAACTGTTTCACAAAATAACGAACATAATATTTACCAATTTATAAAAAGAAAGGAGCCATAAATGTATAAAGAAAGAGAGCGAATGATCAATAAGGCTCGTGGTTATATAAAATTAGGATTATACAATGAAGCACTTTCTTTTGCTAATGAAATAACAAAGCGCTGGCCAGAACATCCAAGCGGCTGGTCATACCTTGGAGAAATATATGGTTATTATTTCGGTCTTGGTGAAGAAGCTGCTGAAGCTATCATTAAAGGCTTGCAATGTGACACCGTTAAAGACACTGTTTATTGGAAGCCGCTTTGTGAAAACGCTATACATTTCGCAAGATCAACTCATGATCTCGATGAAAGTATTAAAAGAATATTACAATTTCACCCAAAATCTCCATTTGTAGGTTTAATAAATGATATCCTTAAATCATGCAACTCAAATTTATCAAAACAAGTTTTATTTAATTTTCATGAGACCAATGCAATAAATGCTTATAAAAATAACCAACATGGATTTAGAGCTTCACAGCTAAGCATGGCAAATTTAGTAATTGTAAAAACAGACAACATTAAGAAATATAATTTTCTCACATTTTATCAAGATGCATTAAAAGATGTAGATTCATTCCTGCATCAAAAACGCAAATACTTTGGCTTGGAATATTCGCCTGAAGATAAGCTTTCATTGATAGAACGAGCTAAAGTATTAAGGTTAATAACTGATAAGTATGCTGTTAATGACGTAAAAATGCATAACCGCCTTGCAGGGACATATTTGCATCTTAGAGAATATGAAAAATGTATTTCTGCTGCGGATAAAGCAATAGATATCAATAAATATGATAAACCGTTATCAAAGAAGGGTGATGCATATCGTGAACTTGCATTGAAATATGCTTGTTCAGAAACAATCGGGAAAGCAAAAGAATATATAACAAAGTCTTGTGATGCATATCAAGAAGCACTAAGTTACTCAAGTGACGATCCGGGTGTAAAAAAAGTTATTGAAGGAAAACTAATCCTTTCCGATTTTTTTAAGAAAATTATTAGTCGCGATGAATTCATAACATTTCCTGTTGATAAAGATATATCTGATGGAATTGAAAAATTTTATAATGAGCAGAAGGCTATTATTTATCGTGAATTTCAGAATAAATTACCAGCAGGTTTAACTGCTGAAATCGCATTAAGCAGAGCCCTTAAAAGATTTAATTTTGAAAATTTGGAGGATGTAAAAAAATGTACTATTGAATTGCTTGAAGATATGTACGCCCCGTTTATTTATAAATTTGTAGAACTATTAAAAGGACAGAAAAGAGTTTACGAAGACTTCACGAAAGAATTAGCAAAAATAGCTTCTCAGCCTTTAAATTATGGTGTAATGTCAATAGAAGCTCAAATGGTACTTGCCTTTTTGGTTTTAAATGCAAAAAGAGATGATCAAGAATTGTATAAGAGTTATAGCTCATGTGTGCAAAATCTAAAGCATGTCGTAGATAATCCTTCAGATTTACTCTCAGATTGTATGCTAAAAACTTTTGGTATACAACTTGGCTTTTCGTTATCTAACTTTGTTCTTCAAAATACTATTGAAAAGAAAGAGCCAGACAATAAGATTATTTGGTGGGATACTGATATTAAATTACCAGATAAATCAAACGGATGCTTTAAATTATTAAGTGTTATAATTGCGTTAATTGCTTTATTGATATACATTATTTATTTCAGGTGAATATAGTGTGCTTTGAAAATTACGAATTATGATTTTATAACATATTTACAATTCTGCTGGTTGTTAATAATGCTTTCTTGGTGTTTTACATATTGTTTTTGTTATTCGTTGCTCATATCTTTTAATTATCACAAAGTAAATCATGAATATCTATATTGATAGCTATGACATCTAAAGAATTTATTCAAATGTTTTGTGGTGATGCGTCTGTTGACAAAAAGTTTTGCTTTATTCTTGGTTCAGGTGCTTCAAAATCATCCGGTATTAACACTGGTGCCGAATTAGCTGAAAAATGGTTAGCTGAAATTCCTACTTTTGTTGATAAGCCCGTTTTTGAATTATGGTGCGAAGAAGAAAAAATTGATAAAAATGATCCCGGCCCTCACTACTCAAAGATTTTTGAAAAACGTTATAATGATAGAAAAGATGGTGATGCTTTTCTTGATGGTGTAATGCAAAAAGCTTGGCCAAGTTATGGTTACTTTGTATTGGCAAAAATATTATCAGAAATGCGTCATAACATAGTTATTACTCCAAACTTTGATAGTCTCTGTGAGGATGCACTTTTCTTCTATACACAAAAAAAGCCGCTTGTTATTGGTCATCAATCTCTTGGCAATTATATTAATGTCTCACCTTCAAGACCAACTATAATTAAAGTTCATAATGACGTATTGCTCTCCCCTAAAAATTCTAGTATAGATCTTCAACGAATTTCTCAAGAATACGAGATGAAATTAAAGGATATTTTTAAATTGTATATTCCTGTTGTAATCGGTTATGGTGGTAATGATGAAAGTCTTATGAGTTTTCTTGAAAATATATCTCATATAGAAAGTCAGATGTATTGGTGTTATTTAGATTCTGACAAAGTAGGTGTACGTGTAAATAACCTTATATGTAAAAATAAACAAATAGAGACGGTACATATTCAAGGATTTGACCAATTAATGATCCAGATTGCTAATCGTTTCCAACACAATCGAATTGATAATGATCTTTTCAGGATTGCTCAAAAATGGGTAAAACTATCTCGTGATCAGATTATTAAAATAGTTCAAGATAAACCCGATGATATTAACACAAAAAAGGCACTTTTTGGAATTAATAAAAGAGGTGATGAGGATTTGTTTTATTATCTGTTAAATGGTAGTGTTGTAACAGATATTCAAGAAAAAGATAATATCTATAGAGAAGGAATAAAAAAATATCCTAAATCTTCGGAAATCTATGTGTCCTATGCAATTTTCTTGCAGCAAGTTAACGATTCAAAAAATGCCGAAAAGAACTTTAAAATATCCTTAAGACTTGATTCTGAAAATCCAAATAATTTAGGGCATTATGCGATTTATCTTCATAAAGTAAAGAATGACTATAAAAAAGCTGAAGAGCTCTATGAAAAATCCTTGAGGCACGATTCTCAAAATTCAAATATTTTAGGACATTATGCGATTTTCCTTCATAAAGTAAAGAATGACTATAAAAAAGCGGAAGAATACTATGAAAAATCCTTGAGACTTGATTCTCAAAATTTAAAGATTGAGCAGCATTATTCTCTTTTACTTAATAATAATTCTAATTATTGTTCGGAGGATATAATGAATACTACTATCGTGAACCAAATGAATGCTGAACCTGATTACCAAACATTACTTAGTCCTAATACTCAAGAGGAAAAATCCATAGATAACAGATTCTTAAATATATAGTGATGAAGTAGTGTTGATTGATTGTACTGTTTTGATGCGTGGCTTTGTGTTGTTTTAACTGGCACGGTTGTTTTATTTTAATTTATCTGCCTTGCAATCTCCATGCGGGTCACGTATACTGACCACCTTATGCAAGCGTGTCCGGCTCTTTTCACTGGATGCTGTCTCAAAGAATAGCTCTAAGGCTTCACAAAGATTTTTGCGGGCATCTTCAATGCTCTCTCCTTGGCTTGCAATATAAATTCGGAGCAAAGTTGCACATAGCACACACATCTTCATGTGTGATAATGACTGTCAGTCGCTTTCGCATGGATTTATTCGCTGGATCTAAAAGTTCTTGAGCTTTTTTTCACAAACAGTACAGCTTAACTCTTTCCATGAATTTGTACTTAACATGGTAATAAAAATAATGAACAGTAAAGCCGATGGTTGAGTCTGTGGTGGCATCAAGACGAAAACAAGAATTTCTGCCTACTGAGGCTCGGGAGCCCTCTCGTAACGTTGCGTAAAGAAGTGAGTAAATCACTATACTGCAAGTGACTGGTCGAAAATATGCCTCTGAAGAACAACTTTTGAACAGGTACTCAAGGATAATGGGCAGTGAGCAGTTCATTTTTCCGAAGCAAAGGACGCTTGTTCAGACCTTATTGCAACAAACTACTTCTGATGACGACTTGATTCTTGATTCATTTGGCGGTACCGGAACAACGGCACATGCAGTACTGGCGCAAAACGCCGCAGATGGCGGAAATAGAAGATTTATTCTCATAGAAATAGATGAAAATATCTGCAAACCGTAACCAGTGAACGGCTGAAAAGGGTCATGAGCGGATACAGCTATATCAATAATACGGGTAAAACGATTGACGTTGAAGGGATTCACGGCGGTTTTCGCTTCTGCGAACTCGGTGAACCGCTCTTCGACGCGGATGGCTCCATCAACAAGGCGGTCACCTTCAAAGAGCTGGCGCACCACATCTTTTTCATTGCGACGGGGGAGCCTTTGCCACCAGCCACCGATTTCTCAACCCCGTTTCTTGGCACCTCGAACAACATCGCCGTCTATCTCCTCTACAACGGAATTCTCGGCGATAACGAGGAGGAGGGCGGCAATGTCCTCACCCGTGCTGTGTTGAGCCGGTTGCCGAAACATGAGGGCACAAAAATTGTCTATGGCAATGGTTGCCTGCTTGGCTCATCGCATCTCAACCGGGAGAACATCATTTTCCGCCAAATCCCCTACGAAGTGAGGTGCTCATGATAACTCTCAAGGATTACCAGCGGCGCTCATTATCGGCCCTCTCCGACTATTTTACAGCTTTTCAGCAGGATGAGAGTGCCGAGAGGGCTTATGCCACCGTCACCCGGCAATCGTTTGGCGCGGCGTTATCATATCGGGAGGTGAAGGAGCTTCCGGGGCTGCCTTATATCTGTCTCAGAATGCCCACCGGCGGAGGCAAGACCATTGTTGCAAGCCATGCCATCGGTATTGCCGCCAAAGAGTTGATGCATACTGAAACTCCGGTTGTTCTCTGGCTTGTTCCCTCCAACACCATCAAGGAGCAGACCTGTAACGCCCTGAAAGATCATAACCACCCTTACCGGCAGGCGGTTGAGGAGTTGATGCCATCGGTGGCGGTGCTCACCATGCCGGAGGCGCTCTACGTCACCCGCCCGACGCTTGCCAACAATGCCACCATTATTGTCTCCACCATTCAGGCCTTCAGGGTGGATGAAACGGAAGGGCGAAAGGTCTATGAGCAATCCGGCGTTCTTATGGAGCACTTCACTGATCTTGACACTGCTCTCGCCCAAACCCTTGAAGCCTTCGACAACGGCGTGCCGATTCAGTCGCTGGCCAATCTGTTGAAAATGCACCGTCCGATTGTGATTGTTGACGAAGCGCACAACTCCCGGACGCAGCTCTCCTTTGAAACGCTCGCACGCTTCAACCCCTCCTGCATCATTGAGTTCACGGCAACACCGGCCACCGAGCACAATCCAAGCAACATCCTCTACTCCGTTTCGGCGGCAGAGCTGAAGGTGGCCCAGATGATAAAAATGCCCATCCGCCTCGAAACAAGGCCAAACTGGAAGGAGCTGATGACGGATGCCATCGCTTGCCGCAAACATCTTGAACAGCTTGCCCTTGAAGAGCAGCAGGCGACAGGCGAGTACATCAGGCCGATCATGCTCATTCAGGCACAGGCTAAAAGCCAGACGCATGAGACGCTCACCGTTGAGGTTGTTGAGCAGTGCCTGATTGATGATTTCAACATTGCGGTGGAGCAGATTCGTCGAGCCACCGGAACCGATAAGGGACTGGAGAATCTTGACCTTGCGGCATCGAGTTGCAAGGTTCGCTTTATCATTACTGTGCAGGCGTTGCGGGAGGGGTGGGACTGCCCCTTTGCCTACGTCCTCTGCTCTGTTGCTGAAATGCGCTCCTCCACAGCGGTCGAACAGATTCTCGGTCGGATCATGCGGCTGCACCTTGCAAAGCGGAAGCAGCACATAGAGTTGAACATGGCCTACGCCTTTTCAGCATCGAAAAATTTTGTTGAGGCGGCCAACGCCCTTGAAGATGCCTTGATTCAAAACGGCTTTAACCGCCAGGAGGCTAAAGAGCTGATAACCCGTATGCCAGCCGGTGAACAGGGCAAGCTTGACCTCTTCTTCAAGGTGTCGGAACCTCTCGCAGAAGTGCCACTCCTTGCAGGTCTGCCCGAAACCGTTGCCAATAAATTCACCTACGACGAGGCGAGCAAAACCTGCACCTTCGTCGGCATCATGGAAGAGCCGGAGAAGTACGCGATTCTTGATTGCTGTAAAACGCCGGAAGCGAGGGCAACGATCGAGCGGCTCTATCGCAAAAGCTGTGGCATACCGCCGGAACATCCAAAAACAGCGGCAGAACGCGGCATTGACTTCTCGGTTCCTCTCCTCTCCGTGCAGCAGGGTGACCTGTTTGAGCCCTTTGAGGAGAGCCATTTCCTTGAAATTCCGTGGAGACTTTCCAAATACCCTCCGATTTTTACCGAGTCAGACTATGCAGCAAAGCAGTTTGACGGCAAGGTGATTGATATAGACGTTGACGATCGCGGCAAGGTCTCAAAGTCATTCCTCAAGGATTTGCGCCACCAGATCTCGTTTCTGGAGCCGGATGACGAAGAGAGTGTAGCAACGCTGGTTCACTGGATTGACAAAAACATCCCGAACCGCGCTGATATCTTCCCGTCAGAGAGCGGCCCATGGCTGATCGGCGTTATTCACCATCTCCTGAACGAGAGAAATATCTCCCTTCAGGAGCTGTTTCACGACAAGTACACCCTGCGCCAAAGGATTGTTGCAAAAATAGATGCCCTGCGCAGAGCCGAACGGCAGAAAGCATACCAGACGTTTCTCCTGCCGGAATGCGCAACCCCGATTGTGGTGACTCCAGCACTCTGCTTCAGGTTCAAACCCGACGAATACCCCTGCAACGCAAAATACCAGGGCAGCTACAAGTTTCAGAAGCACTACTACAAGGAGATTGCCTCCCTCAACGGCGAAGAGGAAGAGTGCGCCATCTACATCGACCAACTCCCTGAAGTTGAATTCTGGGTACGCAACATCGAACGGCGCGAGCTCCACTCCTTCTGGCTCCAAACCTCCACAGACAAATTCTACCCCGACTTTGTCTGCAAACTCAAGGACGGGCGTTTTCTCGTTGTCGAGTACAAAGCGGAGACATCGTGGAGCAATGCCGATTCAACAGAGAAACGCGCATTGGGTGAGTTGTGGGAGAAACGGAGCAACGGGGCGTGTTTGTTTGTGATGCCGAAGGGGAGGGACATGGCTTGGATTGGGGGGAGGGTGGGTGCGTAGAAATGAAAAAAAGCTTGTTTTTTTTAAGACTCGAACTCACTTCGTGGTAACCCGGATTGGCGTATGATGGATTGAAGGGTTCCTGCACGTAGTTCGGTATGGTTTGGAACCGGTATGGTAATTGTTGTATCAGGCAGCCTTTTTTGCATAACAATGTGACTGCCTCGCTGACGCACTTCAGCAAAGCCATATTTTACCAGAATCGCGCAGACCTGTTTTCCCGAAAGGATGAGAAGCTTACCCAACAGCAACCTCCATCTGGGTCACGTAAACTTCCTTGTGCTGGCGCGACAGGATCTCTTCGCTGGATGCGGTTTCAAAGAATAACTCCAAGGCTTCACGAAGATTATCGCGGGCTTCTTCAATGCTCTCTCCCTGACTTGCAATATCAAATTCGGGGCAAAGGGAAGCATACCCATCCTTTTCATGTGTGATAATGACTGTCAGTTGCTTTTGCATGGATTTATCCGCTTTGTCTGAAAATTTTTGAGTTTCATTTTCACAGGTGAAGAAATTCAAGTCACCTTATGACGTTGTACAAACAAGGTAATAAAAATAATGAACAGCAAAGCTGATGATTGAGTCTTAGCCGCTCCTTGACCAAGAGTGTTATTTCATCTTTGTAATCGGGCACAAGAAAGCGGTGTGATCGAAATCGAAACACGCCGCCAGAGTATTCTCATCCGTCAGGTTTGGCGGGTGCATTTTCAGTTTCTTCATCTTTATTATTGTCAAGCTTTTTAAGCATCTCAAGTGCTCCGGTTTCAAATCGTGAAAAGGCGAACCACTTTTTTGCCAAGTCTTTAAGAGATGCTCCAATATGGTAAATCTCGGCTCCGTCAATAATCAAAAAACGGTCATGAGCCTCTTTGAAAGATTTGATGACGACAGTCGGGTATTGCTGGTTATGCTTTTCTATGTCCAGTGCAAGCTGTTTTGAAATAGCTTTTGTGTAAATCGTGCAGGAGACAGCGGAAGATCGTTTGCTTAAAACACCTGTTCAAATTTTTTTTCTGTTTCGGATTCAAAAACAAGCTGACGCTGTTCAACAGAATCAAGCCGGGCAAACACTTGCGCGTTGTTCTGGATGAAACGCCGCATTTCAACGAAGGCGTTGATGATTTTGATACTGACTTTAACAGCCGTGTCACTGTGGAGCACGGCTGACAGCATTGCGACTCCCTGTTCGGTAAAGGCAATGGGAAGGTATCTTCTGCCACCATGCCTGCTTGAGGTCACAGCTTGTGACCTCAAGTGTAATTGCTCCCATTTTGCGGCCAACTCCTGATCTTCACTCTGGGTAAGCTGAAATCTAAACTCTTGTGGAAAGCGTTCCATGTTGCGCTTGACCGCCTGGTTGAGCACTTTGGTTTCTACCCCGTAGATAACGGCCAGATCCCTGTCGAGCATTACCTGAACTCCTCGCATGGTTACAATCATGCTCTGGATGTTGAGATATGCTAAATCGGTCATTGTTTTTATGCGCAAGTTATATTGGTGTGTGTAGCCTTAGATTAGTGCGTTGTCCTCGTTTTTTTCTGAGCTGGGGCTCGGCGTTCCCGAGGTGCGGCAACACTGATGGTTACCAAGGCTGCAAGTTCAGTCTGTTTCAGGTTCAGTCCGGGATACGCAAGGCGCGGAATTCCATCTGCGTGGGTGGCGGGGGACTCTCTGTGAAGCGCAGTATCAATCAAGAAATATTCTTTACATTGAGTCATGTGTCGCAATGTTCACCGTTTGGTTGGAAATGGTCGATAGACTGGCCATCTCCACTTTCGTGATTGAGCTGAAGCAATGGCTCATGCATACGGAGAGTTTGACGCCAGTAAGCTATTCATCAACATCAGCAAGAGAACAACAGGA
>Ga0247835_1004800_pt1 | contig 11425 bp, 8 predicted proteins | sample LaCtaG_3_FD_189912 | JGI IMG/M metagenome (GOLD analysis project Ga0247835, IMG submission 189912) | Freshwater microbial communities from meromictic Lake La Cruz, Castile-La Mancha, Spain - LaCruzMarch2015_13.5m | ecosystem: Environmental > Aquatic > Freshwater > Lake | place: Spain: Castile-La... | reverse complement strand
AGGAAATACGTAATCGCAATCCCGGACAAAAAGGAAAGCATAGAGAAAATTATAATTTGTTTAATAAAACGAAGGGTAGCCATTACATCGGTTTTTTTTGTGCACCACCAGAACAGGTAACCTCTCAAAGGTACAAGGCGGGTCGCACTACATCCGCAGGTTGCAGGTGTGTATTTCGGCCAATATTAGCAATTGATTACATATTGATATATGTTAATATTAAGGTGTAGTTGCCAGTGCTCAAAACCGCAACGTCAGCTCCACAGCATGCCCGTTGAAGCCAATTTCGGTTTGCTGCAAAAAGGGTTTCAAGTCAGGCTCCAGGTTTCGGTGGTGCAGGTAAGCGCCCAGGTCAAACACCATGAGGAAGGCCCCTTGCAGCAGGAGCGATTGTCCGAATCCCTTCAGTCGATCGGGGTTTTTGGCAGTGGTTTTGCTTTTTTCCTGCATCCAGGCACCAGCCATCATGTACCCGGCGTCGAGTCCGGCGTTGAAGAGGAACAGTTTCTGTATTTTGTGGTGTTCCAGCGTGGTTTGGTACAGGTCGAAGGCGGCAGGGTCGGCATGTGTGGCGGTCCACAGGCCACTGGCAGCCAGTCCAAGGTTGACGGCTCCCCAGCCAGCATTCATTTGGTGGAATGCTTTTTGGGCACCACTGGTTTGGCCCATGCCTATGGCCCCAACGGCAATGTTGGCTGCCGCCCAACCGCCCAATATCCACATGGCCTGTTCGGTCCGGTGCAGTCGATTTTGGTTAAACTGTTCTAAATGGAGGTCTTGGGCATACAGCGCTGCCGGGGCGAGGAAAGCCAGGAGAAGCAGCATTTTATGGGTATTGCCGGTGTGGTTGTTGGACGGGTGGGTTGATGGAGTGGTGTTGGGCATGTTTATCCTGTTTGGAGAAAAAGGGTTACTGATAACTTTAGATTTTAAGGTTATGGTTCTCGCGATAGAGCAACCAAATTTATTGACTTTAGTTTGAAAAGGAAAAGTTTATGATACTTATGCTTAATGTTTTGTTAATTTTATTAACGGCGCTTGTTTTGATAGAATAATGACTGCACTTTTGCCATGTAAAACAACAAACTTCCAATGAAAACGTTATATTACTACATTTTAATTTTGTTCGTTTCCCTATTTTTAAGTTATGATTTGTTGGGGCAAACGGAATGTCTTGAAGGAGATTGTATTAATGGTTTTGGACGATTAAAGGCATCGGGATGGAGTTATGAAGGTTATTTTTCCAACGGAAAAAGGGATGGAAATGGCAGATTAATCATTGCAAGGGCCGATGGCAACGAAGTCTATGAAGGTTCATGGAGTAATGGTGAAAAACATGGCTATGGCGAAATCGAATATACAAGCGGTTCAACTTACAAGGGGTATTGGAGTAACGGACTAAGACATGGTAAAGGTACGTATGACGATGACTCCGATTACCGAACGCATTATGAAGGAGAATGGGCGGAAGGGCGTAGGAACGGATTTGGTGTTCAGCGGTACAAAGATCAAAGCAGTTATGAAGGTTATTGGAGTAAGGACCGAGAACATGGGCGGGGTACACTTAAAATGTACAATGGAGACACATACGACGGCCAGTTTGCCTTGGGAAAACAAGATGGTAAAGGCGCATACACGTATGGCCCCCAATCCGTATATTCAGGTGATCGATTTGAAGGTAGCTATGCAAATGGACAAAAAAGTGGCGTAGGCGTTTATTACTTTGGCAAAGGAGGAAGGGTAGAGGCTCAGTTTCAATACGACAGTCCCAATGGTTATGGCGTAGAGTACGATATTAAAGGTAATATTACAAAATGCGGTGTCTGGCAACGTGGTATTTTTGTTCAAGATCGCGACCTGTCTGAAGTCGCCCCTTACTTAAATATTCAACTTTCTTCGAAAATACATGTAATCGTATTTACGGATAGGGACGATCCTCAAATAGGCATTTCTGCGGGAAAGACAAATGAATTTTTCGAGAGAATCTTCATAAAGGCACTCAAAGATCACAGCCAAATGTCTGTGAACTTTGTCCAACGCTCTGGAAGGGATCAATTCACGTTGCAAGAAGTCAACGCTGTGATAACGGGGTTAAACACTTCTTCCGACGATGCAATCCTGTTTTACTACGTTGGCCACGGCTTTAATAATGGGTACAGCTCCTTTCCAACTATGCTGTTGGGTAGTAAAACAGATGATCCGAGTTTGCGCAATAAAAGTCTCGATGAGGTGTATTACACCCTCAAATCCAAACCACACAGACTCCTGTTGTGTTTCGCCGAAGCCTGCAATAAGGAACAAGTGCAAGACCAGATGAGTAGTGTCAGTTGGAACAAAACTACTCATTATTCCGACCAAAATTGGGATCCCGCTCGCATACAAGCACTCTTCAAGCATGCAAGTGGTGATTTTCTGGTTTGCAGCAGTGAAAAAGGCCAGCTATCTTACACCATAACGGGTTTACACGGTTTCTTTACTACCGCTTTCATGTCTGCTTTTTCGGAAGCCATTAAGGTCGGTTCTCCTGTAAGCACGGATTGGAAGCTGCTCTGCAGTCGTATTTCAGAGAGTACAACAAGCCTTGCAAGACAAGCCGGTGAAACTCAAAAACCGTACTGGAAACAAAATTAATGTTTAACCAACATGCCAAACTTAAGACTTAAAACTATGCAAAAGTGCAATTTTCACAAAATATTTGTTTTCCAAGTGTTGATTTTGTGCTCAATAGTGTACAATGCCTGCGCACAACCGCACTCCGAGAACATTACTTTTTTGACCCCAAGCAGCTATAACCGCATGGTCACCAATGCAGATAAAGTTACAGCAGTGATGTTTGAACAAGACGCCAGAGGACATACCACCAAACAACCCGACAACGCACTGTTCGGATTCGTTGTTAAAGAGGAAAAAGTGATTGCAGATGACTACACCATCAAAACACTTAGAAACCTTCTATGTCAGGCCAACAATTATGACACTTCAGGCTATCTTCCAAAATGTGGTTTCGACCCTGATTATGGGTTAATTTTTCATGAAGGTGAAAAAACCACTCAGGTCATGCTCATGTTGCGCAAAAATTGCAACCCGATTAAATTCAGCGAAGGAGCAGACGTGATTACCACAAAAGAGTTGCTCAAACAGGGTAGAGATCTGTTACTACCCGTATTCAAAGGCATTTTCCAGGAAAGCATGGGCCAGACCGATCCAACTGTACCGCCTGCTACAACCAGCCCGAATCCGCCCAGAGAGGAAAATGCGCCTGAGCAGCAGGCAGCACAAGGGAATGCCTCAGCAACGCAATCCAACAATAGCAATTCGGGCAATAACAATAGAAGAAACCAGGCCAATAATACGCCTCCACCCATTGAAGAGTACCATGTGATTAAGTCTAATCATGATACCATTTACAGTCTTGCAAAAAAATACAACACTACCGTAGACAAAATCAAAGAACTTAATCCGGGCTTAGACCCCACCAAACTGAAAAAAGACGACAAAGTCCGCGTGCGCTGATGTTGTCTGCATTACTACTGACCTGCCACTTCCACTCCTTTTCTTAAACCAGCATACCTCTTACCATGAAAGCCTTTTCATTCACCCGCCAAATCACATTAACATTATGTTTGCTGATGTTTGGCCTCTCCGTTGTTTTTGCACAACAGCCCAAGTTGCACCTGTTCATCGTTACTCAAAATGCCCCCGAAATCGGTTCTACGGTCGACAAGCAGACCATGAGCCGGCTCGCACAGGAAATCCAAACCCTTACCGGTAAAACAGTTTCCGCAGTGACAATTGACGCAGCCAATGCCACAGAGTCCTACGTGGACCAACTGTTGAACAATGCATCCATCAGTTCGATAGACGCTGTTTGGTTCTACTATTCTGGACATGGTGTTACTTACGACAACTGGCCCCGAACAGACGAAACGGAACTGAAAGAAACCTGGGTGCATGCGCGCCTAAAAAGCACTGGTGCCAGGCTTACGCTGGTTACTTACGACTGCTGCAACTGGGATGAACCTATAGCCGCAGCTCCGGTAGGTCTCCAACCCAAAATGGTCAACTTTGTAACCCTGTTTTTTGAATCAAAAGGGAACTACATCTCTGCCAGCTGTAAATCCGGGCAGTATTCTTATGGCTCTCGTCAAACAGGCGGCATGTACACTGCGGTGCTGGTTGATGCTTTGAAAAACGAAAGCAGCCTCAACTGGGACAATGTTTTTGATTACGTTAAAGGACAAACACTGCGCTTGTCTAACCAAAGCGGTAAAACCCAAGAGCCCGTATATGCCAGCGAAAATACGGGCAATACTACACCAATAGCCGCTCCTTCCCTTAAAATACGGGAGACCGATTCCGTAAACGGAATCATCGCCAAACTCGAAAAAATGATTCCTGAAGCCTACGGCATCCAGGTTGATATTTCTGTAGCTGACCTTAAGCGATGGAACCCCGGATTCGATGGTGTTAACCTCAAACCCTGGGTGGGTAAAAAGTTCAATTACGAACCCGAAGACCCCATCATTAAGCGCTAATAAACGTGTATGTCGGGATGGCTCTTTCCGGCCGTCCCGATATACCTACTGACACTGTTTATACAAAAATTAACTGCATGTTTCTGCCAATTTTTCATCATCGTCGTTTGTTGCTATGTACCTTTGTAATGTGTTTGGGGCTTACAGCCTATAGCAATATAAGGTACAATACAGGCAAAGTTCTCATTGAAGTTACCCAAACGGTAACCATTCACCTGTTCATCATGACCCAAAACGACCAGTCCGTTGGTGTTGTGACAGATGCAGAAACCATAAACAGGTTGAGTACCCAAATTAAACAAGATTTGGCAGAAGAGGGCGTTAAAATCAACATCCACACGCTACACGATGAATCATTTAGTTTGAGCGCCTTCGCAAGGCAGTTGCCAGACTACAACATCGGTACCGACGACGTGGTATGGTTTTACTACAGTGGTCACGGAAGAAATTATGATGCCTGGCCTCAAACTCATGACAGCGAAACGCCTCTTACCGGGTTGCATGAAGTGTTAAAAGGAACAAATGCACGACTGGTAGTTACCATGTTCGATTGTTGCAACTGGGATGTTAACCTGATTAAGCCCTTGACCGTCCCCTTTTGCGATGGTGGGCCATTTTTCGAAAAACTGTTCTTGCAGTCAAAAGGCGATGTTATGGTATGCGCCGCCAAACCAGGAAAGTTTGCCTTTGGCCGCCCAGGTACAGGCAGCTTGTTCACCAACTCGTTTGCCAGCGCAGCTTCTTGTACTGGTTCCTGGCTCGACTGGCTGCAACAAGCGCGCAACAAAACCATGCTGATGGCCGAAAACCTCACCAAAGAGCAAGAACCTATATTCTTGTTCAGCGACGATTTTCAGGATGGCACTTACCGCTAAGCGCAGAAGGATCAGTTTGAATGCGTGCCTGTTTATCTTTCTTTGGTGCAACATGGCTTCGCTTCAAAGCCAGCCCCCGCGACTACACGCCATCATTATCAGCGATGTAGAGGCACCTGTGCTTGGTGCAAGCGTGGAACAAAATATTCAACTCATCAAGTCGCATACCCGTACCATAGCAGACCTGATTGAATACAAACTTGTGGTATATGATTTTTCAAAAGAACGTTTCCATACAGATACGGTCGTAAGCGGGTTGGCTAAAATACATCCTGCGCCCAATGACATTATCTGGTGCTTTTACTCCGGGCACGGTGTCAACAGTGGTAGAAACGTGTGGCCATGTATGCTCATGCCCGGATCAAAACCACTGTGTATGGACGGGCTTTCTGCTTTGTTGGCTGTGCATAAACCAAAGTTGCTGATCATGCAAGCAGATTGCTGCAACATCGGTACCCTGACCCAAAAAAACACCCAACTCGCAGCCATGAGTGTTGCCCCCATCTCTGGTTTTAATGCATCAACAAATTCATCTGCAAAGCACTTATTTACAGCTTATCAAGGCGTAATCAAAATTTCAGGATCGCAAGTAGGGCAAAGCGCCGAGTATATGTCGTACTCAGGCGGGATATTCACCAACTGTTTCTTTGAACAATTGGACAAAGTTTGCCAGGTTCAAAATGTCAACCCGGATGTGCACAACTGGAAAAATTTTCTTCAGGATGTAAGCAAGCGCACGGCAGAAGTGGCCCGGGCATTTGGCAGAGAACAATTGCCCCAGATGGAGTTATTAATCACCAGAAAGCATTAGTGCCTTTACGGTTGCTGTACAGGTATTGTTCGGGCTAAACGGAATCCGGTGTCGTTTAGTTTGGCATCAGCAGGCGCATAGCCTCTGTTGGTATACTGGCACCCAGCCACAGAACTAGAAATGGAGCCACCCCTGCGTACTTTTTCTCTTCCTTTTTCAGGCCCCGACGGGCTCAATTCCGGTGCGTTTTTGTAGTATTTATAGTCGTACCAGTCCGAGCACCACTCCCATGCGTTGCCAAGCACATCATAAAGCTTATTTCCGTTGGCAATCTTATTGGAAACAGGGTGTACCGTTTGCTGTGCATTGCCCATGAACCATGCACATTGTTGAATGGTCATGCTGTCTAATCCATTCCCTTTTGCAGAAATGTCATTCACACTGGCAGTATTGGACGCCGCCAACTCCCATTCTGCTTCCGTTGGTAATCGATAACGGATACCGGTACGCTTGTACAGCGTATCCAAAAAGACCTGCACCTCATTCCAGGAAACACCAGTTATGGGGCAGTCCGGACATCCGTCGTCGTTGTATGCCAATCCCATCACCCGGTGCCATTGCTGACGCGTAATTTCTGTTTGGCCTATGTAGTAATCGGGCAGCACCACCGCGTGTTCGGGGTATTCATCATTGAGCCCGTTGTTGTTGCCCATTTGAAATGCTTTTCCTTTTATACGCATCATATTACCGCACATGGGTTCCAGATATGAAGCTGGATGAAGCTCCTTGCATCCCCTCTTTAACACATCGCCCACTTCATTTGGGCAGGCATCAAAAATGTCATAAACTTTGTCCCCATCACTGTCGGCCCTGTCCAATTCGCCTTTTAATGCCCTTACCACCGGAAACTTTTCACCAAAAGTGCCCGTAGAATACACTTGTTGGGTGTCGCGTTCGATACTGGCCTTTGTTTTAACGAATTGCTTTACATAGTCGTCCAATTCGTAAAAATTAAGAAATCCATCCCTGTTGGCATCTGCAAGCATATCGGGCTTCCCTGTAGTGGAAAATGGCTTGTTGACAAAAGCATCTAAGAACCCCTGTATCAAATAACCGTGTTTGCAGCTTTCGCATTCCCACGATTTTTTGGAAGACGAACTGGATGCGTATATAAAATTAGGTTTATCCGTTGCTGTAAGCGCTGCCACCAATTCCTTTACGGCTTTAGCCACCTCTTCATCGTCGTTGTTCGAAAGCATTAAATCCTTATCGTTAGCAAATGAACTGGTTTTTACAAAACCAGCACTGTAACAAGCATCAAATATCATCATGTACCCGCAAGGCAAACGGTTGATGCAGCTATATAAGGTATCTTTGTTAATGGTAGTGCCCAAAGGGTTATGAGGGCTGTAATCGTAGGGCACTATACTGTTGAGTGTGCCGTGGCCTGAATACACGATGACCACAAAGTCCTCTTTTTGAGCCTGTGCAGTTACCATTCGCATGTGATGCAGTATATTCTGCCGCGTAGCTTGCTGGTTGGTCAGTACGTGTACGGTTTTTACCTGCCATAATTGAGGCTGGTTATAAAAAGCCTGCGCCAACTCTTCCGCATCGCTCTTTGCAAAACGCAAGTTGATGGCCTGTAATGCATACTCACTGATGCCAATAGAGATGATGTGTAAACCGGGCTTTTGCGCTGCGCACCAGTTAGACACACTCAAAAATAGCAGGACAAAAAGAAAGGGTAAACCGCTTTTCATTGGATTCTGGTTTGGTTAAATGGTCTCGGCGCGTTGCACGATTACGTTGATTATGCCTCAATGATGTGCATCGGCCTAATGCCCCAAAAGTATGTATTGTTTTTTAAATGCTGCACATTAACCTTTTTTTAATCTACAGCGTTAAGGTTTACCCAATTTGAATTTAGTTGACATTTATTATGCATTTGTTAAGACGCATCAGCTGACTCAAGCCTGTACTTTTGCATGGCAGTCGGATACGCAGCTATCCGGCACCTTTTCAATGCCTGATATTCACCCACCTCCTCACCCACCCAACTTTTGTTGAATGAAAACCCGCCACCTTCTCCTGTTTCTTGGCCTGACGCTCTTTGTCGCCTGCAAAAAAGACAACGACACGCCGCCAAACAACACCACCGACGAAACCCCGGCCGAACTGCTCTCCGTTTTGGACAGCCTGCCCGATGCCGCCGATGTTACCCCGGAAAACATCCTGCTGCCCAACGGAATGACCCTTAAAGCCTATCTTCAGGAAATAGATTCCGCATTTGCCAAAACCTGGCTCCGAAACAACGACCCCTACGCCGGCATGACCCCCACCGAAGCGCGAACGCTCCTGGTCGCCCGTATATCGGCCGCTGCCTGGAACCTCTCCAACCGCAGCCTCTATAAGTACAACGATGAAGGCCCCGGTAAACCCAAACAATACGGACTGGCCTACTCCTGGGGTTCTAAAGTCTTTGATGTGCGCCAAAAGCCGCCGGGCGGCAGTGCTGCTTGTGACCATTCCATCTATGGCCTCGATTGCTCCGGATTCATGTACCAAATTTTTAAGGCCGCTAATATTGCCATACCGGAGGGAAACGCCGATGCACAAAGAGCCGTAAGTACCCTCAACAATGCAGTACATAATGCTTCCCCTGCTTTGAAATCCATAAATTTTGTGGACTACGGCAAGGTGACCGATACCAAAACACTTCGAATCGGCGATATACTATACTGGAAAGACGCTGATGGGAAGGTTGTGCACATCGGCATCGTGCTGGCAAACCAGATCGGCCAAAAAATAGTCTATCAGTCCATTGGCCGAAACTCTGCCGAACCAGGCCAATGCGATCAAAATCTGGGACTGGACCGTGGTCCCCGCGGCATTTACTTTGACGACCCGACTGGCAAAGCCGTCCGTAACGCTTTTCTCGTGCGCGCTGAAGTGCCCCCGGTGTGCGCATGCGCCTCGGGAAGTACCCTGTGCAATGCTCCCCCTGATGAAGCGTCCATCCGGTTTGGCCTCCTCGGTTTTGTCTACAAACCCGGAAATGCCAACAAGGCCGAAGCCAAAAGCATGCTCCAATACCTGTGCGCCGACATCCAGCACGAGTACACCTTCCCCGATGGCACCATTTATGTCTGTGGCGTATTTCCCAATGGCGCTGAAGTCACGCTCTGGACGCCCACCTATGGCGGAAAAGACCGATATGGCGTGCGGTATGGCCAAACCACCGACAACCATAGTTACTTCAGTAGCAACGCTACCTATTTTGAACTGATCAAGTAATTGACGACAGGGTGGCTTTTTGTGCCACCCTGTTTCTATAAAATAAATATTTTTGCATGTTGCTGTAAACCACCGCCACTGACCCATGAAATACCCTCTCCTTTTCCTCCTCGCCCTTGCATGCTCCGCTAACCTGTACGCTCAAAAAGCCGAACTTTTTGTCCTCTCCATAGGCGTGGAAACCTACAAAGACGCCCGCCTGAACCTCAACTATTGTGCCGACGATGCCCGCGATGTAGCCGCCGCCCTGCGCCGGCAAACCGACCTGTACGCCGTCATGGAAGTGAAGGTGGTCACCGACGCTGCCGCTACCCGCAGCGCGGTGCGCTCCGAACTGGACCGCATGGGCCGCCTCGTAACCGGCAATGACCTTTTTGTCCTCTTTTTCAGCGGACACGGCGTCGAAAATGGCCTCGTTCCTTACGACTTCGACCCCAAAGACCCCTATGCTACCCTCCTCAGCAAAGACGACCTGAAAGCCAAACTCGCCTCCCTTGGCTGCAACTATGTCGTGCTCATAGACGCCTGCCACTCCGGCTCCTTTGCCAAAAGCGCATTGGGTAAAAACCTGCAAGAAGGCGCTTTCGCCCTTTCGGTTGACCAGGCCTCCAGGCAACTGGCCGAAGCCCTGAGCGCTACCGACAAAAATTCGATGGTCATCAGTTCCTCCTCTTCCGACCAGAAATCATGGGAGTGCCCCACCTGTGGCCATGGTTACTTCGCCCAAACACTGCTTGACTGCATTGAGGGCAAGAGCTGCTATGACCCTCAGCTCAAACGCACCATCAGCCCCCAGGCCGACGCCAACGGCTTCCTCGGCGCCCTGAACCTCGAAAACTACATGACCGAGGCCGTGCGCATCCGAACCGCCGACATCGAATCGCCCCAAAAGGTGCGTGTGCTCCGCAGTACCGGCTCCGACTTCCCCATTCTCCGCGTCAAAACCATAACCCCCACCACCAACCCCGCCCAAACCCCCCGCCAGGACCAGCCCCCACCCATAGACGCCGACCGCGACGGCGACGGCCGCCCCGACAAAACCGACGCCTGCCCCGATGACCCCGGCTCCCTGCTCGGATGCCCCGACGGCGACCACGACGGTATAGCCGATAAAGACGACCGATGCCCCTACGAACCCGGTACAGCAGCCAACAACGGATGCCCCCTGCGCGACCGCGACAATGACGGCACCGTAGACGACAAAGACCAATGCCCCGATGCCTACGGCAAAATTGACTGGCAGGGCTGCCCCGACTCCGACGGCGATGGCATACCCGACCATAAAGACAAATGCCCGGCCGAAAAAGGCCCTGCTGCAAACACAGGATGCCCCTATGTTACAGACAAACCGGAGTCCTACACCGATCCCCTCGCAGGCACCTTCATCAAAGTGAAAGGCGGAACCTTCAACATGGGCTGTACCAGCGAACAATCCGATTGCAGTAGCGACGAAAAACCCGTACACCCCGTGTCCCTGAGCGACTACTACATGGGCCAAACCGAAGTGACCCAGGCCCAGTGGCGGGCCGTGATGGGCAGCGATCCGGCGGAGCTGCGTTTCAAGGGCTGCGACCAATGCCCCGTAGAACGGGTCAGTTGGAACGACATACAGGATTTCCTCTCCAGGCTCAACGCCCGCAGCGGCAACGCCCGGTACCGCCTGCCCACCGAGGCCGAATGGGAATACGCCGCCCGGGGCGGTGCCCAAAGCCGGGGCACCCGGTACGCCGGCAGCAACAACATAGACGAGGTGGCTTGGTACACCGGCAATTCCGACAGCAAAACCCACCCGGTAAAAGGCAAAAAAGCCAACGAACTGGGCCTGCACGACATGACCGGCAATGTATGGGAGTGGTGCCAGGACTGGTACGGCGATTACCCCTCCAGTAGCCAAACCAACCCTACAGGCCCGACGTCTGGCTCCTACCGGGTGATTCGCGGCGGGTCGTGGGGCAACGGCCCGACCG
>Ga0247835_1004799_pt1 | contig 11427 bp, 11 predicted proteins | sample LaCtaG_3_FD_189912 | JGI IMG/M metagenome (GOLD analysis project Ga0247835, IMG submission 189912) | Freshwater microbial communities from meromictic Lake La Cruz, Castile-La Mancha, Spain - LaCruzMarch2015_13.5m | ecosystem: Environmental > Aquatic > Freshwater > Lake | place: Spain: Castile-La... | reverse complement strand
GCCACCATCGCGATCCGGTACTGTGAACGCCGGTCGAAAAGTGCAGCGCGGGGCGGGGTAGCCCGGCCGGTCGAAAAATGCAGCGCACAACTGTGCAGCGGTGTCGGTCAGGACAATCGCGGCGAAGCCGCGATTGTCCCCTACCGAGAGCGAGGCACGAGGAGTGTATGCAGACATGGAGAAGTGGACCGAGGTTCGCCGCCGAGTGCTGACCGGCGAGTTGTCGAAGCGCGCCGCGTGCCAGGAGTACGGCATCAACTGGCGGACGTTGGTGAAGATGCTCGCGCACGCCGAGCCGCCTGGGTATCGCCGAAAGGCGAAGCGTGAGCAGCCGGTCGTCGGCCCACACCTCGCTTGGATTCACGAGGTGCTGGAGCACGACAAGCAGGAGCCGGTGAAGCAGCGGCATACCGCGAAGCGGATCTTCGACCGTCTGAAGGTCGAGCGCGGCTACACCGGCGGCTACACGATGGTGAAGGAAGCAGTTCGCACGTGGAAGGACGCCACGAAGGAGGTGTTCGTCCCGCTCTCCCATCCGCCGGGCGAGGCACAGGTGGACTTTGGGTTCGCCTACGTCGATGTTGCCGGTGAGCGGCAGCAGGTCGCCCTGTTCGTGATGTCACTGCCGTACTCCGACGCTGTCTACATCCAAGCCTTTCCACGAGAGTGCACTGAGGCATTCGTCGAGGGGCACAACCGGGCGTTCCGCTTCATCGGGGGCGTGCCGAGGAAGATCCGCTACGACAACAGCAAGATCGCGGTGGCGAAGATCACCGGCAGCCGTGAGCGGCAGGTGACCAAGGAGTTCCAGCGACTCCAGAGCCATTACCTATTCGAGACCCAGTTCTGCCTCGTGCGCCGAGCCAATGAGAAGGGGCACGTCGAGGGGTTGGTGGACTTCGGCCGAGCGAACTTCCTGGTGCCCGTGCCGAAGATAACGTCGCTCGTGGAACTCAACGAGACACTCGAAGAGCGGTGCCGGGAGGATCTTGGGCGAACGTCGTGGGGCAAGCATGGCACGAAGGCTCTGCGGCTAGAGGAGGAACGCTCCGCGTTCCTCCCGCTCCCAGCGCAGGAGTGCGAGGCTCGCCGGATCACGCAGGCGAACGCCAACTCCCTGTCGCTGGTGCAGTTCGACACCAACCGGTACAGCGTCCCGGTGAAGTACGCCCACCGGACGATCACGGTGGTGGCGACCGTCGATGACGTGAAGCTGGTCTACGAGGACCGGCTGATCGCCAGGCATCGCCGCCACTGGGGCCGGGAACGGTACTTCTACGACCCGATCCACTATCTGGCGCTCTTGGAGCGAAAGCCGGGAGCCTTCGACTATGCCCGTCCTCTTGCCGACTGGCAGCTGCCCGAATGCTTCAACGTGCTCCGCCGCCGGATGGAGCGGACTCCCGATGGTCTCGGGACGAAGGAGTTCATTCGTGTGCTTCTCCTGCTTGAGAAGGCAAGTCTCGAGGAGTTGTCGGCTGCGGTGGAGTATGCGATGAGCCTGGGGATCGCCGATGCGGACACGATCCGAGTGATCGTGGAACACCGACGCGAGTCTCCCGTAGCGCTCTTCTGCCTCGACAGCCGCCCGCACTTGAAGCTCGTGCATGTGCCGCCGACGAACATTACGGCCTATGCGTCGCTCCTGGGTCAGGAGGGATCGACATGAGCACCACCAAGAGCACGGTGCTCGTGAAGCACCACCTGAAGTCGCTCAAGCTGCCAACGATGTCGAACGAATGCGAGAAAGTCGCCTCCCGGGCGGCGGTCGAGAACCTCGACCACCTTGCCTACCTGCAGCGGCTCTGTGAGCTGGAGCTGATCGAACGCGAGCGACGGGCGGCGGAGCGGCGGCTCAAGGCCGCCCGCTTCCCGCAGACGAAGACGCTCGACGAGTTCGACTTCGGCCAGCAGCCGTCGATCAACAAGCCCCTCGTGCTCGAACTGGCCAAGGGGCAGTACATCGACGACCGGGAGAACGTGCTGCTCATCGGCTCAAGCGGTGTCGGCAAGACGCACCTGGCGATCGCTCTCGGCCTCGCGGCCTGTGGCCAGGGCCGAAAGGTGCGATTCTTTCGGGTGACCGAACTGATCACGCTGCTCATGGAGGCCAAGGAGGAGAAGCAGCTCCTCCGGTTCCGCAAGCAGATCAAGCAGCTCGATCTCATCGTTCTTGACGAATTGGGCTATGTTCCCACCGGGAAGGTAGGTGCCGAGCTGCTTTTTGACGTCCTGAGCACGGCCTACGAGCGGCAGAGCCTGATCGTCACCACGAACCTGCCCTTCGAGCAGTGGACCGAGGTACTCGGCAGCGAACGGCTCACTGGAGCCGCCCTCGACCGCCTCACGCACCGCTGCCACATCCTCGAACCCAAAGGCGAGAGCTTTCGCCTCCGCGACGCCCGTAGACGACAGCGGCGGGCGACCGGCCCGTCCTGAACCCATCATCCTTGGAGCAACCGGCTAACCCGGAGTAGATTCAACCCATCCCCAGCGCTGTACTTTTCGACCGCCCCGCGCTGCACTTTTCAACCGGCGTTCACAGCCGCATCACCACCGACCTGCAGATCGCCACTCCCAGCACCCAGCAGTTCGACACGGTCATCATCCCCGGTCTCCGCCTGCAACTTCTGTTCTGACGACACCGTCGGAAAGAACGGCATTCCGAATCGCATCGCCCCGAAGACTTCTGTGCGGGCTCGCACGGCGGGTCACGGCGCGATGGTGCCGGGGCGATACGGATCGAGTGTGCCCATCGGAATGAGCGGGTGTTGCTGTACGCTCCGCTCGAACTCACCCACGATCTTCAGCACGGGGCCGACGACCCAGGAGTCGGGCGTTGGCTTTTCCTCGCGCGGGTCGGTGTAAAGATTGTGGATCATCGGCACGGGGTTCTTCACCGGCGGGTCGAACATGGTGTCCTGGCGCTGAAAGTGCAGTTTCCAGTTCCGCCACTTGACCGCCATCAGCCGCTCGGCGCACCAGATCGGGAAGCCCTCCCGCGCCGAGCGCTCGGTCTTGCCGAGGAAGAAGTCTCCCTGGTCGATGCTGTCGAACGGCCTGTCCGCGGGCACCTGCGCACCGGCGAATCGTGCCAGCGTGGCGAACATGTCCACCCCGTGAACGATCTCGTTGCTCTCCCGCCCGGCGGCGATCCGGCCGGGCCAGCGAATCATGAAGGGGACGCGGATGCCCCCCTCCAGCGCCGTGAAGTACTGGCCACGCCACGGGCCGGCCCATCCGTCCCACGGGCGGATGTGCTCAGGGCCGTTGTCGCTTGTGAAGATGATGATCGTATTCTCACGGATGCCGGTCTGGTCCACCGCGTCGAGGATCTGCCCGATGTTGGCATCCATCTCGGCGAGCACGTCCGCCCAATCACCGTTGCCAGTCCGCCCCTTGAACGCAGGGTGTGGTTCCGTGGGCAAGTGGGGCTGCGTGAGCGCCACGTACGCGAAGAAGCGGTCGCCGGAGTGGGCCTGCGTGCCGATAAACGAAACGGCTCTGCGGGTGATCTCCGCGTCTATGAGGCGACGCTGTGTCAGGTCGTAAATGCCCAGCCTGCGGCTTGTCTCGCCCTTGAGCCCCTCCATCATCCGTTCGGCAGGCATGATGTCCTCGGACCAGCCCGGCGAAGAGGGCCAGATCGCCTCGTCGGTCGTCCGGGGAATTCCGAACCACTCGTCGAAGCCCTGGTCGTTGGGCAGGCGACCGTCGTGGCTGCCGAGGTGCCACTTGCCGAAATAGCCGGTCGCGTATCCGGCATCCGACAGGGCTTCGCCGATGGTCACTTCCCACTGCGTCAGGCCGTCGGCGACGCCTCCAAACGGCACCGAGTGAGTGCCGGAGCGAATCGCCCAGCGGCCGGTCATCAGGCTCGACCGGCTTGGCGTGCATTGCGTTTCCATGTTGAAGTTCAGAAAACGCATTCCGTCCTTGGCCAGCGAGTCGATGCGTGGCGTCGGTGCACCCCGCGTGATGCCACCGCCGTAGGCACCAACCTCTCCGTATCCAAGATTGTCCGCGAGGATGAACACGATGTTTGGCCTGCCCGTTTCGGCGACGACGGGAGAAGAGAGCAACGCGATCATCGCAGCAGAAGCCATCACAAGCGCCATGCGGAGCGGCTTGATTGCGTGGATTGTCATCATGTGTGGGTGATCTCGGAAGTTATATGAAGACAACCGTAGATATTGCTGACGACCTTCTCTTCCGTGCGAAAAGCGTTGCTTGAGCCGCTGAACGGCTTGTTCATGTCTTCGAGACCGCCAACATGTGGTCTCTGTGAAGCAGTTTTCTTCGCGGCTTGCCAAGCGGCTCACCGGCAGCAACCTCGGCCTGGTTGATTCTCTGCCAATCCTCCTGCGATACGACCGTCTTGTCAGTCAGCAAGTCTGTGATGCCTTCCCTGTTTTTTGGATTTCGCAAGTCCGATATCAACATCCCGACAACCGCTGCCGCATCAGACTTGTTGGTACCAATGACTCCTACTGGGCCACATTTGGCCCAGCCTACGACATACATATTGTCCCGTACACGACCGGCGATGCTTACTACCTTGCCGCTCTCATACGGCACACCATCAATCTCTTGAGCCTGATACCCGATAGCAGTAATGACAAGCCCACATTGAATCGTCACATCACCGTCCGGTGTCGAGAACACGACACCCTCAACGCGATCAGTACCAATAATCTGCCGTGGAGTGTGGTGGAATAGAAACTCCAAGGACCGCTCGTGCCCGCCCTTCGAGGTTTCTTCGATCAGTCGCATCGCATCAAGATTGCTTCTTACATCCTTGTCAGCACCATCACCTGCGCGAATGACTGCTGCATCGATGTCACTTTTCTGCATCAAGACATCGGTGTGTTTCAGCCTGAGCAGTTCGCGGAGTTCCGGTGATGAAAAGGCAGCATGCTCCGGCCCACGCCGCGCGCTGACGAGTACCCTGCGAATGCCGCCCGCCTTCAAAGCGGTGAGCGCGTAATCGGCGGTATCTGTTCGTTCAAGTTCGGATGGCTCTTGGGCCAGCATGCGTGCCACATCGACAGCCACGTTGCCTGCACCAATCACGATCGCAGTATCGGTATCCAAAGGTATGTCGACGCTGGTAAAATCAAGATGCGCGTTGTACCACGGCACGAAGACTGCCGCAGAGAGAGAGCCACGCAGTTCTTCTCCAGGAATACCCAGGTGTTTTCCCAGCGCTGAGCCCGTGGCCACAATGACGGCATCGTATCGCTCTTGCAGCTGCGCGATCGTTACATCCCTTCCCAGTTCAACATTGGCAAGCAATCTGAAGTATTGATCGGCAGCGATCTTCTCAAACACTTTCGAGACGGTCTTGATCTTCTGATGATCGGGCGCCACGCCGCTCCGCACCAAACCCCAAGGAGTTGGAAGACGTTCGATCATGTCGATTTGAAATGAGCGATCAGCATCTGCAGCGTTCTGCAAGGCCTGAGCTGCAAAGTAGCCTGCAGGGCCCGCTCCAACGATCGCGACTTTGAACTGCAACACAGTTGCGCCCCTGAATCTCTTCCGGTTGACCCACTCTCGCTCAGCATATCTTGAGAACGTCGGTCAGCCCGTCCGCGAGCACGTGGTTGCGGACCGGCAGGCCTGATTCCACGGCATTCTAGCAATCAGCATCGCCATGCCGCAGGTATCAGTGAGGCCCGCAAAGACGAGGCCCGCGCCGACAAACCCAGCCAGTCCCGCTCCGATCTGCCGCCACATCGGATCCGGGCCGAAGGCCGCCAGAGCGGCGCCGGCGGCCACGAGTGCCCCAGCTGCAATCCGCACCTGCCGCTCGAGCGACATCACCTTTCTGCCCCGCACAACGGGCAGGCCGGCCGCTTCGCAGGCGGTCGTGCCCCCCGCGACGCTGACGACATCCGGCATGCCGGCGGCCACCATTTTCTCGCAGGCCTTCTGGCTGCGGCTGCCCGACTTGCAGACAAAGTAGACGGGACCAGCGCCGCCGATGGCGCGGATCTCCTGCGGGTCGAGTCTGTCCAGCGGCATGTTACGGGCGAAGTCGACGTGTACCTCGCCGTATTCAGCCGGTGTGCGGACGTCGATGAGCGTCAGGTTTTCGTCGCTGCGACGGAGATCGGCGAGCATCGATGGAACAATTGTGGCAACCATTGGGGCATCCTCTTCAAGAAGGCGGGAAAAAGGCGGGGAATCAGACACATTGAGGTGGCTAACGGCAAAGAGACAAAACTCGCTGCGAGGCGAACCAATCACGTTCAACAGAAGGGGCGTCGTGACTCATGGAATCGTCTGGAAAATCGTATGGAACGGTCGGGATATGACGATGCATTGTCGCGAGGTATGACGAAAACGGACGATGTGCGAGGGCTGCGGCAGACAAGGTCAGGCAGACACTCCGGCGCGGGCAGGCTTTCCGCCTCCGAACCGATCCTCGATACAGGCCATGATCTTCGCGAGGTGAGGTTCTGCGATCGCGTAGTAGGCACACCGTCCGTCCTTAGACATGCTCAAAAAACCGCACCGCTGCATGAGCCGCAGATGCTCAGAGGCCATGTGGCTGGGGATCTCGCAGGCTTCGGCCAGTTCGCCCACGGTGTAACGACCGCCGAGCAGCATCTGGACGATCCGCAGCCGGTGGGGGTGCGCGAGCGTCTTCAGGCATTCGGCGGCCTCGCCTAGCTTGGCGAGGCTTGTCAGCTTGGCGGCTCGGCGGCCGTTGCTCAACTGATCGACCACGACTCGAACCCTCTCACATAAAGATGCTCGATCTCCCAGTGCCACAATCATATCGTAATATCACGACACGTCAATAAATTATTTCGGGCGCCGCGCCGGCGGCGTGCCAGCAGGTCGGTGCCGGGTGGCCGGAATGGGGGTGTGCGGGGCCTGGGCAGATGGGGCGCGTCTGGCCGAGGTCCGCCTACCCCCTCGCCTGGGGCCAGAGTTCGTATGGCTGAATCGGGCCATATAAACCTGATTTTCAGGGGTCTTGGGCCTCCAGTTGTCGGCGGCCTGGGAACGTGGTATCTATTGGGAAGTCCGACTGACCTCGTCTGCACTCCAGTCCGTTCGGGAGCTTGGGTTTGTGCAAGTGGCGATGGTCGATCAGTCGAATTTTCCGTGATTTGAGCTCCCGAATCTCTGAGGTTCTTTTTTATGTCCCGGAAGATTTACGTGGGAAACCTGCCCTGGTCGACCACGTCTGCCGATCTTGAGGCGATGTTTTCCCCCCACGGTGCCGTGCGGGCAGCTGAGGTGATCTCCGATCGTGAGACCGGACGTTCACGCGGCTTTGGTTTTGTTGAAATGGAGACCGACGAGGGTCTGCAGGCCGCGATCGCGGCTCTGAACGGCCACGAGATCAACGGTCGTCCGCTGACGGTCAACGAGGCCCGTGAGCGTACTCCGCGTGCCGGCGGTGGCGGCGGCGGTGGCGGTGGCGGTGGACGCGGCGGCTACGGTGGTGGCGGCGGCGGTGGCGGCGGACGCGGCGGCTACGGTGGCGGCGGCGGCGGCGGCGGTGGTGGCCGCGGCGGCTACGGTGGTGGCGGCGATCGCTACTAGTACAAATTGCTGATACGCGCGGCACGGGAGCCGGAGTCTTGCGAGACCCGGCTCCCGTGAGCGTCTCTGGACAAAACTTTTCCTAGACCACAGACTGCTGTTTAGGTCACTGCGTAGATCACGGTCTGACGGTTCCGGTTCGACATATTTCTGTTCTCGATACTTGATTGAAGGAAGCTGATGAGCCCTCCCCCAGCCAGAGGCAAATTCGCGAAGACAGCCCGTAAAAAGGCCAAGCCTCGTTTGAAGGTCAAGCGACGCGACCCGATCTTCATCGACGGTGCCCGGCCCCGGCCGATGTTCGTTGATTACAAGGATCTCGAACTCCTGGGAAAGCTCGTCAATCGGCAGGCGAAGATTCTCGGCCGTCGGAAGAGCGGCTGCACGGCCGCCAGCCAGCATGCCGTGACTCGGGCCATCAAGCAGGCCAGATTCATGGCCCTGTTGCCTTACGTTGGCGAGTAAGCAGTTTGAGATTGGTAAGTAGCTAGGTTGACCCAGGCGGTGGATCGAACAGGTGAGCGGTCGTGAAACGCGAAGCCGCCGGTGAACGCCGAGATTCCGTGGGCCAGATCGCGTCGCTCAAGACACGCCGCCGGGTGGAATTTCGCGACACCGATGCCGCCGGCATCGTGCACTTTTCCGCCTTCTTCTTTTGGATGGAGTCGGCCGAGCACGAACTGCTCCGCTCGGCTGGCCTCCATGTGATCGACCGCCAGCCAGACGGCAGCGAATACAGCTGGCCCCGCGTCTCGGCCTCCTGCGACTACCGCTCCACCGCACGGTTCGGCGACGAACTGGACATCGCGGTGTTCGTAGCGGCCGTCGGCAGGTCGAGTGTCACGTATCGGTTTGTTTTCGAGCACGAAGGCCGGGCCGTCGCGGAGGGCCGGGTCGTGGCGGTGCGGTGCCTGATGCGGCCGGGGAGTCGGCTGGAATCGGTCGCGATCCCCTCTGACATCGTGGCCCGCCTGACCATGGCCGACGTGTCGCAGGTCGTGCCCCGTCCGGATTCGGCCTCCTGACTCGGAGAGACGTCGCCATGCTCGAGGTCGACCGCCTCTCGAAGTCTTTCAGCATGCCGGCCGGGGAACTCCGCGTGCTCGACCATGTGTCTTTCAGTCTGGCGCCTGGCGAACGCATGTCGATCATGGGGCCGAGCGGATCGGGCAAGAGCACGCTGCTGTCGATTCTCGGCGCGCTCGAGGAGCCGACCAGCGGCATGGTGCGTCTTGATGGCGATGATCCCTGCAGCATGACCGCGAACGAACGGGCTTCGTTTCGCAACCGCCGCATCGGCTTCGTGTTCCAGGAACACCACCTGCTCTCCGGCTGCACCGCGATTGATAATGTCGTGCTGCCCGCCCTCGCCAGAGGCGGCGTGAGCCGTGACATCGAGGTGCGTGCCCGGCGACTCTTGGAACGCGTCGGCCTCGGTGATCGCGGGAATGCATTGCCCGCGGAACTCTCCGGCGGCGAGCGGCAGCGGGTGGCGGTGGCGCGGGCCCTCGTGCTTTCGCCGCGTCTGTTGCTCGCCGACGAGCCGACCGGTCAACTCGACGCGCGTGCCGCCGCGACGGTCACCGACCTCCTCGTCGAACTGGTAGCCGAGACTGGTGGCATGCTGGTCGTCGTGACCCACGCCGAAGCGGTCGCCGCGCGGGTGGGGGCGATTCGCCATCTTGTCGACGGGCGGCTTGCGCCATGACCGCGTCCGGCGATTCTCGTCCAGCAGACGCCATCCCCGTGCGGTCGATCTGGGGCCTGACCTCTCGGCTGCTGCGGCACTGGTGGCCGCATCTCGTCGCATTGGCCGCTGCCTGCGGGATCGTGGCCACCACGATTGCCGGTAGCCTTGGGGTTGGTGATTCGCTCCAGCGGGGCCTGCGGCGGCTGGCACTGGCCCGCCTCGGCGGCATCCAGGCGGCGGTGCTGTCGGACGGCTTCTTTCGCGCGGGCCTGGCCGGCGAGACAGCGGCTCGTCTGAAGTCACCGGCCAACGCTGCCGGTGAAGTCGCTGACCGACTGGTGCCGGCGGTTGTCCCGGCGGTCGTCTTGGAGGTGTCGCTGCAGATCGCCGCCGCTGGTGATCGGGCCGGCACCACTGCCCAGGCGACGCTCCTGGCCTGCGACGCGGTTCCGGCGCTCGGTTTTGCGATGGCGACGGAGACCCCGCTTGCGGATACGGTGGCACTCAACCGTCCGCTTGCCGCTGCGCTTGGAGCGCGGCCGGGTGATCCGGTCGTGCTGCGGATCACGAAGGTGGGCGAAGTCCCCTCCGACAGCCCGCTGGGCCGGCGCACGGCCGAGACCTGGAGCCGGCGACTACGGGTTGCGGAGGTGCTCCCCGACGGGGGCGTTGGAGAATTCTCGCTGCGTCCCGCGCAGGTGACCGGTGGGCTGGCCGTCACTTCGTTGGCCACTGTCCAGGCAATCCTGCGGCGTGCCGACCCGCCTGCGAACACGCTGCTGGCCGTGACCGAACCGGCTGCTGGACCGGCTGCTGGACCGGCTGGCACATCGAGTCATGGCGGTCTTACGGTGCGCGACCCGCCCACGGCCAAGGACGGAGTCGATCGCCTGCGCGGGGCGCTCAAGCCCGCGGCCGAAGACCTCGGCCTCGTCTTCGAGACGCCTGCCGGCAGCGGGGCATGGCGGCTCAGCTCCCGGCGACTGCTGCTCCCGGCCGAGGCCGACCGTGTCGCGGCAGAGGTGCTCGGCCCGCTGGGCGGTCGCCCGACGCTCGCCTTCCTGGCCAACACGCTGACACCGCTGGTTGAGGGCCGGCCGGGACCGGCGATGATCCCCTACTCGACCGTCGTCGGCATCGATGCCACCCACCACCCCGTCGGCGATCTCGTCGACGATCGTGGAAACCTGCTGGCCATGCCCGGGGCCGACGAGATCGTGATCGACCGGTGGATGGCCGACGACTTCACAGCCCAGGGGCTGCCGGTTGTGGTGGGCGATTCGATCGAAGTGCGGTATTTCATGCCAGAAACGCTTCACGGCCGGGTGGAGGAGGTGTCGGGCACCCTCCGCGTCAGCGGCATCGCCGCCATGCAGGGGGCCGCGGTCGCGCGGGATCTCGTTCCCGAGGTCGAGGGGATCACCGACGAGGCCTCGGTCGCCGACTGGAATCCCCCCTTCCCCTTCGATCGCAGCCGCATTCGCACAACGCCACCGCACGACGAGGACGATCGCTACTGGAAGCAGTACGGCCCGACGCCCAAGGCGTTTGTTTCGCTCGCCGTCGCCCGACGGCTGGCAGGCAGCAGGTTCGGAATCACGACCGCGTGGCATGTTCCCGTTGATGCCAAGCAGTCTCCAGACACGATCCGCGCGGCCATCGCAAGCGGGATCCGGGTGGAGGCCATGGGCATGCAGGTCGTGCCGCTGCGGGCGCAGGCGGAGGCGGCAGCCCGGGGATCGACCCCCTTCGGCAGCCTGTTCATCGCGCTTTCGAGCTTCGTCGTCATCTCAGGTCTCCTGCTTGAATGGCTGCTGTTCTCGCTGCTGGTCGCCGCCAAACGCCGCGACGTCGGCATGCTGGCTGCGATCGGTTGGCCGGCTGCGCGGGTGGCGTCATTGCTCTCCTGCGTGGGGGGTGTGGCGGCGTTGAGCGGAGTGGTGGTGGGAACACTTCTGGGCCCGCTCTGGGCCCGCGTGCTGCTGCAGTGGCTGGCCGGCGCATGGGAAACGGGCGTCGCGGTCGGGTCGAGTTCGGCATTCGCCGGAGGCGGCGGCGGTGGTGCGAGCGGTATGCATGGAATCGGCGGCCTTGGCGACTTCGCGAGAGCCACGCTCGCTGAGTCGCTGCTGCCGGCGGCTCTCTCGGCGGCGGTGTCGTTGGCAGCGGTCGCG